>OLRS01000556.1_pt1 | contig 43484 bp, 36 predicted proteins | sample 1673171 | NCBI WGS metagenome assembly OLRS01 (sample SAMEA3136762, study PRJEB25190) | human gut metagenome | biome: human gut; feature: human-associated habitat; material: faeces | place: Austria | collected 2013
AGACCGTTCATTTTCAAGAAAAATTGAAAGTGAGCGGTCTTTCTTTGTATCTGAATGTCATCGTGTCAGATGGATTTCAGAATAGATGAATTCGATGTATTCGAGAAAGGCGATTTTATGGAGACGATACGGAATGTGGAGATAAATCAGTTGCATGATTTTAAGAATCATCCGTTTAAGGTAGAGGTAAATATGGAATTATGTGAGCTGATGAAAAGTATTGAGAAAGAAGGTGTGCTGGTGCCACTTCTTGTAAGGACCAACCCTTAGGGGGATGGATATGAGGTAAGGATTGTAGAGGCATTTGGCGAGTATGATACGGACAGAGTGACATTTAACCATGATATCAGAGCAAATGCGAAAGGTTACGAATATTACTGCTATATGATTCTAAAGCACCAGTAGGGAAGGAAGGCGATGTAAATGGCAGAAAAACTTGGAATAAGAATGTACGTTTTAATACGAATAGTGAGAGTGCAATGCAGGCGTGGAGCCTGCTTCACTCTGACGAGGTGGAGAATGGCTTTAAGTCGCAGAATGAATTTATCATCTGTGCCATTAATGATTATTATGAGAGATATGTACAAAAGAAGGCTGATCCTTATCTTGAAACGAGAGAAAAAGAAGATGCCTTTGTGGAGCGAATCATAAGTCAGATAACGGAAAAAATATTGGCGAACCTGCCGACTCTAGCAGGAATGTATATGATGCAGCAACAGGCAATTCTTACGGCAGGTCTGCACAATGCAGGAATGCCGGTGATGAATTTTACAGCAGATGCAACGAATGCAAATATGACAGGGGCAGGAGCGCAGAATAATGGTGGCTGTAGCAGGGAAAATGGAGTGGAGCAAGGTCAGAATGCCGGCATATCTCAACAAGAAACTTTTGCCGGTGACGAGCCGGAGGATAACGAGTTTCTTGATTTTTCTTTTGGAATGTAATTCCGATTAAATTCATAATGCAAATGGCAGTAGGACATGTTATGATATTTAAAATACGAGTGGAGAAAGGGATTACATGGACAAACTGGATATAGTAACAGATGAGTCAGGCAATAAGGTTGTTTTACTGCCTGAAATCATATTTTCCAATAAACAGAATATTAATTGGGATGATGTAGAGGATTACTTGGGAAAATATGTAGGAGAATTGATTGAAATAGCAGAGACAAGAGACATTATTTATATTGGAAACAAATTTCCGGATGAATATGGCGGTTCTAGTTATACAAGAAAAACAAAGGGCGCAAGAGCAAAAGCAAAGGCAAATGCGGCACAGGGAATCCGAGAAATGGTTGAGATAGCTACTGATAAGGTATATCGGGAAAATCATAAGGAAAAGCATTCCGAGGATGCTCACAATGGATGGTTTTATTATGTGACAAGATTTGCAATTCCATTATATGACAATGAGAAAAAGACAGGCGAATACAATGTTTATTCTGCGTGTCTGGTCGTAAACCATGCGGCTAATGGAAAAATGTATCTGTATGATGTAGTGGACATAAAAAAAGAAGCGAGTAACCCACTCAAGACTATTAAGTAGTCAAGTGGTACAAAACCGCTTCTGAAAGTATACTATCATTGAGATGTGGAAAAGTCAACAGTTTGTTTAGAAGTTGGCTGATCTTTTTTGGATTCTTTTTTCTGATATGCATTATTGGAGTGATATGATTGCGAAAGGTTGCAAGATAAATGTATTTTAATACCATTATCAGTAATAAGGTTTCGTTAGATGTAAAAAATGGGTGAAATGTAGAGCGAGAGTCCCGTTTGTAACGCAAGAGTCACTCTTTGTAAATGAAAATCGGGAGCATCCCAGAGTTTGTGTAAACCTCCAAACTGATGTAAGATAAAATTACTCAGTTTGGAGGTTATTTTTATGGCAAGAAGAAAAGACAGCCCACAAAAAGCAGCAATGAGAGAAATGATGCGTGACTATCTGAAAAATAATGATATCAGCATCAAAGATGGCACCGATGTTAACAGCATCATGCGTGACATGATGTCTGTCATTTTGGAAGGTGCTTTGGATGAAGAACTGGATGAAGAATTAGGATATTCCAAGTATGACTATCGAAACAAAGAAACAGACAATAGTAGAAATGGACATTCCAGCAAAACCATGCACACCAGTTATGGAGATATGGATGTGGCAATCCCAAGGGATCGTAATGGTGATTATGAACCTCAGCTGATTAAAAAATATCAGAATACCGTAACTCAGGACATGGAAGAAAAAATACTTTCCATGTATGCCAAGGGAATGACAACTGGAGACATTGAATCCCATATGCGTGAATTATACGATATTGATATTTCTGACAGCACAATCAGCCGGATCACAGATAAAATCCTGCCGATTGTAAAAGAATGGCAGGAACGCCCTTTGGAAGAAGTGTATGCTGTAGTATTTATGGATGCAATCCACTATCACGTCCGCAGTGAAGGACGTATTGTAAAACGTGCGGTTTACATTGCCCTTGGTATCGATATGAATGGGAAAAAAGATGTTCTTGGAATGTATGTTGGAGAAAACGAAAGTGCCAAGTTCTGGCTTTCTATCATCAATGGATTAAAAAACAGAGGCGTTGAGGATATCCTGATTGCATGCGTTGATGGTTTAAATGGATTTCCACAGGCAATCGAGGCTGTTTATCCAAAAACAGAGATTCAGCAGTGTATCATCCATCAGATCCGTAATTCAACGAAGTTTGTTTCATACAAAGACATCAAAAAACTGATGGCTGATCTGAAGCTTGTATATGCAGCTCCAACGGAAGAAACAGCTTTAAATGAGTTAGAATTGTTCAAGGATAAATGGGATTCCAAGTACCCAAAAATCTATAAATCCTGGCATGATAACTGGGCAACCCTGTCCACTTATTTCAAATATCCGGAGGCAGTAAGACGGCTGATTTATACCACAAATGCCATTGAAGGATTCAACCGCCAGCTCCGGAAAGTGACTAAAAGCAAGGCGGTATTTCCGTCGGATGACAGCCTTTTGAAAATGCTGTATCTGGCAACCATGGATATCACGAAAAAATGGACCGGACACAGGCAGGACTGGGGACAGATCCATTCCCAGCTTGAAATTTATTTTGAAGAACGTCTGGCAGGACGGAACCTGTAAAACAGTCAATTTTAGGCAGGTTTTATTGACATGCCTAAAAACTACTGTATAATGCAGATATGGGCAGAATCCGGAAAATCGGCTCTGCCCATTTGTAACTATTCACAAATCTTATATCAGTTTTTAACGTTTACACAAAACTTGAAACGGTCTCATTCGATACGCTTTTAATGTCTTTGCATCTAGTCGTTTTTGCGTTTGGCAGTGTACTAGATAGTTGTCAATGTGATTCTGTAAGTGATTCATTGTAGAAATTCTCCTTTGTTTATGATTTTAATATATCGTACACGGAATTTAGAATATCTGCTATGTTATGCTCAAAAATTATTCTTTTATACCCAATAAGACACAAATGGCTTGATAAAACAATACATATAGTTATAGAATAAGTGTAGAGAATTACAAGCCTGATCAACAGAATTTGATGAAATCCAGTGTTTAATATTAGTTGTAGTCGAGGAAAAGTAAATGTCAGAAAAAACGATTAGGGTAAAGAAAGAAGAAAATAGATTACTGGTGTATTATTCCCCAAGCATTAATTTTGATGAGGTTGTGAGGAACATTGCGTATGGAACGCTGATTAAGGGAACATTTTGGGTGACTCAAGACAATCTTGTTGAGGTTAATGAAGAAGAGGAGTATATTTGCTTTCGGATTGCAGGTACAGAAGGTGCATATTACGTCCTTGATAAGAAAGTATTTAATATTGAAAATTTTATATATGTAGATAGATGTTTGGATATCACAGATAAATGGTTTATTACATATCCTCATAATTCGATTATGAGGAGACTGGATAATTTAATCTCAAAAAAGCTTTATATTGTTGAAAGTGATGATGGGATAGAGAATCATTTGCCAGGCAGTGCTTTCCTAGGATTGGTAGAAATATTTCCGAATGCTTATGAGGTTAACAAATATGTGAATGCTCGGATCGCGTACCTGTTATCCAATTATGTAGAGGGAGTGTGGAAACACAAGGAGTCTTATGAAAAATACCTTGAGAAAAAGGAAACTCATTTTTCATTAGTCGATAATCAGTGCATTAAGTTGATGGGCTACGAAATGTATAGAAAAGCATTTGAGAATCTTGAAAGGATGCTTGCAGATCCTGAACCATATTCAGAAAAGGTCTGGCAGGAAAAAATTTATGAAATAATATGTGTGCTTTATCCTAAGTACATAGCCAGTTTCCGAGAGATTGAGATTGGAAATGATGGCCGTCATTCGAAAAAACCAGATTTTATACTGGTAGATTCTTCTGGATTTGTTGATCTTCTAGAAATAAAAAAGCCTAATAACCAAAAAGTTGTTTCGTCTACGGAATATAGAAATAATTATGTGGCTGGAAGAGATTTAGAAGGGGCGATTGTTCAGATAGAGAAGTATGTATACATTTTAAATCATGAAGGAGAGGCGCGTGCAAAAAAAATACGAGATAAAATTGCAGGTGATCTTCCGGCAGGATTAGAAATTAAAGTAGTGAATCCACAGGGAATTTTGCTTTTGGGAAGGAGCAGGGGATTGACAAAGGAACAGCTTTTTGATTTCGAAATAATAAAAAGACAACATAAGAATATTGTAGATATTATGACATATGATGATCTGCTAAATCGATTGAAAAATATTTTGAAGCAGATGGAGACAGATTCAAATTGTATATAGAACTGGAAAAGGAGCCCTCGTCAAAGCTCCTTTTTGGCTGTGAGCAGAGTTTTTGTTGCTGCATTTTCTCCTTTTAATTGGATATAGCCTACGATCATATGATAAAAATATTGTTTCTCATCAGGAGTAAGTTTTACAAGCTGTGCCCGGATATCTGTCATAATTTCATCATCTCTGGTGGAAATGTCATCAGATACAACATAATCCACACTTGCGTGTAAAGCATTGCATAATGCGATAGTCGTTTCTAAACTTGGGGTACGGTCACCACGCTCAATCTGTCCGATGTAATTAGTTGAAACATCAACGGCTTCGGCTAAGCGAGCCTGAGATAAACAATTGTTGATTCGTAAACGTCGTATTTTCTTTCCTAAAGAATCTGGTTGCATGATGCCTTCTCCTTTTCAATACAGTCAATCTTATATGTTTATAATATATATTATATCCATTATATTACCGCTAATATTTTTAATCCTGATGATTACTATTTGCTTTGGAAATAGTAACTTGTAGTATATGTTTATATACTGATTGTGTGTTAAAAATATATGCAATATACACAAATAGCTTGTATATTAATGAAAATTAGGGTAATATAGAGATAAGAACAAAAATGATTGATAATTATATATTATCATTAAATATTTAGTGTTTTACGAGGGTTAGCAGTGATAAACTGGAAATTACTTTATGATAAATTTGGACGGCTAAATGCAGCAAAAAAATTTGAAGATTTAGCGTTAGATTATGTTTGTGACGTATATAATGAATATACGTGGAAACCAACACAGCGCACTCGAGATGGAAATAGAGATTTTCATAATCTTGAAGAGGACTTATTAAAGATATGGGGAGAAGCCAAATATAAAAAAGATTCCATTAGTTTAACACGCAAAGATTTGGATCCAACCATTTTATCTGGTCTTATAGATGGACATGTAGAGCTTATCATCTTTGTAACCAATGGTAAAATTCCAGAAGAATTGATTTCCAGAATGACGTTAGGAGCAAATATGAAAGGAATAAAGCTCTCTTTTGTTACTGGTAAACAATTGTCTGATTGGCTTGTTTTAAATCCTGAAAAATATAAAATATATTTTGGTGAAGAACTAGAAATTGATAATTATAAAGTAGAACAACTAATAGAATTTAGAAAAATATCATTTTATGAACCAATATCATTGGATTTTAGACCCAATTTTAACAAAGTATGCATGAACATTGAGGATACATTCATTCTTAACTGCATATTTTATAACTCACAACCAGGAAATTGCAGCATAGAATTGGAAGATGATGCACCGCTCTCTTTTATTAAGTCTGATAAATATGAAAATCCTGAAAGTTTTTTTGTTAAGCCGGGCTTAAATAGTGTTTCATTTCTTATAAGAGCAATGAAAGAATATAATAAGGTTCTTCGTATTACCCTTGTCTGTGATCATAATAAATATCATTGTATTTCGGAAAAATTAGTAATTAAACGAAATAAGCAGTTAAATATCTATTATTTTAAACAAATAAATATTTTATCTGGTATTAAAACTGTGTTGGATTATTTCGATAATACGATAGGAAATTATGCTTTTTTCATACATGGTAATAGTGGAATGGGCAAAAGCTATATATTAAAGTCGTTATCGCTGGATTATTGTTTAAATAATGATCTTACATTGGTAACATTTGAATCAGAAGAGAAAAGTAATGTGAATTATCTTCTGATTTGTAGAATAATAATTTTTTTACAATATGGAAATATCTTTTGGGATTATAAGCCTGAAAAAATCAAAGATTTCTGCAATTCAAATAGTAATTTTAATATTGAAACAGATAAAAAAATATTAAATGATATTTTAAATGGTTGTTTTGACTCCAATATAGCTAAGACAGTTATTGAGAAATTGCAATCAAATTTTCCTAATAAGTATAATTTTATCAGTTCCGTACATCCCAAAAGCTTTAGAGTTTTATTATTAGACGACATTCATAATTTAAATAAAACACAAAGTACACTTTTGTATAATTTAATAAATGAGCTATTAGCTTCCAAAAGTAAAACTATTCTGGTTTTGGCAGGAAGAAAAAAAGAATTTAAGACACCAGCATTTGAAAAAAAATTATTAGATACCATTAGCAATTACTATGAATTGGATAAGCTGAGCGAAAAAGATATTAAAGGAACCATACAGCAGAATTTTAATGTAGGAACAACAGGAATAAATGGATTTGTTAATTCTTTACCTTCAAATTTACTTCTGTTAAACGAAATTTTATCAAATTTTAAATATTCGTATCAGTATAATAAAGAGGTCAGTATATCAAAATTTATAGATAAATACATCAATTTATATAAAGAAGATCTGGTTTTTCAAGAGAAATTTCTGAAGCTAAAAGACAAGTACTATTTGTTAGACATATTATATCTTTTTAAAAAAGGTCTTCGGGCTGCTCTGTTATATGAATATTCTGGTTTTGATAAGAAAAATACGAAGAATGATATCCAGATACTTATAGAAAATAATTGCATCATACAAATTGGTACGGCATTACTGGTTCCATTTCATGATTACATGATTAGTAATTATAAAAAATTACGAAAAGGGAAGGAATATAATAAAAAGACGGGTGATTTTCTGGTATTTTTATTAAATAAAACCCAAAACGATATGGATACAAATTATCTACTCTCACTAATCTGTAAATGTGGAAAAACTTATTTTAATTATTATAATAAATCAATAAAGAATCTGATGTTAAAGTATATTCATCAATCAGAATATGGAACAGCCGTTTATTTTGCTGAAATATTTTATGACAATATTTCAAACAAAAAAAAGCTGACAGCAAATGAAAAACATTTTTTATATTTGTATGCCGACTGTTTAGTTCATTGTGATAATCAATATAGAGCCAAGCAATTTTTTCAGGAAATTTTAACAAAAGAAGAAAATACAAGCTTTGAAAAATATGAAGTAGCGGTTTCTTTGTTAAATCAAAGATTTTGGAATATTGACCTGGATGAACTTATTGAAGATTCAAAAATGTATCAATATACTTTAGAAAGTTTATTTATGGATCATCTGAAACCTGAGTTGATTTGGAGATTTAGAAAGACATATGAGTCTTGCTTTAACAGAAGAATGGTAACTCAATTATTAATTGATGAGTATAAGGACGCACAAATATCTTATAGTGATGGACTGATTGCAATAAAAAAACTTTCAGAAAAATATAATCTTAATTTTCAAGTTGAAATAGCCACAATAATTATGGATTATGCCAGAGGTAATATGTCAATCAGACCGAAAATGTCTTATCGGTTATTCAATATTTCTAAACAATACTTTTCTAAAGCAAAATCCGAAAATATCAGACGTTTTGTGATTTGTCAGATTGATTTATTTGTTATGCAGAATATTTTAAAAGAAAATGTAGATTATATAGATTTTATGAATAAAGTAAATATATTAAATGAACATAACTTTTTACAAGAATATGTAAAGGGAAAGTTAAAGTTTTTTGCATGTAGAATGGTTGATTTTGGTCGAATTAACGGGGATAGCAGAATTTCAGTTTCTTTTATGACTGAATGTATCAATGAGATTGAAAAAATAAAATTGAATAATTATATTTCGTTACAGGGGCGTGAACGATATTTATATAATTATATACTTTGTTATTTTTACATTATACAGAATCAATATGAAAATGCTAAAGCTGCTATTATAGAAAATTTAGCCTATGTGAAAGAAGCTGGTGCTACATATAAAATACCATTAGAACACAACCTTGCAAATCTTGAAACCATTCGGAGAGTAGAATGGTTTCAGAATCAATGCAACTATCCAGAAAACGTTTATCTTTTAGACTCAAGATTTTGGTAATGACTTATGTAGTTATAACATTTAGAATTTTATTGAATGCATATATTTTTATAGTTGAAATAAATTACATCATATTAGGATATTGTAGCAAGATATACAATGTAATTATTTATATAATGGTATTGAATCATATAATAAATATATATGTCTTTGAATATAATTTTTATAGAATAATACCATCTATTTCTATTACCACTATGATTAAAATGATCTCTTCTTAATTTATTACAAAAAGAATGTAAACAACTATTCCTAATAATAATAAGCGGTAAACCAGCACTTTTTGAAGGATGCAAACGTACATACATTTGTATTCCTTCAAGAATGACTTTAATATTATTTTTTTTACTATACTCCACAATGAAATCAAAAAACACATTGCAATAATAATTAAAAAAAATATCATTACTATTTTGCTTATCGGTTTTTGACCATTGAATATCAATAAATTGTTGAATATCTGGATATTGTTTCAAAAAAAGGTTTAATATTTGCTGGCTTTCTATTGAGGATTGCGGATAAAATTTTAAAACATCAAATGATATGCATACTGCTTTATGCTGTAAAGCATATTTCTTGGCAAAAGTCGTTTTTCCTGAACCAGACAATCCTGTTACAAGTAATATTGGAATGTTATTTATGCCCCATTTTTCAAGATTAAAGCAAAGTGGTGGTTCATCTTTGAATAATCTTATTTTCATATTAAAAACTCCTGTAATTTAATAACATTTCCGTGTAAATCAATAACGATATCATTAGGATTGTTACGATTTTTAATCCAATTATAGTTTTTAGAAATATCATTAATGGACTCAGTAATAAATAAGTAATTTCCTCCGAAATTCAAGAAAGAATATGGGAACAAATTATATAAATTAGCCTCTCCACTATGTGGTCGGTATACATATCCGTTAATGCTAAAATTTAATTTTTGTAGTATATTTTCCCAACCATTTAAATGGCTTAAAATAACACCACTGTACATCTTGCTGAGAATCTCTTCATTTAATTGAGGTAGTATATATTTATCAATATCGGTAGATATTATGTCTCCCCAATTTTGTATAAAATATTTTCCCTGCTGTGTTTCACTTATATCCATTGAATTTCGGGTTCCTCCACCAATATGGTATGCAATCGCCTCAGGATAGTATATGCATTTTAACCCGGAATTATTAATTTTAAGCGTTAGTTCAAATCCTTCATAGGCATTATAATAGTATTCATTAAATCTGCCATTTTTAATAAAAATGTCGCGTGGTATTGCACAAAATGCAGAGGTCAAAGCCTGACGTTCACTACATTTATATATCACTTCTTTATGAATATCACTATACTGATAAACATGGGCATTTTGTAAATCTAGAAACAAATGTCCAGTACTCTGCACTTTATTAGTCTGTGGATAAATAAGCAACCCCTGTACCGCACCAGTAGTTGCTCTGTTTTCTTCCAGGTAAGACACAAGATTATGAATACTGTTTCGAATTGGAAAGACATCGCTGTTTAAGAAAACGAGAATATCCCCCTGACTATGTTCAACACCAATATTATTTGATTTCCCATATCCCAATTTAGTTTTATTATATATAATTTTTATAGGAAACGATTTTTCAGAAAGTTTTTTTAGATAATCTATAGTTTGTATGTTTGCACATCCATCAGAAACAATTACTAATTCACTATCATTTTGAAGAGACTCTGTCAGAAGCAGATTTTCGACAAAATTATTGGTTAATGCAAAATTATTATCTAACGCTACTATAATGCTATACCTCATTCACACTCTCCTTTTTATATTATTTGACCGTTAAAAATCAAATAATATATAATTATCAATCACTTCCTTTCACAAGCATATTTTTTTTAAATACAAAACCCATTTCTCGGATGTTTCGTCGTCAGTATCATTTTCTGTTTGGCGAGCGTGACATGTGTATAAATTTGGGTCGTAGTAATAGAACTGTGTCCTAACATTTCCTGTATGTACCGGATATCGACATCTGCATCAAGCAGGGAGCTGGCGAAAGTATGACGGAACATATGAGGCGTCATGTGTTGTTCGATACCGGCGAGAGCGGCATATTTTTGAATCATCCTTCGGACGCTCTGATCGGATAAAGGCTTTCCGGTCTGGTTTGCAAAAAAATGATCACAGCTTTCTATTTCTGTGGAAAATGTATTTTTGTATTCATTTAAGGTTTTTAGCACATTAGCGTTTCCAATTTGCAGTTTTCGTTCTTTTGAGCCTTTTCCATAAATTAGAACAAAGTTGTCATTCAGGTTTACGTCGCAGGGTTTCAAACTGCACAGTTCGGAAATGCGGATTCCGGTGGCAAAAAGCAATTCAATGACAGCGGCGTCACGCAGTGCATTTTTTTGTTGGTAAGGTGTAGTGGCAAGCTGCCGTTGGGTGTAAATCGTAGAGAGGAAAAGTTCTAACGTCTGCAAAGGAATGGTTTTCGGGAGAATAATGGGTTCCCGGAAACGAATCTGGATTTTGTCAAAGGGATTCTTCTCAATAAATTCATAAAATTCACAATAGTGAAAAAATGCTTTGAGCGATGCGATTTTTCTTTTGGAGGTTTTGGGTTTGTAAATGGAATGGAGGTGTGCAATATAGGCTTCCAATTGTCTGGAAGTGATATCGTATAAAGAGGTTTCAGCAGACATAGAGGAAGAAAATTGTGTGAGGTCGATTTTGTAGGCGCGGATTGTTTTTTCGTCTAAGCACTTTTGGGTTTTGCAAAATGTAAGGTAGTTTGTGATCTGGGTATCCTGTAATTTCATAGTAGAGTTCCTCGCTTTTTATTTTTATCTTAGCAAAGGAAAAGCGGCTTGCTGAGAGGAAGATAAGAAAAATTTAGAAAAAGCAAACAAACGGAAACAAAGATAAAGCAGTCAGCTTGTAAATGAGAAAAATAGGAGAGAACATTTTTCTATGATGGGGAAAAAGTAATGGATTAAACATAGAAAAAGGAGCTTAAGGCTCCTTTTTCTGTGCTCTGGCGTTTTCTTCTTTTAATTGGATATAACTGACGATCATATGATAAAAATATTGTTTTTCATCAGGGGTTAGTTTTACAAGTTGTGCTCGGATATCTGTCATGATTTCGTCATCTCTGGTGGAAATATCATCGGATACAACATAATCGACACTTGCGTGCAGTGCATTGCATAGTGCAATAACAGTGTCTAAACTCGGTGTACGGTCACCGCGCTCAATCTGTCCGATATAATTTGTTGAAACATCAACGGCTTCAGCTAAGCGAGCCTGAGATAAACAATTGTTAATGCGTAAACGTCGTATTTTCTTGCCTAATGAATCTGCTTCCATGGTGCCGCTCCTTTTTCAAACACAGTGAATATAGGTGTTTCTAGTATATATCATATCAATTATATTAATGCAATTAATTTACCGGGAAAACATACAGGCTGCATTGCGAAAATTGACAGATAGTATAGAAAAAATGTGGCGGCTTGTTTTTCTCTCATGTGTTAGAAGAAATAGTTTCTACTTCCTGTTGGGATAAACCTGAAAATTTTGCAATCTCTTCTATCGTAAATTTGTTCGATTGCAGCATCCTTCTGGCAGTTTCAATTGCAGCATGGTTTTGTCCTTCGGAAAATCCAGATTCACGACCTTCGGAAAATCCGGTTTCATGTCCGGATTTTTCACCATCAGAAAAACCGGCTTCATACTCAGCCTTTCGCAATTTCTTCTCTTCCAATTCTTTATCATATTCAAAAATACTCATACTGATAACCTCCGCACGATTTTTGGAAAGAAATTCTGCAAGAATCCCTTCCTTTATGCATTCGTCAACAGCACATTCTACAGCCTGATTCAGAGACATGTTGGCAGCATAGTGCCGTACTCTGGCGACATATTGCGCATATTCTTTCAAAGTGCTGCAATGTTGCATCAATTCAGCATTATGTCCTTCGTTTACATTTAATACAGTGACAGTCAATTCAAGCTTTGGTTCGCCTGACAGATTTTCAAATGCTGAAGAAAGCTTAAGTTCAGTGCAGTCAGACAATATCGTTGAACCATTATAAAACTCAATAAAATTCGGCGCAGGAATTTTTTGCAAAGTAGAAGAATAGAGAGATTTCTTATCCACGAGTTTCTGATATTCGTTACTGATATAGAATAAATCCCGAAGAGGGATATTTGGATTGTAGGTTGACTGGTGCTCGTACAGATATAAATTAGTATCAATGATAAATGCCAGGTCATTTTTCATACCCATGTAGATTGCATTTTCTAATGTGACGATTTCCAAGTCATCAGGATTTTTATAATCTCTCTGATTTACTGCGTTGTAGAGTGAAAGCAGGTTCTTACGGTTGGAAAATAACATCCGAAAAACGGTGTCCTTATAATTCCGGTTGGCTGCGGGAACTTTAACTGTGAAAGTTTTCTTTGTGTTTTGTAGTTTTCTTTTTTGTTTTGCCATAAATGATTCCTCCTGAGATCGGCAGGGCAGTTGGAAAACTGTCCAGGCAGGAGAAAACTATATTTCTGATATTCGTCTCCTGCTTTTAAATTAGTTAATGGGTAATTGAAAGCATAGATACGAATGAATTACGGAGATTATCAGAGATAATCAGCCGTTTCCAGAATATAGATGGCAAATGCACCATAAAGATTTTGTAAAATATGCTTTCTGTCATTGTAACATGAGAGATAATTGCAGGCAAGCAGAACTTTATAACATTTGTCATCTTTTTTTGCATATTATATTTGATTTTCTTTTAAAAATCCCCCTTGACAACCATCTCCAAGCGTGTATAATAACCAATGCAGCTTAAAAATGCAAACAATTTGCAAATGCACACAAAATGCAAAAACAAATAACTTGCAATTTGAACAAATCAAGATTAAAACAACCAAATGCAGGAGGCGTTTGTTATGTTACACATTTTAGAACATACATTATTACACACAATCGAGGACAGCGTGAAGCTGCTTCCTTTTCTGTTTTTCACTTATTTATTAATGGAGCTGTTAGAGCACACGACAGGCGGAAAAGTGCAGAACAAGATTAAAAATGCAGGGAAAGTCGGACCGCTGTGGGGTGGACTTCTTGGAATTATGCCGCAATGTGGTTTCTCGGCAGCAGCGTCCAGCCTTTATGCCGGACGAGTCATTACGGTTGGAACGCTGCTTGCGGTATTTTTATCTACGTCGGACGAGATGCTTCCGATTTTTATTTCCGAGGCGGTCGCACCGGCAACAATCGTAAAAATTCTTGCAGCAAAAGTCTGCATTGCGATTATTTCAGGATTTCTTGCAGAGCTGGTTTATGTGAATGTTTTCAAAAAGAAAGAAAAAGACATGGATATTCATGTGGTCTGTGAGGAAGAACATTGCAGTTGTGAGGACGGTGTCTTGAAGTCGGCGCTAAAACACACGTTCAAGATTTTTGCATACATTCTGCTCATCACGTTTATGCTGACATTCGTGATCGAACTGATCGGCGAAGACCAGCTTGCGGTAGTATTTCAGGACATTCCGGTGGTGGGAGAGATGATCGCAGCACTTGTGGGACTGATCCCAAACTGCGCATCTTCGGTGGTAATCACAGAGTTATATTTAAGCGGAATTATCGGAGCAGGAGCAATGATGTCCGGACTTTTGGTAAATGCAGGAGTTGGACTTTTGGTTTTGTTCCGACTGAACCGGGACTGGAAACAGAATGCCGGAATTATGGCAGCACTCTATGGCTTTGGTGTTGTCTGGGGCGTGATCATTGAGTTACTTGGGATTGTATTTTAACAGATGTAGATGAATAATTGATACGCGGAAGTATGAAATTAAGAGGAAAGAGTTAAAAATTGTATCTGCTACAGTGAAAGCATATACAGAGAAAGAAAAGAGATGAAAAAATGGCAGGAAATGGTTATGCAACGACCAGCAGAAAGAAAATTTTAGAATATCTCATGGCAAACAGCGACCGCACAGTGACGGTGACGGACATTGACCAGTATTTGAAAAAACACGATAACGAGGTGAACATCACAACGATTTACCGTTACCTGGATAAACTTGCCAAAGAGGGAACTGTCATGAAATATGTGGCAGAGAAGGGGAGCCAGGCGGTGTATCAGTACGTGGAGATGGGACATCACTGTGAGGAACATCTTCATTTAAAATGTGTTTCCTGTGGCTGTATTATTCATTTGGAATGTGCGTTTATGCAGGAAATATCGGAACATATTTTAGAAGACCACGGATTTAAACTGCAGTGTAAAAATTCCATTATTTATGGACTTTGCAGGGAATGCAGGGAAAAACAGGACAGGGAATAATACTGCTATAGGATTTCCCTATAATCGGCTCATGGTTTTATGGATTAACACTTTTTCGATTGATTTGATATGATAATTCCAACAGCAGAACCTGAGAAAAACAGGCAGGCAAAAAGAGTGAAAACATAGAAAAAGGATGGGAAAACACATGAGCACATTAAAAGAGAGAAAATTAAAATTTGAGACATTACAGTTACACGTTGGACAGGAAGAACCGGATCCGGTGACCGATGCAAGAGCGGTTCCGATTTACCAGACATCTTCCTACGTATTCCACAATTCAAAGCATGCAGCAGACCGTTTCGGTTTGCGTGACGCAGGAAATATTTACGGAAGACTGACCAATCCGACAGAGGATATTTTTGAACAGCGTATTGCAGCATTAGAGGGCGGCGTGGCAGCGCTTGCAGTCGGTTCCGGTGCAGCAGCCGTTACATACACGATTGAAAACCTTGCACAGGCAGGTGATCATATCGTATCTGCAAAAAATATTTACGGCGGCACTTATAATCTGCTGGCACATACATTAGTAGATTTTGGCGTTACGACCACGTTTGTTGATCCTTTTAACTTAGAGGAAGTAGAAGGCGCTATCAAGGACAACACAAAAGCAGTTTACATTGAGACACTCGGCAATCCAAACTCTGAAGTAGTGGATATCGAAGCACTCGCAGAGATCGCACACAAACATAAAATTCCACTTGTCATCGACAATACGTTCGGCACGCCATATCTGATCCGTCCAATCGAGTACGGCGCAGATATCGTGGTTCATTCCGCAACCAAATTCATTGGTGGACACGGAACCACAATCGGTGGTGTCATCATTGACGGTGGAAAATTTGACTGGGCTGCATCCGGAAAATTCCCACAGCTCACGGAACCAAACCCAAGCTATCATGGTGTCAGCTTCGCAGCGGCAGCAGGACCGGCAGCATTCGTGACAAGAATCCGTGCTATTTTATTAAGGGATACCGGGGCAACACTTTCTCCCATCCATGCATTTATCTTTTTACAGGGCTTAGAGACATTATCCTTAAGAGTCGAGCGTCATGTGGAAAATGCATTAAAGGTTGTGGAGTTTTTAGAGAAACAGCCACTGGTTGAAAAAGTAAATCATCCATCCGTTTCCGAAGATCCGGAGCAGCAGAGATTATACAAAAAATATTTCCCGAACGGCGGCGGTTCCATTTTCACATTTGAAATCAAAGGCGATGACAAAAAAGCGCAGGAGTTTATCGATCATTTACAGTTATTCTCCTTACTTGCCAATGTAGCAGATGTAAAATCCCTTGTCATCCATCCGGCATCTACCACACATGCGGAATTAAATGAGGCGGAACAGGCAGAGCAGGGAATCAAGCCAAACACCATCCGTCTCTCAATCGGTACAGAGAACATTGATGATATTCTCTACGATCTGCAGGAAGCGTTTGATGCAGTAAAATAATAACCGGCCATTTTGAATATTCATTTCTTAATAAAAAAGGACTGCGCATAGAAATATGCAGCAGTTCTTTTTGTGCTGTCGGATAAAAAATAACGAAAATTTTTTGTTCCCTATTTCGAAAAAAATGTTTACGTTTGTCGAATGAAGTATTATCATAGAGATAGATTTGTGCATTGTAATAAAAATGAAAATATTTGATTACAGAGCTGCTATTTTTTATGTAAAGGGGCATAGGAATATGAAATTTACCAGAAAAGATTTACCACCGGATCAAATGAAACGTGCCAATATCACGACGTGTCTTACCGTTACAATGGCATATGTTTTTTATATTTTGATCATGCTCACATCGGATCGGACAACGCTTGAGAAAATAATATTTGTTTCATTTTATGTGATCTGGTATGCGCTGACAGCCATTTTTGTGGCAAAGAATATTTATGAAAGAAAAGCGGAACTGTTTATAGCAGTTGGATTTTGTATCGGATTTGGAATTATTTCTTATTTACAGAACCCAACAGTTATGATGCTGATTTTCCCGGTTTTGCTTTCATTGTCTGTATATTTGAACGAATTTCTGATCATGTGGGGAGCGGGTGCAACCTTAGTATTTATTATTACCAAGATGGCCCAGATCCTTGTAAATAATCCGGCGGACAAGGCAGAACAGTTGAATACGGTTTTTCTCGTATGTATCTGCCTGATCATGTGTGTGTTTGGCGGATGTAAGGCGATCAGGCGTCTGATCGAGTTTTCCAATGAGGAGACGGACGCAGTAAAAGTAAAAGCAGAGAAGCAGTTACAGGTAGCAAAAGAAGTTGAGACTATCGTAAACGATGTGGATGCGCAGTTTACGCAGGTCAGAAAAGATTTATCCCAGATATCCAGCACGATCGACAATACGCAGATCGCAATCGGAATCATTGCAAATGGCGCTGACAGTTCAGCAACACAGACACAGACGCAGTCAGAAAAAACAAATGAGATCCAGGAGCGTTTAGAGCACACCAATCAGACGGCAGCAGGAGCTTTGGAGACAACGGAGAAGCTGCGGGGGGTCATTGAAACTGGCAAGAATGAGTCGGATGAACTGGCAAGACAGTCCGTGATCGTAGATCAGTCCACAGAGCAGATTTCCCAGACCATTGAGAAACTGGTGGAACATGTTGGAAAAGTATCCGGAATCACAGATGCAATTTTAAATATTTCCAGCCAGACAAACCTGTTGGCACTGAACGCTTCAATCGAGGCTGCCCGAGCAGGAGATGCCGGAAAAGGTTTTGCCGTTGTTGCAGAGGAAATCCGCCAGCTGGCAGAAATGACCAAGGTATCAACGGAGCAGATCACACAGATCATGAATGAACTGACTGCTATCACAAAGGATACACAGACCGAACTTAAGAATGCGGTAGACAGTATCGATGTGCAGCGTGAAAAGGTAAAAACGGTACATGAAAGCTTTATAACCGTTGAGGAAGATGTGAAATCTTTAGTAGGAGATATGACGACGGTAAGCGATGAGGTATCTGCCGTTCTAAGTGCCAATGAAGTGATCGTAGACGGAATCTCTACTTTGTCAGGAATCACGCAGGAGATTTCTGCAAGCACTTCCGCAAGCAGAACGGATATGGATGGTTTGCATGACAGTGTAAGCAATTTTTCAACAGCTGTCGATCATACATTCGAAGCATTGGAGAATCTGAAGGCGATTGCAGCAATTGATGAAGAATAGAAAAATAGAGAGAACAGAGAGAGGACTGCCTTGTGCAGTCCTTTTTGAGCCTAAAAAATGGAAGTACCCTGTTGAGGGAAAGTAGTAATGCGCCGCAGGGATGCGCAGAAAAAGATTGCAATATGGAATTAAATCGTATAGTATATAGTAAGTAATTGCAAATTAAATTTATAGTTTATATAGTTATGGAATGATTCAGGAGGAAGAGAAAATGAATGCAAAACAACTGACCGCAGCAGAAACAATTGTGATGAAGTGTATCTGGGACGCAGACCATGAGATGTCACTGGCAGAAATCGTAAAGAATGCAAATGAGGGATACGGAAAAGAGTGGAAACCACAGACCGTATCGACTTATCTGGCAAAACTCTGCCTGAAAAATTATATCCAGATGAAACGAGCCGGAAGAACGATCACCTATGAAATACTCATCACGGAAGAGGACTACAAGAGTGAGCAGGCGAGGGAGTTTGTCGCATTCTGGAATAATGGTTCGCTGAAGCAGTTTATCACCGCTTTTTATAAGGATGAACCGGCTTCCAAAGACGAGATTGAGGAACTTCGGAATGCTATTGAGGAATTGGAAGAGTAGTTTTGGGGTGAAAGAGGTTTATTCTTCTTGATAAAGAGCATATGACACATGAGGAAAGAGAAATATTTCTTGCGCTGATTCGGGAGAAGATGCCACAGATAAGAAACGGTAATAGATAATATTTGTAACTATAAAATTAAATAAAGAAGAACAGCCAATTATCATTGTGATGTGCAATCCCTGCTGTAACCATTTTACATAGGTTCCTGTTTCTCCTTTTTTTACTACCATAATTTTTCTCCTTTATGTGTGATATTTGATTTGCAAATCACTTATTAAGAAGCATATAGTTTGAGGAATAGAAAACAGAAAGGGAATTTTTTATTTGTAAGTATCAAGCTGTACCAATAATTGAAGATTCGCGTTTTCATATTCATTGAAAACAGAGGAATCAAAAGTTTCCGAGTCGAATTCCGGTAAATACCAGAGCTGGCTCAAAAAATAAGCATTTAAGTCCTGATTTTTAAAAATGTATCCGTGTCTGGCATAGATTTCATTTTTTGCCAGATGAATGATTAACGGAGGGACATTGCTAAAGTCGGAAGCCTGATAATATCTTGTATCTGTAGCATAAATCGGGTAAATATTCATGGAAATATCCCGGACTTCCATTACATTTTCCATATATCGGACATACTCCGGGTAAAAGGAGCAGTAGTCGTGATAGGTGTTCCGTTTTTGGAGTTCTTCCAAAATCTGGCTTTCGTCCCAGTCATCGCTGTATTTCTGCAAAGATTGTTCCGGTAAATCGTTTTCTTCTGAAGAGGAGGCAGTTTCACTGGTTTCTGTTATCGCTTCATCCATTTGTTCTTCTGTTGATCCATAGTTGTTGTATTTTTCATAGTCAGATGTCTGGGTATCTGTCTCGGTGTCAGATGTTATATTTTCTGATAAAAGATCGTTTTTCGTATCAGCCGTATGACCGCAGGCAGCAATCAATATGCAGCATGGTAATAAGATGCAAACTAAAAATTTTTTTCTCATGGTTAATTTCTCCCTTAATTTAACGTATAGGTTGCTGTGCTTTATAGAAATTCTTTTTCATAAAGTTGTTAAAATACAGATGTTATCTTATCACATTTAGCTTTGGTCGTATATAGTTTTGAAAGAATAAAAAACTAAAAATATAGTTAATACTTTCTTGCATAAAAAAATAAAATACTGTAAACTGAAAATATAGTTTACAGATTTAAGCATCATACACATTATCTTTAGCATATAGGAATATCTGGTTAAGTGGAAGATTAGTATAGAGGGAAAGCAATATGAGCAGTAAAATCAAACAGTATTTTGCAAATAAAGAGAATCGTATCAAGTGCGGCATCACAGGCGGAACGATTGCATTGGCGGTCATTATTTTTGTAGGAATGGTGTTTATGGAGGAAAATGAAACTCAAAATAATTCCATCGAAACTGTTTCACAGACGGAAAGTGACACGCAGACAGAAGAAGAGACAGGATATTCTTTCGACGCGGGCGATCTTTACGATATGCGGCTGGATGCACAGACAATCGAAGATTATTATATGAAATCCTGTGGCGACCAGTTCAATCTGTATACCATTGATGAGGATGGTGTGCTCTGGGGCAGTGGACATAATGAGTATGCGCAGATTGGACTTGGGTATGCGGACGAGGAATTTCATGAGAAAAAAAGTAAAATCGCGGAACACGTTGTGCATGTGGACTATTCCCAGAAAGACTTTGTTGTCTATCTGACGGAGGAAGGGAAACTTTATGGTCTTGGAAATGATTCTACCTATATGTTATTGCAGCATACAGAAATGCCAGTGGAAGATTTGGCATATCCGACAAAACGGTATGTCACCAGTCCGGCACTTTTGCTGGAAGATGTCAGTTATGCGAGGTGCGGACGTGATGATGTAGTTGCATTGAAAAAGGATGGTACAGTCTGGACATGGGGAATGATCTGGAATTATCAGAGTACGGGATATTGTATCACAATGCCACAGCAGATTCTGACAGATGTGAAGATGATCACAGGCGGATGGTTTAACCACGCCGCACTGAAGGAAGATGGAACACTCTGGACGTGGGGATACAACTTTAGTGGAAACTGCGGAACGGATAAAGCCACGATGATTGAAACACCGGTGCAGGTGGCAGAAGACGTGCAGCGCGTGTGGACAGGACTTTTGAATTATTCAGCCAAAGAGGATGATATTACCGATATGGAAGAATTCGGTAATGATTATGTGGATAATACGATCATTGAAAAAACAGACGGCACATTCTATGCATGTGGAATGGGTGTCGGCGACAAAAGTGTGGTATTGCCGCAATATTATGAAGTGTCGGAGCTTGACACAGTCTGCTCATCAGAGTTTCTTCCGCTGGACTGGAATGAAGAAATGTTGAACAGGAAACAAAGAGAATACATCGAGCGAAAGGAGAGCCAGAGCGAGGAGGCTGTTCTTGCAAGAAAAAATGAAGCTTTATTGGAAGAGATAGACAAAAACTACGATATGGAGAAACTGAAACGTAAAGTTCCTCGTTTTTCGGAGGATGATAAGATCAATGAGACATATTATAATGCAATCAAAACACTGGATACAACGGGATTTCTGCCGGATGGGAGATACTGCTTTTTTATAGAGCAGGACGGCAGAACAGATGTGGAACGGTTTCAGGAACAGAGGGCACAGCATTATAGTCCGGAAAGAGTTGCGGTGGCAGATGTGGATGGCGATGGTACGGCAGAATTACTATTTTTTATTGAAGGAACTTGTGTGAGAGATTCTGCAGAATATGTCTATCGGTATTCAGAAGAAAAAAATGCTTTTGAACTTGAATTTGAATATTCAGCGGGATGTAATTATTATCAGAACGGAGTGATTAAGGCAAAGCCGCTTTACTCAGGTTTTATATATCAGGATGATTTTTGGCCGTATAGTGTATTTCAGTATGATGAAAATAAAAACGAGTTTGTGCTTACAGCCAGTGTAGAGGAGATTCCAAAAGTCCCGGAAAATCCAGATAATTTTCCAGAGGAATATGATAAGGACGGGGATGGAAAAGTGTATATCATCAGTCAGGGAGAATCCGTTAAATATTTAGATGAACAAGAATATCTTGCATGGAAAAAACAGATTTTCTGGATGCCGGAGATGAAAATAGATTGGTGTGAATTAGGAAGCAATAAAGAGTTATTGGAAGAGATAGACAAAAATTATGATATGGAGAAACTGAAACGCAAAGTACCTCGTTTTTCGGAGGATGATAAGATTAATGAGGCATATTATAATGCAATCAAAACACTGGATACAACGGGATTTCTACCGGATGGGAGATACTGCTTTGGACATCAGAAGAGTAATGTAGATGTGGAACGTTTTCGGGAAGATATGGAGCGTGCTTATTGCCCGAACAAAGTTGCGGTGGCAGATGTGGACGGTGATGGCACTGTAGAATTACTTATTTTTACAGTAGGATTTTATATGGCAGATATAACAGAATATGTCTATCGGTATTCGGAAGAAAAAAATGGTTTTGAACTTGAATTTGCATATGCAGGGGGATGCGATTATTATGAGCACGGAGTAATTAAGGCAAGTCCGCTTCATTCGATGTATAGTGACTATCAGGACGGTTTTTGGCCTTATTCCGTATATCAGTATGATGAAAACAAAAAGGAGTTTGTGGAGAAAGTAAGTGTAGATCAGATTACTAATGTTCCGATTAATTCCGATGTTTTCCCAGAGGAATATGATAAAGATGGTGATGGAAAAGTATATATTGTCGGTCAGGGAGAATCCGTTAAATATTTAGATGAACAAGAATATCTTGAATGGAAAAAACAGATTTTCTGGATGCCGGAGATGAAAGTGGATTGGGTGGAATTGTAAAAATGGAATTAATAAACATATATCAAACAAGAGCGTTTGTTGAACTGTTTTATAAAGTAAAGGATTTTCGCTACATGGCATTATACAGAGTTTTTGTCGTTGCCATACTATTTCTTTTTACATGTATGCTTCGAGTGAAATCCACTGAACTAATGATACAAAATATGTGTGTGGTTGTGGCAGCATTTATTGCGCCGACATGGTTGATTGTTCATAACTGCAGGATTGCGGCAATGCGTTTATGCAAAAAGTATAAGATGGAAAATGAATTTGGTAAAGTAAATTTTTTGCCTGATAGTGTAGAAATTAACGATTTTGATGTAGAAAGCAGGATTGTGGGGTATGAATCAATCAGTAACTATTACAAATTGAAACACTATTATTTTTTCCTGATAATTACAAACGAAGTGATTCCCATTTTTGTCGATAAAAAATCATTAACGAATGAAGAAATGGAGAAATTAGAACTTCTGGTGCAACAGAAAATGCCACAGTTGAAGAATCAGACTGCAAAAACGATAAAACAGAGATTTGCTTTTTATAATCTTCATTCTCAAGGAGACTTGTATGGTATGTGAAACGCTGATAAATAAAAAATTAATGTACAGATTGTATGCTGCCAGCCGTTTGACGAAAATATGCGTGCTCTTATTATTGATTTTGGTTAAACAGATGTTAGATATGGCATCTATAGAGTCAAATAAGAGTTCTTCATTCTTTCTCATAGGATTGAGCATTTGGGCAATCGTGGAGATTGTGGTGTATTTCGTTGACCAGAGGAGAGAAGCAGTCTGCATTTTGAAACAATATGATGTAAAGCAGTTTCGTCAGGTGGTATCTTTTGAAAAAGAAGTGATCAGAGTGACAAACGTAATCAATGATACAAATTTTGAAATTCCTTATGGCGAGATCAAAAAATTACGAAAGAAAAAGTATCTTCTTATTTTTCAGACAAAGGACCAACATATTATTATTCTTGACAAATTGCAAATGTCAATTGCGCAGCAGGATGAACTGCTTCGGATCATTCACAAAAAAATGCCGTGGCTGCGAGCCAGAGGATTAGCATAGTTTCAGGTTGGGAAAAGGAGTGAGGAATAAAATGGAGTTTGAATGCACAATTAATCGAAAAAGTGCAAAGGAAATATATAAAAAGACCGGGAAGAACGTTGGTATAACAATTATAAAAATCATTTTCTGTTTTCTGGCGATATGTCTGTTTCTTTTTTTGCTGATAAAAGATATTGCGATGATCTTACTGTTGGCAGGTTCCTTGATAGCAACGGTGATATTTTTAATCATTTATTATCAAAGACAACTTAATATGATCTGTCCCAAAAAGAAAGACGGCAGTAGTGAATACCTCCAAAAAGTGGCATTTCTCGAAGATGAAATTGCGGTATCAGGAGATTTGAATAATATTGTTTGTAAGATTGCATACAAAAGAATCAAAAAATATTATTCCAGCCAGCATTATTATATTTTTAAAACCAGAGGCGGATTACTCTTTTGTGTAGAAAAAAGCAAAATTTCGCCAGCAGACAGAGAAAAACTTGCAGAACTTTTCAGAACAAAAATGCCACAGTTAAAAATACCGTGGGAGTTGCAGCAAAGTATATATGGACGTTAGAAAATAAAAAAATATTCTGAATTTACAGAAATAGTCTGAAGAGGTACTGATTGAAGTTGTCCGGGAAAAAATGTCACAGGTGAAGTTACCAAAATAACGGTCAGGATGTGTTGAAAATGGAATTAAAAAAAGAAGCAATTCGTATAGTATAAAATATAAAATGAAAAATTAAATTTTGGGTTTATAAAACAAAGATTTAGGAGAAAATGAATGCAAACGAGGAATATGGAAAAGAGTGAAAACAATCATCAGTTTAAAATAATTTTTAATTACAATATATTTGATAAGTATTTTTCAAAAATATTTCCATGGTATAAGGCAGTGTATGGGGCAATAGTGTTTGGCGTAGGGATTTTGACCGTAATTTTTGAGAGATATGGTCAAAAAGGACAGGCAATATTTATGCTTGGAGGTGGAGTTTTTCTGCTCATTTTCTGGTATGCAGAAAAAAAGAAAGTCTGCAAAATGACGATAGAACGGTTTCAAGATCAATATGGAATCAGAGAAATCCATGGAAGCTGCATCTTTATGAATGAATATTTGTTATATCAAAGAGATTTCAAGCAGGAAAAGAAGATTTCATATGAGTCATTTCAAAAATTTTATGATTTGAAAGAGGTTTATCTTTTAAGGACAAAACTATATATGTCCATAAGCAAAGCGCAGGAACAGGCGGATCATTTAGGGTTTATCTTCATTGATAAAGAGCATATGACACATGAGGAAAGAGAAATATTTCTTGCGCTGATTCGGGAGAAGATGCCACAGATAAGAAACGGTAATAGATAATATTTGTAACTATAAAATTAAATAAAGAAGAACAGCCAATTATCATTGTGATGTGCAATCCCTGCTGTAACCATTTTACATAGGTTCCTGTTTCTCCTTTTTTTACTACCATAATTTTTCTCCTTTATGTGTGATATTTGATTTGCAAATCACTTATTAAGAAGCATATAGTTTGAGGAATAGAAAACAGAAAGGGAATTTTTTATTTGTAAGTATCAAGCTGTACCAATAATTGAAGATTCGCGTTTTCATATTCATTGAAAACAGAGGAATCAAAAGTTTCCGAGTCGAATTCCGGTAAATACCAGAGCTGGCTCAAAAAATAAGCATTTAAGTCCTGATTTTTAAAAATGTATCCGTGTCTGGCATAGATTTCATTTTTTGCCAGATGAATGATTAACGGAGGGACATTGCTAAAGTCGGAAGCCTGATAATATCTTGTATCTGTAGCATAAATCGGGTAAATATTCATGGAAATATCCCGGACTTCCATTACATTTTCCATATATCGGACATACTCCGGGTAAAAGGAGCAGTAGTCGTGATAGGTGTTCCGTTTTTGGAGTTCTTCCAAAATCTGGCTTTCGTCCCAGTCATCGCTGTATTTCTGCAAAGATTGTTCCGGTAAATCGTTTTCTTCTGAAGAGGAGGCAGTTTCACTGGTTTCTGTTATCGCTTCATCCATTTGTTCTTCTGTTGATCCATAGTTGTTGTATTTTTCATAGTCAGATGTCTGGGTATCTGTCTCGGTGTCAGATGTTATATTTTCTGATAAAAGATCGTTTTTCGTATCAGCCGTATGACCGCAGGCAGCAATCAATATGCAGCATGGTAATAAGATGCAAACTAAAAATTTTTTTCTCATGGTTAATTTCTCCCTTAATTTAACGTATAGGTTGCTGTGCTTTATAGAAATTCTTTTTCATAAAGTTGTTAAAATACAGATGTTATCTTATCACATTTAGCTTTGGTCGTATATAGTTTTGAAAGAATAAAAAACTAAAAATATAGTTAATACTTTCTTGCATAAAAAAATAAAATACTGTAAACTGAAAATATAGTTTACAGATTTAAGCATCATACACATTATCTTTAGCATATAGGAATATCTGGTTAAGTGGAAGATTAGTATAGAGGGAAAGCAATATGAGCAGTAAAATCAAACAGTATTTTGCAAATAAAGAGAATCGTATCAAGTGCGGCATCACAGGCGGAACGATTGCATTGGCGGTCATTATTTTTGTAGGAATGGTGTTTATGGAGGAAAATGAAACTCAAAATAATTCCATCGAAACTGTTTCACAGACGGAAAGTGACACGCAGACAGAAGAAGAGACAGGATATTCTTTCGACGCGGGCGATCTTTACGATATGCGGCTGGATGCACAGACAATCGAAGATTATTATATGAAATCCTGTGGCGACCAGTTCAATCTGTATACCATTGATGAGGATGGTGTGCTCTGGGGCAGTGGACATAATGAGTATGCGCAGATTGGACTTGGGTATGCGGACGAGGAATTTCATGAGAAAAAAAGTAAAATCGCGGAACACGTTGTGCATGTGGACTATTCCCAGAAAGACTTTGTTGTCTATCTGACGGAGGAAGGGAAACTTTATGGTCTTGGAAATGATTCTACCTATATGTTATTGCAGCATACAGAAATGCCAGTGGAAGATTTGGCATATCCGACAAAACGGTATGTCACCAGTCCGGCACTTTTGCTGGAAGATGTCAGTTATGCGAGGTGCGGACGTGATGATGTAGTTGCATTGAAAAAGGATGGTACAGTCTGGACATGGGGAATGATCTGGAATTATCAGAGTACGGGATATTGTATCACAATGCCACAGCAGATTCTGACAGATGTGAAGATGATCACAGGCGGATGGTTTAACCACGCCGCACTGAAGGAAGATGGAACACTCTGGACGTGGGGATACAACTTTAGTGGAAACTGCGGAACGGATAAAGCCACGATGATTGAAACACCGGTGCAGGTGGCAGAAGACGTGCAGCGCGTGTGGACAGGACTTTTGAATTATTCAGCCAAAGAGGATGATATTACCGATATGGAAGAATTCGGTAATGATTATGTGGATAATACGATCATTGAAAAAACAGACGGCACATTCTATGCATGTGGAATGGGTGTCGGCGACAAAAGTGTGGTATTGCCGCAATATTATGAAGTGTCGGAGCTTGACACAGTCTGCTCATCAGAGTTTCTTCCGCTGGACTGGAATGAAGAAATGTTGAACAGGAAACAAAGAGAATACATCGAGCGAAAGGAGAGCCAGAGCGAGGAGGCTGTTCTTGCAAGAAAAAATGAAGCTTTATTGGAAGAGATAGACAAAAACTACGATATGGAGAAACTGAAACGTAAAGTTCCTCGTTTTTCGGAGGATGATAAGATCAATGAGACATATTATAATGCAATCAAAACACTGGATACAACGGGATTTCTGCCGGATGGGAGATACTGCTTTTTTATAGAGCAGGACGGCAGAACAGATGTGGAACGGTTTCAGGAACAGAGGGCACAGCATTATAGTCCGGAAAGAGTTGCGGTGGCAGATGTGGATGGCGATGGTACGGCAGAATTACTATTTTTTATTGAAGGAACTTGTGTGAGAGATTCTGCAGAATATGTCTATCGGTATTCAGAAGAAAAAAATGCTTTTGAACTTGAATTTGAATATTCAGCGGGATGTAATTATTATCAGAACGGAGTGATTAAGGCAAAGCCGCTTTACTCAGGTTTTATATATCAGGATGATTTTTGGCCGTATAGTGTATTTCAGTATGATGAAAATAAAAACGAGTTTGTGCTTACAGCCAGTGTAGAGGAGATTCCAAAAGTCCCGGAAAATCCAGATAATTTTCCAGAGGAATATGATAAGGACGGGGATGGAAAAGTGTATATCATCAGTCAGGGAGAATCCGTTAAATATTTAGATGAACAAGAATATCTTGCATGGAAAAAACAGATTTTCTGGATGCCGGAGATGAAAATAGATTGGTGTGAATTAGGAAGCAATAAAGAGTTATTGGAAGAGATAGACAAAAATTATGATATGGAGAAACTGAAACGCAAAGTACCTCGTTTTTCGGAGGATGATAAGATTAATGAGGCATATTATAATGCAATCAAAACACTGGATACAACGGGATTTCTACCGGATGGGAGATACTGCTTTGGACATCAGAAGAGTAATGTAGATGTGGAACGTTTTCGGGAAGATATGGAGCGTGCTTATTGCCCGAACAAAGTTGCGGTGGCAGATGTGGACGGTGATGGCACTGTAGAATTACTTATTTTTACAGTAGGATTTTATATGGCAGATATAACAGAATATGTCTATCGGTATTCGGAAGAAAAAAATGGTTTTGAACTTGAATTTGCATATGCAGGGGGATGCGATTATTATGAGCACGGAGTAATTAAGGCAAGTCCGCTTCATTCGATGTATAGTGACTATCAGGACGGTTTTTGGCCTTATTCCGTATATCAGTATGATGAAAACAAAAAGGAGTTTGTGGAGAAAGTAAGTGTAGATCAGATTACTAATGTTCCGATTAATTCCGATGTTTTCCCAGAGGAATATGATAAAGATGGTGATGGAAAAGTATATATTGTCGGTCAGGGAGAATCCGTTAAATATTTAGATGAACAAGAATATCTTGAATGGAAAAAACAGATTTTCTGGATGCCGGAGATGAAAGTGGATTGGGTGGAATTGTAAAAATGGAATTAATAAACATATATCAAACAAGAGCGTTTGTTGAACTGTTTTATAAAGTAAAGGATTTTCGCTACATGGCATTATACAGAGTTTTTGTCGTTGCCATACTATTTCTTTTTACATGTATGCTTCGAGTGAAATCCACTGAACTAATGATACAAAATATGTGTGTGGTTGTGGCAGCATTTATTGCGCCGACATGGTTGATTGTTCATAACTGCAGGATTGCGGCAATGCGTTTATGCAAAAAGTATAAGATGGAAAATGAATTTGGTAAAGTAAATTTTTTGCCTGATAGTGTAGAAATTAACGATTTTGATGTAGAAAGCAGGATTGTGGGGTATGAATCAATCAGTAACTATTACAAATTGAAACACTATTATTTTTTCCTGATAATTACAAACGAAGTGATTCCCATTTTTGTCGATAAAAAATCATTAACGAATGAAGAAATGGAGAAATTAGAACTTCTGGTGCAACAGAAAATGCCACAGTTGAAGAATCAGACTGCAAAAACGATAAAACAGAGATTTGCTTTTTATAATCTTCATTCTCAAGGAGACTTGTATGGTATGTGAAACGCTGATAAATAAAAAATTAATGTACAGATTGTATGCTGCCAGCCGTTTGACGAAAATATGCGTGCTCTTATTATTGATTTTGGTTAAACAGATGTTAGATATGGCATCTATAGAGTCAAATAAGAGTTCTTCATTCTTTCTCATAGGATTGAGCATTTGGGCAATCGTGGAGATTGTGGTGTATTTCGTTGACCAGAGGAGAGAAGCAGTCTGCATTTTGAAACAATATGATGTAAAGCAGTTTCGTCAGGTGGTATCTTTTGAAAAAGAAGTGATCAGAGTGACAAACGTAATCAATGATACAAATTTTGAAATTCCTTATGGCGAGATCAAAAAATTACGAAAGAAAAAGTATCTTCTTATTTTTCAGACAAAGGACCAACATATTATTATTCTTGACAAATTGCAAATGTCAATTGCGCAGCAGGATGAACTGCTTCGGATCATTCACAAAAAAATGCCGTGGCTGCGAGCCAGAGGATTAGCATAGTTTCAGGTTGGAAAAGGAGAAATCACTTTTCCAACCTGAAACTATATGTTTTATGAAGTTGTACTAGATATTGTTAAAATTGTCAATTCCTTCAATAATTTGAGCACAAACTTCAAGTGGACCATTTATTGCAATAGGTATTTTGGAACAAAAAACAAAAAATATTATTATAATAAATATAAGTAGATAAGTGGAAACCTGCTTATTATTGATGGTAGAAATATTTGTATTAATTTCATTTAAACTATCATAAAGAGCAACTTCCTGAGGAGTATTTTTATCGGAAATTTTATATGTAATTTTATATTCTACAACAACTTCACGAGATACTCCATCTAGAATTTGTACATTTTTAGAAACCTGTAGACCAAATTCTAATTGCTTTTCAACTGCGTTAATAGAGAAAAATGTTTTACATATTTCATTATTAAAAGAAAAGGCAAAAGTGTTTAATGTGGAAATGATCGTGTCATAAGTACTTGGTGTAATGTGAGCAAGTATAATCGAAAGATTTTCAATTGCATCTTGTTCTAATACAAGTTCACCGTTTTCAATGCTGAGATATTTTCCATTATTTTCAAGAGTAATATCTTGATTAAGTGTAACAGAGAAAGTTAATCCAGGAATACCAGATGGAATTGATAAACCATTCTTCAAGATACCATCTGTAATCTCCTCATCAACACCCAGTGGAAGCAGCAGATCATGAAAATATTCCTTCATTTTAAGATTGATTTCATCCTCTGTAGCATGCGGTTTGTTGGAGTGAATAGGGGTACCGCCATTGTCACCATATCCGTCAATGGATGAATCAGTGAGATTATAAATTTTATGTCGAACGCCGTCACTGGAATTTCCTTCAATTGTTGAGACATGCGTTGTTGTTCCGTCAATTACAATACCTGTGTGAGAGACTCTTCCAGCCTGAGCATTGTAAAAGAAAATAATATCACCAATTTTTGGAACATAGCCATTTCCAGAAACATGATAACGACCTTTGCTTTTATACCAGCTGACACCAGATGGACACCAGGAGTATTTTGGAACTAAAGTATCTGTAATTCCAGCATAATGTGCGCACCACGAAACAAACATTGCACACCATGCGTTTCCGTTTAACCCATACCACTGACCATATGGGGTAATATTATTTTCATTATCTTCATGATATCCCCAATCAGCTTCATATTTTGCAATGTTGACAAAGCGTTCCAGCCCGGTTCCGTTTACAGGTACGCTGTAGACTTCAAAAAGTTTTGCCCAGGTGGCAGGACCAACCTGACCATCCGTATCTAATCCATGCGTTGTCTGAAATGAGAGAACAACATTTTTGGTTTCTTCAGAAAAAACACCGTCAATGGTAATCTGGTATCCCAATACATTTAACATGTGCTGTAAATAACGGGCTAGTGCACCATTGGAGCCGAGCTTCTGAACATAAGAAACAGTTCCGGAACCATCTGATCCGCCAAGCAGGGCTGCTCTCGTGGCAGGGCCGACCATTCCATCAGGTGTCATTCCATTGTCGGACTGATATTTTTTTACTGCTTTATAAGTATCTTCTGTAGCAATTCCATCACATGCAGGGATATAATAACCTTTATTTTTGAGAGCAATCTGAATCGGAGTGATGTCTGCACGTAATTTTTCCCATGTAGTTACATCGACAATTCCGGTGGCAGATAAGCCTTTCTTTGTCTGATAGCGACTTACTGCACTTTCACATCCGGGACCAAACACACCATCCGTACCTTTTGGATTGATGACCATGATGCATAATGCCTGCTGGAGGTATAACACATTTGCACCCTGACTTCCTCTTTTTAAAGGAAAATCATCATTACCACCTTCTACAGTAGTTCCGAACAAAGCACTTCTTGTTGCCGGTCCAATCTGCCCATCCTGTGCAAGGTTATTGTCAGCCTGAAATTTTAAAAGAGCTTCACCAGTTCCGGCAGTTGCAATACCGTCAACTTTTCCAGGTGAATAGTTCAGGGATGAAAGCTTCTGTTCAACTTCTAGAATTTTACTTTTTAATGTATCCCAGGTAGTTGTGTCTACCGCACCAGTCTGTGAAAGACCATATTTCGTCTGAAATTTTTTGACAGCTGTTTCTGTACCAGCTCCAAATGTTCCATCGATTGCCCCTGGTGAACAGCATAACATTCTCAAGGCACGCTGCAGATAATTGACATAAGTTCCTTTTGAACCGCGTGACATTGGGAGAACCGCATATTCGTTGATCAAAGTGTCAAACAATAATTCGCGGGTAAGTGGTCCGACTCTGCCATCCTTGTCAAGGTGGTTATTTCCCTGAAATTCGAAAACACTGTCGTAAGTTTCATCATTTGCATAACCTGAAACACTGCCATATTTATAGTAACCTTTACTTTTGAGGGCAGCCTGAACAGCTTTGATATCACTCATAAGACAGTTCCATGTAGCAGGACCAGCCATTCCATCCTGTTCCAGTCCATTTTTACCCTGATACTTTCTAACACCGGATTCAGTACCGGCACCGAATTTGGAATCCATTTCTCCATCGTAGCAGCACATGAGGTGTAATCCCTGCTGTAACCATTTTACATAGGTTCCTGTTTCTCCTCTTTTTACAACCATAATTTTTTTCTCCTTTATGTGTGTGATATTTGATTTGCAAATCACCTATTAAGAAGCAAACAGTTTTCAAAATAGAAACAAGAAAATAAATTTTATTGTTATTTGGTTGCATGAAACAGAAAAATAATATAAACTAAAAAAATAGTTTCTAAAAATAAAATATCATGCTTATTACATCAAGGGTGATATTTTTATGACAGAAACTACAATAGATAAAGTACGTGCATATAAGAATGGTGACAAGTCAGCAATTGAAGCATTACTAAAGCAGTATGAACCATTAATTAAAAGTTATGCCCGGAATTTCGGAACACGCGAGATGGAAGATGCAGAGCAGGAATTAAGAATTGCATTGTATAGCGCAGTGGAGCAGATTGATCAGGTTGATATGGAAGCAAAAGTTGTGAATTATCTTGTGAAGGCTGTGAAGTCGCGATTCATTTATTTATATGGTAAGCATCGGAAAAGAATTGAATCTGAAACTGCTATATTGGAAGATATGGATTTTGAAGTGCATGAAAATGCGTATGAGGATATGATTTTTTATACAGATATGTCAGAGTATTCAAAGAAATTACCGGAACAGCAGAGAGTAATCCTTCAAGGGATTCTGACTGGAAAAGATGATAAAGAAATTGCAGCAGAATTAAATGTATCACGACAGTATGTGAACAGAATAAAGAAAAAGATGCTTTCAGGAGAAAACATCTTTTGATAGAGAGGGGTGAACCTACATGTCGTCATCTAAAGGTTTTAGTAATTTATAAGGTTCGATTTCCAGTGCGCGGGCTAAATCAAAAAATGTTTCCATAGAAAACGAACGTACCGTGTTGATGGACTCAATCTGACTTAGATACGAGGAAGTTAAATCAACTTTTTCTGCAAGCATGGCTTGTGTATATCCCATGCATCGGCGGTAGTGATTCAGATTTAATGAAATTGTATGATAATAATCAATATTTTCAAATTTGGGTTCGGATGTTTTTGAAGTATCTTTTTTTGACATATATAACTCCATGATGTAATATTCCTGTTTTTGACAGTTTCAAAAAATAAAATCGCTGCAACGCCAGAAAATATAGGCGTTGTAGCGATTTTGACTGTTGTTTTAAACTATAGTATTTTATTCCCTTCCTTTACTTTTTTTCTGGATGGTTTTCATCTGGCTTTTGGTGATAAATTTGAAATCTGTATCAAAACCACAGATCTTATGTAAGGAATCTGTCAGTCTATCGCGTGTATAAAGTGGGATAAATCCCTGATCCTGTATATTTGCGAAATTCATGGACTTCAACTTATCCAGGATCATCTCGCAGGTAAAATCCTGTCCCAGATCTTTTTCAAGATACCGGTATATCACCAGGGAAAGAAAACAGATGAGAAAATGTGCTCTTATGCGTGCGTCAGCATGGACAAATACAGGTCTTGCTTCAAAATCCGTTTTCATGATGCGGAAACATTCTTCAATTTCCCAACGCCCTTCACTGACTTTTAGGATGTCTTTTACATCATCATCCAACAGATCAGTAGTAACTGCATACATTCCATCATAAAGTGCTTCATCTTCGATTTTGTCTGTGTCCAGATAATGGCGGATGTCTGCGGCTTCACCGTCTTCCGTTACGGCTGTCTTTCCTATGAAACGTGCCGGATCGTTTGGATTTCTCCGTTCTTTTTTTATGTTTCCTGACTGCAGCATTTTTTTGGCACGTTCAACCTGAAGATCACGTATTGTTTTTTGATATCTTGCAAATTTAGGCGAATAGGTTACGATCAGACGCTGGTGCAGCGTGTGGGGTGTATAAGGCTCATCCTTATAATACAATCCGTTATCGTCTTCCGGGATTTCTGAAAGTTCAACAGGCATATCATCTGATACGCGTTTGAAGCCGGTCTTGTCCAGAGCCCATTTTTTATCATCTTTATTCAGCTTTTTAATGGACTGGGTGACAATAAAAGCACGTTCACCGGCATGGTTTATCTTTTTGATGGCTTCGGAACCAAGTCCGGCATCACTGCAGTAAATAAATTTTGTACAGCCAAAGTCCTGGAGGACTTTTCCTTCCAGCGGTTTCAGGGAAGTCTGTTCATTTGCGTTTCCGGGGAAAAGTGAAAAAGCAAGAGGTATCCCATCACCGTCCATAAACATCCCCATCTGGATGATCGGGTTAGGACGGTGTTCTTTGCCTTTGCCGTATTTTCTGTCCCCATCTTCCTGCTCAATCTCAAAGAAATAGTTTGTACAGTCATAATACAGGATAGCATCGTTTCGCTTTCCGAGAAGATGACTGTTTTTATAAACTTCCGACTGGATAAAATCACATTCATTTCCAAGAACGTCGAGTGCCCGGTAGATGTCATGCAGCTGGTAGGATGGTTTTTCCAGAAATTCAGAAGCTGTTTTATAGGAAGACCGTTTACTGGCAGGTTCTAAGATCCTGGCATAGATGAGATCAGATAGGATCGCGTTGATATCATACTTAAATTTATATTTATCGCGGAGTTTCCGGCAGATCTTATCAAGCTTGAGGCGGTAATAAAAAGTCTGTGGGAAAAGATAACCGCCACGGTAGAGAACCTGCTGGCCATAATCTAACTTATGATCAGAATGGAAGGTTATCTGGACAGCTTTTGTCTGCTGATCTTTTTTATATTTTTCGGTTTCAAGCTTAACTTCATTTTTTGCCCATGCAAGAACGTCGTCCCTGGTTGGCCCATGTTCGACAATGAGCTGGTTCAAAGTGCCGAGTTTACGGACAATGACAGAGGATGTTTTGCCATTGGCTTTGGTATAAGATTTTGCAATATAAAAGGATTCTGCATTTTTGGATTTTGTTATATGTAGATTCATAAGCACCCCTCCAATGCTTATTATAACACACAATAACATAAAATAACAGCATATAAAACATAAAAATTGACATAAAAAAATGCAGGTTTTATAAGACCTGCAAGTACTTTTCTTGATATTCAACTGTCAAACTCCCGTGACATATATAACTCCATGATGTAATATTCTTATTAACATTTGAAACAATAGATAGAATAACTTTATTTTTACATAATATAAATGAATGGATAGTTATATAATATTAACGGAAAATAAAAATATGATGAAAATAAAGATTGAGTATATTAATATTACTATAGACTTAGTTTTTAGGAGGATAAGTCAATGAAATAAATCAATATGGGTAGAGAAGACATTATCTGTGTATTTATGCAAGGAAATAATAGCCAGAAAAAGTAATTTATGGAGAAACACGAATGAGATGGTCAAATGAAATGTTCTATATTCTTCTGTTTAATTCATTTGCAGGTGCGATTGCTTATGGATTTTGGATGATAGCAAAAAGCGGTATGGCGAAGAAGAAAAAATTGAAATATGTGTATCCGATGCTCGGAATTGTGGAAGCTTTTTTCATTTTTCCGGTAATGTTTGTTTATCTGAAAGTATCTACGCATGTTCCTGGAAGTCATGGATCATATTATGGAACTTTATTTTTGCAGACACCGTTCATTTATATGGCAGAATGTTTGATGGCAGGGATATGGATTCTCGGTGTGATATTTTATTTAGGAAACTATATCAAGGAATATTGGAAATTTAAAAGTATTTTGAAAAAAAGCTTTGCATATGAGTTGCCGGCAGATGTATGCAGTGAAATTTTGCAGGAACTCAAAATGAAAAGGAAGATCACATTGTATCAGAACTATGCCGTGACTTCTCCAATTGTTGTTGGCTGGTGGAATAAGAAAATTATATTCCCGGTACAGGACTATGAGGAAAGAGAACTTGTAACCATACTTTATCATGAGTTAGTACATATCAGACAGCATATTTTGGAAATGAAAAAAATAGGGATTTTCTTAAAATTGATTTTCTGGTGTAATCCGATGATGAACAGTCTGTTACGAAATATTGATGAGTGGGGAGAAATTGCCTGCGACAGATATGTGTGTTATGAAACTGCCTATCCGTACACGGTAAAGGAATATTATACCGTTGCTGTGGATGGACTGGAACAGTCACATATCTGGATACCGCAAATGGTAACTGGATTTAAGAAAAAGAGTAATTTTAAAAGGAGATTATTGCAGATGAAAAATTACAGAAAAGAAAAGGAAATGAAATTTGTTGGAGGTGTTGCTTTAAGCCTTGTGCTGTGCGTTTTGTCAACAACAACAACCTTTGCAGCAGCAGAAGGATTTAAGGCTGGATATGAGAAGGTTTTTGATGATACGAAGGTAATGGTTGAGGAGAAGGCTGTAGAATATGAAGAGGCAGTGGAGTATGAAGAATCCTTTGATATGGAAAAATATAAGGATTATGAGATTGTGGAAAGTAGAAATACTTCCAATATTAGGGCAAATGATGTGGGACAGATCAAGGGAGAAACTGGAAAAGGAATGATTCAGGCTTCTTCCATATATGTAAAAAAAGATCAGTCGATTAATATTATGGTTTCTGTGACACCATCAGATAAAACAGTTCGTGTAGGTATTGTGGATAGTAATAATAAAATTCGTTTTGTGTATGGAAAAGGCACAATTACGCACGAGTTTGCAATCAGTGCTTCTGATTATTACAAACCGGTTGTTATTAATGATGCTACTTCTACAATCAGCGTAAATGGAACATATTATGTAAATTAAAGATAAGTCTAATTTACATAATAAATTCAATGACAGAGTTTCTGAAAATGTAATAATCGTCTTCTTATTACCTTGAAAGGAGATGATGCATTTGGAACAGGTATTAATTGAAGCTGCAACTACACAGGGAATCTGGGTTCTTCTATTTATTTCATTGTTTCTATATACAATCAAAAATAATGAAAAATTAGTGGAAAAGCAGGATAAAAGAGAAGAAAATTACCAGAAATTGTTGTCTGATATGACAGAAAAATACGCAGTTGTTGAAGATATCAGAAACAGTGTGGATGAAATTCAGAAAAAAATGGAACAGATTTCGATAGAACAAAAAGAATAGGAAAATATTGTTCTATATGGAGACAAATCACTTATTGCCAGCAAGTTGGGTGATAAGTGATTTGGGTTCTAAAATGAAAGGAAGAAAATTTATGTGTGATTTAAATAATTTAAGATGCTTATATTTAGATATGAAAAAAGAAGGGCAGACAGCAGTAACTTTTCAATGCAAATATAATAATAGATATTGTTTTTCATGTATTTTTATAGCAGATGAAGATGGTAAAGTTTTGTATATTTCTTCTCTTGGCGATAATAGTTTTACATTGAAAGTTCATGTAAAAAGTGATTTTAGTATTGATAAGTTTGGTCTCGATAAGGAAACATATGTTAAATTATGTGAATACCTTGAACTTAAATATAATCCTGATAATCCGTTCATTCCAAGGGAATTTATAATACAGTTAGATGGTGTTTTCCCAAAAGAATATAAAAAGGCAGAAACAAGGGAATGCATTCGTGCTATCTGTCAGGCAAATAATACGGATGAAGGAGATAAAATTTATTTTGCAGGATGGAGACATTGGACACAAAAGCATACGCAGGATGATAATATGGAAAAGAGTGCAATGCTGGTCGGATTTAGAAATGCTATGCGGCTTCAAAAAAATAATATTAGTTCTTGTTGGTCAGCTGATAAGGATGAAGAAGATTTATCTAAGTTAAATGAATGGATTGATTTATTAGATGAATGATAAAAAAATATAGTAAACAAAATAATATGGTATATATTTTTTATAAATCTGGAGATGCAGATAATAGTATCTCCAGATTTATGTTGTTATTAGAGTAATAAGACATCTGTTTGTAGAGACCTTTTGCAAGGTCATATGATAAAAAGGGATTATTCAAAAGAGGCATATAATATTTATAAAAATAGAAGAGGAGTGGATATGAATAAGGTACAGCAAAAGAAATGGATAAGTGTATTGGGAATGGGCGTATTTATATTAACAATGTTATATATATGTACTTTGTACTCTGATGAAGATAAAAGAAACGTTGCAAAGAATGCAGCGGTAACGGATAAAATGCAACAGAATACAGATAATGATCTTCCAGCGGATTTTCCGAAAGATTTATTTTTTAACAGTGGAGTTGGTGGTTGGCGGACGTATTTACGATTAAACAGAGATGGCTCATTTACAGGAGAGTATTCAGATTTTAACGCATATGCAGAGGACGATTTCCCCAAAGGAACGGTAACGATATGTGAATTTGAAGGTAAGTTTACGAATATTCAGCGGATGGATCAGTATCATTATACAATGTCTTTAGAAAAATTAGAGATATTGGATATTCCGGAGATGTGGATAGAAAATGGATACAGATTTCTAAAAGAAGATGAGCCATATGGTTTGGAAAATGGTGAGAATTTTACTTTATATATGCCAGAAACGCCAATAGAGCAGTTGTCGGAAGACTTTCTGGCATGGTGGCCGTCATGGTATTATTCGGAGGAGGAGACTGTCAGACCAGAGAAACTTTCCTGTTATGGAATGTGCAATGAGGCAATGCAATACGGATTTTTTTCTTATGAAGGAATGGACGTATTTGAGCCATATATAAGCAAATAGCACAGAACGCCAGAACCGACATTTGCCGGAACTGGCGCTTTTTTATCTATGGACTTATTTTACAGTCCTTTTATGAGACTTTTATACACATTTTGTTGTCTAATATATGTAAGATAAAAAAAGAAGAAAAGCGACTGTCTTACATTCACTGCGCGCGTGGAGAAAAGCATTATGAAAAAACAAACAGATGATCTTGTGAAAAGAGCGAAAAGGCATGAGTCGGAAGCTTTCACAGAATTAATGCAGCTTTATATGACGGATATGTATAAAGTTGCGTATGCAATTTTGATGAATGATGAAGATGTTGCCGATGCAATCGGAGATACGATTCTGATATGCTGGGAAAAAATGAATCAATTAGTGAAGATACGGTATTTTAAAACATGGATGACAAGAATCCTCATCAACAAATGCTATGATATCAGAAAGAAAAATCAGAATATCATTTGTTTGGATGAGTACGAGGAACCAGCAGCCTGCGATGAATATAATCTGGAATTAAAAGAGGCACTCGCAGCGTTAGATGAAAAATACCGGATTATTATGATTCTTTTTTACAGCGAGGGCTATCGTATCAGAGAAATTTCTGACATTTTAAAAATTCCTGAAAGTACTGTGAAAACACGTTTACAACGTGGACGGGAAAAGCTGGAAGTTTATTATAAGGAAAAATGAGGTGAGATTCATGTCAAAAAAAGTGAGTGAAATTTTAAATAGTGATATTCAAGTGCCAGAAATCGTTCAGAAAAAAGCAGATGTCGCCTTTTCACAGATTCAATCGGAAAGGGAAACTAATATGAGTAAGAAAAATTTAAAAGTAACAAAATTGTTTGCAGCAATGGCTGCCTGTGCATCGATTATCATTGTTGCATCCACAACAAACAACTATCTCAACAGACCGCAGGAAGAAAAAGAAACAACAGTGGCTGAAAATACGACAACAGAAAAAGAGAATCTGTTTACCATGAAAGTCATGGCGGCACAGGCAGAAGTGACGGCACAGAAGCCGGTAGCAATCGCACAAAATGACAGGTTTGGTTATGCGATTAATGGGGACAGCGATATGAATACAGCAAGTTATAAAATTGATATGCCACTTTACTGCGAAGGTGAGAATATAGAAAGTGTAACTTACAGTATCAACAAAGGATATTTTGAAATAAGTGAAAATATTACCGATGATTTTCAGAGTGCTGTCGAGAGCGGAAAGCCATTGGATGAAAATAGCAATGGGTATCTCAATCCAATTTTTGATGATAATGGAGAAATTGCCATGCAGCAGGAAGTAAACGATTTTGTTGAATACACAGTTTCCTATGATGACCAGCAAAAAGAAGGCGTTTATGTTACATTTTGTAATGATGAAATCCCGTTTCCAGACTTCGGAAGTATGATAGACAAAATGACAAAAACAGAGGAGGAGATTTCAGCAGCATATCAAAAGCTGGTAGACGGAGTGGTTATCACCTGTACTGCGAATTATAAAGACGGCACAAAAAAAGGAGCAAAAATTAATGTCGGAGCTGCGGCACTGACTTATGAAGAAATCGGAATGAACGTGGACGGAATGACTTTGCAAATAGAAGGGAAAGAGACAGTGCAACTTCAGCCGACAGACAAAGTAGCAGTTTTTACGTTTGAGCTGCAGCCATGACAGATAAAATCAGTATTCTGAGAAATCACTATTATTTTTTAACTGTGGAGCTGGTGGCTGGTGGACGTATTTGAGATTAAACAGTATTGAAAAAGATATATATTTATTTTATAATAAATAAAACTAAAAAAATAATTTCAATATTATAAATGAGGCATGAATATGAAAAAAGGTATTAGAAGATATTTCATAATCTTGATTGTAATAATAGTATGTATTGTGACATTGGTGGACTGCACCAATACTCAGACGAGACAGGAAGAAAGAACATCTGCTAGTCATTTGATTATAAATTGGGAGAATGAAGTTCAGATTTTTGATGCAGATGCAATGGAAAATACTGGAATGGTTGAAAATATAGAGACGCTTGCCTGGATTGCACCACGAGGCGGAGCCGGGATTGACACAGTGGGTATTGAACAAATACAGTCACAGAATGAATACATTGTAGAAAGCAGTCAGTATCTGAATCAGGATAAAGAAATCATTAATACCGAAGGATTTGATACATGGGTAAGGGTTGTACAGGAGCAGGTGATGCCCACAAAAGAAACATCAGAGACAGGACATGGAGACTATCTGATCTATAAGCACGGAGATAATGGATATCTGGCAATACAGTCTGGCGAAGATCGCACAAAGTGGACAGTATGGGAATTACCGGGTTATGGGGAGTGGCTGGATAAAGAAGTAGCAATGTTTATAAGAATGGTAACTGGATTGTAAAAAATTAAAAAAGAGTTTACAAAAATCAATAAATTTTCTTCTTAATTATTAGAATAATATTGGATAAGAAAGAAGTGTTCATAATTATCATTGACAACTTCCACGCAATCCCTTATACTTGGAATCACATCAAAGTCGCAGACAGATAAAGCATCTTATTTTTTTCTTGTCTGCAAATCCAAAACCAATTTGAGGTGGCAGGATATAATCTCAACGTTCACAGCCGGTTCGGCACGAGATTCCATTTTGATGAAGAACAGCAATGCATATAGATTCTGAGTTTCTTGTTATATTTTTAACATAGAAAATGCTTCTTATGCGTTGAAAATCACAGCAGATTCTATTATGATAAAGGGGGAACATGATTGAATACAGAAGGAGAAAAAATCCAATGGCATCCTGCGTTTGATGCGGCATTGCAGATTGAACTGGGAGAAGAGGCAAAGTATCTGACTTTTGAGCCGGAACATTTGCTTTCGAAGAAACCAATGCAGATTGATGTGTTGGTCAAAAACGAGAAGAAGGTAAAAATCAGGAAAAATATTGGAAGGATTTTCCGGCAGCATAACATTATCGAGTATAAGTCACCGGAAGATCATTTGAACATTGATGATTTTTATAAAGTCTATGGTTATACCTGTATTTACAAAACGGAAGTCGAGAAAGTGAACCAGATTCCAGCAGAAGAACTGACGATTACGTTTGTGTGTTATCATTATCCGCGGCAAATGTTACGAAATCTTCAGAATGAGAGAAATATAAATGTGAAAAATATCGAAAATGGTATCTATTATCTCTATGGAGATGCAATTCCAATACAGCTTATTATCGTACCGGAATTGTCAATCGAAAATAATTACTGGCTGAATAAACTTCGCAACAATTTAAAGTCCGGTGGAGAAATTAAATTATTTATGGAACAATATGAGAAAAACAGGGATTCAAAATTGTTTCAGGCACTGGCTGATACCGTCATGCGCGCAAACTGGAAAGAAGTGGAGGAAGAAGGAAACATGAGTGATGTAATAAAAGAAATTTTCGCAGACCAATTTCATAAATGCGAAGCGGAAGCGAGGGCACAGGGTGGTACAGAGGTTGGCAATATCGTCTCCCCCTCCATAGGTTCCCCGTCGGGCCTGCATCCCCATACTGTTCATGGCCTGACGGTACTCCATGTTGTTGGGGTCCATGTTGCAGGCGGTCCAGAAATTCTGGCGGGCATCGTCCATCCAGCCCCGGCGGTAGGCGATACTGCCCATAAGGTAGTACCACTCCCCGTTGTTGGCCGGGGTACTCCGGAGAATCCGTTCCGCCTCCGCCAGATTGTTCTGGGCAATGAGCTGGCGCACCTGAATCAGCGTGGGATTGTTGTAGCGGCCGCCGCCCTGGCTGGAGGTCCGGCCACCGCCATACCCGTTCCCGCCGGCCGACTGGTATCCGCCCTGGGTCCGGGCCTTCATGATGGCGTCATAGGCCTCATTGACCTCTTTCATCTTGGCCTCGGCCAGGTCGGCCAGAGGGTTATTGGCATAGTTGTCCGGGTGATACTTCTTGACCAGGTCCCGATAGGCGCGTTTGATCTCCTCCTCACTGGCAGAAGAGCTCACGCCCAACACGGCATAGGGATCATTCATACGTTTCCTTCTCCTTATTGGTGGGCACCGCGGCAGGCGCGGACCCTTGATGATGATGAAATGGGCGCTTTCGCTGCTTCCACTGGCCGGTAAAAACGGCCTCTTCCACAGCGGGCAGTCCCGTGCCCAGAATATGGCCCAGCAGAGGCTCCCACTCTCCCCAGTCCAGCAGGGAAAAGGCGGTGTTTGCCAGGCCCAGGGAGACTCGCATGGTCTCCCGCAGCGATTCCTTGGATGCCGCTGCCTGGTCCCCAAATCGGGCCAGGAGGGGATTGTAGTTTCCTGTGCGCTGATCCTCCGCCAGGTCGTCCCAGGCATCGGCCAGGTAGATCCAGCGCCCCACGTGGTAGAGAATCTGCTGCACCCCACGGGTGCGCGCGGCCAAATCCGTCTCCACTGCCGC
>OLRS01000566.1_pt1 | contig 43216 bp, 40 predicted proteins | sample 1673171 | NCBI WGS metagenome assembly OLRS01 (sample SAMEA3136762, study PRJEB25190) | human gut metagenome | biome: human gut; feature: human-associated habitat; material: faeces | place: Austria | collected 2013
ACAGAAGGACAACCTGCTACAACAGCAGAAGAAACCAATAACACTACTCCTCAAATCTGATGGCTTATACGCCTCTGGGATACCTGAACATCGGGCCTCTGGCTATCTCGTTCAACGTGATCCCTGTCGCACTGGCTGCCATTACCCTGGGACCTGCAGGCGGAGCTGCCGCGGGAGCCGTATTCGGACTGACCAGCTTCTTACAGTGCATCGGTGTGGGCGGAGTGAGCTCCATGGGAGTCGTCCTTTTCGGAATTAACCCTGTACTGGCTTTTATCCAGCGCTTTGTACCCCGTCTTCTGGACGGTCTGCTGCTGGGATATATCTTCCGCGGTGTAAAGAAGGCTTCGAACGCGCGTCTTAGCTGCTTCGTTACCGGCTTCTTTTCCGCATTTTTAAATACGCTGTTTTTCATGACCGCACTTGTGGTTCTCTTCGGTAATACCGAATACATGCAGGGCCTCATCGGCGGCAAGAATATCATTCTTTTCGTATGCGGCTTTGTAGGCATCAATGCTGTCTGCGAGATGCTTTCATCTACAATTATTACCGGAGCAGTGGGCTTCGCACTTTTGAAGGCTGGCCTGGTTAACCGCGACTAATTTTCGGAAAATGATTTATTTACGGAGGAAAACATGATTCTGACCATTGATATTGGAAATACGAATATTGTCATGGGCTGTTTTCTTAAGGATCAGCTTCTCTTTCTGGAGCGTTTTTCCACGGAGCAGGATTCCACGGCCCTGGAATACGCGACCATTATCCGGGAAATGCTGGATCTGCATGAAATAAAGCCTTTCCAAATCAAAGGCGGCATCATTTCCTCCGTCGTTCCTTCTGTCACCAATACGCTGAAGGAAGCGGCCGAGAAATTCACCGGCGCCCGCATGCTGGTGGTTGGACCCGGCATCAAAACCGGCATTAAGCTGGCGGTAGACGACCCTGCCCAGCAGGGCAGCGACCTGATCGTGGGTGCTGTAGCAGGCGTACACAGCTATCCGGTACCCCAGATCATCATTGACATGGGAACTGCCACCACGGTCTCTGTCATCAATAAGAACAAAGCTTATATCGGGAAAATGATTTTACCCGGCGTGGCTGTCTCCCTGAACGCCCTGTCCGGCAAGGCGGCACAGCTGCCTTATATCTCGCTGGAAAAGCCAAAGCGGCTCATCGGAAGTAACACCGTTGATTCCATGAAAAGCGGTATCCTCTATGGAAATGCCGGAGCCATGGACGGGCTGATTGATCGAATCAACGAGGAGCTAGGTGAGGAGTGCACCGTAGTAGCCACCGGCGGGCTGGCCGGGGTGATTACACCGCTGTGCAGGCATGAGATTATACTGGATGACGATCTGCTTCTGAAGGGGCTGCTGATTCTGTATTATAAGAACTGTCCGGCGTAGAAATCGGCACATCCTTTTCCCCGCCTGTCCAAAGCAGTCTGCTACAGATATCAGATAAAAAGGAGCGAATGCTGCATAGATGAGTAATCACCTATCTGGCATTCGCTCCTTTTTCTCATTTTTTCTGATTTTTGGGCAGAAAAAACGAGGTATCCGTTCCCGCAGGAACACGTACCCCGTTCTTAATTAACCATTGATCATAAATGAAACTAATCTGTCGATGTCTTCCTTCTCGTACGCGATGATCTCAAGCTCCGGAATCTCTCCGTTGGAGAAGATGTTCGCCATAGATACATACTGGGAAAGCTTTGACTTCAGGTTCAGTCTGTCGCCCTCACCTGTAACCAGCTCAACCTTACCCTTGCAGCTGTCTACTACCTTGAAGAATTTATCGATGTCGGTAATGTTCTGTACTTTCATTCTAATTCACCCCTTTCTTCTCTTTCCCTATTATAACCGCAAAGTCCGGCTTTGGAAAGCACTATTTTTCAATTTTCATAAAATTTAACATTTTTTATACTTTTCGGCGGATACTCTTCTCGGTTATCTCTATTTTGCCCTCTTTTAAGAGTCTTCCCACCGCTCTTTTGAACGCATTTTTGCTTAAATGCAGTTCCCGCTCGATCACTTCCGGTGACGCTTTGTCTGTAAAGGGCAGAACGCCGTCAAATTCGTCGATGACAGCCAGCACAGCTTCCGCGTCTGAGTCCATCTGCAGGTAGGCTTTTTCCCGGAGACTTAAGTTCAGCTTGCCGTCCTCATGGACGCCGGTAACCCGGGCCTCCACAATGTCACCTATTTTCGCTCCGCCATGGAAATCCTTTCGGGGCACCAGTCCGGAGTAGCGGTTATCAACAGCCACAAACGCGCCGAACTCCTCGCTTATCTCGTAGACGGTTCCTTTGACGCGGTCGTCCTTTTTATAAGGAGACTGAAGCTCCAGATACTCGTACACGTTCATGGTCGCGCAGAGACGGCTGCTCTTGTCGATATAGAGGGCCACCAGGACCTCCTGGCCCTCATGCACCCGGCGGGTCTGTTCCCGGAAGGGCAGCAGCAGATCCTTCTCCAGCCCCCAGTCCAGAAAAGCACCGATTTTGCCCACCTGAGCCACCTTCAGGACGGCCAGGCCGCCCAACTCCAGCTTTGGTTCGTTTGTAGTGGAAATCAGGCGGTCTTTGGAATCCTTGTACACAAAGACTGTCAGCTTCGAACCAATCTCCGTCCCCTCCGGCACCTGCTTCTTCGGCAACAGCACGCGCTCCTCCGCGCCCTCCTGCTCTCCGAGATAGATGCCAAACTCTACTCTTTTTATTACGGTTAATTCCTGTTTCTTTCCTAATTCAATCATGTGTGTTTCCGTCCTCCTGTTGAAGTTTACTTAAATAATACTTATGATAATTCTACCACCGCGTAGGGCCGGCCCAGTTCGTCGCAGAGCCCCACCGTATAGCGGCCGTCCTCCAGAGCCGTCACCGGGTAAATCATATCTCCCAGCACCGCTGATTTCTTATATTCCGCCCGCAGCTGATGGATCGGGAAATCCTCGGGAATATATTCCCGGGCCATCTGGATATACTGACCGTTGTTCACATGATGGTTGGTGTCCAGATGGTGCTTCTGCACGGGAAACGGCTCTCCGGTCTCTCCCTCCTTCGGCATGGGGACCTTCCGGGAAGCGTACTTCATATCCAGCTTCTCCTCCAGCACGTATGCCTTCTCGATATCCTCCGGCACCCGGACCGGCAGTCCTGTATCGGTATCCAGGAAGCTCCAGAGACTGTTTCCGTAGGCAAGCCGCTTTCCCTCCTTGTCCTGCATGACAAAATTGCGGTAGCCCATGAAATTTTTGAAATGATAGGGCCAGGTGCCTGTCTCGATCTCCTCGCAGAGATCCGGATAACGCTCAATGACGATCTGCCAGGAAGAAAGTACCCAGACCCGGTGCAGCTTCTCCAGGCGCTCCACTCCATTGTTCAGTTCCTCCGATTGAAAGGTGCTGCAGTCCTGGAAATAATTAATGATACTGTTCAGCGACAGCTTTTTATCCTCGCCCACCTCGCTGTAGCGGACCCGGCTTTTAAATGAATACATATCCTATGCTCCTTCTTATCCGTCTGCGTTTCGTATTTATTATAGCGAAACACCCGCGAAAACACAAGCGCTTCCTCTGTCCCTATACCCCTACCCCTATGGCTTATTGACAAAAATTATCAGTAAGATATACTGGAACAACAGCGTTTCAAAAACGCTATTTTATTCTAAAGGAGAACTTTGTGTTATGAAGAAAAGTACCAAACGCTACATTGCCGCTTCCGCAGCCTTCATTCTGGCCTTCGGAATCGCGCCTAGCGCAAATGCCATGCACATCATGGAGGGCTACCTTCCCGCAGGCTTCTGTGTAGCCTGGGGTGTTGTCTGTCTGCCGTTCCTTCTGGCAGGCTTCCGTTCCATCCAGAAGACCTTAAAGGCTAACCGGAAGGCTCTTCCGCTGCTTGCTATGGCAGGCGCCTTTGTATTTGTCATCTCATCCCTGAAGATTCCGTCCGTAACCGGAAGCTGCTCCCATATGACCGGAACCGGTCTGGGCGCTCTGCTCTTCGGACCCTCTGCTGTCAGTATCTTAGGCATTATCGTACTGTTATTCCAGGCGATTCTGCTGGCTCACGGCGGACTGACCACTCTGGGCGCCAACACCTTTTCCATGGCTGTTGCCGGCCCCTTCGTGTCCTTCGGTATCTATAAGCTCTGTCAGAAGACAAAACTGAACAAGAATGTAAGCGTATTCCTGGCTGCAGCCCTGGGCGACCTGTTTACCTACTGTGTAACCGCTTTCCAGCTGGCGATTGCCCATCACGCAGATACTACCATTGGTACCGCCTGCCTGAAATTCCTTGCGGTCTTCGCTCCTACCCAGATTCCGCTGGCAGTCATTGAGGGAATTCTGACCGTTCTCATCATTTCCGCCCTGGAATCCTATGCAAAGCCGGAGCTTCGCGCCATCGGATTTTTAAAGGAGGACAAGTAAATGAAAAAGAGTACCGTAATCGCACTGATCCTTGCAGTCATCCTGATTGCCTTTATTCCGCTGTTCGCGCTGAAGGACGCCGAGTTCGGCGGCTCCGACGACGCCGGAAGCACGGTTGTTGAGGAAGTGGATTCCTCCTATGAGCCCTGGGCTGAGCCCATTCTGGAGCGTCTTATCGGCGGCGAGCTGCCCGGAGAAGTAGAAAGCATGCTGTTCTGTGTCCAGACCGGTATCGGCGTAGGCATTCTGGCCTTCTGCATGGGTCGTTTTGTAGAACGTAAGAAATGGGAAAATAAATGATCGTCATTGATAAGCTTTGCTATAATTCCCGGCTACGCTACGTAAATGCCGGAGAAAAATTTATCTTTGCAGTGCTCACGCTTCTGGCGTGCGTCATCAGCCGCTCCATTGCCGTGGCCTGCATTGCGCTGGCTGTTACAGGGATTCTCACCGTAAAAAAGGGTGGAATCCCTTTTTCCCGTTATCTCCACTTCATGACCGTACCGCTGGTTTTCCTGTTTTTCAGCACTCTGGCCATTGTCCTGAATTTTTCCCGGACGCCCCTTGATCTTTTTGCCTGGAAAATCGGCTCTGTCTGGCTGACCGGAAGCAAGGCTTCCCTCCGCTATGCCATACAGCTTATCCTGACCGCCCTGGCCAGCGTATCCTGCCTGTATTTTCTTTCTTTCAATACGCCCATGCCGGATATCCTGAATGTACTGCGGGTTATGCGCTGTCCACGCATTATCATTGAGCTGATGCTTCTGATTTACCGCTATATCTTTGTGTTGTTGGAGATTGCGTCCAACCTGCGCACCGCCCAGAATTCCCGCCTGGGCAATAAGGATTACCGGACCTCCCTGAAATCCTTCGGCGCTCTGGCCTCGGCTCTCTTTATCCGCGCAATCAAGAAATCCAACGCTCTCTACGACGCCATGGAATCCCGCTGCTACGACGGCACTATCCGGGTGCTCAATGAGACCTATCCGCCCGCAGGAAAGGAAATTATAGCCATTGTGCTTTTCGAGCTGGCCCTTTACGCTTTTTTACTGGCAGAAAAATTCTGCTTCTAAGCCTTCCATATTAGGAAAGGAATTTCGATACCATGAACGATATTATTTTGAAAGCGGAGAATCTGTACTTCTCCTATGATGATGAAAAAACACATTCCCTGAACGGTCTTTCCCTGGAAATCGGCCGCGGGAAAAAGATTGCTTTTATGGGCGCCAACGGCTCTGGAAAGTCCACCTTTTTTCTCTGCTGCAACGGCATTCACCGTCCCTCTAAGGGAATGCTTTATCTGAACGGCGAACCCTATGACTATTCCCGGCAGGGGCTTTTAAAGCTCCGCCAGAAGGTAGGCATCGTCTTCCAGGATCCCGACAACCAGCTCTTCTCCGCCAGCGTTTATCAGGAAATTTCCTTTGGTATTCTGAACCTGGGCGTTTCCGAAGAACAGGCAAAGGACGAGGTAGAGCGTGTCATCGATTACCTGGAAATCACGCCCTTCCGCCACAAGCCCACCCACGCCTTAAGCGGCGGCCAGAAGAAGCAGGTATCCATCGCCGATATCCTGGTTATGCACCCGGATATCATCATTCTGGACGAGCCTGCAGCGGCCCTGGATCCCAAACATACCGCCATGGTGAACCACATTGTAGACGAGCTGACCGCCCAGGGTATCACCGTACTGATGTCAACCCACGACGTCAACTATGCCTTCGCCTGGGCCGATGAAATCTTTTTATTCAAGGATGGAAGGGTTCTGAAATCCGGAACGCCGGAGGAGGTCTTTACCGACACCTCTGCCCTCAGGGAGACCAACCTCACCCAGCCTGCCGTGCTGGAGCTGTTCGACAGTCTCTGCGCAAAGGGAATTTTAAAGAAAGAATGGAAAATCCCCAGGAACTTAAAGGAACTGGAAACCTATATCAGCGCACTGTAATATAGAGAACTCCTTGCAAAATATTGACATTTCCCCGCTTTTTCGTTACACTTTTGTGTAGAAAAGGTATTTTTTACGATGGGGATCGATACATATGAAATCAGAAAATTATGGTTCTGTTGTACAAAAAGCAGTGGAACAGATTAAGCAGTTTCTCTTCACATCCGATTTAAAAAAAGGAGAACATCTGCCTACGGAGAAGGAACTATGTCAGCGGTTAGGCGTGGGGCGTAACAGCCTCCGGGAGGCCTTGCGAATTCTCGCTTCCACCGGCTACATTACCCTGGAACCCGGGCGGGGCGCTTTCGTCCGCAGAACCGGAGAAATTCAGGACGAAGAGGACGTTATTTTCTGGTTTAACCAGAACCAGGTGGAGGTCCGGGATTATCTGGAGATCCGTTCCGTCTGCGAGCCCCTGGCGGCCAAGCTGGCCATCGAGCGCTGCTCCCAGAAGGATCTGGCCCGGCTTCATTCCATTCACAACGCTTTTGTGAAGGCCACAGAAGAGCACGATATGCAGTCCATCCTGCTGCAGGAGGGTAATTTTCACGACTCCATCATCGAGCTGTCCCAAAATCAGCTCTTAATCAATATTTTCCGGTTTTTTCAAAGCCGAACCCAGGATTTCCGCTACCAGAGTCTGCGTCTGCCCAATGGCCCCCAGGAAGCGATTCTGCCCCATTTCAAGATTCTCAGGGCCTTTGACCTGCATGACCCGGAACTGGGCGAAACAGCCATGCGGGAACATGTGAAGCTGGGTATGCAGAATTACCAGCTGGCTATGATCGATGCGGAATACGAGCGGATGCAGAAAAAAAAGGAAGAGACGGAAGCTCCCCAGTAACGAGACACGAAGCGATACAAAAAACCGGAAGGCTTAAAAGCTTTCCGGTTTTTTGTATTTTACAGTTTTTACCAGGCCGTCCATCCGCCGTCCATAATCAGGTTGGAACCTGTCATATAACGGGAAGCATCGGAGGCCAGAAAAATGATAGCCCCGTTATACTCGTCTTCTTTGGCCATCCGTCCAATCGGAATCCGACTGCAGTAGTTGGCCTGGAAATACTCGTCCTGGGTGTCACGCCATACGCCGGAGGGCGTAAAGGTATTGACACGGATATTTTTCTTTCCCCAGTAGGTCGCCAGATAACGGGTCAGGTTGTAGATACCGGATTTGGCCGCGGAATACGCCACCGGTTTGACGAAGGGAATTCCTGTCATCTTCTCCTTGTAGGCGTAGATATCCTGCACCGGGGAAACCATGCCGTAGATGGAACCCACATTGATGATAGAACCCGGCTTTCCGGCCTTGACCATGCGCGCACCTACGGCCTGACAGGTCAGGAAGGTACCCACCAGATTCACATCTACTACCTCCCGGAACACCTCCTCCGGGAAGTTCTCGAAAGGTCCGGATACCTCGGGCGGAGCACTGGGCTGCGTATCAATTCCGGCATTATTTACCAGTACATCCGGAGTTCCCCAAGCTTCTTCCATCTGATCCAGAGCCTTATTCAGATCACTCTTACTGGTGATGTCTACCTGGAAAAATTTCAGGTTCGGGCTCTCATACTCGTCCTTCTCAAACACCTTCTGTACTTTGTCCTCGCCCACATGTCTGCCAAATACGGCTACCTTCGCGCCACGGCTCAGGAACGCCTTCACATACTGGGCCCCCAGCTGACCCATACCACCGGTAATTACACAGATTTTATCTCTTACGCTAAACAGTTTGTCTTCCATACACTATCACTCTCCGTAATTTGTCTTATAATAGGAAATCCATTCTGCAATCTTCTTTTTGTCGTCCTCTGAAACCGGAATATAGGGCTTCGTAAACGCGGCGCTCATAATCCCCATCTGGGCCAGCGCCTCTTTCCGCCAGATATTCGGACTCATCCAACTGTCAGAGAACCGGTTCAGCTTATTCATCTCATCCACCAGGTCACAGTGCTTCTTGCATGCCTCCCAGTCGCCCTCTCGGGACGCCTTCCAAGCCGCCGCCAGCACCTTCGGAAATGGGTTCGCCAGGGACGGAACCAGACCGTCCGCGCCATTTTTCAGGCCGAAATAATTCAATTCCTCGGCGCCCACGAAGATCTTCAGCTTCTCGCCGTAGCGTTCCTTCAGCTTCAGAAAATTCTCTGCCTTTCCGCTGCTGTCCTTGATACCATACAGGTTATCAATGTCGCAGACGTGATCCAACAGTTCCTCGTTCAGAGAATAGCCTGTCACCGGCGGAATATTATACAGAAGCACCGGAAGCTTCGTGCTGGCTGTCACATCCTCGGTGAATTCGATCTGTTCCCGGATACTGGTGGTCGGGAAATAATAAGGCATGGTGGTCACAATGGCGTCTGCTCCCGCCTCCTCAGCCCGCTTGATATTCTCAATGACCAGACGGGTACCGCACTCGCTGACGCCGGCCAGAACCGCCACTCTGCCCTTTGCGGCTTTTGCCACGGTACTCACCAGCTCCTGGCGGGATTTCCGGGAAAATCTGGCAAATTCGCCCGTTGTTCCATTTACAAAAATGGCGTTTACGCCGCCCTCCGACACATAGTCGGTGAGGGCCGCCAGCTGCTCATGGTTGATTTTCTCCACCTCATTAATCGGTGTCAGAATCGGAACCGCGATTCCTTCGATTTTATTCGACATGTTCTATCTCCCCTTACACTCCTTGATATAATCCATGTTCAACTCCAGGCCGAGACCCGGCTTCTCGGGAATAGTCATAATACCGTTTACCGGCTCCGGCGCATTCAGGTATACGCTCTTTACAACCTCGTCGAACATAAACAGCTTCTCCAGATATACGCCGTTGGGTGCAGCCGCAACCAGATGCATATGCATATGCTCCATGCCATGAGGCGCGAATGCCTTATTAAAGGCCTGGCTCAAAGCCATGATACGGAGCATCTCGGTGTAGCCGCCCACACGGGTGGCGTCGCACTGCAGGATATCTACCGCATGATTCAGAAACAGGTCGCGCACGCCGTAACGGGTATACTCATGCTCGCCGGTAGCCAGCGGAATGTCGGTGCCACGCTTAAATTCTGCCAGTCCCGGAATATCGTCTGCAAATACCGGCTCCTCGAAGAACTCAATGTTGTACTCGCGAATCTTATTAGCAAACTGGATGGCAGTCGCCGCGCGCCATACATTGTTGGCATCCAGCATAAAGCCAATGTCCGGGCCGATAGCCTCGCGGACTGCAGCCACACGTCTTACGTCCTCATCCGGGTTGTTGCCGCCCTCTACGCCGACCTTCAGCTTAATCTTCTTGTAGCCCTTGGAAACCATCATTTTCGCTTCCGCTACCAGTTCCTCTGTGGAATAGCTGGTCCATCCGCCGGACGCGTAAATCGGTACTTCCGGATTGGTGCCGCCAAGCAGACGGAACAGAGGCATACCCAGAGCCTTGCCCTTCAGATCCCAAAGCGCGATATCCACAGCGCTGTAGGCGCAGAAGGCCAGTCCCTTACGGCCAACGCCGCGCATATAGTGGAAGTTCTCCTCATACAGCACTTCCGTCTCGAAGGGGCTTCTTCCAATCATCTTGGGTTCAATCGCATATTTAATGAAATCACGGATGGCCTCGCCGCCTACCTCATGGTAGGTAACACCAATGCCGTGCAGGCCCTGGTCTGTACTCACGTCTACCACTGCAAAGCCGATAGTCTCCACATTTCGGGTGGAATCCGCAAAATTTCCTTTTACTCTTGTCTCACAAAGCGTTACGTCAATGCCTGTAATTTTTAAATCATTCATAGTTGTCACCTCATATTATAAAAAATAGATTTTTGTCATTTTATATTATGAAAATAAATTCGGAATAAAGGTTGTCAGGGCCGGTACCCAGGTAATCAGCATAAGTACTGCCAGGCCAACCAGTACAAAGGGTATGATTTGTTTGAACAAATCGGTCAGTTTTACCTTCGCCACATTTGCCGTTACGAACAGCGTCATGCCGATTGGCGGGGAAATCAGGCCTACGGTCAGGTTGAAGCAGCACAGTACGCCAAAGTGAACCGGGTCGATGCCGTATTTCATGGCGATGGGAAGCAGAATCGGGGTCATCATCAGCAGCGCCGGGCTCTGATCCAGCACGCAGCCCAGAATCAGCAGAATGAGATTCACCAGAAGCAGGAATACTGCCGGGCTGTTTACATACTTCATGCAGACTTCTACCATGGCCTGAGGAATACGCAGTACGGTGATAGCGTAGCTCATAGCTGACGCGATGGAGATAATCAGCATAACGTTCGCTGTGGTTTTCGCCGTATTCTTGCAGCACTCCACCAGACTCTTCCAGGTAATCTGACGCTTGCAAATGGCTACGATTAACGCATAGAATACTGCTACCGCACTGGACTCTGTGGCGGTAAATACGCCGCTCACGATACCGCCCAGAATGATAATCGGCAGGCCAAGGGCCGGAAGAGAACGCTTGAAGGAATGCAAAACCTCTCTTGCAGAAGAACGTCTTGCTCTGCAGGGATGATTGTATTTCCGTGCGAAATAGTAGCAGAGCAGCATCTCAGCCAGGCCCAGCACGATACCGGGCATAATGCCTCCCAGGAACATGGCCGATACAGATACGTTGGACGCGCACACTGCGTAAATAATCATAATATTACTGGGCGGGATAATCGGTCCGATGATGGCGCTGGCCGCCGTAACCGCCGCGGAATACTCCTTGGTATATCCGGCTTTGGTCATCATTTCCATCTCAATACGACCCAATCCCGAAGCATCCGCCGTAGCGGATCCGGAGATTCCCGCAAACAGCATACTTGCCAGAATATTGACGTGTGCCAGACCGCCCCGTATATGTCCCACCAGGGTATCGCAGAATTTTACGATGCTCATGGTCAGTCCGCAGCGGCTCATGATCTCGCTGGCCAAAATGAACAGCGGGATACACATATAGGTGAAATTGTATACACCGGAAAACATTTTCTGAGGGATGATAACCATGGCTCCATTTCCGATGGTGAACGCCGAAATGGTCATAAAGCCCATGGCGAAGCTAATCGGAACGCCTACAATTACAACCAGCAGAAAAATAATCAGTAAAACGGCTGCTAACATGATTTCTCATCTCCCTTCTATTCACCCTCGATGGAGCGAAGTTCTTCTTTCTCCTGTTCGGTCAGTTCTATCTCCTCTTCCTTCGGCGGACGGCCCACGAAAGGAAGTAATTCTCCACATAATACGCCCAGTGTCTCGGTCACTGCCTCATATCCCATAAGAATACAGCCCAGGAACGGCGCGCTGTAAAGGAGATATCCCGGCAGATGCAGACTGGTGGAACTCCAGGTCAGCATGGAAATAATTGCATCCCAACCATATTTCAGTCCCATAACCAGGAAGATGAATACAATGACTCTGGTAATACAGTACAGTACTACCTTTCCCTTTTTTCCAAGTTTGTCATAAATTACATTGACAGAAGCCATGCTTCCCTCTTTATAGCAGATGCCTACCATCAGATAAGTAATCCAAATCAGGGCGTCCTGCGCGTACTCTGTGGTCCATGAACAGGACCAGCTTACAAAATTGACCAGAATGAATCGATATGTAACCTGCAAAAGCAGGTCCGCGGCACAGCTCAATACCAGCAGAACCACAACAGCTTCCAGAATTTTCTGTATCACGCCGGATATCTTGTTCATGCCGTTATAAATTCCACATACAGCTTTTTTCATTCTCCTCCTGCACCTCTCTTTCTTCTTTAATAAAGCTGCCTGTCTGAATATTTTACATATACAAACAGGCAGCTTTTCAGTTTCCTAATTTATCTCTTTTTAGTTTGCCTGCTCAATTGCTGTCAAAAGTCCGTTTACTACATCCTCGCCTACCTGACCGGTTACGTAGTCAATACAGGGCTGTCTCATAGCGGAGTGCCAGTCTTCCACCTCAGCCTCGGTCGGTGTGTAAACTTCCATGCCGTACTCTTCCAGCTTTGCCACGCCTTCGTCGTTCAGCTTTTTGCAAACTTCAGAAGCCTCCGGAGTAACAGTTTCTGCCGCGTCGGTTACAACCTTCTGCAGATCCTCCGGCAGAGAATCCAGGAACTTCTCGCTGATAGCGAAGGTTACGATGGAAGCGATGTGCTTGTCCAGAACCATGTATTTCTGTACTTCATAAGTCTTGTCGTTCAGAATATTTACAGGCGGGTTCTCCTGTCCATCTACAGTACCGTTCTGAAGCGCTGTATACATCTCGCTGCCTGCCATGGGAACCGGATTCGCACCGATAGCGGATACCATCTTCTCACAAACCTCGCTCTGCATTACACGGAAGGTGATGCCCTTTGCACTGTCTACGGTAGTCAGCGGAGTCTTTGTGGTGGTGAAACAACGCATACCGTTACAGAAGGCTGCCAGTACATGGATACCGGATTCCTCGCCGATCTTGCCGAAGAATTCCTGTCCCCACTCGCCGGACAGAACCGCGTCGCACTGTGCCTCGTCCTTGAACAGAGCCGGGCAGCTTAAGACCATGGTGTCAGCATAAATGTTGTTCAGGGAGTTTACATTTGCTACAGTCATCTCCAGAGAACCGTTCAGAAGTCCCGCCAGGTTCTCCTCTACACTTCCCAGCTGTCCGGAGGGATAAATCTCTACGCTGATCTGTCCGTTACTGTTCTTTTCTACCTCTTCCTTAAACCGCTCAGTCCAGGTTACCTCTGCGCTTTCCTCTCTCGGAACATCGCCCTGGGTCATACCCAGCTTAATCACGTAGCTCGCGTCTCCGGTGGAGGCGGTATCTGCGGTATCTGCCGCTGTGTCCTCGGTGGTGTCTGCTGCCGGTGCGTCTGCGGTCGCATCCTTGGAACCGCCGCATGCGGTCATTCCAACTACCATCGTTGCTGCCAGAAGCGCTGCCAAAACTTTCTTTTTCATAGTTATCCTCCTTTTAAATGTTTTTCTCCGTGTTTGTAGGATAATTTCTACTGTGCTTTTATTATATCGTCTGTTTATTTGTTTGTAAATGTTGTTTTTCGCCAATATATTTATGATTATTTTATGCATTTTGTCTATTCATTTACAATATTATCCTACAATTATTTTATTTTGACAGAACAAATCCTTTTGAAAATATTTCATATACACATACAGATAAAAGGGACTGCCGCTCCATCACCTGTTATCGATGATGAAGCGGCAGTCCCTTCTGGTAGTTCCCACATTTCCCCTGTGTTCTGCGTTCTATTTACTTGTTATATTTTTTTCTGCTGCCGATCACTGCGCCAAATGCCGCACCGCCACTGAGGAGCAGCAGGGCCAGCCATAAGGAAATGACGTTTGTATCGCCGGTTTCCGGGCTCTTGCCATTTGTTTTCGGACTGGAAGCTGTTGATTTACTATGGCTTGTTTTGGTGCCGGACGATTTCGTGTCGGTCGGCTTTGTGTCAGCCGGCTTTTCCGTAAGCTTCGCTATGATCGTCGCGTCCTTTGTAATTTCCTTTGTGGCGGCCTCGTCGCTGTAATATTTGCCGCAGCCGTCGCAGTACCAGTACTCAATATTGCCCTCGGCGGTCTTGGTCGCCGCCTTTGCCGGAACATGTTGAAGGTGGATATGATTCTGCATATTCAGGCTGCCATATTCCTTTCCGCAGCCGCTGCAGACCGCCTTGTCCTTGCAGGTGGCCTCCCCGCCGTGATGCCGTGCCGCCAGCTTCTGCCATGCCAGTACCGGGAGTTCTGTCGTATCCTCTGCCGCATCGGTCAGGGGCTTGCAGCCCTCGGTGTCCCAGGGGTTCTCGTCTCCGGTGCGGTTGGCAATCAACAGATTCAGCACGGTGCCCTTGGCAAAGTCGGCTGCATCATAGGCTGTCGGTGCCACAACCTCGCTTTCGCTGGTATTGTCGTTTGCTCCGATGCCCTTTTCTGCTGTGCCGTTCAGATAATAGCAGTTCTTTATTTTGCCGCCATAGTGCTCATCATCGTAATCATCCCCATAGACATAACCCGCAATCGCTCCATATTTGCTTTCACCGCCTGTAGCGCTAACAGTACCCATATTATAACAGGATTCCATTTCCCCTCTATGATGTCCTGCCACACCGCCTGTATGACTGTTACCCGTTACTTTACCCAGATTATAACAATCCTGTATGCCTCCTGCTTCCGGGGTTTCTCCTGCGATACCGCCGATATCGTCATCACCGCTCACCTCACCGGTATTATAGCAATTTTCAACGACTCCACTGTCATTGATATCTCCTACGATACCACCGATATCGTCATCGCCGCTCACGGTACCGGTATTGTTGCAATTTCGGACGATAACATTATCATAGATAACACCTGCAATACCACCGATATCATCGTCGTCACTGGTAATCGCGCCTGTATTGTGACAATTCTCGATAATTGTATTGTCATTGGCATCTCCTACGATGCCGCTGATATCTCCGTCTCCACGGATCTCACCCGCATTATAGCAATCACGGATGACAACGCTATCATAGCTCTCTCCCACAATACCGCCAATATTATCATCACCTTTTATCGTGCATTCACTCCTGCAGCTTGAAATGCTGGTGGTACCTATCGCTTCTCCCGCGATGGCGCCGACATAATCATACCCTCCTATATATCCCGTTACTGTCAGAGCTTTCACTGTGGCATTCTCCAGCTTTGCGAAAAGACCCTGATAGTCATCACTACTATTGGTATACAATCCCCGAATTGTATGACCGGCACCATCAAATGTACCTGTGTAGGGCGCTTCATAAGTTCCGATTGGCGTCCACTCTACCGCTGTCCCATCGGAATAATTACCGTCCGCATCGAAGGTTCCCTCATTGAGTACGATATCATTCATCAGCCTCCCGCAGAGACCAGCTTCTCCATATTGATTCACATTTTCCCAAAACAGATACAGCTCTTCTACCGAACTGATTGGGACAGGATGCTCTTCTGTACCGTCATAACTGCTGTTATACCGCGCCGTTACAGTACCATCCTCGAAAATAGCATTACGATAGGCCAGGCGTGTGCCGTCTGCGTAATACCAGCCTTCAAAATAGGCATCTGTCTTTTTCGGAGCAGTTTTCTGCGTCGGCCATACCGTATCATCCAGTACCTGACGCAGGTAGACTGCGCCATCCAGCATATAGGTCAACAGATGGGAGCCGTCCACTACTGCCAGCTTCTCGTCCGTATAAACGGTACCGGCTTTCATCTCTATGGGCTGCGCATAGGTACCGCCTTTGATCGTGCCACCGCTCAACGGGCCGCTCGCATTACCGTCTGCGGCGCTTCCCGCGCAGATTACCTTACCGTTAAACGTACCATTTTCAATGGTGCTTTTATTTGTTACGGTATTGCTGAAGGTGCCGCCGGAAATGGTGCCGCTATTTATTACCGCACCGCTGAAAGCCCCGCCGGAAATGGTGCCGCTGTTTGCTACTTCGCCCCGGAAATCAGTCTCGGCTGTGTTTTCCGCATTCGGTTCTATCCTTCCTTCATTGTAAATGGTATCCTCCACCGTACTTCCGGCTGCTATGATGGTTCCGGCTGAATCCAGATATGCTCCGCAGCCCAGACTGGCCTGGTTTGCGGAAATGCCGCCGCCTGCTATCGTAAGCTTCGTACCTGATGTAATATGGAATCCGCCGCCCCAGTCGGCTTTATTTCCGGTAACGGCTGTGCCGGAGAGCGTAATATTACCATTGTCGCTATAGACACCACCGCCAGCACTGATCCTTCCATCATCCGTTGCATTTTCCGCAATATTTCCGGTAAGGTTGCCACCGCTCAGGTTCAGGGTTCCGCCACCAAACAGGTAGAAGCCGCCGCCCCATCTGGCGCGATTTCCAGTAACGGTTCCACTGTTGAAATTCACTGTGGTGTTTTCGGTCAGATAGATACCGCCTCCGTCCCAATCTGCCTGATTGTCCTTCACAGTACTGCCGGACAGCTCTATCATACCGCCCTGGTTTGCATAGATGGCTCCGCCTTTATAGGCTTTATTTCCTGTAACCTCGGTTCCGGACAGGGTTATATTGCCGCCGTTACGCAGAAAGGCTGCTCCGCCCTGCTCGCTTGCCTTGTTCTCGCTGATAGCTCCACCGGATAATACAGCACTGCCTCCATCATTTACGTAAACAGCCGCGCCCCACTTGGCTTCATTCTTACTGACAGTAGCTCCTGAAAGCGTAACCGTACCATCTTTTATGTAAACAGCTCCGCCATCTATGTTTGCTTTATTTTCATTTATCGTACCACCTGTCAATTCTACTTTACCGCTTTGGTTCATATAGATGGCTCCGCCCCTGTCAGCACTGTTCTTCTCGATATTGGCACCGGAAAGCGTGACGGTACCGGCACCTCTTACACAGATAGCACCACCGGATTCCGCACTGTTATTACGGATGGTACCGCCATACAGATTTACTTTACCGCTCTTGCCATCCTTATTATTCAGCAGAATTGCTCCGCCCTGTTTATATCCATTATTTCCAGAGATTTCACCGCCATACAGATTCAAAACACACTCCGAATCATCCAGGGCAATGGCGCCGCCACCGCCATTCTCCCTGTTCACGTTTCCGCCAGTAAGCTTTCCACCAAAAATATCCAGTGTACTATTATAAATATAGATACATCCGCCGCCCCATACATCTGTATTTGCGCCCTGAATCACTCCACTGCTGTCCGGGTCGCAGTCGCAAAGCACGAGACGTCCATTTTTCACTGTAATCTTATTTTTTCCGTTGCTGGCATACGTTTTGCCATTGAGACACAGATACAGTGTATTCCCGTCCACATCAAGATTCGTGTTTATCGTAGCATCATTCGTCAAATATACATACGCTTCCCCATTTGTATAGGTAATATCATCTGTCCCGTTCCAAGGAGTAAATGTTACATTGCTGTGGCTTGTGTGATCGCCCGCCACTGTATCTCCACCGCAGATACAATGCATATGCTCCGCAGATACTACCGGTCTGAGTGCCTCCTCGCCCTCCGCTGCCTGCAAAGTCGCTGCATTCCCTGATTTCTTCTCCCCGGCAGCGCCTTCTTCTTTTTGCTCTTCCTTTTTTTCTTCCTGTGGCTTTTCTTCCTGTGACTTTTCTGCTTTCTGTTCCTCTTTTTGCTCCACCTTCTGCTCTTCCTGCGATTCTTCTACGCCATATTTCCCGCAGCTCTCTGCCACGGCACCCTCCGCGCCGCAGACAGGACAGTCTGCATTCGTGCTCTCTGCTGTGCAGGCCCTCTCACAGATACACACTGGCGTGTCCCCATCGTTTTCCTCGCTGATGACCTCAGCCTCGTCGTTCGCCTCCGCAAATACCGTCATGGGAACAAGGGATAACACCATGCACAATGTAAGCAGAATGCTCAAAAATCGTTTCTTCATCACTTTTCCTCCGGTCTTTTTATTAATTAATCGTTTAGTTATATAATATCATAATATAGCTCCGTATACAAGCATCTCTGTGAAAAGATAAAAAAAATAGTGCCTGACCTGACGGCCAGACACCACTTATCCACCATGTGATTCTCTATTCTGCTTTTTTTACCATATTACCTTTATATTTTTCCATAAACATTACGATGCTCTGCTTCAGTACCTCCAGCTGGCTCTTCAGATAATATTCATCCTCAAACATTGCGTAATGCACGCTGGCTCGAATCAGAATAAAGATCAGCGGCGTCAGCACCTCACAGGGAATCCCAAGCTTCGCCTCCAGGCTTATGGCATACTCCATATAGCGCCTGCTTACTCCTTTGAAGAACTGCTTGCCGTGTTCGATATACTTCGGATGCGTGTAGACCTGGTACATCAGCCGGTATTTCTTCCCGTGCTTTTTTGCTGTCCAGTAGGGAATCTCATCGATGAAATGCATCAACTCCATCGGATCGGTGGGCGCTTTCGCCATGAAATCATCCTCCACCTTCGCCATACAGTATCCGGTAGACTGTATAATCAGATCGTCCAGATTCTCAAAATACTGATACAGCGTAGCGGAATTACATCCGCAGGCCTCCGCTACTGTCTTGATTCCCACACCCGTCAGGCCATTTTCCGCATAACAATCGTAGGCCTTTTCCATCAATTCTATTTTTCTCGCCCGCCGGGCCTCTTCGTTTACCGTACGCAAAGCTTTCTTCCGCCTTTATATAAAATAATGGACTGATGATATACTTCAGATTTTCATTTTATCATAGCTTTTTTTATATCGCAATGTTCTCAAACACAAAAAAAGGAATCTCATAAGAGATTCCTCTTACCAGGGCTACAAGGATTCGAACCTTGAAATGACGGAGTCAGAGTCCGTTGCCTTACCGTTTGGCGATAGCCCTATGTCTTAGCGACGAATGTTATAATACCATAGTATTTTATAGAATGCAAGCACTTTTTCCATTTTTTTCGATTTTTTTTCGGCCTTTTGCGGAACGCCGGAAATCGGGCGGCGGATGGACTATTCCTCCGCCACGAAACCACTGTCAAATGTAATGACGCAATGGTAGCGTTCGTCCAGGGATCTCACTTCTTCTTCGATAGCTTCCCGAAGCTTTGGCCGATCATTTTCCCCATAGGAAAAAGGGACAACCACGTCAAAGATCAGATTAATCCACTTTTCTCCATCCACCATACGAAAATCATGCAGGCTCAGACGTTCATCCATCTGATGAAGCACTTCCTGCACCTCTGCCTTCACTTCTGCCACCTGCGCGTCCGCAGTTTCCACCGGATCCATATGAATCACCAGAAAGATTCCCAGCTTCTTTGCCGCGTCCCGCTCGATCCGGTCAATGATCTCATGGGATGTCTCGATATCCACATTGTTCGGCACCTCCGCATGGATGGATGCCAGACTTTTCGTCGGGCCATAATTGTGTACAATCAGATCATGGCTGCCCAGAATGCCGTCATAGCTTTCCACAAATTCTGAAATCTCCCGGTACAGCTTTGGATCCACCGACTGGCCAATCAGCGGCTCCAGCGTATCCTTCGCAATACCGACGCCGGCCCACATGACAAGCAGGGATACCGCCAGGCCCACATAACCATCGATATTAATCTTTGTAAAATAAAAGAAAAGGATCGAACCCATCGTCGCCAGCGTTGTCACCACATCCCCCAACGCGTCTGTGGCTGTCGCCTGCATCACAGTGGAGTTGATCCGTTTCCCCAGCTTCTTATTAAAAAAGCTGAGCCAAAGCTTCACAGCCACGGACGCCAGCAGAATGCCCATGGAAATCCGATTGAAGCTTAATTCCTCCGGCGTCCGGATTTTCGCAATGGCGTTTTTGAAGAAAGTAAAGCCTACCTCAATGACCAAAAATGATACAATCAGCGCCGCAATATATTCGATGCGGCCATGGCCGAATGGATGCTCCTCATCCGCAGGCTTCTCTGCCATTTTTACACCGATGAAACCGATGACGGATGAAGCAGCGTCGGACAGGTTATTGAAGGCGTCCGCCATAACGGACACACTGTGAAGCACCAGTCCCACAGCCAGCTTTCCCCCAAACAGAAGCAGGTTGCAGACGATGCCAACCAGACTGGCCAGCACACCGTAGGCCGTCCGAACCTTCGCTTCCTCTGTATTTTGATAATCTTTTACAAATGTTTTTACCAGTAATTCAGTCATATTTCATTGCCCCCATTTTTCGAACAGCTGTTGCCGATCACTAACTCTCCATATACAGCAATAGCACCAGAAGGCAGCTTTCGCTGCTCTCTGATGCTATTCTCTCTATCATATATTATTTCTATGAAAAATGGAAGTGGATCTTGTTATTTTTTTGTAAATGTGCTATCTTGATAACATCTAATTTAATGACAAGACAGTTGTCCGTTCATTAAACGGCGCTGTCCGGAACTGCGAAGGAGCGCAAACTTATTATGAGTACGATGAAACTGACTCTGCTGACCGACCTCTATGAGCTGACCATGATGCAGGGATATTTCAAGAATCACACCAATGAAACGGTTATTTTCGATGCCTTTTACCGGAAAAATCCCTCCGGAAACGGATTTGCCATTGCGGCTGGTCTTGACCAGGTTATTGATTACATTAAGAATCTGACCTTTGATAAGGATGATATTGTCTATCTGAGAAGCCTGAAGCTTTTTGATGAGGATTTTCTGGATTATCTGAGCAATTTCCATTTCTCCGGCGATATCTACGCGATTCCCGAGGGAACGGTTGTATTTCCGCGTGAGCCGCTGGTAAAGGTTATCGCCCCGATTATGGAAGCACAGTTAGTGGAGACTGCTATTCTGAATATCATCAACCACCAGAGCCTGATTGCTACCAAGTGCGCCCGGGTCGTATACGCGGCTAAGGGCGACGGTATCATGGAGTTTGGTCTTCGCCGGGCACAGGGTCCGGACGCCGGTATCTACGGAGCCCGCGCTGCCATGATCGGCGGCTGTATCGGCACCTCCAATGTGCTGACCGGACAGCTTTTCGACGTGCCAGTTAAGGGTACCCACGCGCACAGCTGGATTATGAGCTTCCCGGATGAGTATACCGCATTTAAGAAGTATTCCGAGCTGTATCCGGATGCCTGCATTCTTCTGGTGGATACCTACGACACTCTAAAATCCGGCGTCCCCAACGCTATCCGCGTATTTACAGAGATGCGCGAAGCCGGTATTCCGCTTACCTTCTACGGTATCCGTCTGGACAGCGGTGACCTGGCTTATATGTCCAAGAAAGCCCGCAAGATGCTGGACGAGGCCGGTTTCCCGGATGCGGTTATTTCCGCTTCCAGCGATCTGGATGAGTACCTGATCAACAGCCTGAAGGATCAGGGCGCGGCCATCACCTCCTGGGGTGTTGGCACCAATATGATTACCTCCAGCGACTGCCCGGCTTTCGGCGGCGTATATAAGCTGGCGGCTGTACAGGATGAAAATGGAGAGTTTATTCCGAAGATTAAGCTTTCCGAAAATTCTGAGAAGATTACGAATCCGGGCAATAAGACGGTGTTCCGTCTCTATGACAATGAGACTGGCAAGATTCGCGCGGATCTGATTGCGCTGGCTGATGAGACCTTTGATCCGGAAAAGGATCTGCTGATCTTCGATTCCATAGAAACCTGGAAGAAGACCACCTTAAAAGGCGGCACCTACCATGTACGGGAGCTGCTGGTTCCGGTATTCAAAAAGGGCGAATGTGTATACACCTCTCCCAGCGTCATGGACATCCGGGATTACTGCAAGAAGGAGCAGGAGACTCTGTGGGACGAGACAAGAAGACTTACCAATCCCCATCAGGTTTATGTGGATCTGTCGGATAAGCTGTTTCGGATTAAGACGGGGCTGCTGGATCAGATGAGCCAGGGTAAGTAATATAAGACGAACGAAAAGCCAGGGCGCAGCCTGGCTTTTCTGATCTCTATTTCTGTACCCTAGGTGGAGCCGCTAACGCAGGCTCCGCCTTATTTTAAGTATGAGGCGGACTAGGCGTGCGCCTGCAGATGACACCAGTCAACGACAGCGCCAGTGGCAGTATCGCTGCTGCAAAAAGTGTGGTGTAGCTGAAGGCTCCTGCAATGACGCCGCCCAGAATGCCGCTGAAGGCCTGTCCCATGTCGCCGCCGATGTAGACGGTGCCGCTGGCGGCCCCGCGACGGGCTTCGCCTGCGCGACGCAGAGCCTCGGTCTGGAGCGCAGGTTGGCCCAGGCCATAGGATATAGCTTTCAGGATCGCTGATAGTAGCAGTAATGATAGGCTATGGCTCCACACAATGCAGAACAGGGACAGGATACCCGTCAAAAAAGACGGAATTAATATCTGCGAAAGCCTGGCTCTTCCAATATATCTGGCCGCCACTACGCGGAATATCAGTAAAGCGGCCGCATTTACAGTAAAATGCAGACTTACGCCTGCGATGCCCCGTTCCGCCGCAAAGCTTACCAGAAAGGTACTGCCAAGCCCTACCATCAGAGTCAGGGACGCATTCATCATGCTCAATCCGATTGCGGAAACTTCTATGAAATCTGTCAGTTTTACAGATTTGGAAGCTGTCTGCTTCTGCGTGAAATCATTTCCCACGGGAACGCCTTTCAGAAAGCATGCCAGTAACACTGCCGGTATGGCTGTGGCTGCGCTGCCCAGCATGCAGGTGTAGGCTCCTGCCGCCTCGGCCAGTGTGATGCCCAGACCCGGCCCCAACAGCATGGCAATGATCTGCGCAGTGCTGAAATAGCTGATGCCCTCGGCCATCTTCTCCGGTGGAGTATATTCGCTGGCCAGCACCAGCGATACGGTACTGGACACTGCGAAGGCGATGCCGTGCAACGTACGAAAGACCCACAAAATGACCGGATACGGCCACAGGGAATAGATCAACATAGATAGTGCCATAACCGCCTGCGCTCCCACCAGAAGCTGCTTATGGCGGATTCTGTCTGTCAGAATGCCGCTCAGCGGACGCGTGCCCATGGAGGCGAACGCAAAGAGGCCTGACAATACGCCGGCAACGGAAAGGGCAAACCCCAGTTCTGTGAGATATTCCACGAAAACCGGGGCTACCATATTATAACCAAGCCAACTGAAAAAGCTAACGGCCAGCAGACAGATGTAAGAGCTGTTCCACTGATTTTTTCTCATTTAGAAAATCACCGGACCAATGAAGGACGCAATAATAACAGATACAATGCTGACTGAAATAACGCCTCCGATAATCATCTTGGGCAACAGATGATTGGTCAGTCTCTGTACTTCTTCATCGGAATAACCTTTACCGATGGTATGAGAGTTCACTGCCTCCATGGCAAGTCCCTGTGTCAGCGGATAACCCAGCAGACAGGTTACACCTACCGCAATACTTATGAAAGGACTCCATTTTAGTACCCGGCCACAGATAAATGCTCCTACAGATGCTGCAATCGCACCACAAATCAGCAGACCAAATACCGGTACAAACATTTTCAGAAGTTCTTCAATGGGCAGACTCAGATAATTTACCAAAAGATATGCGTACGCGCCAAGCAGAATCAGCGACTCTCCACCGCTCTTTTTCAGGCTTCCTTTCTCAAGAAAACCGATTTCTGTAAACAGAAAGCCCATCAGCAGGTAACATACCGTTGCATTCCAGCCAGTACCTTTGGAAATCAGTTCGCCGATATACGCAACCAGAGCCAGCTTCGCAAAATACATCATCGAAGATTTTGTCCATTCTGGCATATCCGGGATAAAACGGATACTGAATTTCTTTTTCTTATCATCTGCATCCTTTACCGTGTCCACTGCCGTAGTCATTCCACCCTTTGCAATAAAACGATCTGCCTCCTTGCTCAGACATACGGATGCAATCGGAGCACCGATCAGATTCTGGAAGGTCATCATGACAGTTACGAAGATGGCGATATCCGCCCGGCCGGCCGCATTTGCCAGTTCAGATGTCAGCACTGTAGCGCCAAAACCGCCGCACAGGGTTCCTGCCGCGCTTAAAGCCTGTTCTCTTCCGAAAATCGCAGTTCCCAATGTAAAGCAGAAAATAGTTACCAACGCCATTCCACACAAGGTAACCAGTATGGTTTTCCACTGCGACGCCAGCTCCCGTGCATTCAGAGAGGAACCAATATTCGTAAAAATCAGACCCATACCAAAGCTTACCAGCATATTGGACAGACCAGCCGTGGCAATCATATCCTCCGGAAAAATATGCAATGTTCCGCCAAATATTACAAATACCAGAATCGTAAATACAAAGCTCGAAATAATTCCCTTTGTCTTCATGGAAATCATATCGCCGATAGCAAACGACAACGTAACAATCAAAAATGCCAATATCGCAGTCATATCTTTTTCCTCCGTTCTTCTACACTTCTCTTACGTGTTTCACATGGGTTCCAATCCAGTCGTCCAGCACTGCTGCCACTTCCAGATTGTTTTTCTCCAGCATCATCATATGGCCGTTGCCATGGATGCCGATGCTCTCCAGGGGCAGGTATTCCGCGTCCACTCCGGCCTGCCTCAAAAATGCCGCCGTCCAGTAATCGTAGGGCGCGTGATAGGACGACTCACTGGTCATCACTACTACCGGGATTCCTCGAAGCCGCGTCAGCTGTCTGGCCGGTTCCTTCTGGAGATAGCCATCTATCCACTCGGGATTCGGCGCTTTGCGTTGCTCCAACTCCAGATCCTGCGGACCGGACACAGGCGGCTCAAAGGTCAGCGGTACATGGGAAATACCGTAATTCAATGGTTTTCCATTCTCGTCAGCAATCAGCTTCTTCGTCTGGGCGCTGACAAAGGGCGGACCGGAGGGCTCGATGGAAATGATGCCCTTTACCAGCTTCGGCTGATCATCCGCCAAGAACCAGGCGAAGGGACCACCCTGGGAATGAGCCACCAGAATGGACGGACCAATTTTCTGGAGCAGTGCCTTTCCTGCGCTGCGCATGAGCTTCTGAGTCTCTTCGATATCGTAAATGGAATCGATCTGTGCCGCATAAAACTCGTCAAAAATGGAATCTCCGAGACAGCCAGCTCCTGGCCACTGGGTATGCCGCCCCGCCTGTGGGAAATCCCCCGCCTGCTGTGTGAACACCTCTGCCGTATCCTCCGCTGAAAATACCACCTTCTGCCCAATCAGCTCCCGATGCGACACGGAGCGTCCTCTGGCCGGCTGATCTACTACGTAGACCACATAGCCCTTCTCCAGAAAGAAATCCACCCATCCCGGCCGACCATCCGGCGTTGTCATCCAGCAAAGACCGCTCTGGTCAGCACCATGAATCAATACCAGCGGGTACTGATTGCAAACTTCCTTCGGCACATAGACTTCCACATACATCTGACCGTTCATCAGATGCTTTCCATCCATCTCCACATAGCTTCCGCCCACGTGGAAAAATCCGCGCTCTGCCAGAGCGTTCTGGGGATTGGTATGAATCCCTTCCGGAACTACTCTGTTCTTCATTTCTTCTCCTTTCCGTATATAAATTTATATACATTTTTGTATGTATGTTAAAATAAATAACATCACCGCGTTTGACTTTCCTATTTACCTTCTATATAATGAATACAAATACTGTACAAAGGAGTACATCCATGAAACGTTCCAAAGAAGACGCCGCCATTACTAAAGAGAAACTGCTTTCCGCTGCCTACCGTCTGTTTTCCACGAAAGGATTTGAAAATACAACCCTTGCTGATGTAGCCTGCGAAGCCGGTCTTACACGGGGCGCTGTATACTGGCATTTTCAGGATAAAAATGATCTTCTGAACCAGCTAGTTGTTCAAATCATGCTAGAACTGAAAAGTCAGCATACACTTTCCACTGATTTTTCTGATGGTTCCCTCCTGGAATGTCTTCTGGGCTTTTCCAAATATTCTGAAGAAATTCAAGAGAAAGCTTTTTTCGTAAACCGACTTTACTGGCTTCTGAATACACTGCCGGAATTTGAGGCTTTCACACAGGATGTGCGTAATCACAAGCAGGTACTATATGAACGAATTCTCCATATTCTGCGTCAGATGGAGGATAGTTCCCATTACCAACTAAATGGAGATACCGAAACCATTGCCCGTACTATCTTTCTTATCTTTGAAAGTACCTATGTTGTAAACAGCTATCAGGTATTGACGCATCCTCTTTCCTATCAGGACTTTAAAAGCAGTCTTTCTCTTTTTATAAAAGAATGTTGAGTGACTCTTTACCTGTCCAGCTGCCGTGACACCAGCTCCATGATGATTCCCATGCCGGTCAGCAGGCTTTCTGTATCCACCCATTCTTCCCGAGTATGTGCTCCTCCGCCCCGGACGGTTCCGATGGTGTTAGCCAAGATTCCCAAGGACAGGGGGACATTGGCGTCTGTGGAGTACGCTCCCAAATCCAGCTCTCCTGAAAACCAGTGACGAATAATGTCCTGGTTTTCTTTTGTCCAGCGATCCAGCAGACTTCGATCGGTCCATCCGTTTCCGGGCCGGATTCCCAGAGTTTCTACTTCTATCTCTACGCCATCTTTCCGCGCTTTTTCCACGGTTTCCAGAAATAATACTTCCATTTTTTCAAGGCAGACAGCGCTTTCCGAGCGGAATTCGTAGAGTATTTTCGCCTCCTGGGCAATACTGTTGACGGTGGTGCCGCCTTCGATTTTTCCCACGTTATAAGTAGTCCTTTCCTCTGTCGGCGGTGTAATCCGATATAAGGCTCCTATCAGCTCCGCCATCTCCTGAATGGCGTTTTTACGACCAAAATCCAGATAGGAATGACCGCCCTGCACCTTGATAGTCACCCGATAGCGATGAGAGCCGACGGCGCGGCTGGTGCACTGAGCCAGATAACCGTCAAAGGAATAAAAACATCTTACTTTTTCTCCATATAAACGAAAGATTTCTTTACAGCCATCCAGATTCCCCAGACCTTCTTCACAGGCATTTGCCACGAACAGCATCGTATATTCCGGCGTTTTGCGCAGTGACTTCAGATAGCGGTAGGCCATCATCAGATTGACCAGGTTTGCTGTGTCGTCACCGATGCCCGGTGCATACAGCCTGCTGCCCTCCCAGTGCATGGGAAGTTCCTCCAGATCGTTAAACACCACGTCCATATGGGCCATCCATACGATGATTTCTTCCGAATGTCTGCCCGGTACCTCGCAGATAACATTTTTTGCCTCGTCAATCCAGACTCTGTCATTTCCCTGCCGCTGAAACCATTCCTTACAGAAAGCCGCCCGCTTATCTTCCTTATGGGAAGGCGCCGGAATCTTCCCCAGCTCCTCCAAAAGCGCCTTTGCCTCTTCCAAATGTTCCTTCGCGTATGCACGAATTTTCTGTTCCATACCTTTCTCCTTTCCCTCTTCTTTTAAAAAACCACAAAAAACGACCCGCATCTCTCTGCGCGCCGTTGCGTTTCTTCTCCGTACATTCTTCTGTCAATCTTTGACAACGCAGTTCTTTTTCTGTGTATCCCGATTGCTCCTTCTTTTATATACATTCATGTTTGTATGTATAATAGCAGAACACGATCGGATTGTCAATGAAATATTTATCGTTCTTCTATCATTTTCAGAAATTCCTCCATGGCCCGCGTCCGGTATCTTCCCGCTTTCCAGTAGAAGCTCAGGTTCCGGCTGCGCCTGCCCTCCGGCAGCTTGAAATAGGCCACGTCGCTGCGGGCGGGAACCTCGCGAATCAGCGTATCGCTGACAAAGGCTATCCCCAGGCCGGAGCAGACTACGTGATAGGAGGTCAGCTGCTGATCCAGCTCCAGGGAAATCTCCGGGCTGATTCCTGCCCGTTCCAGAATCTCCACCGCGCGTTTCCGGGTATCATTTTCCGGCTTCAGCATTACAAAGGGCTCCCGGGCAAAGAGCTCCAGCGGGACGGGCTTCACCGACTCGTCCTTCCAGCCGCCGGTCACGATCATTTCCCGGGAAACCATGTAGGGGCTGGCTTCCCGGATGGCCGGAAACTTGTAAGGAACGGCCAGGAACAGGGTCTCTTCCCGGTAGACGGCGTGGTCAAAAAGCTTCGGATCCAGCTTACAGTTGTCCAGCATCATGTCGATGCGGCCCTGCTGCAGAAGGCGGGCCAGCTCGGCGGTGCTCTCTTCCACCAGCTCCACGTGTACCTTCGGGTAGCGGGCGGAGAAGCGGCCGATGAGGCCGGGCAATACCCAGGACGCGAAAAGGCTGCTGCCGCCCAGAACCAGGCTGCCGGTCTTCAGGTCGCCCCAGTCATTAACATAATCGGCAAATTCATTTTCCACTGCCATGATCTTCTCTATAGACTGAATATATTTTTCCCCGCACTCCGTCAGGGACAGAGGCTTGGTGCTCCGGTCAAAGAGCGGATACCCCACCTTTCCCTCAATCCGCTTAATATTGGCGCTTAAGGACGGCTGGGAAATACACAGGTGCTCCGCCGCCCGGGAGATACTTTTTTCCTGATAAACTGCATAGACGTATTCCATTCCGCGGAACATGATTTTCTCCTCCTGATATAATTTTGAAATTATAGAGATTATAAAAATATATGTATTTGCTTATATTGTAGCAGGTGGCTATAATGAAATCAACCTAAGAATTTGATTCAGGTGTGAACAAACTCATCGGCGTAGCCGATTCTCATGGTTTGTGAATCGCATCTGTGAAAGCCTTCACAGATACGACTCAATAAGGAAATTTGAAAGCGCGCAGATAACCTGATTTTAAAAATTCATTATTTTCTGGAGGAGAAATATTATGAGTGACAAGACAGAATACAGAGTTGAGAAGGATTCCATCGGTACCAAAGACGTACCGGAAGACGTATATTACGGCGTCCAGTCCCTGCGTGCCGCAGAAAATTTCCATATCACCGGACTGAATATGCATCCGGAGATTATCAACAGCCTGGCTTATATTAAGAAGGCCGCTGCCATCACCAACTGCGAGATTAACCTGTTGGATAAGAAGCGGGCAGACGCCATCGTGAAGGCCTGCGACGAGATTCTGGCCGGTCAGCATCACGAGGACTTCATCGTTGACCCGATTCAGGGCGGCGCCGGAACCTCCATCAATATGAACGCCAACGAGGTCATCGCCAACCGCGCCATCGAGCTTCTGGGCGGCCAGAAGGGCGATTACTCCATCGTACACCCCAACGACCATGTAAACTGCGGCCAGTCCACCAACGACGTCATCCCCACTGCAGGTAAGATGACTTCCCTGCGGCTGCTGCAGAATCTGAAGAAAGAGCTGCTCCGTCTTCACTCCGCATTTTCCGAGAAGGCAGAGGAATTTGACCATGTGATTAAGATGGGCCGTACCCAGATGCAGGACGCGGTTCCCATCCGTCTGGGACAGGAATTCAAGGCATACTCTGTCGCAGTTATGCGTGATATCCGCCGTATGGACATCGCCATGGACGAGATGCGTTCCCTGAACATGGGCGGTACTGCCATCGGTACCGGTATCAACGCAGACGAAGCTTACTTAAAGCGTATCGTTCCGAATCTGTCTGAGGTATCCGGTATGGACTTTATCCAGGCCTTTGACCTGATTGATTCCACCCAGAACCTTGACCCGTTCGTATCCGTATCCGGCGCTATCAAGGCTTGCGCCGTTACCTTATCCAAGATTGCCAATGACCTTCGTCTCATGTCCTCCGGTCCCCGCGCAGGCTTCCATGAGATTAACCTTCCGGCAAAGCAGAATGGTTCCTCCATCATGCCGGGCAAGGTAAACCCGGTTATTCCTGAGGTAGTCAACCAGGTTGCCTTCAATGTCATCGGAAATGACATGACCATCACCATGGCTGCCGAGGCAGGCCAGCTGGAGCTGAACGCTTTTGAGCCGATCATCTTCTACTGCCTGTTCCAGTCCATCGATACTCTGGCTTATGCCGTAGAGACCTTCGTAGACAACTGCGTCGTTGGAATCACTGCCAACGAGGAGCGCTGCCGTTACCTGGTAGAAAACAGCGTGGGTATCATTACTGCCATCTGCCCCCATGTAGGCTACCAGAAGGCCGCCGATATCGCCAAGAGAGCCATGAAATCCGGCGATTCCGTCCGGGAACTGATTCTGAAGGAGAAGCTTCTGACAGAGGCAGAGCTTGACGAGATTCTGAATCCGGTACAGATGACTGAGCCGGGTATCTCCGGTAAGGAGCTGCTGAAGAAGGACTGATTGAAAACATTTTTCTATGACAATTTCCTAATTACAATCGTTCAAAAAGACCACCGCCTGCGTTTCTGCCATCTTCGCAGGCGGTGGTTTTTGATTGCTTTTTCATTCCCTTTGTGGTACACTTATTTCCTATATACCAATCAGTAAATGGGGGATTTACCAATGAATTCACACAATCACAAAAGAAGCTCTTTTTCGGGAAAACTGGGCTTCGTCCTGTCCGCAGCCGGCGCCTCGGTAGGCCTGGGTAATATCTGGCGCTTCCCGTACCTGGCAGCCAAATACGGCGGCGGTATTTTCCTTCTGGTTTATATTGTTCTGGCCCTGACCTTCGGCTACACTATGATCGTGGCTGAGACAGCTCTGGGACGTATGACAAAGAAGAGCCCGGTCGGCGCTTACCATTCCTTTGGAAAGTCCAAATGGCTGTCCTTCGGCGGCTGGATCAACGCGATTATTCCGGTACTGATTGTACCCTACTATTCCGTTATCGGCGGCTGGGTTATCAAATATCTGGCAGAATATATCCTTGGAAACGGACATACCCTGGCTGCGGACGGTTATTTCTCCGCCTTCATTTCCAATGGCGTCTCTACAGAGCTTTGCTTCATCGTATTTTCTCTGTGTACCCTGCTGATTATCTACGCAGGCGTCCGCAACGGAATTGAGCGGGTATCCAAGATTATGATGCCGATTCTGGTAGTATTATCTGTCATCATCGCCGTTTACTCCATAACCAGACCGGGGGCTCTGGCTGGCGTGAAGTATTTCCTGGTACCGAATCTGGAGAATTTTTCCTGGATGACCGTAGTAGCGGCTATGGGACAGATGTTTTACTCCCTGTCCATCGCCATGGGTATTCTGGTGACCTTCGGCTCCTACATGAAGAAAGATGTTTCCATTGAAGAGTCCACGAAAAATGTGGAGATTTTCGATACAGCCATCGCGATTATGGCGGGCCTGATGATTATTCCGGCAGTATTCGCCTTCTCCGGCGGAGATCCGGATACGCTGCAAGCCGGACCGGCGCTGATGTTCATCACCATCCCAAGGGTCTTCGACAGCATGGGGATGGGAACTGTCGTGGGTGTCCTGTTCTTCCTGCTGGTACTCTTCGCAGCTATGACCAGCTCCATCGCCCTGACCGAAAGCGCGGTGTCCACCTTCGAGGACGAGCTTGGCTGGGGCCGCAAAAAGGCCACTGTCATGATCGGTATCATTATGCTCGCTCTGGGAACCCTGTCCTCCCTGAGCTACGGTCCCCTGGCTGCTGTGAAAATCATCGGTATGCAGTTTCTGGATTTCTTTGATTTCCTGACCAACTCTGTGATGATGCCCATCGCGGCAGTCGCTACCTGCCTTCTGGTGTCCAGAGTCATCGGCGTAAAGGGAATTGAAGAAGAAGTGCTCCACGGGGAACAGTCTTTTAAGAGAAAGAAGATTTTCCGCGTCATGATCCAGTATCTCGGACCGGTCTTTGCAGTCATTATCCTGCTCAGCTCCGTGGCAAACGCCTTTGGGTGGATTTCGATGTAGTCCTATCCGATATCTTAGAAGAGGTGTTACAAATAGTCAAAACAGGCTATTTGTAACACCTCTTTTTCTATTTGCGCAGGCAAATTCCGCCTTTCTTTTATATATCTCAGCAAATAAATTCTCTCTGCTATTTATAGAACTTTTTGTCGTCATTCCATCTTTTATTTCTTGAATATGTTCATCCATTTATGTATAATATATTATATAATTTTACTTATTTTATTCATTTTTAGATAATATATTATCTATTATAAAAGGGGTTCTTTCATGAACGAATACATCTGGGAAACCGCCGAAGAACTGGACAAAAAAATTGCCGATCGGGTGCGCCTTATCCGAAAGCGCCGCTCTATCTCTCAGGAAAAACTGGCGCAGATCAGCGGCGTCAGCTTCGGCTCTGTGAAACGCTTTGAAACCACCGGACAAATCTCACTTCTCTCATTGACCAGGATTGCCATGGCACTGGATATGGCAGACGATTTGAGACAGCTTTTTACCGAGGTTCCCTATCGGAACATTCAGGAGGTTATCAATGAAAACAAATAAAGTCATTCAGGTACTTTATGACGAAAGGCTGGTAGGCACCCTTGCCCTGACAAGCGCACATAAGGCCGCATTTGAATACTCGGAGGAATGGCTGGAGACCGGCTTTCCCGTCAGTCCCTTTTCGCTTCCGCTGAAGCGCCAGGTTTTTCTTCCATCCAAAGATTATTTTGGTGGACTATTCGGCGTATTTGCCGACAGCCTGCCGGACGCCTGGGGGCGCCTTCTGCTCCAGCGTTTATTAAAACAGCAGGGGGAAAATGCGGATCGTCTCACGGTTCTCGACCGTCTCGCTATTGTAGGTTCTTCCGGAATGGGCGCGCTTACCTATCAGCCGCAGTATGATCTTTGCGCGGAACCGGAACTGGATAACCTGGACGTTCTGGCCCGGCAATGTCAGAAGATCCTGAATACCGAATTTTCCGATAAGCTGGATGAATTATACCGTCTGGGCGGAACCAGCGGCGGCGCACGGCCTAAAATCATGACGCAAATCGACGGTGAATCCTGGATTATCAAGTTTCCCGCCCATGTGGACGGCCCGGACGCCGGATTTATGGAATATCAGTACGCTCTGTGCGCGAAGCAATGCGGCATTACCGTAAGTCCGTTCCGCTTATTTTCTTCTGATGTATGTAAAGGCTATTTCGGGACGAAACGCTTTGATCGCGTCATGACTTTCTCCGGTGAAAAACGTATCCATATGCTGACAGCTGCTGCTCTTCTGGAACTGGATTTTGAGCAGCCAAGCCTTGATTACCACAGTCTGATGAAGCTGACGAAGATTTTGACCCGTGATAATCCTCAGGATCTGGAAAATATGTATCGCCGCATGTGCTTCAATGTCTTCGCCCACAACCGGGACGATCATTCAAAGAATTTTACCTATCTTTACGACGATACCACCGATTCCTGGCGGCTGAGTCCGGCCTACGACCTGACCTACAGTAATACTTACTACGGCGAGCACACTACGACCGTCGATGGCAACGGGCGAAATCCCGGCCTGAAAGAATTGGTTGCTGTCGGAACTGCTGCCGGTCTGAAAGCTGATTTGTGTAAAACCATTGCATCTGAAATTGATATCTGCGTAAAAGAAATGCTTGGGGCATATGTTTTGTAACTTTTCTATTTTTTTGTAAATAATTGGATATAAAAACAGGACACAGCTTTTGCCATGTCCCGTTTTTTACATCCGTATCATCTGTACTTTTTTATTTTTCCAACCGCCCACAGGCTTCCATCTTCTCTCGAAGTTCTGCAGCCAGCTCTGGCGTAAAGCTTCCCTCTTTCGCTCTCCAGCGCCAGTTTTCGCCCACCGTGGATGGCGTATTCATGCGGGCTTCGCTTCCCAGTCCCAGGATATCCTGCGCCTGGACGATGGCAAGCTCTGCCCGGCTGTTCCAGATGGCAGCGAGCATAGCCCGGGCCGTCGCCTCATCCTCTGTCTCATGGAGATATTCCCTGGCGTAGGCCACATCCTCCGCCGGGGCCGTCTTCAGCCAGCCCAGCGCCGTATCGTTGTCATGGGTTCCCACATAGGCCACGCAATGCTCCGGATAATTCTCCGGCAGATAGGCGCTGCCGCCTCCGTCCCGGCTGTCGAAGGCAAATTCCAATACCTTCATTCCCGGAAAGCCGCTGTCCTTCAGAAGCTGATGAACCGACTCGGTCAGATATCCCAGATCCTCCGCAATGATCCGCTGCGGCCCAATCTGTTCCTCTACTGCCCGGAACAGAGCGATTCCCGGTCCCTGCTTCCAACGCCCGCCCCGGGCCGTTGTGTTTCCATAGGGAATCGCATAGTAGGAATCAAAGCCCCGGAAATGATCGATCCGCAGGATGTCATAAACCTTGCAGAGATACTGAATCCGTCTGACCCACCAGTCATAATTGTTTTTTTCCATATATTCCCAATCAAACAGAGGATTTCCCCAGAGCTGTCCGTCTGCGGAAAAGCCGTCCGGCGGACAGCCGGCCACTTCTTTCGGATTCCGGTTCTCATCCAGCTGGAATAGCTCCGGATGTGCCCACACATCCACGCTGTCCAGGGACACATAGATGGGCAGATCGCCAATCAGACGGATTCCCTGCTCATTGGCATAAGCACGAAGCTCCTTCCACTGCCGGAAGAACAGATACTGAAGCACCTTCCAGAAGCGGATCTCCTCCGCGTACCGAAGCTCGATTTCCTCTGTCGAAGGGGCTTCCCACTCCTGCCAGGACGCTCCTCCATGGGCGTGCTTCATGGCCATGAAACGGGCGTAATCTCCCAGCCAATAATCATTGTTCACACAGAATTCCGGATAATCCGAAGGGATCCGCGTAAGGAACCGCTCTGCAGCCTTCCGCAGAATCGGGTACCGCTTTTCGTACAGGACACCGTAATTGACCTTCTCCGGCACGCTTTCCCAATCTACCTCTCCATACTCCTGCCATTCCAGAAGTCCGTCTGCCTCAAGCAGTTCCAGATCAATAAAATAAGGATTGCCCGCATAGGTAGAAAAGGACTGGTAGGGAGAATCCCCGTAGCTGGTGGGGCAGATGGGAAGCAGCTGCCAGTAGCCCTGACCTGCCGCCTTCAGGAAATCAATGAAATCCCGCGCCGGTTTTCCCATGCTGCCGATTCCGTAAGGACTCGAAAGGGAAGAGAGGTGCATCAAAACTCCACTGCTTCTCACCGGCCATCACGCTCCTTTTTCCACGAGATAGGGTTTCAGCTCCTCCTGAAGCTTTTCATCTCCGTCCGTATAGGCGCAGAGATCCAGCGGATGGGTCAAATCCAGAGAAAAGATACCCATAATGGATTTGGCATCAATGGTATAGCGTCCCGACACCAGATCGAAATCATAGGGATAGCGGGTAATGGTATTTACAAAGTCTTTTATTCTTTCAATGCTGTTCAATAAAACGGTATATTTCGTCATCGTGATTTTTCCTCCTGACTGTCTGATTTTTAATCCTAATGACAAATGATCGCTTCTGTCTCCGCGTCAAAGACATGAATTTTATTCACATCCAGGGCCAGCTTCGCCACGTCCTCCGCGCGGATTCCGGTACGGGACGGCACTCTGGCTACCAGCTTCTGTCCGAAGCAGGTCAGATACAGATAAATCTCAAAGCCCATCATTTCCGCCAGATCTACCTTGGCCTCGATATTGGAAGCGTCAGAGATAGCCAGGAAGGATTCCTCCGCGTGAATGTCCTCCGGGCGGATGCCCATGATAACCTCTTTGCCCACATAAGCCACCAACTCCGGCTTGTTTACCGGAATCCGGTAATCGCCAAATACCAGTACGGTTCCGGCAGCATTCTTCTCCACCTTCACGTTCACAAAGTTCATCTGGGGAGAACCGATAAAGCCTGCCACAAACTTGTTGCAAGGATAATTGTACAGGTTCTGAGGCGTGTCTACCTGCTGGATGATACCGTCCTTCATGACTACGATACGGTCGCCCATGGTCATCGCCTCGGTCTGATCGTGGGTTACATATACGAAGGTGGTCTGCAGACGCTTATGTAACGCGGCGATCTGGCTTCTCATCTCGGTACGGAGCTTGGCGTCCAGGTTGGACAGGGGCTCGTCAAGCAGGAATACCGCAGGGTTCCGCACCATGGCGCGGCCCAGTGCCACACGCTGTCTCTGTCCGCCTGACAGAGCCTTGGGCTTCCGGTCCAGGTACTCTGTCAGGCCCAGAATTTCGGCTGCCTCGCGTACCTTTTTGTCAATCTCGTCCTTGGGCGTGCCATGAAGCTCCAGGGCAAAGGACATATTTTTGTATACGGTCATATGGGGATACAGGGCATAGCTCTGGAATACCATCGCGATATCCCGATCCTTGGGCGCCACATCGTTCACTCTTCTGTCGCCGATGTACAGATCGCCTTCACTGATCTCCTCCAGACCCGCGATCATGCGGAGGGTCGTGGACTTTCCGCAGCCGGACGGACCGACCAGCACGATAAATTCCTTATCGTGAATTTCCAGATTCAAATCCGGAACCACTGTATTTTTATTGTCATAGGTTTTCACCACATGCTTAAATGTAATATCTGCCATTTTTCTTCCTCCTTACCATGTCCGCCTGAGGCGTACACCGTAATTATTCCATATCTTCACCGTTACCTATCTTCTGTTCTGTCTTAGCGGGCGATTTTCGCCGCGCTCTCTCCCTCCACGATATCAAAGGGAAGAAGCTCATGCACCGCCGGACGCTCTCCCGCAATGTCCGAGAGCAGAATTTCCAGGCTCCGGTCGGCAATCCTTTCTCTGGCCTGGCGCACCGTGGTGAGCCGCGGAGAAAGATAATTTCCCAGTTCAATTCCATCAAAGCCTATCACGGAAACGTCCTCCGGTACCCGAAGTCCCCGGTCCCGTATGGCGCGGATAGCGCCCACTGCCAGCACGTCTGCCATGGCAAATACCGCCGTCAGATCCGGCATCTGCTCAAACAGCTGCTCCATGGCGTGATAGCCCTCCTCCATGGAAAAGAACGCCGAACGGTACTGCCGACCGGGCTCCAGCTTTATACCCTGCTCCGCAAAGGCCTTTTCACAGCCCTTGTACCGGGTATGGGCCGCATGGGACTTCTCCATATAGCCGCCCAGGATACCGATGTTCCGGTGGCCCAGCTTCAAAAGATGCGCTACCGCTGCCTGAGCGCCTGCCTCGTCGTCTGTACTGACACTGGAGAGATTGTCAAAGCCCAGCTCCGCCGCCGAGTTGGTAACCAGCACGCAGGGAATCTCCAGCCGGTCAAACCGCTCTTTGAAGAACTCCAGATCGCTTCCCAGAAAGAGAATCCCCAAGGGATGCCGCTCCAGGCACACCCTTTCAGCCCGCTCCACCTCATTTTCCTCCTCACCGATATAGTAGATGAAGGAAGCGTACTTTTTCTCACTTATAAGCCGTTGCAGCCGCTCCACGATGGAAGCGAACAGCATATTCTGGGAACCCTTCACGATAATCGCGATTCCGCTGCTGGCCTGCTGCTTCAGGTGCTTGGCGTTGCTGTTTAGTTTGAAATGGTGCTTTTCTACCACCGCCATAATGGTCTTTCGCGCTTTTTCCGATACGTCCGGATGATTATTGAGCACACGGGACACCGTGCCTACCGCGTATCCGGACTCCTTCGCAATGTCTTTGATTGTCATCTGTATGTTTATCCCTTAACTGCTCCCGCAGCCACTCCTTTGATAATGTGTTTCTGGCCCAGCAGATATACGATAACAATAGGAATTACGGTTAACATAATACTTGCCATCATGGGGCCCATCTCTACTTTACCATAACTTCCGCGGAAATACTGGATCAACATGGGAATGGTCTTATAATTCTTAATATCCAGTACCAGGGTCGGCAGAAGGTAATCGTTCCATACCCACATGGCCTCCAGGATTCCTACGGATACCAGAGTCGGCTTCAGCATGGGAAGTACAATCAGGAAGAAGGTCTGCAGCGGATTGCAACCGTCGATCATGGACGCTTCCTCCACCTCCAGGGGAATGGATTTCATAAAGCCTGCGAACATGAAAACTGCCAGACCCGCGCCGAAGCCCAGGTAGATAATCCAGATATTCCAGGGCTTGTTAAGGCTTAAGGAATCTGCTGTCTGGGACAGGGTAAACATCACCATCTGGAAGGGTACAACCATGGAAAATACAAACAGGTAATACAGAATCTTTGACAGCTTTCCCTTTACCCGGGTGATGTACCAGGCGCACATGGAGCAGCAGATAAGAATCGCTGCCACAGAGGTGATGGTAATCAGAAGGCTGTAACCTAAGCTCTGTAAAAAGCCCTTGGAGGCAATCGCGTTGGCGTAGTTCGCCAGGCCTGCGAAGGTGTCCGCCGTCGGCAGGGTGAACGCGCCGGAGGTGGTAATCGCCGTCTCCCTCTTTACAGAGTTAAAGAGAATCATGACGATCGGATAGACGTACAACAGCGCCAGAATGCTCAGAAACACTATCATGACGGTATCCTGTATCTGTTTTTTCTTTCTCATCTTACTGCTGCACCTCCCTCTTACGTGTAGCCCGCAGCTGGAGTACGGAAATTACGATAACCAGCAGGCAGAACAGTACAGCCTTGGCCTGGCCGAGACCCTTCCACTGGGCTCCTGCCCTTGCGTAGAAGGTCTGATAAATGTTCAGCGCCAGCATCTCTGTCATATGGTTCGGATCTCCTCCGGTCAGTGCCAGGTTCTGGTCAAAGAGCTTGAAGGAGTTGGTCAGCGTCAGGAATACGCAGATGGTAATGGACGGCATAACCATAGGAAGCTTCACCTTCCATAAAGTCTGCCAAGGCGTCGCTCCGTCGATCTGGGCTGCCTCCAGCAAGTCATCGGAGACGTTCTGCAGTCCCGCGATATAGATGATCATCATGTAACCAATCTGCTGCCAGCACATAAGAATAATCAGTCCCCAGTAGCCTGCGGAGCTGTTCAGTGCCAAAAGCGGCTGTCCTACAATGGAAAGCACACAGTTGATCAGAATCTGCCAGATATATCCCAGCACGATACCGCCGATCAGGTTCGGCATAAAGAAGATCGTACGGAAAATATTGGTACCCTTAAGCTTCCGTGTCAGAAGCAGCGCCAGTGCAAAGGCAATGACGTTAATCAGCACAATGGAGGCCACCGCGAAGAGCACGGTAAACTTAAAGGAGCTTAAAAATGTAAGGTCGGAAAAGATTTTTTTATAATTTCCAAAGCCTGTGAATTTCACGTTTTTTACTGTCGTGAACTGGCAGAAGGACAGATACAGTCCCTCAAAGAAGGGAATGATAAATCCAATCGTAAAAGCCAGAAGCGTGGGCAGTACAAAAAGGGGCGACCAGCGTTTGATCGCTTTTTCCATGATTCTGCACTCCTTTCTGAGTTAAAATTGAGTAGAAAAAGGGCAGGCAAGTATGAACTGCCCGCCCCTTAAAATAGTCTCTTTCTTTTACTGGCCGTTTGCCATCTGGTACTCAGTTGCCCATCCGTCAACGAATGCGGATACAACGCCTGCCCAGTTTGCGTCGGTCTGGTCTGCTGCGTATGCGGTCAGAGCCTGGCCTACGCCGTTCTTCCACTCCTCAGAGGGCATGGTAGTGAAGTTCCAGGATACCGGAGTCTTGCCTTCTGCGGTGTACTCTGCGTCCTGCTTTACAAACAGGTTCTTGGATTCCTGCGCGCCCTTGAACGGAATAACGAAGCCCATCTCATCAGCCATGGTCTTGGTTCCCAGCTCAGAGGTTACACACCAGTTCATGAAGTCCAGAGTGGCCTGGATGTCTGCTTCGTCTGCCTGGTTGTTCACACACCAGTAGTTCTCTGTACCAGTGCAGAGGCCCTGATTTGCCTCGTCGCCAGCGCCGATATAAATCGGAATCATAGCCAGGTCGTCATCGGTATAAGCGCCGTCTGCTGTCAGGTTCGCGTACTCCCAGGAACCATTCTGGAAGAAGACTGCGTCGCCTGCCAGGAACTCGTTTCTGGAGTCGTCGCCGGTCTTAGCGGAAAGCTCCTTCGGATCGCAGGTGCTGTTGTTGATGTACAGATCCCACATATCGCGGTAGTTGTCCAGGTAGGTTCCCTTGATGGCGTCTGTGCTGCTGATACCATCGGTCTGATACTCAAAGTAAATCGGCAGGTTTGCCAGATGGGTCTTGAATCTCCAGTCAGAGGAGCCGTCCATACCTGCAGAGGTAAATGCCGCAAAGCCAAGCTCAGAGGAGCGTGCTGTGATATCCTCAGCTACCTTTTTCAGCTCCGCGAAGGACTGGATATCGTCGATAGTGTAGCCTGCCTTCTCCAGCAGTGTCTTATTTACAATCAGTCCGTAGGACTCGATTACATATGCGATGCCGTATACGGTGTCGTCTTCCTTCAGCGCGTAGTTATCGCTGGTCAGCTGTCCGTAGATATCGGATCCTGCCAGGTCATAGCAGTAATCCTTCCAGTTTGCCAGACCCACCGGTCCGTTTACCTGGAACAGGGTCGGAGCGCCGCTCTTGCCCATCTCACTCATCAGAGTGGTCTCATAGTTACCGGATGCTGCCGTTACAACGGTTACCGGAACGCCGGTCTCGTCGGTATAAGCCTTTGCCAGGTCCTGCCACTGCTGATCCTGCTCCGGTTTGAAGTTCAGATAGTATACAGAGCCTTCTGCTCCGCTTGCTTCTGTGGTATCTGCCTTCGTGTCTGTAGATGTAGAGGTGTCTCCTCCGTTGGAAGATCCGCCGCAGCCTGCCAGCATGGAAACTGCCAAAGCGCCGCTCAATGTAAGAGCTAAAAGTTTCTTGTTCATAATGATTTCCTCCCGTTCATGGTGGAATTCCTTGTTGGAATCCGTTTTGGAAACGTTTCATTGGAAACGTTTCCAGTTCTTATGCTTCTATCATAGTCTCTTTCACAAAAAAAAGCAAGAAGTTTTTTCCACTCCTTGCTTTTTTCGTCAGTTTTACAGATTATTAAGTCTGCTTTTTGTGCAATTTTTCACTAGATCCACTCACAATCACCGCCGGTGACTGCCAGGCTTAAGAGTCCGTCCATTTTTTCGATCTCTTCCTCGCCCTCCAGCTTCTCGATCAGCTCTGCCGTATCCATCATGTCTTCCATAGATTCGTCCGGCCCGATCTCATAATCGATATCCATCGCGCAGTCCGGACATGGGATCCGCTGCATGGTCTGCAGGGATAAAAAGCGGTTGCCACATTTTTTACATTCATAGAAGCCGCATTCTTTGGTTCCTTCCGGTACATAGTACATATTTATCTGCCTCCCTGTCTCTAATGTCTCATATTGTAACCAGAAATTCCCGTAACGTCAATTATTTTAAAGAAATTTGCCGGAGGTCTTTTTTGAGGGGGACAGCGAATTCCATCAGATTTTTTTATTCCAAAAGAAAGGATATCACAGTTTCCTGCAATATCCTCTCTTTCGCAATTCAGATTTAACTATTTGATAATATCCTGCAGGGTCTCCAGCGCGCACTGCACCATATGCTGTCCCAGCTCCATGCTGGTTTCCACGGAATTCTTCGCAAACCACTGTGTATTTCTCTTTGTGCGTTCCAGATCTACATGCTCCGGATACAGCGCGTACATCAGGCTGGATTCAAACTTTCCGGCATGGTCGAAGCCTCCGCATTTGTGCTGGGCTTCTGCAGACAACAACGGAATTACCTTGATATAGGAAAACGGATCGTCTCCGGTTCCCAGATTTTCATAATAATCCGCATAATCATTGCTGCCCCACCAGCCCTTGCCACGGGTATCTTCCATATATTCCATGATCAGCTTTTTCGCTGCCTTATGGCATGCCAGTGTCATCGGCATAAGTCCTGCTTCTTCGGTCTGATGGTGCGCTACGCAATATATATTCTTTACCCCACCATAAATCAGGGATTTCAGAATGCAGTAAATATAATTTTCATAGGCATCCACATCCACCTGAATGGTTCCGCTCTCCGGTCCTGCCACTGCGTAGCTTGCCACACCGTACCAGATGGGCGGGCAGACAACCATTTCCTTTGTCTTTTCCAGCTCGCGCATTACTCCTGTGATGACCATAGTGTCAGTTCCACAGCTTGCATGATAACCATGGTATTCGATCGTTCCAATCGGTATCACAAATGGTACTTTTCTTTTCTTGGCGTCTTCCAGTTCCTCATAAAACATATCTACCATCTGCATAGCGCTTATTCTCCTTCCTAGAACTCAAGCTCGTATAAGGTTCCAATCTCCGGGGACAGAACATCGCAGCCATTCTCGGTTACCGCGATTCCCTTCTCCCAACGTACGCCGAAGGTATCGGATGAAATAAAGGTATCAATCTGATAGCACATATTCGGCTGCAGCTTGTAGTTAGAGCTGGTCTCTACCCAGGGAGCCTCTACCTCGATCATACCGGTTCCATGGAGCGGTCCGTATACGAAATTGTCCTTATATCCGTTCTCTTCATAGAATTTATAGAAATCCTTTGCAATATCAGATGCCATAACGCCGGCCTTAACCTGCTTCTGGGTCCACTTGTGAGCTTCCAGACCAAACATTACCACATCACGTCTTCTGCCTTCCAGCTTTCCAAGAACAATCGGGCAGCCGATTGCTGCGGAATAACCGTCAATTCTTGCGGACAGATTCAGCTGTACGATATCACCCTTCTCAAATCTACGGTAGCTGGAACGGGAGATTGCATGACGGGTAGACGCCTCTGAGAATACATACATCGGAAGTCCCTCATACTCTGCTCCGTTCTCATAAACCACTCTCTGTGCCACGCCAACCATCTGAAGCTCCGTCATGCCGGGACGAATCTCCTTAATAACCTGCTGGGTAGCCAGTTCAGCGATCCGGTAACCCTCTCTCAGACAGTTAATCTCATTGACAGACTTGATGGAGCGAAGCTCTATCATAATATGATCCGCTCTTACGATCTCTGCTTCCGGGAATGCGTCCCTAATAGCTTCCATAATCACTACTGAGGTGTCCAGATAGCTTGCCACGCCAATGCGAAGCTTCTTACCTTTGATTCCAAGCGCGTTAAATACGTCCTGATAGGTGTCAGCCTGAAGCTCCGGATATGCCGGGTCTGCGCTCTCTCTGTATGCCTTTAACACAAATACCTTATCCAGCTTGCAGCGGTCTGCGCCGAATTCACGGCTTTCCGGTCCTACCATCAGCGCTGCGTCGCCTGCCGGTGAAATTGCTACGCCGCATCTCTCGAACAGCGGCCAGAAGCCTGAGAAATAACGGGCATTTGCGTAATCCGCCTCGTTGGAGTTTACAATCAGCGCGTCCAGTCCTTCTCTCTGCAAAATTTTTGCTGCTCTCTGCACTCTCTGCTTGTACTCCTCGTCCGGAATTCTGATGGTTCCATGTTCTGCCATATCGCTTCTCCTCCTTAAATTTTATTCTTTGTTCCTATCTCGCTATTACATCTCATAATAACCAGGTGTTGTATAGAAGGCCACTTCCCTTGTCTCTGCCCGTCCATACTGTGCCACTACCGGCACATCGCTCTCCAGAAGGATCGCGTACTGCTCGCCTACAACCGGGATATGACTTCCAAAATCCTTTTCCTCATTTGTACGGAGACAGCGAACCCGCTCCGCTCCCACAACCACTTCAATATCCCGTACCGGATCTCTGTCTGTATA
>OLRS01000586.1_pt1 | contig 42433 bp, 38 predicted proteins | sample 1673171 | NCBI WGS metagenome assembly OLRS01 (sample SAMEA3136762, study PRJEB25190) | human gut metagenome | biome: human gut; feature: human-associated habitat; material: faeces | place: Austria | collected 2013
TGACAGATATCCAGGGACTCGAGGACTTCTTCGGAGACATGGACTTCAAGGTGGCAGGTACTCACAAAGGTATCACAGCAATCCAGATGGATATCAAGATCCACGGACTGACAAGACCGATCATCGAAGAAGCAATCGCTGCTACAAAGAAAGCAAGAACTTACATCATGGATGAAGTTATGAGTAAAGCAATTGCTGAGCCTAGAAAAGAAGTTGGAGAGTTTGCACCGAAGATTATTCAGATGCAGATCGATCCACAGAAGATCGGTGATGTTGTCGGACAGCGTGGTAAGACAATCAATGCAATCATCGACGAGACAGGTGTTAAGATCGACATCGATGATGAAGGAAATGTATCTATCTGCGGTACAGAGAAAGAGAACATGGAGAAAGCTGCGAAGTACATCCAGACAATCGTTACAGATTACGAAGCAGGACAGCTTTTTGAAGGAAAGGTTATCAGCATCAAAGAATTCGGAGCATTCGTTGAGTTTGCACCGGGTAAAGAAGGAATGGTACACATTTCCAAGCTTTCTAAGCAGAGAGTTGACAAGGTAGAAGACGTTGTAAGCATCGGTGATGTTGTGAAGGTTGTATGCCTTGGTAAAGATAAGATGGGAAGATTCAGCTTCAGCATGAAAGATGTTGCAGAATAAGAATCAGAAAGAATAAGAAAAGAGGAACAGAATTCAGGGAACTGGGTTTTGTTCCTCTTTTCTTGTATGCGCAAGGAATACTTTAAGAATCTTATCCATATATTGTGTAGAGAGGAGGGGGACGGACAACAACTGGAGAGGTGGACAAGATGGAAATGGAAAGACAGAACAAGAAGATGCAGGTCTGGAATCTGCTGGCAGAAAAAATCCGTAAGCTTGTAGAAGAATCCGTCAGTAATCCGGAGGAACTGCAGGAGATCAGGATACGTACAGGTCAGCCGCTGCTGATTCAGATGAAAGGGCAGGAACGGGTTCTTCCGGACCCGGCACACCCGTATCTGGTTACGAAAGAAGATATTGGTGAGACAATGGGATATATTTGTCATTATTCGCTCTATGCATATGAAAATGAGTTGAAACAGGGATTTATTACAGTGGAAGGAGGTCACAGGGTCGGGGTGGCAGGAAAAGTAATTATAGAAAATGAAAAGGTAAAAAATATACAGTATATTTCTTCGCTAAATGTAAGAATTTCTCACGAAGTACTTGGGTGTGCTGACGCATTGATCCCATATATTACGGAAAATAAACAGATTTGCCATACATTGATCATTTCTCCGCCGTGTTGCGGAAAGACTACTTTGATCCGTGATCTGATCCGTCAGATATCGGATGGAAATGAATACATAAAAGGGTGTTCTGTCGGTGTGGTAGATGAAAGATCGGAGCTTGGTGGGTGTTATCTTGGAATCGCGCAGAATCATCTGGGTACAAGGACTGATATTTTAGACTGTTGTCCGAAAGCGGAGGGGATGATCATGTTGATCCGTTCTATGGCGCCGCGTGTGATCGCAGTGGATGAAATCGGCACAAGTGAGGATATCCATGCCATTGAATATGCCATGCAGTGCGGCTGCCGGCTGATCGCGAGTGTACACAGCCTTGATATGGATGAGGCTTCTAAAAAGCCGATCCTGGGTGACCTGATCCGCAGAAGAATGTTTCAGCGTTATGTTGTGCTTGGACAGGATCACGGTCCTGGCAAGATCCGGGAAATCTATGATGAGCGGGGGCGTGTGCTGTGCAGAAATTAGTCGGATGTCTTCTGATCTTGTTGGCGACGACCGGAGCAGGATGGATGTATGGAAAAGAACTTCGGAATTATCTGGAAGAATTGAGTCATTTTCGCAGAATTATAGAACAAATAAAAGGCGAATTACTGTATGCAGGACTTCCGCTTTCGGAAATTTTTTATAATATTGCATCAAGAGAGAAGGAACCTTATGAAAACTGGCTGATGGATCTGGCATTTCAATGTCAGGGCACACAGGAAAAGCGGTTTGCTGACTTGTGGACAGATACGATAGGAAAAGATCTTCCGGAACTGAAATGGAGAGGGAAAATGAATCCTCTGATCTGCGAACCTGGGGAACTGCTTGAAATAGGAGACAGAGAAGGTGTAGTTCGTCTGCTGGAGTATCATTTGAAAAGGCTGGATATGGAAATTGAAAAGAGAACTGCGGAAACGTCTGAGAAGAAAAAGCTCGGTAGCTGGCTGGGGGCAGCAGGCGGGATTTTTCTTGTGATCCTTCTGCTTTAAAAGGGCGGGAACAAAAGGGAGAGGAGGGAGAGTATGAGTATCAATCTGATATTTAAAATTGCGGCGGTGGGAATTCTTGTATCTATTCTGAGTCAGGTTTTGAAGCATAGCGGCAGAGAGGAACAGGCATTCCTGACAAGTCTTGCAGGGCTGATTCTTGTATTATCCTGGGTTCTCCCGGCGATTTATGACTTATTTTCTTCGATCCGGCAATTGTTTTCTCTTTAAGGAGGGCGGAACAAAATTGAACAGTATACAAATCGCACTTTTGGGTGTCGTGGGAACATTACTTGCTTTGCAGTTTAAAAGTGGGAAAAGTGAATATGGCATTTATGTAAGTCTTGCAGTCAGCCTGTTTTTATTTCTTTGTATGCTTTCACGACTTGAAATCTTTGTGCAGACAGTAAAGAAAATTGCAGATTATATAAAACTGGATGCCGGACAGATGAGTATTCTGTTGAAAATGGCCGGTGTGACTTATGTGGCTGAATTTGCATCCGGAATCTGTAAAGATGCAGGGTATCAGAATATTGCTGTACAGATTGAGATTTTTACAAAGTTGACGATCCTTGCGATAGGAATGCCGGTACTTCTTGCGCTGCTGGAACTAATCGGAGATTTTCTGATATGAAAAGGGAAAAACATTTTTGGAAAAAGCTCTTCTGTTTTGTGTTTTTATTTACGGTTGTGACAGGATGTGGCAGCGTGTATGCAGCAGAGCATGGTACAGTGGAGGAAAAGGAAACAGAAGAGCGTTCCGGGATGTTGGAGGATGAGCTGGAACAAATGGAAGAAAGTCTGCTGGATGAATTTGATTTCAGACAGATCGATCAGTTATCAGGAGAGACAGAACTGGGAGAAAAAGTTCGGTTTCGTGATCTTACAGAGATGCTGATCAGCGGAAATACGAAGGAATTGGGAGAAAGATTTCTTGAGTTTTTTTCAGGACAGGTGTTCTCTGTTTTTCAGAAAGGAAGGAAGAATCTGGCGCGCCTGCTGCTTATTACAGTGGCGGCTGCATTTTTCTCGAATTTTACAAGTATCTTTCAAAACAGACAGACAGCGGAAGCGGGTTTTTATATTTTGTATCTTGTTGTGATCGCAATCTGTCTGGAAGCATATCAATCGATGAATTTATATGCCGAAGAAAAAACAGGAGAGCTTGTCCAATTGATGCAGGTGTTTTGCCCAAGTTTCTTTCTGGCGGTTGCATTTACCGGAAAGAGCAGTTCGGCGTTGATGTTTTATAATACAATATTGTTCTTAATCTATCTGGTGGAACTGCTTGTACTTCACTTTCTTTTACCGGCGGTGAAGATCTACGGGATGGTGAGGGTCTTATCCTGCCTGACCGGAGAAGATCTTTTCTCAGAATTTGCAGAACTTCTGGAAAAATGTATCCAATGGAGTCTGAAAAGTATGATTGCCGCTGTGAGTGGGATCAGTCTGATCCGGGGATTTTTGAATCCGGCAATTGATTCTTTGAAAATGACTGCTGCAGGACGAACACTGGAGGCGGTTCCGTGGATCGGAGATGTTGCCGGAGGTACAATGGATGTTGCATTAGGAGTTGCAGTACTGCTTAAGAATGGAATCGGTGTAGCAGGAATGATTTTTATAGCTGTCCTGGCACTTATTCCACTGGTGGAATTTCTGATATTGGCATTTTTGTACCAACTTGTGGCGGCATTAGTCCAACCGGTTTCTGACCGGAGAATTACAACATGCATATCTGGAGTTAGTTCCGGTTATCAGCTTATGGTGAAGGTAATAGCATCCACAACACTGTTGTTTGTCTTAAGCATTGCACTTGTGGTGGCTGTAACATCTTAAGGTTTCAGAGGAGAGAGGAGGAATCTGCCGGATGCTTACACAATGGATACAAAAAATCATTTCAATGCTTCTCGTTATGAGTGCAGTTCTGCAGGTGATTCCGGGAAAGGATTATGAAAAATATATTCGTTTTTTCTGTGGACTTGTCCTGATCCTGCTTGCACTATCCCCTGTTGCGGCGTTGAAAGGACTGAAAGCAGAGCAGTTTTATCAAAGGGAAGTGTATCAGCAATATGAAAAAGAAATAGAGCGGATGTCGGATTCTATAAAACGGGAGGAAATCGGAATTGGACAATAATTGGCAGGAGTGGAAGGAAAGGATCGTGGGATACACAAGGAAGATAAAACAGGCGGATCGTGGTCAGAAAAGAACAAGATTAGCCATTTTATTCCTGTGTGGACTGCTGCTTCTTGTAGTTGCGGTTCCGGTTCCGAAGACAGGGGAGGTGGATAAGGATACAAAGATTGACGGGGAATCCGGGAAAGGAGAGACGTATGAGACAGATTCCATGGCAGACTATGAAAAATATCTGGAACAGAAGACAGCGCAGACACTTGGTGTCGTAGATGGGGCGGGAAAGGTGACGGTGATGATCACATTAAAGTCTACAGGACAGAAGGTGGTTGAAAAAGATCAGCAAAGCACACATCAGACGACGAAGGAAGCAGACAGCCAGGGAGAGACAAGAGAAAGTGAAGAGAAATCTCTGGATAAAACGACCGTGTACAGTCAGGGGACAGACGGAACGCAGATCCCATATGTAAGTAAAGAAAATGCACCGGAAGTGGAGGGCATTCTTGTAATAGCAGATGGAGGTGGGAATGCAGTTGTCGCGAAGAATCTGACAGAAGCGGTGCAGGCATTATTTGGTGTAGAAGCGCATAAGATAAAAATAATGAAACGTGCGCCTACATAAAAGGAGGTTTATCTTAATGAAAGGGAAAGTGAAGAAAAACCAGTTGATCATTGTGGCACTTGCGGTTATGATCGCGGCAGCAGGATATCTGAACTACACGGGACGTCTGTTTGGCGAGAATGCGAAAGGAACAAAAGAAGCTAATGCAGATCTTACAAATCAGGAACTTTTGGATATTTCACAGGAAGATACAGAAGCAGGAAGCGAAGAAATTGAAAGTAATGATTCTGAAACAGAAGGAACACCTGGAGAGGCGGTTCTCACAAATGGTTCAGCCCAGACTACGGTAGCCCAGGCAAAAGTTTCAAGAGAACAGGTGCGTGCTCAGAATAAAGAAACATTGCAGTCGATCATAGACAATACAGAGCTCAGTGAAGAGGAAAAGTCAGATGCAGTTGCACAGATGGTGGAGCTTACAAAACAATCAGAGACGGAGATGGAAATTGAGACATTGATGGCAACAAAAGGATTTTCAGAGGCAGTGGTAAGTCTGGGGGAAGATAGTGCAGATGTTGTTGTAAATGCAGAGGAGCTTACGGATGCAAACCGTGCCCAGATTGAGGATATTGTGACAAGAAAGTCGGATGTAAAGCCGGAGAAGATTGTAATTACACCAATTCATGAATAGAAAGTATATTTTTGGAAAAACTTTTTATAAAAGATTTGCTGTCAGAGAGGACTTGTGATACACTATTTACTGGTTTATTATGTAACTGTCTACGGGATGCCTGCGGACAGTTATCTATTGCGTGAAAATGATAGGAGATTAGAAATGTCAGAAATTACGAATGAGATAAAGAAAAGAAGAACATTTGCCATTATATCCCATCCGGATGCCGGTAAGACAACATTGACAGAGAAATTCCTTCTGTACGGAGGAGCCATCAACCAGGCAGGATCTGTTAAGGGAAAAGCAACTGCGAAGCATGCGGTTTCCGACTGGATGGAGATTGAGAAGGAGAGAGGTATTTCTGTAACTTCTTCTGTACTTCAGTTCAATTATGGTGGATACTGTATTAATATTCTGGATACACCGGGACATCAGGACTTCTCAGAGGATACATACCGTACTTTGATGGCAGCGGATTCCGCAGTTATGGTTATCGATGCATCCAAGGGTGTTGAGGCGCAGACAAGAAAGCTGTTTAAAGTCTGTGTGATGCGTCACATCCCGATCTTTACATTTATCAATAAGCTCGACCGTGAGGCGAAGGATACATTTGAATTGCTAGATGATATAGAGAAAGAGCTTGGAATCGCAACTTGTCCGATTAACTGGCCAATCGGTTCCGGTAAGGAATTCAAGGGAGTTTACGACAGAGCGAAACGTGAAGTTGAGCTGTTCTCAGACACGAAAAAAGGTACTGCGATGGGTGAAGTGAAGATGATACCGATCGACGCACCGGAGACAGAAGAACTGATCGGAGCAGATGCAAAAGACATTCTTGCAGATGAGATTGAACTTCTGGACGGAGCAGCAGCTGAGTTTGATCAGGAACTGGTTGATAAGGGACAGCTTTCACCGGTATTTTTCGGATCAGCTCTTACCAACTTTGGTGTAGAGACTTTCCTGAAGCATTTCCTGAAGATGACAACCTCTCCGCTTCCGAGAAAATCAGATCATGGCGAGATTGATCCAATGACAGAGAAAGATTTCTCAGCATTTGTATTTAAGATCCAGGCGAATATGAACAAAGCCCACAGAGACAGAATTGCATTCATGAGAATCTGTTCCGGAGAATTTGAGGCCGGTATGAGTGTTTATCATGTGCAGGGAGGAAAGGATGTGCGTCTTTCCCAGCCGCAGCAGATGATGGCAAGTGAAAGAAAGATGATCGATAAGGCTTACGGCGGAGATATCATCGGAGTATTTGACCCGGGTATCTTTTCAATCGGAGATACATTGACAACATCAAAAGAGAAATTTGCTTACGAAGGAATCCCGACCTTTGCACCGGAGCACTTTGCACGTGTCCGTCAGGTTGATACGATGAAGAGAAAGCAGTTTGTAAAGGGAATCAATCAGATTGCACAGGAAGGTGCGATCCAGATCTTCCAGGAATTCAACACGGGTATGGAAGAGATTATCGTAGGCGTTGTAGGTGTACTTCAGTTTGATGTATTGAAGTATCGTCTCCAGAATGAATATAATGTGGAGATCCGTCTGGAGAATCTGCCATATGAGTACATCCGTTGGATCGAGAATGAAGAGATCGATATGGATCGCTTGAGCGGAACATCTGATATGAAGAAGATCATGGATCTGAAGGGACGTCCGCTTCTTCTCTTTGCGCATGAGTGGAGTATCCGTATGACAGAAGAGAGAAATGAAGGACTTATTTTGTCAGAATTCGGACGTTCATAAAAATCTTTTCAAATAGAAAGATTTTTGGTATAATGTAGAAAGAATCAGACAAAACAGGAGGTTTTGATTATGGCAAAGGACGAAAGAAATATTTATACAATACAGAACGACGCAAGCAAAGGTGAGATTAAGATTGCAGATGAAGTTGTAGCGATCATTGCAGCGCTTGCTGCCACAGAAGTGGAAGGTGTTGCTTCTATGGCCGGAAACATCACGAATGAACTGATCGGAAAGCTCGGAATGAAGAATCTTTCCAAAGGTGTGAAGGTTGATGTACTGGAAGGTATTGTGACTGTATCCTTGGCATTGAACCTGAAGTACAATTACAGCATCGTTGAGGTGTCTGCAAGAGTGCAGGAGAAAGTTAAGAATGCAATTGAGAATATGACAGGACTTGAAGTGGCTGATGTGAACATTAAGGTTGCAGGAGTCGAGATGGAGAGTCAGGAATAAAAGCGAACAGGAAAGGAATCAGCCAACATGGTTAGAAAAGAACTTCGCGAGCACATTTTCAAGATGTTGTTTCAGATAGAATTTAATGATCCGCAGGAGATGCCGGAGCAGATTGAATACTATTTTTCTACAATGGAAGATGCAGCGGATAAGGATAAAGAATATATTAAGAGAAAATATGCGGCAGTACTTGAGAAGACAGAAGAGATTGATGAACTGATCAATGCCAATGCAAAGGGATGGAAGACGACAAGAATGAACAAAGTAGATCTGTCCATTCTGAGACTTGCGGTATATGAGATGAAGTGGGATGACGAGGTACCGGTAGGAGTTGCGATTAACGAGGCAGTAGAACTGACAAAGACGTTCAGTTCAGATGAGGCTCCGTCATTTATTAACGGAGTACTTGGCAAGATTGCGCGTTCACTGGAAGAGACGAAAGAATGAAAAATGTCTATACGGTGAAGCAGGTTAATTCTTATATTAAGAATATGTTCACCCAGGACTTCATGCTGAACCGAATCTATGTAAAGGGTGAGGTGTCTAATTTAAAGTACCACACATCAGGGCATATATATTTTTCATTGAAAGACGAGTCCGGCACGATAGCCTGCGTGATGTTCGCAGGCTCAAGGTCTGGGCTTTCTTTTCATATGGAGGAAGGACAGCAGGTAGTAGTGCTGGGGGCGGTCAGTGTCTATGAGCGGGATGGAAAGTATCAGCTGTACGCAAGAGAGATCATTCTGGACGGTGCGGGACTTTTGTATGAAAGATTCGAGGCACTGAAGAAAGAACTCGAAGAGATGGGAATGTTTGCAGCAGAGTACAAACAGCCGATTCCACGCTATGCACGTACGATCGGGGTTGTGACCGCACCGACAGGAGCAGCGATCAGAGATATCATCAATGTGGCAAAGAGAAGGAATCCATTTGTCCAGATCCTGCTTTATCCTGCACTGGTACAGGGTGATGGTGCTGTGAGCAGCATCGTGAAAGGAATCCGTATGCTGGAAGAGAAGCAGGTGGATGTCATGATCGTCGGAAGAGGCGGAGGAAGCATTGAAGATCTGTGGGCATTCAATGAGGAGGCTGTTGCGCGTGCGATTTTTGACTGTCGCGTTCCGGTGATCTCTGCAGTCGGACATGAGACAGATACAACGATTGCCGATTATGTGGCAGACTTAAGAGCACCGACACCGTCAGCGGCGGCAGAGCTTGCAGTGTATGAATATTCTGAAGTGAAAGAACAGATTCTTAATTGTGAGAGTTTACTTCGAAGAGCAATAAATCAGAAGTTGCTAAACGAGCGTGTGCATTTGGAACACAGCAGATTGAAACTTCAGACACTCCATCCAAGACAGAAACTCAATGAGAAGAGACAAAGAACGGTTGACGCTGAGAATACACTGCGCTCGCTTATGGAGCGGCATCTGACAAAAGAAAAGCACAGACTCGCACTTTGTGCAGAACGGATGAAGGGATTGTCTCCACTTGAGAAATTAAGTCAGGGATATTCTTATGTCTGCAATGCACAAGGACAGAATATAAAGAAAACAGATCAGGTAAGAGAAGGAGATTTGTTGCAGATTTATGTAACGGATGGACAGATTGAGACTTACGTTACAGACACTGTAAAACTAGAAGGGGAAAGAGGACAAAGTTCCCATAAACAGTAACCGGGAGGAAATGATGAAAGACACGAAGAAGATAGAACAGGCTGCAAGTCTTGAGGAGTTATTTGAGAGACTGGATCGCGTCATTGGCGGACTGGAAGGAGAGGAACTTTCTCTTGAAGATTCTTTTAATTTATATCAGGAAGGCATGGAACTTGTGAAGTGTTGTAATCGTACAATTAACGATGTGGAAAAGAAAGTTCTTGCCTTGGATGAGAATGGAGAGAGTCATGAATTTTAAAGAAGAACAGAAAGAAAAAGTAGAAAAAATTGAAGCGATACTCAGAGAATATCTTCCGGAAGCAAACGGATATCAGAGTGTGATCATGGAAGCAATGGAATACAGTCTGATGGCAGGAGGTAAGCGCCTTCGCCCAATGCTGATGATGGAAACATACCGTCTGTTTGGTGGAGAGACAGAAGTGATTTATCCGTTTATGGCAGCAATGGAGATGATCCATACCTATTCACTGGTTCATGATGATCTTCCGGCAATGGATAATGATGAGTACCGTAGAGGAAGAAAGACGACACATATCGTTTATGGAGAGGATATGGGAATCCTTGCGGGTGATGCACTTTTAAACTATGCATTTGAGACAGCATGCAAGGCATTTGAGCAATTTCCGGAGGAAAGCCTTAGAATCGGACAAGCGATGAGAGTTCTGGCAAGAAAGGCCGGAATCTATGGTATGATCGGTGGACAGGTTGTAGATGTGAAAGAATCCGGACATCAGATTGATGAGGAAGTTCTTGATTTTATTTTCAGACTGAAGACAGGTGCACTGATCGAGTCTGCTATGATGATTGGAGCAATCCTTGCGGGAGCATCAAAAGAAGATGTAAAGAGTATGCAGAAAATCGCAGGAAAGATCGGAATGGCATTCCAGATCCAGGACGATATTCTGGATGTGACAAGCACGACAGAGCAGCTGGGCAAGCCGGTACATAGTGATGAGAAGAATGAAAAGACAACATATGTAACACTTAAAGGAATCGAACAGGCTCATAAAGAGGTGGAACGTATGACAGAAGAAGCAATCGATGAACTGAAAAAGTTCCCTGCAGGGGATAATTTCCTTGAGCAGCTTTTGAAATCTCTTGTATATAGAGAAAAATAAAATTGTCGGTGAGGAGGAACTTATGGCACTTGAAAAGATTCAAAAGGCCAACGATATAAAAGAACTGACAGAGGAAGAGCTGAAAGAATTATCGGATGAGATCCGGCGGTTTCTGATCGAAAAGATCAGCGTGACCGGAGGACATCTGGCATCCAATCTCGGAGTTGTTGAGCTTACGATGGCATTGCATAAAGTACTTCATTTCCCAGAGGATAAACTGATCTGGGATGTGGGACATCAGTCTTATACACACAAGCTTCTGACAGGAAGAAAAGAAGGATTTGATGATCTTAGAAAATACGGAGGAATGAGTGGATTCCCTAAGAGAAAAGAAAGCAAATGTGATGCGTTTGATACAGGACACAGTTCAACTTCAATCTCAGCAGGGCTTGGTTATGTGGCCGCAAGAGAGCTTCAACAGGAGCATTATAACGTTGTATCTGTAATCGGAGATGGTTCTATGACCGGCGGTATGGCATATGAAGCATTGAATAACGCTTCCAGATTGAAAAGTAATTTTATCATTGTACTCAATGATAATACGATGTCCATTTCCAAGAATGTTGGTGGTATGTCAAATTACCTGAATGGGCTTCGGACGACACAGGTATACTCAGACCTGAAGAGAGGTGTCGAAGATACGATCAAGAGGATTCCCGGCAGGGGAGAACGGATCGTCCATCAGGTGAAGAAGACGAAGAGCGGGATCAAACAATTATTTGTTCCGGGAATGTTTTTTGAGGATATGGGAATCACATATCTGGGTCCTGTAGACGGACATGATCTGAAGACATTAACAAAGACATTGAATGAAGCAAAACGGGTAAACCATGCAGTTCTTGTACATGTTGTGACGAAGAAGGGAAAAGGTTATCTTCCGGCAGAGACGAATCCGTCAAAATTCCATGGAACGGGACCTTTTGATGTGACAACAGGAGAAACGATCGGAGGGTCGGGGAAGGATTCTTATACAGATATTTTTTCCAAAGTGCTTGCAGATATCGGAAAGAAGGACAAGAAGGTTGTAGCCATTACTGCAGCGATGGCAGACGGAACCGGACTTTCCAGATTCGCAAAGCTATTTCCGGAAAGATTCTTTGATGTAGGAATTGCAGAAGAGCATGCGATGACATTTGCAGCAGGACTTGCTGCTGGGGGAATAAAGCCTGTTTTTGCGGTGTATTCATCTTTCTTACAGAGAGCGTTTGACCAGACGATTCATGATGTCTGTCTTCAGAATCTGCCGGTTGTGATCGCAGTAGACCGCGCAGGTCTTGTTGGAAGTGACGGAGAGACACATCAGGGAGTCTTTGATTTATCATTTTTATCATTGATCCCGAATCTTTCAATCCTGTCACCAAAGAACCGTTGGGAGATGGCGGATATGGTGCGCTTTGCAGTAGATTTCCAGTATCCGATTGCACTTCGTTATCCAAGAGGAGAAGCATATGAAGGACTGAAGGAATTCCGTGCTCCGATCGAATATGGAAAGAGCGAACTTCTATATGAAGAGAGTGAGATCGCGGTAATGTTTGTCGGACATATGTCTTTCCTTGCAGAACAGGTGCGTGAGGATCTTAAGGCAGCAGGGTATCAGTGTAGTCTGATCAATGCAAGATTTGTGAAACCTCTGGATACAGAAAGGATCCGGAAGATTTCAGAAAATCACAGGATCCTTGTGACAATCGAGGAAAATGTGCTTACAGGTGGATTTGGTGAGCAGGTAGAAGATTTTGTGATGCGTGAGGGTATCCCATTGAAAGTCCGCACAATCGGTATTTCAGATGATTATGTTGAACATGGAAATGTAGATGTCTTAAGAAAAGAAGTTGGTCTCGACAGAGAGAGTATTGTAAAAAAGGTCATTGCAGATGATCGGAGAATAAAGGAAGAAAAGTAACATGAAAGAACGTTTGGATGTATTGCTCGTAAAGAGAAATCTGGCGGATTCCAGAGAAAAAGCAAAAGCAATTATTATGTCAGGAAATGTATTTGTAGAAGGTCAGAGAGAAGATAAGGCCGGAACAACATTTCCAGAGGAGGTAAATATTGAGGTACGCGGACATGTTCTCCCCTATGTGAGCCGTGGAGGTCTTAAGCTTGAGAAAGCAATGAAAGAATTCCATGTGACAGTAGATGGAAAGGTCTGTACAGATGTTGGATCTTCCACTGGCGGATTCACAGACTGTATGCTTCAGAATGGAGCAAAGAAAGTATTTGCCATCGATGTGGGAAGAGGACAGCTGGATTGGAAGCTGCGTCAGGATCCGAGAGTGGTATGTATGGAGAAGACGAATATCCGTTATGTGACTCCGGAAGATCTTGGAGAACCTGTTGATTTTTCGTCGATTGATGTTTCGTTTATCTCTCTCACAAAAGTGCTTGGTGCAATCAGAGCGTATCTGACAGATGATGGAGAGATCGTAGCATTGATCAAACCACAGTTTGAAGCAGGACGTGAGAAGGTTGGAAAGAAAGGTGTTGTGCGAGAAAAGAGTACACATCATGAAGTAATCGAGAAAGTGACAGAATTTGCGGTATCAATCGGATTTTCTGTACTTGAGATCACATTCTCTCCAATCAAGGGACCAGAAGGAAATATCGAATACCTTGTACATTTGAAGAAATGTCCGGAAGAGGAAGCAAAGATTGAGACAAAGGAACTGGATCAGGTAGTGGATGAAGCATTCGCTGCTCTGGCAAAGTAAAAAGGTGATGGTATGGAATCTTTTTATATCATAACAAATCAATTAAAAGACAGAGATTATTCTGTTACGATTGAGATAAAAGATTATATTGAGAGAAAAGGCAAATATGTTATTCTTGCACAAAAGGACGAGGAAGGATTTATTGTTCCGGGAACGATTCCGGAGAACGTTGATTGCGGACTGGTTTTAGGTGGGGATGGAACTCTGATCCGTGCAATACGTGACCTTGAAGGAAATAAACTTCCGCTTCTTGGAATCAATATCGGAACGTTGGGATATTTGGCAGATGTAGAATTGAAAGATTATAAATCTGCGATTGACAGACTTTGCGAGGAAGAGCCTAAAGTTGAGAAACGTATGATGTTGGAGGGGACAATGTCATCCGGTGAAAAAGATCTGGCGGTAAATGATATCGTTCTGACAAGAGAAGGGAATCTTCGTATTGTTCAGTTTAATGTATATGTGAATGGGACATTGTTGAATACATATCAGGCAGACGGTGTGATCATCTGTACACCGACGGGAAGTACAGGATATAATCTTTCCGCAGGTGGGCCGGTGGTAGAGCCAACAGCAAGTCTGATCGTTATCACTCCAATCTGTTCCCATGCACTTAACACGAGCAGTGTGGTGCTTTCAGCAGAGGATGATGTTGAAGTTGAGATTTGCGAGGGCCGTTATGGAAGGCAGGAGAAAGTAGCTTTATGTTATGACGGCGCTGTACAGAGACAATTGGTTAGCGGAGACAGAGTGAAGATCAGAAAATCAGATGCCAAAGCGCATCTTGTAAAATTAAGTGAAGAAAGTTTTATGATAACAATGCGCGAGAAGATGAAAGGAAATTGATACTATGAAAGTGAGCCGACATGCAAAGATAATTGAATTGATCAGTCAGTATGACATAGAGACGCAGGAGGAACTGGCAGAATATCTGAATAATGCCGGCTTCAAGGTCACACAGGCAACTGTCTCCAGAGATATCAGAGATCTGAAGCTGACAAAGTTGTCTGTAAACGGTGGGCGTCAGAAGTATATTGTCCATAGACAGGAAGATGACGGAATGAACGAAAAATATATCCGTGTGCTTTGTGACGGATTTGTTTCCATGGATATGGCACAGAATATCCTTGTGATCAAAACAGTTGCCGGAATGGCAATGGCGGTTGCTGCTGCAGTAGATGCAATGAAATGGAATGAAGTGGTCGGATGTATTGCGGGAGATGACACAATCATGTGCGCAATTCGTACAGTTGAAGATACAGCTGTAGTAATGGAGAATATAAGGAAATTGGTTTCAAGGAAAGCATAGGTGATATATGTTACAGAATCTGTATGTGAAAAATCTTGCTTTGATTGATGAAACAGAGGTAGAGTTTGGGGAAGGATTGAATATTCTGACCGGTGAAACCGGAGCAGGAAAGTCAATCCTTCTTGGCTCTGTTACTCTTGCACTGGGTGGAAAATACAATGCACAGATGCTTCGAAACGGGGCAAAAAGCGGATTGGTAGAACTTACTTTTCACATCAAAGAAGAAAAGATTTTAAAGAAGCTGGAGGCCTTGGATATTTATCCGGAAGACGGATATCTGACATTGAGCCGCCGCCTTTTAGAAGGCCGAAGTGTCAGTAAGATTAACGGTGAGACAGTGAATATGAGCGTCCTTAAAGATGTAGCCAGTCTTTTGATCGATATTCATGGACAGCATGATAATCAGACATTGCTTCATCGAAAGAATCATTTAACACTGCTTGATCTTTATGGGAAAGAACAGACGGATCCGTTAAAAGAAAAAATGGCTTCCTGCTATCAGGAATGGAAGGCAGTATGTAAGAAGGTGGAACAATCTTCGCTGGATGAAGAGAGCCGAAGAAGAGAACTTTCTCTTGCTGAATTTGAAGTGAATGAGATTGAAGAAGCAGCTCTTAAAGAAGGTGAAGATGAACTTTTAGAAGAACAGTATCGCAAGATGACAGATAGCAGAAAACTCACAGAAGGAGTTGCAGAAGCGTATCAGTATACTGCAGAGGACGAACGTGGAAATGCAAGTGATTACTTAAGCCGTGCAATCCGAAGTCTTCAGGAAGCAGCATCTTTTGATGAAAAGGGAAGCCAGCTTTATGATCAGATCGTGGAGATCGATAGTCTGCTGAATGATTTCAACCGGGATCTGGCAGAATATGCAAAGAGTTTTGAATATTCGGAAGAAGAGTTTTCAGAAGTTGAGTCCCGCCTGAATGAAGTGAATCATTTAAAGGCAAAATATGGAAACACTGTCAGTGATATCCTTGCATATTGTGAGGAAAAAAGACAGAGACTATCGGAACTGGAAGATTACGATTCTTTTATGCAGGAACTTTTGGAGAAACAGAAAAAGGCAGAAAAGCAGATGGAAAAGGCTGCGATGGAACTGCATGAAGTGCGTGAACAAAACGCAGTTAAATTTGCCGAGGAAATTGTTCATCAGATGTCGGAACTGAATTTCATGGATGCACGTTTTGAAATTCGTTTGACAGAAGCAAAAAGTTATTCTGCACAAGGAAAAGATGATGCAGGGTTTTATCTGTCGGTTAATCCGGGAGAACCTGTGCGTCCACTGGGGGATGTCGCATCCGGAGGAGAGCTATCCCGTATTATGCTTGCAATCAAGACTGTACTTGCAGATGAAGAAGATACACCGACTTTGATATTTGATGAGATTGATAGTGGAATATCAGGAATCACAGCAGGTCGTGTCGGAGAGAGACTGCAGTTGATCGGAAAGAGCCGTCAGGTAATTTGTATTACACATCTTTCACAGATCGCAGCGGCAGCAGATGTTCATTTTTGTATTCATAAAGAGGCAGAAGATAATTCTGTGAGAACACAGATCGAGAGACTTGATCAGGAAGACTCTGTTGCAGAGCTTGCAAGACTTCTTGGGGGAGCAAATGTAACAGATGGAATTATAGACAGTGCCAGAGAAATGAAAGAACTGGCAAAAAGAGAAAAATAATACCAGTGTGAAAAGAAGAAGATCCACACATACTAAGAGCAGATGCAAACAGCATCTGCTTTTAATATTTGCAAGAGAGGAGTGTGGATCATGAAAGAACGCAGGAAAAGGAATATGAGCAGGACAGGTCTGTTGTTTTTGTTCTGTCTGTTGATGTTATGTGGCTGTGCACAGATTACAGGATTTATGGAAAATACGGAAGTCAGTGGCCGGGAAGTGGAAAGTCTGGCTGCGGAAAAGGAAGACGATACGGTTCTACTTGGAGGAATGCCGGTTGGAATTTATATGGAAACGGATGGTGTACTGGTTTTAGACACGGAGAAAATGACGGGGGTGGATGGAAAGGAATATACACCTGCACAGGGCGTAGTGAGTTCTGGTGATTATATTATGGAAGTGAATCACCAGAAGATTGAGGGGAAAAAACAGTTGATGGATCTGGTGGAACATCTGGATGGAGAGAAGGTCCTTCTGACAGTCAGACGTGAAAATACGATATTAGAAAAGAAATTGACTCCTGTGCAGATTTCAAAAGGAAATTATCGACTTGGAATCTGGGTGAGAGATAATGTACAGGGGCTTGGGACAATCACATTTTTGACAAAAAATAACAGGTTCGCAGCACTGGGACATGGTATTCATGATATTGATACAAGTACACTTCTTACGATCAAAAGAGGAACGCTTTATAGAACCAGTATTCAGAAAGTGCAAAAGGGAAGCAAAGGGAATCCTGGAACAATGGAAGGGATTATTGTTTATAATCGGTTTCATCAGCTTGGAGTGATTGAGAAAAATACGGATGCAGGTATTTATGGAGAATTAAATTCAGACAGAAGCTGGATAGGAGAGGAAGTTCCGATACAGGTAGCAAAAAAAGAGGAAATAAAGACGGGGGAGGCAAGGATTCGCTGCTACATTGATGGTGAGGTGAAAGAATATACAATCTGTATAACACAAATTGACAAAGAATCCGACCAGGTGAACAAAGGAATGATAATCCAGGTGACAGATACAGAATTATTGAAAAAGACAGGAGGCATCATTCAGGGGATGAGCGGGAGTCCCATCATTCAGAATGGAAAACTGATCGGAGCTGTGACGCATGTGTTTGTACAGGATTCGACAAAAGGATACGGTATTTTTATTGAAAATATGTTGAAAGAGGAAGAATCGTGAAAAGGGTCGAAAAGGATGTCGAAATACTACTGCAAGATTTTCTTGAATACGACAAAAAAGCTGGAATATAATACACGAGTGGTGTAACAAGACAAACGTTCTCAGAAAAAGGAGAGAAGAAGATGGAACATTTGAAAATAGCCATTGCTGATGATAACCAGAAAATTTTGGATCTTTTGGATCGTGTGATCGGGATGGAAAAAGACATGAATCTGGTCGGAAAGGCGAAAAATGGTGAAGAGATGTGTCAGATCATCAAAGATAAACAGCCGGATGTTGTTCTTCTCGACCTGATTATGCCGAAAATGGATGGATTGACGGTCATGGATCGGATCAATCATGACAAAACTGTCAGCAAGCATCCGTATTTTATCGTAATCACAGCAGTTGGGCAAGAAAAGATTACAGAAGATGCTTTTAATAAAGGTGCAAATTACTATATGATGAAACCGTTTCAAAATGAGATGTTGTTAGAACGAATCCGAAGTGCGGGGCGGATGTCACACGGTATGGAAACAAGAAGCTCTGAGGCGGCATCTGATAACAGAGGAGAAAGTCTGGAGACACGAGTGACAAATATGTTGCATGAGATCGGAATACCGGCTCATATTAAGGGGTATCATTATCTGAGAGATGCGATTATGATGGCGGTAGATGATATGGATGTGCTCAATGCGATCACAAAGATCCTGTATCCAACCGTTGCAAAGAAGTATCAGACAACATCAAGCAGAGTAGAACGTGCGATCCGACATGCGATTGAAGTGGCATGGAGCAGAGGAAAGCTGGACACTCTGGATGAACTTTTTGGGTATACAGTAAGCAATGGAAAAGGGAAACCGACAAATTCTGAATTTATTGCTCTGATCGCAGATACAATACAATTGGAATACAGGCATGGGAAATAAGAAGTAAAATACAATGAGAAATCCTTTGCATTATGATAAAAATGCGGTATAATATTTTATAAGTAATTGCCGAAAGAGGGCAAGTGAAAGTGGAGGATCTAAGTATGAAAAACATTTTGTTCGCTTCATCAGAATGTGTACCATTTATAAAGACCGGGGGTCTTGCTGACGTTGTAGGTTCACTTCCAAAAGATTTTGATAAAGAGAAATATGACTGCCGTGTAGTTTTACCTAAGTACATGTGTATGAAACAGGAGTGGGTAGAGCGCCTGGAGTATATCACAAACTTCTACATGGATTTTGCAGGAGAGAATCGCTATGTCGGAATCTTTAAGACAGAATTAAATGGAGTTACATTTTATTTTATTGATAATGAATTTTATTTTTCAGGATTTGCTCCATATGATGGAGATCCGAAGTGGAATATTGAAAAATTCTCTTTCTTCTGTAAGGCAGTTTTAAGTATTCTTCCGGTTATTGGGTTCCGTCCAGATTTGATTCACTGTCATGACTGGCAGACAGGTCTGATTCCAGTATATCTGGATAATTTCCGTTTCTTTGGAGAATATTACAGAGGAATCAAGACAGTTATGACAATACATAACCTGAAGTTCCAGGGGGTATGGGATACAAAGACTGTACAGGGAATCACAGGACTTCCGGATTATTATTTCGTTCCGGATAAGCTTGAGGCATATAAAGATGCTAATATGCTCAAAGGCGGTATTGTTTATGCAGATAAGGTGACAACAGTAAGTCACAGCTATGCAGAAGAGATCAAGACACCGTTCTATGGAGAAGGTCTTGACGGACTGATGGCAGCAAGATCAAATGATCTTTGCGGTATTGTGAATGGTCTGGATTACAATGACTGGAATCCGGATACAGATTATAGAATCGCAAAGACATTTAACGTTGAGAATTTCCGGAAAAACAAACCGGTGAATAAGGCTGCTCTTCAGGAAGAACTTGGACTGGATAAAGACAATCATGTAATGTTGATCGGAATCGTTTCCCGTCTGACAGACCAGAAAGGATTTGATCTGATCGATTATATGATGGATGAGATGTGTCAGGATGCAGTACAGATTGCAGTACTTGGAACAGGAGATCCGAAATATGAGAATATGTTCCGTCACTTTGCATGGAAGTATGCAGGAAAGGTTTCAGCGAATATTTTCTATTCCGATGATCTTTCTCACAGACTTTATGCCGGATGTGATGCATTCCTTATGCCATCCTTATTCGAACCATGCGGACTCAGCCAGCTGATGAGTCTGAGATACGGAACACTTCCGATCGTTCGTGAGACAGGAGGATTGAAAGATACTGTAGAACCGTACAATGAGTTTGAGAAGACAGGTACAGGATTCAGTTTCTCCAATTATAATGCACATGAGATGCTGAATACCGTACGTTATGCAGAAAGAATCTATTATGATAAGAAACGTGACTGGAACAAGATGATCGAGCGCGCGATGACTCAGGATTTCTCATGGATGAATTCTGCAAGACAGTATGAAGATCTGTACAGAAGTCTGATCGGAGAATAAGAATTATAAGAAGTAACAAAGAAGTAATACAAGAGTAACACAAGAGCAAGGAGTAACAGACCCGATGAAAATTATTGACAAACTGAACCAGAAAGGCATCCACATTTCTTTTGAGGTGTTTCCGCCGAAGACAGATGCAGGATTTGACAAAGTATTATCAGCAACAGATGAGATTGCCAAACTGAACCCATCTTATATCAGCGTAACCTATGGAGCCGGTGGCGGAACAAGCAAGAACACAGCGAAGATCGCATCCCATATTAAGGATGATCTCGGAGTGATGAGTCTTGCACATCTGACATGTGCTTCATCCACAAAAGAAGAAGTTGGAGAGGTAATTGAAAACCTGAAGGCTCATGGAATCGAGAATATTCTCGCTTTACGAGGAGATATTCCGGAAGGCATGACATTCCCTGATGGAGATCGATTCCATTATGCCTATGAACTGGTACAGGAAATCAAGAAACATGGGGATTTCTGTATTGGTGCAGCATGTTATCCGGAAGGACATGTGGAGCAGGAACATAAAGAGGATGATATCCGTTATCTGAAACAGAAGGTAGACAGTGGAGTTGATTTCCTTACAACGCAGATGTTTTTTGATAATGATATCCACTACAACTTCCTCTACAGAATCAGAGAAGCAGGGATCACAGTTCCGGTTCTGCCGGGAATCATGCCGATTACCAGTGCTGCTCAGATGAAGCGAAGCCAGGAACTTTCCGGAACAGTATTTCCGAGAAGATTTCTTGCAATATTAGATCGATTCGGAAGTTCTCCGGAGGCGATGAAGCAGGCAGGAATTGCTTATGCGACAGATCAGATTATTGACCTTCTTGCGAACGGTGTGAATAATATTCATATTTATTCTATGAATAAGCCAGAGATCGCAATTGCGATTATGAATAATCTTTCCGAGATTATCAAGTGTTAAGAAAGTGAATGACCAGATGATAGAGACAGAGAAGAGAGTACGTGAAGCAGTTCGTTATCTGGGATTTGGAAAAAATGAGGCAGATGAACGAACCTTGGAACTGATCCAACAGTCTTTCAAAGACCTGGAACAGGAAGCAGGGCCTAAGTCCATCTGCCAAATTTTTGATCTGAGTCATACAGATGACGGAAGATTGGTTATTGGACAGATGGAGATTCGAAGTAAGAGCCTGAGTAGAAATCTGAAAGGATGCCGTCAGGTTGTTCTTTTTGGAGCAACACTTGGCGCCGGAGTTGACCGGCTGATGCGCAGGATTTCTTTGACAGATATGGCAAGAGCAGTTATTTTGCAGTCTTGTGCAGCAGCAATGTTAGAAGAATATTGTGATGAGTGTCAGAAGAAGATTGCGGCAGAACTTGAAGAAGAACATTTGTATTTAAGACCGAGATTCAGTCCCGGATATGGAGATTTTGATATCTGTTATCAGGAACCAGTCGTACGAATGTTGAATTGTGCAAAGACAATCGGGTTGACTTTGACAGACAGCTTTATGATGACACCAACAAAGTCGGTAACAGCAGTAATTGGAATCAGTACACAGAAGGACAGATGTCCAATCTCAGGATGTGAGGTCTGTACAAAAAAAGATTGTGAATACCGACGATAAGCAAGAGATAAGAGAGGAAGGATTGATACAAGAAGATGATACGAGAACGCCTGGGAAAAGAGTTATTATATTTTGACGGCGGAATGGGAACCTTGCTTCAGGCAAAGGGACTTCAGCCGGGAGAGTTACCGGAGACGTGGAACGTTACACATGCGGATGAGATCAAAAACATTCACAAACAATATATTTCAGCAGGAAGTGATATTGTACTTGCAAACACATTTGGAGCGAATGCATTGAAATTCCATTGCGATGATTTTCCATTGGAAGAAATTATCCGTCTTGCAATCAGGCATGTGAAGGATGCGGCTGAAGAGGCAAGTGGTGGAAGAAGAATCTACACAGCACTGGATGTCGGACCGACAGGAAAGCTTTTAAAACCGATGGGGGATCTGGATTTCGAGACAGCATATGAGACATTCAAAGAAGTTATGATCCTCGGAGAGAAAGCCGGTGCGGATCTGATTCATATTGAGACCATGAGTGACACTTATGAACTGAAGGCAGCAGTGCTTGCAGCGAAAGAGAATACATCTCTTCCGGTTTTCGCTACGACGATTTTTGACGAGCGTGGTAAGCTTCTGACCGGAGCAGATGTTCCGTCTGTTGTGGCAATGCTTGAAGGATTAAGGATCGATGCCCTTGGAATCAACTGTGGAATGGGACCAGAGCAGATGCTGCCGATCCTGGAGCAGATCATGAAGTACTCCTCTGTGCCTGTGATCGTCAAACCGAATGCAGGTCTTCCTAAGCAGAAAGACGGAGAAACTTATTACGATGTTTCTCCGGAAGAATTTGCTTCTGTTATGCGTCATGTTGTTGATCTTGGGGCAGTTGTGATCGGGGGATGCTGCGGAACAACTCCTGCACATATTGCAGAGATGGTGAAGCAGTGTAAAGACATTCCGGTGAAGCCGATTGAGAAGAAAAGTTATACTGTAGTATCTTCTTATGGACAGAGTGTGTTCCTTGGAACCGGATCAAAGATTATTGGTGAGCGTATTAATCCAACCGGAAAGAAACGCTTTAAACAGGCGCTTAAGGAACATGATCTTGATTATATTTTAAAAGAAGGAATTGCACAGCAGGATAACGGTGCACATATTCTGGATGTTAACGTAGGACTTCCGGATATTGACGAGCCGACATTGATGAAGGAAGTTGTTCAGGAACTTCAGAGTGTGACGAATCTTCCGCTTCAGATTGATACGGTTGATACGGTTGCGATGGAGAACGCACTTCGCATTTACAATGGTAAGGCGATGGTCAATTCAGTCAGTGGAAAGCAGGAGTCAATGGATGCAGTGTTTCCACTGATCCGGAAGTATGGCGGTGTTGTGATCGGTCTTGCACTTGATGAAGACGGAATCCCGGCAACAGCCGAGGGACGTGTACAGATTGCGAAGAAGATTATCGCAGAAGCAGCAAAATACGGTATCGAGAAGAAAGATATTGTAATTGATGCCCTGGCAATGACGATCAGTTCAGAACCGGAAGGAGCAAAGGTGACACTTGAGACACTTCGCAGACTTCGTGACGAAGTTGGTGTGTGTACTGTGCTTGGTGTATCAAATATTTCTTTCGGACTCCCAAGCAGACCGATTGTAAACTCCATCTTTTATACGATGGCAATGCAGAATGGTCTGAGCGTTGGAATTATCAATCCGAACTCGGAGGATATGATGAAGGCATGGTATGCATACCATGCGTTAATGAATCTGGACAGCAACTGTGAGAATTATATTAATAAATATGCACAGCAGCCGGGAACAGCTCCGGCAGCAGTAACAGGTTCAGCTCACAAGATGACACTGAAAAGTGCAATTGAAAGAGGGCTTCGTGAAGAGGCGAACAGCATTACATCTGAGATGATTCAGGAGAAAGATGGTCTGGAGATCATTAACGAAGAGCTGATCCCGGCACTGAATACGGTAGGTGAAGGATTTGAGAAGGGAACAGTCTTTTTGCCTCAGCTGCTGATGAGTGCTGAAGCGGCCAAGACAGCATTTGCGGTGCTTAAAGAGAAAATGGATAGCAGCGGAGAAGTTCAGGAGAAGAAAGGAAAGATCATTCTTGCTACAGTAAAAGGGGATATCCATGATATCGGTAAAAATATCGTGAAGGTTCTGCTTGAAAACTATAGCTTTGATGTGATCGATCTTGGAAAGGATGTTCCGCCGGAGACAATTGTTGATACAGTACTTGAACAGGATATTCATCTGGTAGGATTAAGTGCTTTGATGACAACAACTGTCGTAAGTATGGAAGAGACGATCAGACAGCTTAGAGAGAAAGCTCCGCATTGTCTTGTGATGGTAGGAGGCGCTGTACTGAATCAGGACTACGCAGATATGATAGGAGCTGATTTCTATGGTAAAGATGCCATGCAGTCGGTTCATTATGCACAGAGAGTTTTTGGAACTGAAGAATAGGAGGAGATCAAAAATGAGAGGATTACAGACACCGGTTCGTGCAATTCGAAGACAGGTATTTACAGAAGTTGCCAAGCTTGGATTTAAAGCAAATGCAGAGACATTGGTAGCAGATATGGAAGCAATTCCATATGAAATCGTAGGAGAAGATTCAGAAGTAAAATACCGTGAGAGCATTTATCGTGCAAGAGCAGTCGTAAGAGAAAGACTTCGTCTTGCGATGGGACTTTCCCTTCGTCCGGAGAATAAGCCGGTCCACTTGACAGCAGGAGTTGAGGCCAGTAATATTTCTGAGAAATATTATGAGCCGCCGCTGATGCAGGTGATTCCGTCAGGCTGCGAGAGCTGTGAGGAGAATAAATACGAGGTCAGCAATGTATGTAAGGGCTGCCTTGCACATCCTTGTCAGGAAGTCTGTCCGAGAGGTGCTATTTCCATGGTGAATGGAAAGTCATTTATCGATCAGGATAAATGTATCAAGTGTGGAAAATGTAAATCTGTCTGTCCATATGATGCGATTGCCAAGAAAGAACGTCCTTGCAAGAAAGCATGTGGAGTGAATGCAATTACATCGGATAAATTAGGACGTGCTTATATTGATGCTGACAAATGTGTTTCCTGCGGAATGTGTATGGTAAGCTGCCCGTTTGGTGCGATCTCTGACAAGTCTCAGATCTTCCAGCTGGCTCGTGCACTTTCAGAAGGAGAAGAGATTGTGGCTGAGGTAGCACCGGCATTTGTTGGTCAGTTTGGACCGAATATTAATGTAAGAAACTTCAAAGCAGCTCTTGAAGAACTCGGATTTTCAGAGACATATGAGGTTGCTCTTGGAGCGGATATCGGAGCAATTGCGGAAGCACATCATTATGTGAATAAAGTGACAACCGGTGAACTTCCATTTCTTCTGACATCCTGTTGTCCATCCTGGGCAATGCTTGCGAAGAAGTTCTTCCCGGATCTGATCGATCAGATCTCACAGGAACTGACTCCGATGGTTGCAACAGCACGAACAATCAAACAGGAACATCCGAATGCAAAGGTTGTATTTATCGGACCTTGTGCAGCGAAGAAGCTGGAAGCTTCCAGACGTACTGTGAGAAGTGATGTGGATTTCGTTGTTACATTTGAAGAATTGCAGGCAATGTTTGATGCGAAGGGAATTGATCTGACAGCTTATGAGGCAGAGTCTTCTTTCCATGATGCGACAGGAGCCGGACGTGGATACGCCTGTGCAGGAGGAGTTGCAAAGGCAATCGAAGAATGTATTAACGAGTATTACCCTGGAACGCAGGTTAATATTGAGCATGCGGAAGGTCTGGCAGAATGTAAGAAGATCCTGACACTTGCCAAAGCCGGAAGAATGAACGGATGTCTGATCGAGGGTATGGGATGTCCTGGCGGATGTATTGCAGGAGCTGGAACGAATATTCCAATCCCGACTGCGAAGAAGGATGTCGCAGCTTATGTCAAAAACTCAAGCAGAGCACTTCCACCGAAAGAACTGGAAGAAATTGAACTGAAATAAGTAAATATAAGGATAATAATCAGCCTCCGCTTTACAAACGGAGGCTGTTGTGGTATATTACAAAATAGGCTTTTTATGAGCGAAAGAGGAGGATGGATGTATGCAGCCATACGGAGTAAACCAATTAAGAAAAATGTTTTTGGAGTTCTTTGAGAGCAAGGGACATCTTGCAATGAAGAGCTTTTCTTTAGTGCCACATAATGATAAGAGTCTTCTCCTGATTAATTCAGGAATGGCTCCGCTGAAACCATATTTCACAGGACAGGAGATCCCGCCGAGAAGAAGAGTGACAACATGTCAGAAATGTATTCGTACAGGAGATATCGAGAATGTCGGTAAGACAGCACGTCACGGTACATTCTTTGAGATGCTTGGAAACTTCTCTTTTGGAGATTATTTCAAGAATGAAGCAATCGAGTGGTCCTGGGAGTTCCTTACAGAAGTTGTGGGACTTGATCCGAACAGATTATATCCTTCAGTATATGAAGATGATGATGAAGCGTTCGAAATCTGGAATAAGAAGATGGGAATTCCGGCAGAGCGTATCTTCCGTTTTGGCAAGGAAGATAACTTCTGGGAGCACGGTTCAGGTCCATGTGGTCCGTGTTCTGAGATTTACTATGACCGTGGAGAAAAATACGGATGTGGAAAACCGGGATGTACAGTAGGATGTGAGTGTGACCGTTACATGGAGATCTGGAATAACGTATTCAGCCAGTTCAACAATGACGGACACGGCAACTATACAGACCTGATCCAGAAGAACATTGATACAGGTATGGGACTTGAGCGTCTTGCCTGCATCGTACAGGATGTAGATTCCATGTTTGATATTGATACAATGAAAGCACTGAGAGATCATGTATGTAACCTCTCCGGCAAACAGTACGGAATAGATCATGAGACAGATGTTTCTCTGCGTGTTGTTACAGACCATATTCGTTCCGTAACATTTATGGTTTCTGATGGTATCTTACCTTCTAACAGCGGTCGTGGATATGTTCTCCGCCGTCTGTTAAGACGTGCATGCCGTCACGGAAAGCTGCTCGGAATTGACGGAGCATTCCTTGTAGAGCTTGCAACAACTGTAATTGAAGGTTCCAAGGATGGATATCCGGAGCTGGAAGAGAAGAAAGAGTTTATCTTTAATGTAATTGCGAAAGAAGAAGCGAACTTCAATAAGACAATCGATCAGGGACTTGCAATCCTTGCAGATATGGAAGCTGAGATGGAGAAGAATGGAGAGAAAGTTCTTTCCGGAGAGAATGCATTTAAGCTTTATGATACTTATGGATTCCCAATCGATCTGACAAGTGAGATCCTGGAAGAAAAGGGGCTGACTTATGACGAGGAAGGATTCAAGAAAGCACAGGAAGAACAGCGTGCAAAATCAGAAGGAACATTTGGAACTCATTCTTATACAGGAAAAGAAGTTTCTGTATACGATCAGCTGGATGCAGCACTTGAGACAGAATTTGTCGGATATGACAATCTGACATTTGATTCTAAGATCACAGCTCTCACAACAGAGACAGAAGTTGTTGATGCACTTTCTGACGGAGAAAAGGGAACAATCATCGTTGAGCAGACTCCATTCTATGCAACAATGGGTGGACAGGAAGCTGATAAAGGTGTGATCCGTACAGCCGACGGAGAGTTTGTTGTAGAAGATTGTATTCACCTTGCAGGAACAAAGGTTGGACATGTAGGACATGTTGTAAAAGGAATGATCAAGATTGGTGATGCGGTAACTCTTGAAGTTGACGCAAAGAACCGTGCACTTACAGAAAGAAACCACAGTGCAACACATCTGCTTCAGAAAGCACTCCGTACAGTACTTGGAAGCCATGTAGAGCAGGCAGGATCTTTTGTGAATGCAGACAGACTTCGTTTCGACTTTACACATTTCTCAGCAGTAACACCTGAGGAACTGAAGAAGGTTGAAGAAATTGTGAATGAGCAGATCACAAATGCCCTCGCAGTTGTGACAAAGAACCTTCCAATCGAGGAAGCAAGAAAGACGGGAGCACAGGCTCTGTTTGGTGAGAAATACGGTGATGTTGTACGTGTCGTAGATATGAGTGGATTCTCCGTTGAATTCTGTGGTGGTACACATGTTAAGAATACATCAGAGATCACAGCACTGAAGATTATTTCTGAGAGTGGTGTAGCAGCAGGTGTTCGTCGTATTGAAGCCCTGACATCTGAAGGACTTATGAACTACTATGCTGAGATGGAGCGTCTTCTCAAAGAAGCGGCACAGCTTATAAAAGCAACTCCGGAGAATCTTGCAGAGAAGATCACACATCTTCAGGCAGAGAACAAGTCTCTGAAGGGAGAAGTTGAGAGTCTTAAGAGCAAGATGGCTCAGAGCGCAGCAGGAGACATCCTCGACCAGGTGAAAGAAGTAAAAGGTGTGAAGCTTCTTGCAGCACAGCTTGACGGTGTTGATATGAATGGACTTCGTGACCTTGGAGACCAGCTCAAAGAGAAGCTTGGCGAAGGTGTGGTTGTACTTGCATCAGGAAATGACGGAAAAGTAAGCCTGATGGCTACAGCAACAGACGGAGCAATGAAGCAGGGAGCACACGCAGGAAATCTTGTGAAAGCAATTGCAGGCCTTGTTGGCGGAGGCGGCGGTGGTCGTCCGAACATGGCCCAGGCAGGTGGAAAGAACCCAGCAGGAATCCAGGATGCACTTGCAAAAGCAGAAGAAGCACTGGCTGATCAGATTAAATAAAGTCATTGTAAAGAGAATCTGTCTGTGGCAGATTCTCTTTTGGGTAGAAGCGAGAAAAAAGTATAAAAAAATCGGTAAAAATCATAAAAAGCAGTTGACGTTTTGAAAAAATATGTTATAATAATATCCAGTGCAATAAATATACCCGAACAGTCGTATGATGCACAATACAAGGCTGGAGGGGAGGTTAGGTGTGAGACTATGTCAAATGTAATCGTTAAAGAAAACGAAACGTTAGATAGCGCCTTACGCAGATTCAAGAGAAACTGTGCAAAGGCTGGTATTCAGCAGGAGATTCGTAAGAGAGAGCACTACGAGAAACCAAGCGTTAGACGTAAAAAGAAATCTGAAGCTGCTAGAAAACGTAAATATAACTAATATGTGCAAATGGACAGAGTACTGGAAACAGTACTCTGTTTTTTGATATTCGTACAGAGTCAGGCAGTCATAGATAGACAAAGAGGCGTTATGCTTGCATAAAAGCCTCTTTGTCTATCTATGGCTATGTGGCGGATACGCCACAGCGATAAAAAGCGAAGCATTTTAGAGCTGCCTGGCTCAAAAAGGGGAATGTGTAGGAACACCGGAAAGGAGCGTTATACTTGCATAAAAACCACCATTTTCCTATCTGTTTACTCGACATATAACCTTAAATATGCTGAAAATTGCAATTTGATACATTAGTTCATGCAGTTTTATCAACTTAAAGTGATAAAACTTTAAAATAATGCAATTAATGATTGACAATCTTTCATTTAGCTTATAAAATAAACGAGTAGACAACGGTGTCTGGGGTAACAGATTGCTTGTCAGTCTGTTTTTCTTGTTTTAGAAAAGACATTAGTTGACGAAAGATACAATAGTATCAGGGAGATAGAAATCCCAATCTATTTATTCTAGGAGGTAATTAAGATGTCATACGTTGATGAAGTGATTGATTTAGTTGTAAAGAAGAATCCTGCTGAGCCGGAATTCCATCAGGCAGTAAAAGAGGTACTGGAGTCTCTTCGTGTTGTGATTGAAGCAAATGAAGAAAAATTCCGTAAAGAAGCTCTTCTTGAGAGACTGGTAGAGCCTGAGAGACAGTTTAAGTTCCGTGTACCGTGGGTAGATGACAAGGGTCAGGTACAGGTTAACACAGGATACCGTGTACAGTTCAGCAGTGCGATCGGACCATACAAGGGAGGTCTTCGTCTTCATCCATCTGTAAACCTTGGTATTATCAAATTCCTCGGTTTTGAGCAGATTTTCAAAAACTCCCTTACAGGACTTCCAATCGGTGGAGGTAAAGGTGGATCTGATTTCGATCCTAAGGGAAAATCTGACAGAGAAGTTATGGCATTCTGCCAGAGCTTTATGACAGAACTTTGCAAATATATTGGTGCTGATACTGATGTCCCAGCAGGAGATATTGGTACAGGTGCAAGAGAGATCGGATATATGTTCGGACAGTACAAGAGAATCCGTGGAGTATATGAAGGAGTTCTTACAGGAAAAGGACTTTCCTATGGTGGATCTCTTGCTCGTACAGAGGCTACAGGATATGGTCTTCTGTATCTGACAGATGAGCTTCTGAAACTCAATGGTATTGAGCTTGCAGGTAAGACAGTTGCAGTTTCTGGTTCAGGTAACGTTGCAATTTACGCAACTGAGAAAGCACAGGAACTCGGAGCTAAGGTTGTTACAGTAAGTGATTCTACAGGATGGGTATACGATCCAGAAGGAATCGATGTTGCAGCTCTCAAAGAGATCAAAGAAGTGAAGCGTGCAAGACTCACAGAGTACAAGAACTATCGTCCAAATTCAGAGTACCATGAAGGAAGAGGAGTATGGAATGTTAAAGTTGACATCGCTCTTCCATGTGCTACACAGAATGAGCTTCACCTTGAAGATGCAAAAGCACTTGTTGCAAACGGATGTATTGCAGTATGTGAAGGTGCTAACATGCCTACAACTCTCGAAGCTACAGAGTATCTGCAGGAGAATGGTGTTATCTTTGCACCTGGTAAAGCAGCTAACGCCGGTGGTGTTGCTACATCTGCACTTGAAATGTCTCAGAACAGCGAACGTCTGAGCTGGACATTCGAAGAAGTAGATGCTAAACTTAAAAACATCATGGTTAACATCTGCCACAACATGGTTGATGCAGCTGAGAGATACGGATTCAAGGGCAACTACGTTGTAGGTGCTAACATTGCCGGATTTGAGAAGGTTGTAGATGCTATGACAGCTCAGGGAATCGTTTAAGATTTAAGAAAAATAGATTGAGATTTTCATTGATCGATTGATAGAATAGAAAGGATACCTTATGGACAGAATGTCTGTAAGGTATTCTTTTTATATATTAGGAAAGTGCTTTCCTAATATGCAAAAAACGTTCCGCGATCTTTTAATGTTAAAATCCTGAAAATATTTCCTAAAAAGAAAATAAAGTTTATTGACATTATCAGGAAAAATGAGTATAGTTTATTTTAGTAAAAGGGAGTAACTGGCGCTTTGAGTAGCGTTTGCGATCCGTCAATACGATGGAAGAAGTCCATCCGGATCGTGATGAAATAGTGAGACTTTTATTGCATGTAAGAAGCGGTGCAATAATTGTCTCTTTTTTTATTCGCACTGCAGATTAATCAGGATTATGGGTCACAAAAGAAGAGTGAACAATAACCAGTTAGGAGGAATGGCAGTGAAAGCATATTATCAATTATCGGGAGAAGAAGTTTTAAGAGAAGTGAATGGCTCGGAAGAACCATTAACAAAAGAACAGATCAGTGAAAATCAAAGGAAATACGGCCCGAATGAACTGACTGAAGGAAAAAAGAAGACAACATTTCAGATTTTTTTGGAGCAATATAAGGATTTTCTGGTGATCATCCTTATTATAGCAGCGATCGCATCAGGATTTATGGGAGATATTGAGAGCGCAGCTGTTATTGTTATCGTGATCACAATGAATGCAATTCTGGGAACTGTGCAGACAGTAAAGGCAGAGTCATCTCTGGCAAGTCTGAAGAAATTATCCGGTCCGGAAGCAAAAGTTCTTCGTGATGGAGTGGTTGTCCCGATTCCGTCTTCAGAAGTTACTGTTGGAGACATTATTATGTTGGAGGCGGGAGACTATATTCCTGCAGATGGACGTATTCTGGAATGTGCAAGCATGAAGGTTGACGAAAGTGCATTGACGGGAGAGAGTCTTGGTGTCGAGAAGACGACAGATGTGATTGAACAGGACGAAGTTCCTCTTGGAGACCGTATTAATATGGTATATTCCGGAAGCTTTCTCACGTATGGAAGAGGTTCTTTTGTAGTTACAGAGATTGGAATGAATACAGAAGTTGGTAAAATTGCAAGTCTTCTGAAGACGACATCTGAGAAGAAGACTCCATTGCAGGTGAACCTGGATCAGTTTGGACAGAAATTATCCATTTTAATTCTTGTATTCTGTGCGATTTTGTTTGGAATCAGTGTTTTCCGTGGTGAGAATATTGGAAATGCATTTCTTTTTGCAGTTGCTCTTGCCGTTGCAGCAATTCCGGAGGCGTTAAGTTCAATCGTTACGATTGTTCTTTCTTTTGGAACGCAGAAAATGGCGAAAGAGCATGCAATTGTTCGAAAACTACAGGCAGTAGAAGGACTGGGAAGTGTATCCATTATCTGTTCAGATAAAACAGGAACCCTGACACAGAATAAGATGACAGTAGAGCATTATTATGTAGATGGTCAGAGCATTTCCGCAGACAAGATCGATCTCCGGGATCCGTCTCAGAGCAGACTCCTTATCAGCAGTATTCTTTGTAATGACTCTACGAATATTGATGGTGTAGAGATCGGAGACCCGACAGAGACAGCACTGATTAATTTAGGAAGCAGTCTTGGTCTTGACCCGGAAGAAGTCAGAGTAAAGTATCCAAGAGAAAGTGAGAATCCATTCGATAGCGACCGTAAGATGATGGCAACAAAGCATTCATTAAACGGAGTGCCAACGATGATTGTCAAAGGAGCAGTTGATGTTCTTTTGAACCGGACAGACTGGGTTGAGATGAACGGGGAGACTCATGAGATCACAGAAGAGACAAGAAGAGTAATCGAAGAGCAGAATCAGAAATACTCAAGAGAGGGATTACGAGTTCTTGCATTTGCTTATAAAGAAGTATCAGATGAGACGGAACTTACGCTGGAGGATGAAGATCATCTGATATTCCTGGGGCTGATCGCAATGATGGATCCGCCGAGAGAAGAGTCAAAAGCTGCTGTAGAAGAGTGTAAATGTGCAGGAATCCGTCCGATTATGATTACAGGAGATCATAAGGTGACAGCTGCTGCCATTGCAAAGAGAATTGGAATTCTTGAAAATGAATCCGAAGCCTGTGAGGGTGCAGAGATTGACAAAATGTCTGATGAAGAACTGAAAGACTTTGTGGAAGGGATTTCTGTTTATGCCAGAGTTTCTCCTGAACACAAGATCCGTATTGTGCGTGCATGGCAGGAAAAAGGAAACATTGTATCCATGACAGGAGATGGTGTGAATGACGCTCCGGCACTGAAACAGGCAGACATAGGAGTGGCGATGGGAATTACCGGAAGCGAAGTGTCAAAAGACGCTGCAGCAATGGTTTTGACAGATGACAATTTTGCGACTATTATTAAAGCAGTAGAGAATGGAAGAAATATATATCGCAATATTAAAGCATCCATTCAGTTTCTGCTTTCGGGAAATTTTGGAGCAATCCTGGCAGTGCTTTATGCTTCACTGATGGCACTTCCGGTACCGTTCGCACCGGTTCATCTGTTGTTCATTAATCTGCTGACAGACAGTCTTCCGGCAATTGCTCTTGGATTGGAACCACATTCGAAAAATGTGATGAAAGAAAAGCCACGACCGATAAATGAATCCATTTTAACGAAAGACTTTTTGATCAATATCGGACTGGAAGGATTATCAATCTGTACCATGGTCATGATTGCATTTACAATTGGATACAAAGACGGTAATGCACTACTTGCAAGTACAATGGCATTTGCAACACTTTGCTGTTCAAGATTGTTCCATGGGTTTAACTGTAAATCAAATCGTCCGGTTGTATTTACAAAAAGAGTCTTTAATAACATTTACCTGATCGGTGCTTTTGTAATTGGAATGATTCTGATCACGCTTGTTGTGACTGTTCCTGGACTGCATAACATCTTTAAAGTGCAGACACTGACATTATCGCAGTTACTTACTGTGTATGGTCTTGCAGCATTGAATCTTCCGATTATACAGATGATAAAGGCAGTTCGTGCAAAATTTAGAAAATAGGAGGAACAGAAGTATGAAGAAAGTTGAGAAACCAAAGAAGCCATTAATCTTTTACTATTTGATTGCTTTGATTATTCTCGTGCTTCTTAACACATTTCTTTTTCCGAATATTCTAGGAAAGAATAAGGTGAAAGAAGTCGATTATGGAACCTTTCTTACTATGGTCGAGGGAAAAGAAGTATCAAAAGTAGAGTTGAATGGAGACACTATTTATTTTACAGATAATAGCGAGGAACCGAAATATTATGAGACAACAACGTTTGATGATCCAAATCTGGTAAATCGTCTGGAAGATGCGGGATGTGAATTCGGAAGAGTCGCACAGCAGGAGATGAATCCGCTTCTTAGCTTTTTCCTTGTATGGATTTTACCACTTTTGATCTTCTGGGCATTAGGACAGTGGCTTGCAAAGAAGATGATGGCCAAGATGGGTGGAGGTGCAGCAGGAAATCCGTTCATGCAGTTCGGAAAGAGCAATGCGAAGGTTTATGTGGAATCTACAACAGGAATCACTTTCCAGGATGTAGCCGGAGAAGATGAAGCGAAGGAACTGCTGACAGAGATTGTGGATTTTCTTCATAACCCGCAGAAATATACGGAGATCGGTGCAGTATGTCCGAAAGGAGCACTTCTTGTAGGACCTCCGGGAACCGGTAAAACTTTGCTTGCAAAAGCAGTTGCAGGAGAGGCAAATGTACCATTTTTCTCAATCTCCGGTTCAGAATTCGTAGAGATGTTTGTTGGCATGGGAGCTTCTAAAGTACGTGATCTTTTCAAACAGGCGAATGAAAAAGCACCTTGTATTGTATTTATTGATGAGATTGATACAATTGGTAAAAAGAGAGATAACGCAGGATATGGTGGAAATGATGAGCGTGAGCAGACATTGAACCAGTTGCTGACAGAGATGGATGGGTTCGATGCATCTAAGGGTGTTGTGATTCTTGCTGCAACGAACCGACCGGACAGTCTTGATCCGGCACTTCTCCGTCCGGGAAGATTTGACCGCCGTATTCCGGTGGAACTTCCGGATCTTAAAGGGCGTGAAGAGATTCTGAAAGTTCACGCGAAGAAAATAAGACTTGGAGATGACATTGACTTTAATGCAATCGCAAGAGCTGCATCAGGAGCATCAGGAGCAGAGCTTGCAAATATGGTAAATGAAGCGGCACTGCGCGCAGTCAGAGAGAACCGTAAATATGTAACGCAGGCAGATCTTGAAGAAAGTATTGAAACTGTTATCGCCGGATATCAGAAGAAGAATCAGGTACTTTCTTCCAAGGAAAAATTAATTGTTTCTTATCATGAAATCGGTCATGCGTTGGTAGCAGCATTACAGACGAATTCAGCACCGGTTACAAAGATCACGATCATTCCGCGTACATCAGGTGCCTTGGGATATACAATGCAGGTTGAATCAGAAGAACGGAATCTGATGACACAGGAAGAGCTGATCAACAAGATCGCGACACTGACCGGAGGAAGATGCGCAGAAAAACTGATTTTTAATTCTATCACAACAGGCGCATCGAATGATATCGAGCAGGCAACAAAGCTTGCAAGAGCAATGATCACGCGTTATGGAATGAGTGACCGGTTTGGTATGGTTGCTCTTGAGACGCAGAACAATCCATATCTGGGAGGAGACAGCAGTTTAAGTTGTTCCCCACAGACAGCAGCAGATATTGATCAGATGGTTGTAGATACCGTAAAACACGGATATGATACAGCGATGGAACTTTTGGAGAAAAACCAGAAGAAACTTCATGAGCTTGCAAAATACCTGTATGAGAAAGAAACAATTACAGGAGAAGAATTTATGCAGATTTTGACGAGAACGGAGACGTTGGAAGAAGCAGAAGGGAAGTAACAGATGGCAAGAAGCAGAAACAAGAAAACAGAGATTGAAGAAGAAATAGAGAAGCGGATACCGACAACCCGTTACAATCCGGATTATAAAGTCGGATTGACAGCACAGCAGGTGCAGGAGCACAGACTTCATGGCTGGGTAAACAGGGCAGTCGATCCTCCGTCGAAGACAACGAAAGAGATTGTACATGAGAATGTATTTACTTACTTTAACTTAATCTTTCTTGTTCTGGCTATTTTGTTATGTCTGGTTGGATCCTTCCGGGATCTGACCTTTCTTCCGGTTATTATTGCAAATACGTTGATCGGTATTATACAGGAAGTGCGTGCCAAAAAAGTGCTGGATAATCTGACCATGCTAAATGCACCGAAAGCGACTGTAGTGCGAGATGGTAAAAGATCGTTGATTGATGCAGAAGAGTTGGTAGTTGATGATATTGTCATATTTAAAGCCGGCGCGCAGGTATGTGCGGATGCACAGGTTTGTGCAGGTGAAGTACAGGTAAATGAATCTCTGCTGACAGGCGAGTCTGATGAGATTACAAAACATGCCGGAGATCAGCTGATGTCAGGAAGTTTTATTATTTCCGGTCAATGTCATGCAAGACTTGATAAAGTCGGTGAAGATTCTTATATTTCAAAGCTTACACTGGAAGCAAAAGAAATGCAGAATGGTGAGCGGTCAGAGATGATCCGCTCGCTGGATAAATTGGTTAAATGCGTCGGTGTGGCAATCATTCCGATTGGAATCATACTCGTTGCACAGTCTCTGGTATTCCAGAATGCATCATTCCATTCAAGTATTACGTCAATGGTAGCGGCTGTGATCGGAATGATTCCGGAGGGACTTTACCTTCTTGCAAGCGTTGCACTTGCTGTCAGTTCAATTCGGCTTGCACAGCAGAAAGTATTGCTTCATGATATGAAATGTATTGAGACACTTGCGCGTGTTGATGTACTTTGTGTAGATAAGACTGGTACGATCACAGAAAATACGATGAAGGTACAGGAACTTATTCCAACGGAGCAGTACGATACGGAAAAGATGGAATCTCTTCGTCTTATGGTCGGAGATTTTGTTTCAGCTATGACAAACGATAATATCACAATGGCTGCAATGAAAGAATATTTTACACATTCTTCAGGCGCAAAAGCAATTTCCAAGACAGGATTTTCATCTGCGACAAAGTACAGCAGTGCTACATTTGAAGATAAGACATATGTTCTTGGAGCGCCGGAATTTGTACTTCTGGATGATTACGAGCAACATAAGGAAAAAATCACAGAGCTTGCATCTACAGGTGCCCGTGTTCTTGTATTTGGTACTTATGCAGCGGAGATTGATGGAAAAGCACTGACAGAGCCGGTAACACCGTTGGGCTATATCTTACTTGCGAATCCAATCCGTGAGGCGGCAAAAGAAACATTCCAGTACTTTGCAGAGCAGGGAGTTGAAGTGAAAGTTATTTCCGGAGATAATCCGGTTACAGTTTCCAAAGTTGCAAAAACAGCAGGTATTAAAAATGCTGAGAATTATGTGGATGCATCAAGTCTTGAGACAGAAGAAGATATTAAGAAAGCGATTCTTGAGAAGACAGTGTTTGGACGTGTAACTCCAAACCAGAAACGACAGTTTGTTCAGGCACTTAAAGAGGCTGGGAAAACAGTTGCTATGACAGGAGATGGAGTGAATGATGTGCTTGCTTTGAAGGATGCAGACTGCAGTATTGCAATGGCATCAGGAAGCGAGGCAGCGGCACAGGCTTCTCAAATCGTACTTCTGGAGTCAGATTTCTCTTGTATGCCGCAGGTTGTATTAGAAGGAAGAAGAGTAGTCAATAATATCCAGCGTTCGGCGAGCCTGTTCCTGGTTAAGAATATATTCTCTTTCCTGCTGAGTCTTTTCTCGGTAGTATTTATGTTTACTTATCCACTGGAACCATCACAGGTATCACTGATCAGTATGTTTACGATCGGTATTCCGGCGTTCTTCCTTGCACTTGAGCCGAACAAGAATATCATTAAAGGACATTTCCTGACGAATGTATTCCTGAAAGCACTTCCGGCAGCACTTACAGATGCATTGGCGGTTGGAGCACTGGTTGTTTTTGGAAAGACATTTGGAGTAGGAGAGCAGGATATCTCAACAGCAGCAACGATGCTTTTGGCAATTGTAGGATTTATGATCCTCTATAAGATCAGTGCACCGATGAATAAGCTTCGTGCAGGGATTCTTGGCGGATGTATCGCAGGATTATTATTCTGTAGTATTTATTTGAATCAGCTGTTTGCGATTACCGGAATGACAACAAAGTGTATCATGCTTTTTGTTGTATTTGCGATCGCAACAGAGCCGGTACTTCGTTATCTTACGATTCTTCTTGGAAAAGGAAGATTCTATTACAGACGTTTGCGCGGAAAAACGCCGTTAAAGGAAGAAGTATAATGTGCAGTGAAAAATAAAAAACAAATGTAATTATTCAGAACAAAAATAAGATAAAAATCAAGCGGCAGCAGGGAATTATTAATCCTTACTGTCGCTTGATTCTGCTTTACTTTTAATCAAAGAAAGTTTCATGCAGTTTACGTACTGCAAGATCTGCATAGGCTTCATCGATCAGAGCAGTGATGCGAATCTCAGATGTAGTAACCATCTCTGTGTTGACATCAATACTTGCGAGTGCACCGAACATCTTCGCAGCAACACCTGAATGAGAACGAATACCGGCACCAATGACAGAAACTTTGGCAACATTTTCATCAGAATCCAGTTTCTTAATGCCAAGATAGTCTTTGTTTTCATTTAACAGATCCAAAGCACGGAGCATGTCCGATTTTGTAACAGTGAAGGATACAGATTTTGTACCGTCTTTACCAAGAGACTGGATCATGACGTCAATGTTCAGTTTATTCTTATCTAAAAGATTTAAAAGACGGAATGTGCTGTTAGGCTCGTTCCCGAGACCGGCAACACGGATTTTGGCTACATTTTTATCGGCTGCCACACCACTGATTAACATTTTTTCCATTTTCGTTTTCTCCCTTACAATTGTTCCTGAATTGTGGTTTAAGCTAGAACATACCAGAAGTTCTACACCGTATTTTTTCGCAATTTCTACACATCTGCTGTGAAGGACTTTCGCACCAAGAGAGGCCATCTCAAGCATCTCATCATAAGTGATCTCCGTCATTTTATGAGCGTTTGGAACAACGCGTGGATCGGCGGTATATACTCCGTCTACATCGGTGTAAATTTCACAGACATCGGCATGGAGTTCAGCAGCAAGAGCAACCGCTGTTGTGTCAGAGCCGCCGCGGCCAAGAGTTGTGATATCTTCATACTTATTGATTCCCTGGAATCCGGTTACGATGACGATCTTGTTCGCATCAAGCTCTTTACGGATACGCTCGGAATCAATTCTCTTGAATCGTGCATTTTGATAATTTGAAGTTGTATGCATTGGAACCTGCCATGCATTCAGTGACACTGCACTGACGCCCATGGAAATCAGAGTCATTGCCATTAAGGATACAGAAACCTGTTCACCGGTTGTGAGAAGCATATCTAATTCCCTGCGGGAAGGCTGCTCTGTGATCTGTTTTGCTGTTGCGATCAGATTATCTGTAGTCTTTCCCATAGCAGACAGGACAACAACAACCTGGCTGCCTTCGCGCTGCTTTGCGATACAGCGGTTTGCTACGTTGCGGATGTGCTCCAAATCGGCCACGGAGCTTCCGCCAAATTTCATTACTGTCAGCATATTTTTATCTCCCTTATATTCTCTGACGAATCTGTGTTGCTGGTAATATATAGTGTGAGCAGTAACAGCAAAAGAGTCAGAGAATTTTTAGTTACTGTTCATAGTGGGTGTGAGCAGCAACTTTATACGTAGATAAGTATAGCAAAAAAAAGAAATAAAATACAGAAGAACGTTTGTTCTATATATACTTGCAGTGGCATAAAGTGTGTGTTATACTGCAAATTAACAGAAAGCAGGTGAATAAAGATGACTCCAAAAGAAGTAATACCAAAAGTGCAGCAGGACCTTTTTACAATGCAGGATCTAAAATATCGGGATTTTCACGCAAAACTGATGCCAACAGTAGAGAAAGAATCAGTGATAGGAGTGAGAGTCCCTGTACTTCGAACTTATGCAAAGAAATTCGGGAAGACAGAAGAGGCGAAGCAGTTTCTTAAGGTCCTGCCACATCAATATTATGAAGAGAATAATCTGCATGGGCTTTTGATCGAGCAGATTAAAGATTGTGAACTCTGTATAGAAGAACTGGAGCGCTTTCTGCCCCATATAGATAACTGGGCAACCTGTGATCTTCTGGCAGTCAGAACAGTGAAGAATCATCTGAATTCTTATATCAAAAAGATAGATCGATGGCTGGAATCAGAGCATATATATACGATCCGATTTGGAATCAATATGCTGATGCGCTATTATCTGGAAGAAGAATTTAAGTTAGAATATCCGGGGAAGGTTGCCGCAATCCGTTCAGAAGAGTATTATGTAAATATGGCCAGGGCATGGTATTTCGCAACAGCACTTGCCAAAAAGTATGATCAGGTTCTTCCATTTCTAGAAGAACAGAAGATGGACGTATGGACACATAATAAGACAATCCAGAAGGCAATCGAAAGCTATCGGATCATGCCGGAACAAAAGGAGTATCTGAGAACTTTGAAGATAAGACAATAATGTTTGTAGGAGGAGAAACAATGGCAGAAAAATTAAGAGTACTTATGATTAATGGAAGTCCAAGAGCAAACGGAAATACTAGTGTAGGACTAAAAGAAATGGAAAAGACTTTTCAGGAAAATGGAGTAGAAGTAGAGACAGTAGTTGTTGGAAATAAACCTGTCCGTGGATGTGTTGCCTGTGGAGGATGTGCTTCCAAGCAAAAATGTGTTTATGATGATGTAGTTAACGAACTGGCTTTGAAATTCGAGAAAGCAGACGGACTGGTTATCGCAAGTCCAGTCTATTATGCATCCGCAAATGCAACATTGATCGCCTGTCTTGACCGCCTGTTCTACAGCACACCATTTGATAAGACTATGAAAGTAGGAGCAAGTGTTGTCTGTGCAAGGCGCGGTGGATGTTCAGCAACATTTGACGAGTTAAACAAATACTTTACAATTTCTGGAATGCCAGTTGCTTCCAGTCAGTATTGGAATAGTATTCATGGAAGAATACCAGGAGAAGCAGAGCAGGATGGAGAAGGAAAGCAGACTATGAGAGCCCTCGCCAGAAACATGACATTTCTTATGAAGAGTATTGCCTTGGGTAAAGAAAAGTTTGGACTTCCGGAGAAAGAAGAACGAATTGCAACACATTTTATTAGGTAAAGAAGAGGAGAATTAAAATGAGTTATGTATCTTTTAATGATGTGATAGAATTAAATGGAATTCTTAAAGATAAAGGTCTGAATTTCCGAATTCATCTCAGGGACACTTGTGGAAGACAATCCTTCTGGATCGAACCACTTGGTAATTGTGCCTGCGAAGGACGATATGATGAGATGTATCAAGTAGTAGAAGAATATCTCAAAGCAAAAGGATTTTCCGTGCAGTACGACGATCAGAAGATGAATTTTGTGGTATAAATTTGTATTTAGATGTTTGAATTCTGAGTGATGAAGCAAAAACTTTTGTTGGATAAGGGCGTGATATGGATACTTTATTGCATCGGACACCGGCCCGCTCATCTTCATCCCTTTGAATGAATGTAACGAAAAAGCCCAAACAGGCATCGTGAGTGATTTCTGTTTGGGCTTTTTCTAACATTCAGAACAAAGTGTATTCAGAACCGCTCCTGCCTTAAAATGTGTCCTCAACAATAAAGTATCCACATCACTTACATTATCCAGGACAGAAGGGATTGCCGTGGAACGAATTCAACACTTAAATACAGAATTTCCTATGCTGGATGAAAGGGAAGTTTATCGACTTATTCTTATCATTCCTGATCTGATGAACCTGAGTATATCTTCTCGTTTACGTGCACCAAATCAAAATTTACAATTCATAGTAAATCTGATGCTTCCCATCAATGCAGTCCTGCATGGATTCCTGAATCCATTCAATTGTTCCTTGGGTGTCTCGGTCGCGGATATAGGTCCAAGTCTTATAATTGCTTCGATATAATTCTTCTATCCCATAGAGTTCACAATAACGTTCCCACATATTAAAAATCGGTGCTCGGAAAGACTGGAAAATAAGTGGAATCAATGTATTTCCGGAAATCAGGGCAAACTCGTGTTGGAATTCATAAGCAGCTTCAATGGCAGTGGTGACATCCTGTGCATCACGGATCTGATTAACGAATTCGAGGAGACGCTGGATGTTTTTGTCGCTGATCGTGTCGATAGCGAGCTGTGCAGCAAGTGTATCAAGCGCAATGCGGACTTCGAAGATGGAACGAATCTCCTGATCACGCATGCGTCCGCCGTTGTAATTCATGATCGCAATCAATGTATCCAGAGTCCCTTTTCTGCGGAAATCTGCTACATAAGTTCCACTGCGGGGTTTTACGGTGAGGAATCCTTTCTTCTCCAGCTCACTGATTCCGCTGTTGACAACCGCACGGCTGACCTGCATCATTTCAGCAAGCTGGCGTTCCGGCGGAAGTTTCTCTCCGACCTGTAGCTTGCCGGAAAGAATCAGATGTTCTAATTGTTCAATAAACAGATCCCTCAGGGAAGGGGAACTGATCTTCTGAAATTCCATAATAAATTCTCCGTTTCGTAAGCGTTATCTTCACAAAGTGTGTTTTGATGAGATAAAAATGTTGAAAATCTCGTAAAAAATAACGTTTATTGTTGATAAGTTTATTATAGGGAAAACAGGCGGTGGATTCAATACTCTATATTTATATCAGCTGGGAGATGACTCCCATCTCTATAGGTGGTGAGAAACAAGCTAGTATCAGTGGTGGGAGTCATCTCCCAGCTGATATAGCCTCCGGCAGGATTGCAGAGGTGCGCAGTAGAAGTATGTCA
>OLRS01000594.1_pt1 | contig 42262 bp, 30 predicted proteins | sample 1673171 | NCBI WGS metagenome assembly OLRS01 (sample SAMEA3136762, study PRJEB25190) | human gut metagenome | biome: human gut; feature: human-associated habitat; material: faeces | place: Austria | collected 2013
ATGCTGAATGCGGATGAATATATGGAGGTACAGAAACGTGCTTATGCATATAGCGGACAGACTATGCCTCACTTGACAACTCCTTATGAAAATTTATTTTATTATGCCAAGGATGCTTCCGGCAATTATCAGTACGATGATAAAGGACTTTTGATTGCTTCACCGAAGTATAATACGGATTGGCAGAAAGAGGTGACTCAAACAGCCATTACCAATGACCATATTCTCTCTTTCTCTTCAGGAAATGATAATACGAGCATATATGCCAGTATAGGTTATCAGAATCAAGAAGGTTTGATTAAGGAGAGCGAATACGAACGTTATTCTGCTACCATGAATGTAAGAACCAAGATTAAAGATTGGCTCCATATCCAACTTGTTGGAACGATGGGTAGCCAGAAAGGCAATAATAATGATATGGAAGGTTCGTTCAATCAGGGCGCTCTTAGAAACATGATTGAAATGCCGCCTATTGTTCCTATTAAGTATGAGGATGGTACATGGGGCCGTAAGCATGATTATCCATTGTCAGAAACTGCGGAAAACCCGCTGTTACTACTTCGGGATAGAAAGAACGAATGGAAATCCAATTTTTCTTTGTTTAGCTTGAATGCTACTCTTGATATTACTAAGAAATTGTCATTGACTATTCAAGGTGACTATCAGGTGAGCAATCGTAAAGAAATGAGCTATGCTAAAGCTGGACTCTTTGACGTAAGTGAGAACAATGGCGGATATGCCGATATCAGAAATGCAGAAACTCAGAAACTAACCAATGAGAACTATTTCACTTATACAGATACGTTTTTTGGTGGTAAACTCAGTTCAAATTTTGTGTTGGGAGCCAGTTGGTATTATAACCGTGCAGAAGATTTTTCAGCAGGTTCCGAGCAATATTTCGATGATTCGTTTGACTATCACAATTTGTCGGCAGGAACTACATGGCACGAGCCTAAGTCCGGTATGAATCAGAATACTATGAACTCATATTATTTCCGTATGAATCATAGCTTCCTTGACAGATATTTGCTTGGTTTTACGTTCAGAGCAGACGGTGCGTCCAACTTCGGCACTAATAATAAGTATGGATATTTCCCATCAGTATCTGCCGGATGGCGTATTTCAGAAGAAAACTTCTTCCAGCCTGTAAAAGATGTTATCAGCCAGATGAAGCTGAGAGCCAGTTACGGTATTGTAGGAAATGCTTCTATTCCGAACTACAGAACCATCTCACAATATAGCAATGGTTCTACCATCTTCAACAAAGCACTTACCTCTTATGTTGTTTTCAGTAACTTGGGTAATAAGGATTTGAAGTGGGAATCTTCGCATCAGTTTAATGTCGGTCTTGATATGAGTTTATGGAATAATCGTTTGGAATTTATCCTGGATTATTATCAGAAGTCTACCAAAGATTTGTTGTTTGAGAAACAAGTTCCTTTCACTACCGGTTATTCAACTACATGGACTAACCTTGGTGAAATTGTAAACAAAGGTTTTGAAGCGACTGTCACTTCACATAATGTGCAAACTCGTGATTTTACTTGGGTGACAGACTTGGTATTCTCTACCAATAAACTTGTGGTTGAAGATATTAATGGGGAGACTATCGATACCGGAAATAATACTATCGCCAGAGAAGGTGAAAAATGGGCATCATATTATGTGTATAAAAGACTGGGTACTTGGGGCTTGTCTGAAGTGGCAGAAGCTGCTAAATATGGTAAGAAACCTGGTGACATCAAGTACGAAGATGTGAATGGAGACTATAAGATTGACGAAGAAGACCGCCAGATTATGGGTAACGGTACACCAAAGGGAAGTTTGACGATGGTAAATACGTTTACTTATAAAGGTTTCTCTCTGATGGTCGACCTGAATTATACTTATGGGTTCAAGATTATGGATGTAACAAACTCTATGTTGGAGAACAGACCGTTGTATAGCAACAATGTTAGATCCATACTCGACGCGTGGACACCCGAGAACCAGAATACGATGGTTGCTGCAATACGTCTTCCGTCGGATAATTATTTCGGTGAAAACGAAAAAGACTCATACATGCTTCATAAAGGTGACTTCGTGAGACTTCGTAATGTTTCATTGTCCTATACCTTTAGTCCTAAGATGCTGAGGGCATTCAAAGCATTCAACAGCCTGTCTATCGGAGTTTCTGCTGAAAACTTGTTTGTGCTGACGAAATATCCCGGATATGACCCGGAAGTGGGTGCATTCAATACAGATACCGGTCAGAGTATCGACTTCTATGCTTATCCCCGTCCGACGACTATTACTGGTAATATAAAGGTTGTATTCTAAGAAAATAATATTGACGATTATGAAGAAAATATATTCAAATTTATGTGGGTTGATTGCCCTAATGGTGATTGCAACGTCATGCGATGCATTCCTTGAAGAGAAACCGAAGACATTTCTCACCCCCGACTCATACTTCCAGAACGAAGGACAAGTTGTTGCTGCGGTGAACGGATTATACACATTCCTGGATGATATTTTTAATGGAGATATAGAACCTGGTTCACAAACATTTATCTTTTTAGAGTACATGTCGGGTTATGGTGAACGCTTGCGCGGTTCAGGTTCTCAAGATATGTCTCAAGCTAATAACCTGACTATTGCGGAGAACAACGGATATGTTCAGAAATTTTGGGAAACAGATTACAAAGCTATCGAGAACTGTAATAGTACCATTGAAGGTATCGAAGCTATTGCCGATGGCGTTTTAACTGAGGACAGAAAGAACGAATTGCTGGGTGAAGCCTATTTCATGCGCGCTTACTACTATTTTAATCTGGTACAACTCTACGGTCCCGTTCCTTTGAAACTTACCAGTACAAAGAGCTTGTCGAATGTAGAAATAGAATTGACATCGATTGACGGTGTTTACACTCAGATTGACCTTGATTTGACGAAAGCCGGTGAACTTATGGAGAACTGCCCCTGGACAAGTACCAGTGGCCGAGTTACCAAAGGTGCTGTAAAAGCATTGCATGCCAAAGTTTACTTGGCGATGGCAGGATACCCGTTGCAGAAGAGCGAATGTTATCAGAAGGCATTCGAGAAGGCTAGCGAAGTATATAAGAGCGGAGCTTTCAGATTGTTCGATACATACGAAGAACTGAGAACCACTGAGAATACCGGAGAACATATATTTTCTATTCAAAGGGAAGCTGATAATGCCGGTTCTCCTGTTCATGGTGATATGTTGCCTTATCCTGCACCTGCAAAAGCTATTTCGGCAAATGCAGCATACGGAGGTGCACTGGTTCCGACATTGTTATTCTATAGTACATATCCCGATGGAGATAAGCGTTTAGAAGAACAAGCTTTTTATTACACGGAACATCAGGCTCTCGACAATTCCGGTATCGTTGAATTGGGAAGGCCTTATATTTATAAATTCTGGGATGACGAAGCTGCAACCACCGGTAAGTCGGGTGCTAATTATACACTGTTGAGATATGCCGATGTACTGTTGATGCTTGCTGAAGCGAAAGCACAGGCAGATGGCGGTACAACAAGTAATACGGATGCAGTAGATGCCTATTATGCTGTAAGAAAAAGAGCAATGCCCACAGAGTCAAGACCGTCATCTATAAATGTGAATGACGTTTTGAAAGAAAGGTTCTGGGAACTTTGCTTTGAAGGACATACATGGTACGATATGCTGAGAACTCATAAAGCACTGCATGTGGTTACGGGTAATATTGTAGATATGATTGGTTATCAGACTCCCGGACATGGAGCTGCATTCAAAGAAGCAGATCTTTTATTGCCGTATCCTATCCGTGAGAAAAGATTGAATCCTAATCTGAAAAGAGACTAAGAACGCGTCACTGTCAAAGAGAACTTGAGAATAAATAGTTTAATATGAAACGTAGTTCCAAATATATGACCCTTTTAGCATTTTGCTTGTGCTTCCTCTTTTCCTGCTCGGATGGTGGCGGTACAATAAAGAACCCCTTTGAAAATGGGGAAGATGATGATTTCATAAAAATCACCACTTCTTCGAATGCTGATACCCTGTACTTGTCTTGGGAACTTACCGATACGAAAGTTAGTTTCGATAGCTACCGGGTTGAATTGGATAACCCCCAAACAATCAAAACCGTTGGTAAGAATAACACAGAATTTATTTTTACTCATATACCGTATAATGAACCAGTATCCGTATCCATTTCATTAATTAAGAATGATGAGGTTGTGAAAACAACCTCGACCCAAGCAAGGATTGATGGTCTTGACAAGGAGATATCCAAAGTAATCATTCCCGATCAAGGTAGTGTTACGGGTGGAGACGGTATGTATTCTGTTTTGTTGCCTGATGGTAGAAGCATTTTTCTGATGGGCGATTCGTATATTGGAGCCGTTTCTAATGGACAGCGTTCTACTTCAGACCATATGTACCGGAATACGTATATTGTGTATGATAATGGAAAAGTCAGTGCTATTTACGGAGCCAATGGCAACAAAAAATCTTCTGCTGCCGTTCCTCCCGAATTTCCTGATGAAAAGAAATGGTATTGGCCCGGGCACGGATTTGTAGACGGCAATAAACTCTACATATTCCAGACATTGATGTACCAGGGTGGCAACGGTATGTGGGGTTTCATGTACGAAACCACCCATATTCTGGAGTATAGCCTGCCTGGTTTGAACTTGGTAAGGACTACTCCCATACCTTTGAACGGTTCTGAAGATGTTCATTATGGAATGGCAGCATTGAAAGAGGGGGAGTATGTTTACATTTATGCTCAAGTAGATGTGAAGAATGACGCGAATCCCATTTCCGAAGTGTTGGTCGCAAGGTCTACTATGAACAATTTGTATACGAATTGGGAGTATTATACTGGTTCCGGTTGGAACACGGATGCTTCATCAGCGGTAAAGTTGGAAGGCTTGGCAAGCGTACCGGTTTCTTCACAATTTAATGTGTTCAAGCTGCGTGACAAATACGTTTTGCTCACACAGAAGAAGACGTTTAATTCCGGTGAAATCTATACGTTCATAGCCGATAGCCCTTGTGGCCCGTGGAGAAACAAACAGCTTATTTTCAAGACATACGAACAGAATATTCCACATTTACTGACTTACAATGCAATGGCTCATCCGCAATTCGAGAAAGACGGCATGATACTGATAAGCTACAACGTCAATACCGAGGTTTTTGCGGAGCAGTTCAGCGATGTAAGCACATATCGTCCCCGGTTTTTCTGGGTAGATATAAATAAGATATTAGAAAAATGAAACTTAAAAAATAAGATATGAAAAAGAATATATTGATTTTTGCAATAGCCTCATTGCTATTCTCCCTTGCGAGTTGCGATACCGATGACCGGGTGAAAATGAGTAAGGAATATCCCACTGATGGTGATATAAATTATGGTATCAGACAAGTAATGCAATATGATGATGTGAATATTAACGGTATAGATATTGCATCAAAGTTTGCATTCTTTGATACATTCAGATTGACTATACACTATACTGATAGTAAGATTAGTGGAGTAACTTTCTCTAATGGAGACGTACCTTTCTCTCCATATAGCTTTGAAATTCCGGATGGAAGAATTGATTGCTATTTGGATACCGAAGCGCTTCCCAATGAATTGCGCATTGCCGGAACAGAGAATGTCATCGCTTATTATCAGAATGGTGAATTCAGTATTCCTTTCCAACTGGATTGTCCGTCACTGGATTATAAGTACACATTTAAGAGTATAAACAAATAAACAAGATACATATGAAATCGATGAAAAAATATATGCAGTTACTGCTTCTTTTGGCAGTGCCATTTTTTGTTATCACTTGTATGACAATAGAGGATGTTATTCATCCTGACGATGCACAAGTGGACAGCGATATCAATATCTCTGTAAAAATTAAGATTGTTGCCGAAACGGATGGTAACAGTAAGTTGGCATTCGGTATATTGGTACCCAAAAGCTGGAATGTGGCAAATAATGCTACCTTGACACTTTCTACCACAGCAGCCTTTGCTGGTAACGCTGTTACCAATGAACCTATGGTACTTGTTGGAGCTGGAGAAAAGAACCCGTCGGATGCTTTGCCATGGGCTTCTTCGTTCCAGAGTAAAATTGGTATATTGGATAATACGGGACCGGTAGAGTGGGTAGTATTCAAGTCTGCCACTACTTTTCAGATAAATGATACCAACCCTGATCAAAAAGAAGTGAATGGTACAGTAAATATTAAACTTCATACAGGTCCGAGAGCTATCAAATTCTATATGGGATATACATTCTGTGGTGAAGCATTTGGATTCAATAATGAAAAGTATCCTGATGATTATGTAAAGGTCGCTAAGGTTCTTGAAGTAACCGGCGGAGACGAACCGATGATGGACTTCACAGCTGATCCTGCCATGTCATTTGTACCGGCTACTTTCGGTTTCGGTGATATTTTCTCTATCAGATATAATGAGCCTAACTATGTGACTGAAGGAGGTCTCAAAGGTGGTGATGCCTATCTTGCAGGAAAAGTTATATACGAAGAAAACGGAGTAGAGAAAGAGAAAATTATAGATGAAACAAGCAGTAAAACACTGATGGAATCATTGGGTGACTTGGGGCAGGTTACTTCATTCCAGAAATACATTTATCCGAAAGACTTTTTTGATTTGCCTAAAGATGCTGTTATCCTGAGTATGCAAGTACATTTCACAAACAAGGATAAGAGTATTGTTATTCTGGATAATGGGACAAATGATGATTTTGTAGTAGAAGAAACGTGTGAATAAAAAGTGAGGGTGTGTCGAAGACGGAAGGAATGTGAATTTTGCTTTTGATGCACCCTCTTTATTTTGGATATGAAGATATTCTTTCTGTTATTATTGTTCTGTGCCGGTGGCTGTAGCTTGCATGCACAGTCGCAGATTCCCCTATTCAAAAAAGGGGAGCGCGTGGCATTTGTCGGGAATAGTATTACGCATGGCGGACATTATCATTCGTTTATCTGGCTGTATTACATGACTCGTTTTCCTAATAGGCCGATTACGATTATGAATGCCGGGATCGGTGGAGAGTGTTTATGGGATATTAAGGACCGGATGGACTATGATGTTTTTGATAGAAAGCCCACTTTTGTGATTCTTACTTTCGGTATGAATGATACCGGCTATGATATTTATCTGAAGGACAATGCCAAAGAACTCTCGGAAGAACGGATAATGAAGTCATTGGACAGTTTCCGGGAAATAGAGAAGCGGTTGTTGGCTAAGGATAAGATTATTAAAGTGATGATAGGCGGTTCTCCTTATGATGAAACTTCAAAGTTCAATAATTTTATCCTTCATCAGAAGAACAATGCTATTTTGAAGATTATAGATGCCCAACGTGCATCGGCAGAAAAAAATTGTTGGGGGTTTGTTGATTTCAACCAACCTATGCGGGAAATAAGTTTGAAAGAACAAGCGAAAGATTCCACATTCTCTTTTTGCCGGATAGATAGAATCCATCCGGATAATGACGGTCAGATGGTTATGGCATATCTATTTTTGAAGGCGCAAGGATTGGCGGGAAATGAAGTTGCAGAAATTTCAATAGATGCGCACAACTCGAATGTGATAACCCATAAGAACTGTAAAATATCAGGGTTGAAGAAGCTGAGGAACGGTTTAACTTTCGACTATCTGGCTTACTCCCTTCCTTATCCTCTTGACTCCATTTCGAGGCATGGTTGGGGAGATGAAAGATCGCAACGTGATGCAATGCAGCTGGTGCCGTTTATGGAAGAATTCAATCAGGAATACTTCCAGGTGACTAATCTGGATAAAGGTATTTACCGATTGACCATAGATAATCAGTTGATAGATGATATTTCATCCAACCGATTGGCTCAAGGGATTAATCTGGCAGATTATCCTACGACTCCTCAATATCAGCAAGCTACCAAAATAATGTATCTGAATGAGGAACGCTTTGAAATAGAGAAACGTTTCAGAGAATATCTGTGGACAGAATATTCCTTCTTGAAGAAAGAAGGGCTCTTATTCTTAGATAATCAAAAGGCTATTGATAAACTTAAAGAATATTTGCCCAAAGATGTTTTTCTCAGAGCAAGCTATGATTGGTATATCAAGGCGATGCATCCTGAAATACGTGAGGTTTGGAGTAATTATATGAATGCCATTGTTGAAATGATTTACAAAATAAACAAACCGGTTACTCATAAGATACAGTTAAAAAAAATAAGCTAATAATAGTAGTACAACCAATGAAAAGCATGAATAGACTTATATATTTGATAATCTTCTTTTTCTTCTCAACGGGGATATATGCTCAGTTGAAAGATTTGGTACAGTATGTAAATACTCTACAAGGTACTGACTCTCACTATGGATTGAGTTATGGGAATACATATCCCACAACTGGAATGCCTTATGGCATGCATACATGGTCGGCACAAACCGGTCCGAATGGAGAGGGATGGAAGTATCAATATGCCGTAGACAGCATCAGAGGCTTTTGTCAGTCACATCAATGTAGCCCGTGGATGAGTGATTATGCAGTCTACTCATTTATGCCGGTGGTGGGTGAATTGGTAGTCAACCAAAACAAACGGGCAACCAAGTTCAGCCACGACAATGAAATAACACAACCACATTATTATAAAGTGACGTTGAACAGCGGCGTCACTACTGAAATGGCTCCCACTACGCGTGGGGTACATTTGCGCTTTTCATATCCTTCGACGGGAGACGCCTATCTGGTGATTGACGGATATATCGACCAAAGTGAAATAAGAATAGATCCGGCTAAGAGACAGATCTCCGGCTGGGTGAACAATCAGCGGTTTGTGAACGATTCGAAATCTTTCCGCAATTACTTTGTAGTTCAGTTTGATAAACCTTTTGAGGACTATGGTATATGGGAAAATCAGAAAGATGAGATGTTTCCAAAAAAGCAGAACGGAGCAGGAAAAGGATATGGTGCATATATCAAATTCAAGAAAGGCTCAAGAGTACAGGCAAAAGCTGCCTCTTCTTACATTAGTGCTGAACAGGCATTGGTCACTCTGAACAAAGAATTGGGTACAGATAAGATTCTGGAAGCAACTAAGGCCCGAGGCTGGAAAACATGGAATGAACTGTTGAACAGAATCATCGTCGAAGGGTGCACAGATGAACAACTGAGGACTTTTTACTCTTGTTTGTTCCGCGCCAATCTTTTCTCCCGTAAGTTCTACGAACGTAAAGCGAGTGGAGAACCTTATTATTACAGCCCGTACAACGGAAAGATATACGACGGGTATATGTACACGGATAATGGTTTCTGGGATACTTTCCGTTCTCAGTTCCCTTTGACCAATATTCTTCATCCTACTATGCAGGGGCGCTATATGAATGCGCTCCTTGCAGCACAACAACAATGTGGCTGGTTGCCTTCCTGGTCTGCTCCGGGTGAAACGGGCGGTATGTTGGGAAATCATTCTATTTCACTCTTGGCAGATGCTTGGTCGAAAGGCATTCGTTCTTTCGACCCAGAACAAGCGCTGGAAGCCTATGCCCACGAAGCAATGAACAAAGGTCCTTGGGGCGGTGCTAACGGGCGTGGCTTCTGGAAAGAATATTTTGAACTGGGGTATGTTCCTTATCCCGAATCTATGGGAGCAAGCGCCCAAACGATGGAGTACGCATACGATGATTTTTGTGGTTATCAGCTGGCTAAGATGATTGGCAACAAGCATTATCAGGAAGTCTTTGCTCGGCAGATGTATAATTATAAGAATGTCTTCGACCCCGCTATGGGATTTATGCGTGGCAAAGGGAGCGATGGTAAATGGCAAGAACCGTTTGATCCATTGGAGTGGGGTGGACCTTTTTGTGAAGGTAATGCCTGGCATTATACTTGGTCTGTATTCCATGATGTACAAGGCTTGATTGATTTATTTGGCAGCGACGAAAAGTTTACTACCAAGATAGATTCCGTATTTACTCTGCCCAGTACCATCAAGCCTGGTACCTATGGCGGTGTCATCCACGAAATGACAGAAATGGAACTTGCCAATATGGGACAATATGCTCACGGCAATCAGCCGATTCAACACATGCCCTACTTGTATAACTATGCCGGCCAACCGTGGAAAACGCAGTATTGGGTGCGCCAGATTGTGGAAAGATTGTACAACTCTACCGAACGGGGGTACCCGGGAGATGAGGACCAGGGGGGAATGTCTTCATGGTATATCCTGAGTTCACTTGGCATATTTGCAGTCTGTCCGGGTACAGATGAATATGTAATTGGCAGCCCTCTGTTTAAGAAGGCTACCATAACCTTGGAAAACGGAAATAAATTTGTAATTGAGGCCCCGGAGAATAGCAAAGAGAATGTGTATATACAGTCTGCTACTATAAATGGAAGAGTTTTGGATAAGAACTATATTCATTATAGTGATATAATAGACGGTGGAGTGCTGAATTTTGAAATGGGAAGCCAGCCCAATAAAAGTAGATGTACTTCAAAATATGCAGCCCCCTTCTCTTTGTCAAAAAGATAAGTATCGATAAAGTTGCACTATAAAGCATATAAAGAATGAAGTCTAAATTTTTATTTAGTTTATTGTTTTCTCTTATTTGGGGAGGAACGATTGCAGCGCAAGCTGCGACGGGAGATTACGCACGTCGGGTCAATACGTTGATTGGTACTAAAGGCGTAGGACTAACCTCGGGCTATCTCTATCCGGGGGCAACCTATCCTTACGGTATGGTACAATTTACACCTTCTTATTTTTCGAAACGCTCAGGGTTCGTAATCAATCAGTTGAGTGGAGGAGGTTGCGAACATATGGGTAATTTCCCGACTTTTCCCGTAAAAGGAAAACTAGAGATGTCTCCTGACAATATTTTGAATTATCGTATCAATGTCACTGAAGAACAAGGACATGCCGGCTATTATGAAGCTACAGTGCAAGAAGACATCAGAGCCAAGCTGACTGTGACCGAAAGAACCGGTATGGCAAATTATGAATATCCGGCAGACCAGCAGTATGGTACAGTGATTATCGGTGGAGGTATTTCTGCCACTCCCATAGAACAAGCTGCTGTCGTGATAACCGCACCGAATAAGTGCGAAGGGTATGCCGAAGGGGGGTATTTTTGCGGCATCCGCACTCCATATAAAGTCTATTTCGTTGCAGAGTTCGATGCAGATGCTATAGAATTGGGTACTTGGAAAAGAGACGAACTGATGCCGAATACTACTTTCGCCGAAGGCGAGTACTCAGGCGTCTTTTTTACTTTCGACGTAAGTAGAAAGAAAAATATCCAATATAAAATTGGTATTTCTTACGTTTCAGTAGAGAATGCCCGCGAAAATCTGAAAGCGGAGAATACCGGCTGGGATTTTCAACAAATACAAGGCCAGGCAGAAGCCCAATGGAACCATTATCTGGGTAAGATTGAAGTCGAAGGTACCAATCCTGATCGTACTACTCAGTTCTATACCCATATGTATCGTTCTTTTATACACCCGAATGTATGTAGTGATGTGAATGGCGAGTATATGGGAGCAGACTATAAAGTGCATAAATCTCGCTCCAAGCACTACACTTCCTTCAGTAACTGGGACACTTACCGTACACAGATTCAACTGTTGTCCATACTCGATCCGGAAGTCGCTTCCGATATTGTCATTTCCCATCAATTGTTTGCTGAGCAGTCCGGTGGCGTTTTCCCGCGATGGGTGATGGCAAATGTAGAGACAGGTGTGATGCAAGGCGATCCGAGTCCTATCCTGATTGCCAATGCATATGCTTTTGGAGCCCGTAATTACGATCCGAAACCCATTTTCAAGATTATGCAGAAGGGTGCCGAAACTCCGGGAGCCAAGTCGCAGGATGTGGAAGCCCGTCCGGGTTTGAAGCAATATTTGGATAAGGGTTACTATAATGCTTCCATTCAATTAGAATATACCTCCGCCGATTTTGCTATCGGACAATTTGGTCTGCGTGCCGTAGGCGATGAGTTTGCCAGCTGGCGTTTTTTTCATTTGGCCCGTTCCTGGAAGAACTTGTATAACCCTGAAACCGGTTGGCTGCAATCGCGCAATCCGGATGGTTCCTGGAAACCACTGAGTGAAGACTTTAGAGAGTCTACTTATAAGAATTATTTCTGGATGGTGCCATATGACATTGCAGGTCTGATAGGGATGATTGGCGGTAACCAAAAGGCGGAAGCACGTTTGGACGAGTTCTTTGTCCGCTTGGATGCCGGATATAATGACGCTTGGTTTGCTTCCGGTAACGAGCCGAGTTTCCATATTCCTTGGATATATAATTGGGTAGGGACTCCTTATAAGACGCAAAAAATCGTCAACCGTGTGCTGAACGAACAGTATTCAAGCAGAATTGATGGTCTTCCGGGCAATGATGATTTAGGTACGATGGGGGCATGGTATGTCTTTGCTTGCATCGGCCTTTATCCCGAGATTCCTGGTATCGGAGGTTTCACGGTGAATACCCCGATTTTCTCTTCCGTAAAGGTGCATTTGCCCAAAGGCGATATTGTGATAAAAGGCGGCTCTGAGAAAAATATCTATATCAAGTCTATGAAACTGGATGGTAAACCGTACGAAAGCACTTGGATTGATTGGGAACAACTCAGCAAGGGTGCTGTCATAGATTATGTTACTTCGAGTAAACCGGATGTGAAATGGGGCACTAAAATAGTTCCTCCTTCTTTTCCTTAATTAAGTTCAATCCATAAATATTGTAATGGTATGAAAAGATTCTTTTTTAATATAGCCTTATTAATAGGTGCTGCACTTGTTTCTTCGTGTGCAGAAAAAAAACAAGTAGTGGATCTCCCAGATTGGGCTTGGGTAGATTTCCAACGTCCTGAGGGCATTAATCCTATTATTTCTCCTGATACAACCAGTCTTTTTTATTGCCCGATGAGGCAGGATTCGGTAGCTTGGGAAGCAAGTGATACGTTTAATCCTGCTGCTACCACCTATGATGGAAAGGTTGTTGTGCTCTACCGTGCCGAAGACAATTCAGCTGTCGGTATCGGCTCACGTACTTCTCGTTTGGGGTATGCGTACTCCGATGACGGTTTGCATTTTCAACGAATGTCTATACCGGTATTCTATCCGTCCGATGATAACCAAAAGGAACTTGAATGGACTGGTGGTTGCGAGGACCCACGTATAGCTGTGACTGAAGACGGTCTTTATGTGATGCTTTATACACAATGGAACAGAAAGCAGGCACGTTTGGCTGTTGCTACTTCCCGTAACTTGCAAGTGTGGGAGAAGCATGGACCAGTTTTTGCTCAAGCTTATAATGGACGTTTCTTTGATGAGTTCTCCAAGTCTGCTTCTATCGTAACCAAATTAGTGGATGGAAAACAGGTAATTGCTCAAATCGACGGAAAATATTGGATGTATTGGGGGGAGAAATTTGTAAATGTAGCCACTTCTAATGACCTGGTGAACTGGATACCTATGTTGGATGAAAAGGGAGACTTTTTGAAAGTAATCACTCCACGTGAGGGTAAGTTCGATAGTTCATTGACAGAATGTGGACCTCCAGCTATCATGACAGATAAAGGTATCTTGTTATTCTACAACGGTAAGAATGCTGATGGAGCGGAGCGAGATACGTTATACACAGCGAACTCTTACTGTGCCGGCCAGGCTTTGTTTGATGCCAAAGATCCGACTAAGTTGCTTGACCGTTTGGACAAACCATTCTATGTGCCGGAATCGGACTTTGAAAAGAGTGGGCAATATCCTGCTGGAACGGTATTTATTGAAGGACTTGTGTTCCACAATCAACAGTGGTATTTGTATTACGGCTGTGCCGACTCCCGTGTAGCGGTAGCTGTATATAATCCGTCTAAGAAATAAATCTCTATGAGAAAGTTTGGTACTTTTCTTTCGTGTATTTGCCTTGCGCTACCGTTGGTGGCTCAGGAACAGTTTTTCTTTACAAATCCTGTGATTAGAGGAGACGTAGCCGATCCTTCCATGATTAGGATAGATGATACGTATTATGCTACAGGTACTTCTTCGGAGTGGGCTCCTTACTATCCAGTGTTTACTTCCAGAGACTTGGTAAATTGGAAGCAGATAGGCCATATCTTTGCGAAGAAACCGGAATGGACTTCCAATTCTTTTTGGGCTCCGGAATTATTTTATCACAATAATAAGGTTTATTGTTATTATACCGCCCGTCAGAAGGATACCGGAATCTCATATATCGGGGTTGCTACCTCTGATTCTCCTTTGCACGAATTTACTGATTACGGGCCTATAGTAGAATATGGTACGGAAGCTATTGATGCATTTGTTTATGACGACAGCGGGCAGTTGTATATCAGTTGGAAAGCCTATGGGTTGGATAAGCGTCCGATAGAACTACTGGGATGCAAACTCTCTATTGACGGGCTGCGTTTGGAAGGTGAACCTTTCTCCTTATTGGTAGACAGTGAAGACCAAGGAATGGAAGGACAGTGCCACTTTAAGCATGGAGATTATTATTACATTATATATTCGGCTCATGGCTGTTGCGGTCCTGGTAGTGATTATGATGTGTATGTGGCACGTTCTAAGAACTATTGTGGTCCTTATGAGAAATATCGAGGAAATCCCATTTTGCATGGAGGTGAAGGTGATTATATGTCATGTGGCCATGGCACGATAGCTATGACCCCCGACGGACGTATGTTCTATATGTGTCATGCCTATCTGAATGGTGCAGGCTTCTATACCGGACGCCAGCCCATCCTGCAAGAATTGGAAATGACGGATGACCATTGGATACGATTTAAGACTGGACACCTCGCTGTAGCGAAGCAGCATGTACCTTTTGCAGGAACTCGACAAGAGCCGTTGCTAGACTTTGAAGATAACTTTCAGGGAAATAAACTGAAGGTAGAGTGGAATTGGAATTACCCATATTCGGACATCGATGCGGTTGTGAAAAAAGGTCAACTCTCCTTATCTGGCATTTTGAAAAGAGGAGGTGAGCATGGTACGGCGCTCTGCCTGCGTTCCCAGTCTCCTGATTATACCTGCGAGACGAAGGTGGTCAATGCTAATCAAAGTCTGAAAGGCTTGACGCTGTATGGCGATGATAAGAACCACGTCGTTTGGGGAACTTCTGGAGATAAGTTGCTCTTGAAAGTTGTCAAAGATAATGTAGAGTCGGTACTCTATGAAACAGTTTATCCAGATAAGGAAATCTATCTGAAAACAGAAGTGGAGCGAGGATACATTTTTCATTTCTTCTGGAGTAAGGATGGAAAGACTTGGAATTTTGTGAACAATACTTCTTCGGAAGGCAATGATTTAATTCGTTGGGATAGGGTACAACGTCCTGGACTATTGCACAACGGTGCTAAGAACTCTCCCGCTGAGTTTGCTTATTTCAAAATGAGGATTAAAAAAAGAACCTTATAAACAACATTGAAACATGAAAAAGATTTTAGTATTGGTAGCGGCAACATGCATGTTTTGCACTACCGCATTTGCCCAGACTGTAAAGCCTTTTAAGGAAGGCGACCGAGCAGTCTTTTTAGGAAATAGTATAACAGATGGTGGACATTATCATTCGTACATTTGGCTGTATTACATGACCCGTTTCCCGAATATGAATCTCCGCGTATTCAATGGCGGTATAGGCGGTGATACGGCTTTTGATATGAACAAGCGTCTGGATGGTGATATTTTCTGCCTGGAGCCAACCGTACTTATGGTCACTTTCGGAATGAATGATTCCGGTTATTTCGAATATAATGGTGATAACCCCAAAGAATTCGGCGAACAGAAATATCAGGAGAGCATCAAGAACTACCAACAGATGGAGAAGCGCTTTAAAGAACTTCCCAATACTCGCATTGTGATGTTGGGGACTTCTCCTTACGATGAAACAGTTCAACTGAAAGGCAATGCGCCTTTCAGGACGAAGAATGAAACCATTAAGAGAATTGTTGAGTATCAGAAACAGTCTGCAGCGGAGAACAATTGGGAATTCACCGACTTGAATGAACCGATGACCACTATAAACCGTCAATTCCAACAGAAAGATCCTTCATTCACCCTTTGCGGTCGCGACCGTATCCATCCTGATAATGACGGGCACATGGTGATGGCATATCTTTTCCTGAAAGCCCAGGGATTTGCTGGTAAGGATGTGGCAAATGTGGAAATTGATGCCAATAAAAAACAAACAGTAACGTTTGAGAACTGTACAATTTCCAACATTAAGAGGAATGATAAGGAACTGAGCTTCGACTATTTGGCGAAATCTTTACCCTATCCTTTGGATACTATCCCTCGTGGATGGGAACAGAGTAAAAGTCAGGCAGAAGCCATGAAAGTAGTTCCCTTCATGGATGAGATGAATCGTGAAATGCTGAAAGTAACCGGACTGAAAGGCAATTATAAGCTGCTTATTGACGGTGAGGAAATTGGTATCTGGAATGCTGGTGAACTGGCAGCGGGCATTAATTTGGCTAAGGAAACAAAGACCCCCCAATACCAGCAAGCATTAGTGGTGATGCATCTCAATGAATATCGTTGGGAGATTGAAAGAACTTTCCGTGACTACGCTTGGATGCAATTTGGCTTTTTCCAGCAGAAAGGTCTACTTTTTGCCAATGATCGAAGAGCGATTGAAGTGATGGATGATAATGTCGAAAAGAATGGCTGGGTGAAAGGACATAGAGATACCTATACCCGGTTGATGTCTGAGGCTGTCCGCGATGCACGCAAGCAGGAAATGGAGATTCTTATCAATAAGATTTATGAAGTCAATAAGCCTATAACCAGGAAGGTGCAGTTGAGACTGATGTAAACTATTGGGCTACATAAAACCGAAATATGATAATGCTGATAACATGAATAAGGATAATACCTATCATGTTATCAGCATTTTTGAGTATCCTTGATAATACTTAATCTGTTGAACTAAATTATAGTTTTATAAGTGTCGGCCCTTTTGAGTAAGATTGTTTTTTATCCCGGCGGATAGGTTGTCTGCCGGGATATATATAGCTAAACCGATAGCGGCTTAATTGAGCACCACTACTTAAAAGAAATACCTCAGTATATCATTGAAGTTTGCCCAAATCAGCAAACCGAACAAGAGGAACATGCCCACCATCTGCGCACGTTCCATAAACTTGTCGCTGGGCTTGCGGCGTGCAATGATTTCGTAAATGAGGAATAACACGTGTCCACCGTCCAGTGCAGGGATGGGCAGAATATTCATAAAGGCAAGGATGATGGAGAGGAATGCCGTCATGTACCAGAACTGGTGCCAGTCCCACGTGGCGGGGAAAATACTGCCGATGGTTCCGAAACCTCCGAGTTGCTTGGCTCCTTCCTTGGAGAAGAGATATTTCATCTGGCCTACGTAGCCTTTCAGAGTCTTTACCCCCAAAGATACGCCGGCAGGGAAAGAGGAAAGGAAACTGTATTCCTTGCGGACAACGGGCAGCAGTTTGTCGGTTGCCGTACGTGCTGCTACGCCTATTTCATAGTCGGCATTGGTCATCATGCTCAAGGTGTCTGTCACACCGTTACGGACGTATGTCAAGGTTACCTCATGGGATGCGTTGGCTTTCTTGCGCTTCAGCATCTCTTCTTTGAAGTCGTAGTAGGCTATTGACTTTCCATCCAAGTGGGTGATGCTGTCACCTACTTGCAGACCGGCGGAAGCGGCAGGGTATCCTACAATCAGGCTGTCGACTACATAAGGGAAACGGAAACTGGCGAAACGCACGCTGTCTGCCAGCAAGCGGTTCATCATGTCTTCGGGGATGTAGACTGAAGCAGCTTCCCCGTCACGCAATACGCTTACCTGGCGGGCATCGACAATACTGGTCAGCAGGTCGCCGTCATAGCGTTCGAATGGTACCCCGTCGGCAGATATTAGGATATCGCCGTCGCGGAAGCCTATGGCTTTGGCTGTTTCGTTAAAATCCATACCCAATGGGGCTTTTTGTACTGGTATATATTCGTCGCCCCAAGTAAAAAGTATCATGGAATAGATGAACAATGCGAGCAGGAAGTTGAACAATACACCGCCTACCATAATTAGCAGGCGCTGCCATGCCGGCTTGGCACGGAACTCCCATGGCTGCATGGGTTGCTTCATCTGTTCGGTATCCATAGATTCGTCTATCATACCTGCTATTTTTACATAACCACCTAAGGGTAGCCACCCGATACCATATTCCGTGTCACTGTGTTTGGGCTTGAACTTGAATAATGTGAACCAAGGGTCAAAGAATAAGCAGAACTTTTCTACCCGCGTCTTGAACAGACGCGCAAAAAGGAAGTGCCCCCCCTCATGAACAATAACGAGCAACGAGAGGCTCATAATGAGTTGCAGGGCACGAATCAAGAATGTTTCCATCTAATTATTTGCTGTTTTACGATTTTTATAATTTTCGCAAAGGTACGTTTTCTTATTTAACGTATCAAATGAGTAGATGTTTTTTATAATTCTTTTCATTCCGGTGTATCTATCAAATCAGCTCTTCTGCTATCCGTCGGGCTTCGGCATCCGTAGCCACATAGTCTTCATAGGTGGGCTTCTGTAAGTAGGATACGCGCGACATGGTCTTTTCTATTACTTCACTCATGCCAAGGAACGAAATTTTGTCCTGCAGGAAGGCAGCTACCACCACTTCATTGGCGGCATTGACAATGCAAGGCATATTGCCTGCACGATGTAGCGCTTCGTAGGCCAGGGCGAGGTTACGGAAACGGGTGGTGTCCGGTTGCTCGAACGTCAGTTCCGTGCACAGCTTGAAGTCCAGGCGCGGGAAAGAGGCTTTCAACCGGTCGGGATAGGAGAAGGCATATTGGATGGGCAGGCGCATGTCCGGCATTCCCAGTTGTGCTTTCACGGCACCGTCCTCAAACTGTACCATGGAGTGGATGACGGATTGCGGGTGTACCACGACTTCTATCTGGTCGGGACGTACACCGAACAGCCATTTGGCTTCGATTACCTCGAACCCTTTGTTCATCATGGAAGCAGAGTCTATCGTGATTTTGGCGCCCATGTCCCAGTTGGGGTGTTTCAGTGCTTGCGCTTTGGTGACGGTTGTTAGTTGCTCCATAGTGCAGGTGCGGAACGGACCTCCGGAGGCAGTCAGTATCACTTTTTCTATTTGGTTGCCTATCTCACCGGCCAGGCACTGGAAAACGGCGGAGTGCTCGGAGTCGACGGGTAGGATGGGGACACCGCTGAAGCGTGCCAGGTCATTGATGAGCTCTCCCGCCACTACCAGCGTCTCTTTGTTGGCAAGGGCTATCGGCTTACGGGCTCGGATGGCATTCATGGTGGGCTTCAGCCCTGCATATCCCACCATGGCGGTCAATACCATATCAATGGGATTTTCGGTCACAATCTGGCAGAGGGCATCTGCGCCGGCATATACCTTGATAGGTAGGTCGGCAAGCGCTTCTTTCAGTTGCGTGTATTTCGATTCGTTGGCTATTACCACTGCCTCAGGCTTGAATCTGCGTGCCTGGGCTATGAGTTCCTCTACGCGGTTATTGGCGGTCAATACGTATGCTTCGTACTGGTCGGGATGTTCTTCGATGACCTGCAACGCTTGTGTACCGATGGAACCGGTAGAACCGAGTATGGCAATCTGTTTCATTTACTATTATGCTATTTACAATTTACTATTTGGAGACTAAAATACGATGTAAAGCTCGGGATTTACGGCCCTGCCCTTATGCCACAGCTCGAAGTGAAGGTGGGGACCGGTGGACAGCTCGCCGGTGTTTCCTACCAGTGCGATGGCTTCACCCCCTTTCACCGCATCTCCTTCCCGTTTCAGCAGAGAGCCGCAATGCTTGTAGACTGACACGAAGTCCTGGTTGTGCTGTATTTCTATCAGATAACCCGTCTCGGCAGTATAGGTACTCAGTATGACGGTACCGTCTAAGGTGGCCAATACGCTTTCGCCCGGATTGGCGGCAATGTCCGTGCCGAAGTGTTTTGTTTCGGCATTGAAGGGAGATGAAATCATGCCGCGTGTGGGGCGGTAGAAAATCAGTCCGTCTATTTCGGGGCGAGCGGTGATGCTCGTCAGGTTGTACTTTTCTGTCTCCTCGTACTGTTTGCGGAATTCGGCTTCCCGTTGTGTACGTTCCATGAGCGAATCTTCGCGCAGGTGGGTCAACGAGTCGATGGAATGTATGGTATCTGCCTTTATCTTGCCCTGGAAGATGTCCTGGATATTCATGATATAGAGGTTCTGTCTGTTCACCAGTTGCTGGAGGGAATCTACGCGCAAGGCATTCTCCACTACCTGGGCACGGATTTCACTGTTCATATATCCCGGCAGGTAGTTGCGCAGCGGGGTGAAGGCTACGATCAGGGAGGCGATGAGAAACAATACGAACAGCACGGAGAGCAATACGGACAGTCCGTTCAGCTTGGATACGCGCAACGTGATGATATCCTCAAGGGTATTCTCGTTCGTAATCGTCAGTCTGTACTTGAACTTGATGTTACTCCAAAATGCTTTTCTTCGTTTCTTTTTCATACCTCTTCTGTTTCGTCCAAAGCTATCAAACCTTCCGGCAGGTCTACGGTGATGACCTTGTGCTTCTGGTCAATGTCTATGATAAACTCTTCTTGTGCCGGCACCAGCAGTTCTTCTCCCTGATAATCTACCACAAACAGTGTGTTGATGGTCGATGTGTCCACGTCCGTCACTTCTCCCAGCGTGCCGTGATGTACTTCCTCCATACGAAAACCGACGAAGAAGTCCCAACTCAGTTCACCTGGTCCTGCCTCTTCTGCATGCTTTACGGGGAAGTAGACCTCAATATTAGTGAACATGCGGGCGCGTTCTGCCGTGTCCACGCCTTCCAGTTTGACAAGGGCGGTGGTGTCGGAGCGGAAACGGTATTCTTCCAAGAAGAAAGGCACCAGTATACCATCCAGCAGGCAGATTAGGTATTCGGCTTCCACCCGGTCGAAGATGTCATCCGTAAAAGTGAACGATAGTTCTCCGTGAATGCCGTGGGGCTTGTTGAATATACCTATCTTATATACTTCTTCTCTCTTTATCATCTTATTCTATTCTTGTTATTCTTGCTCCGAGCGCATTCAGTCGCCCTTCGATGTTCTGATACCCACGGTCTATCTGCTCTATGTTGTGGATGCGGCTGATGCCGTCCGCACTCATGGCAGCTATCAGCAGGGCGATGCCCGCACGGATATCGGGCGAGGTCATGTTGCCGCCACGTAGTTTAAAGCCGTGGTCGTGACCGATGACAACGGCGCGGTGCGGGTCGCAGAGGATAATTTGCGCTCCCATATCTATCAGCTTGTCCACAAAGAACAAACGGCTTTCGAACATTTTCTGATGAATGAGTACACTGCCTTTTGCCTGGGTGGCAACCACCAGCAGCACACTGAGCAAGTCTGGTGTCAGTCCGGGCCAGGGTGCGTCGGCAATGGTCATGATGGAGCCGTCGATAAAGGACTCTATCTGGTACGTCTCTTGTGCGGGCACGTAAATGTCGTCTTCCCACTGCTCCATCTTGATGCCGAGTCGACGGAAACTGTCGGGGATAATTCCCAAGTTCTCGTAGGAGACATTCTTGATGGTCAGTTCGCTACGGGTCATGGCTGCCATGCCAATGAAACTGCCCACTTCAATCATGTCGGGGAGGATGGTATGCTCGGTTCCGTGCAGCTCGTCTACTCCTTCGATAGTCAGGAGGTTGGAGGCGATGCCTTCTATCTTAGCTCCCATCCGGTTCAGCATTCTGCAAAGTTGCTGCACGTAGGGTTCGCAGGCGGCGTTGTAGATGGTGGTCTTGCCTTTGGCAAGGACGGCTGCCATTACGATATTGGCAGTTCCCGTAACAGATGCCTCGTCGAGTAGCATATAACTGCCATGCAGTTGTTTGGCTGAGATTTCGTAGATGCCACGCTCCTCATTATAGACAAAGTCGGCTCCTAAATTTTGGATACCAATAAAATGTGTATCCAGACGGCGGCGTCCTATCTTGTCTCCGCCCGGCTTGGAAATCATGGCCTTGCCGAAACGTGCCACCATCGGCCCCACCAGCATGACGGAACCGCGCAGGCTGGAACATTTTTTCAGGAACGCGTCACTTTCCAGATAGGCAAAATCAATGTCGGCAGCTTGAAAACTGTAAGTGTCAATGCCTTTTTTAGATACGCTGACTCCCATATCCCGCATCAATTGGATAAGGTTGTTGACGTCCAGTATGTCCGGGATATTGTGCACAGTCACCTCTTCGGCAGTGAGCAATGTGGCGCAGATAATTTGCAACACCTCGTTTTTTGCTCCTTGGGGGTAAATGTCACCGGAAAGTCTGTGTCCTCCTTCGATTACAAATGATGCCATGAAGTTAGTGATTAGGGGTTAGTGATTAGTAATTAGTGGTCTGCATGGTGATGCCACATGACATTCATCACTAACCACTAATCGCTAATCATTCAATTTTAGTATTTTCGTTTATTGTTCCGGTTGTTATTCCGGTTATTTTGGTTATTCACTTTCGGACGGTAGTTCTGGTCAATACGTTCGGCCATGAGACGGACGATACTGTCTGTCATTTGCAGTTTTCCGTCAGAGAGTTCGGTGAGGTCATCTGAAATCTTACGGTCATCGACGGTATCTTTGTTCCATGCCATGTAGTCTTTCTTCATGTGGTTACAAATGAGCGCTATCAAGTTCTGCTTCTCTTCTCCTTCCGGAAATTCGATGGCTTTCTTTATCAGTACTTCCAGTGTACGGCCATAGTGGCGGTAGCGGATTTTGGTACTGGGGTAGGGGATGCTCTCCGGCTTGGTATTCAGATTGTCCTTGCGGATAATTTCGTACGGATAATCTATATCCAATTGGAAGTTGGCCATGATGGCAAGGTGGTCCCATAGCTTATGTTTGAAGTCGGGCACATCGCGCAGATGGGGAAACATGTTTCCCATGATGTTGATGATTGTGTTTGCGCAACGCTGGCGTTCTGCACGGTCTTCGATTGTCAGCGCGTGGTCTACCATATTCTGGATGCTGCGACCATATTCGGGTAGGGGCATCCGTTTTTGTTGAGTGTTATATTGCATCTTTAATTAGTGATTAATGTTCAACGATTAGTGATTAGGGTTTAGCGATTAGTGGTTAGTGATTAATGGGCTACGTAGTGATACCGCATGGTATTCATCCCTAATCCCTAATCGCTAAACCCTAAATAAGTTTCTTTGGCGTGCCGGCTACGAATTCCTTCAAATAGAAGGGTTCGAAATAGGCCACATCCTTGAAATCTTGTTCGGCTATTGCCTTTTCTGCCAACGGGAACATCATGCCGGCAAGCGGGCGGATGCCGTCGATGAAGTGTGCATTGGGATGCGTGATTTTCTCTTTGCATTTGGCTGCACCGTCACCGAAGAAATAGACGGGATGTTGCTCTAAAAATTCCAGGTAGGAGTTTTCGTCCACAATATCGGCTGCAATGTCGCGCACCGATTTCAAGGCACGGTCGTAGATGGCAGCATAGACTTCCATACGGCGGGCGTCAATCATCGGGCAGAGTAATGCGTCGTCGGGTAACTCATCGTGGTAGAGCAATACCGGTACACACTGAACTTTCAGGGTTTCCAGCCCGATAAGTGGCAGGTTACGTCCATAGCAGACACCTTTTGCCATCGACACGCCGATACGCAACCCGGTATACGAACCAGGGCCGCAGCTCACGGCGACTGCATCCAACGGCATGGCATGGCTATCGGCAAAGGATAGCGCCTCGTCCACAAAGATTCCCAATGAAACGGCGTGTGAAGGGCCATTCAGGTCCTCTTTCTTGAAAACGTTCTGTCCATCCTCGCTCACGGCTACGGAGCAGGCAGAAGTGGACGTTTCAATATGCAAGATACATGACATAACTTTTATTCTTGATTTTATTGTGGCAAATTTACGTGATTATTTTCACTAATTAAAATAATCGTGTAATTTTGCGCAAAACTATAACATTATGATACAATCTATGACAGGCTACGGCAAAGCAACCGTCGAACTGCCTGATAAGAAAATCAACGTTGAAATAAAGTCGCTCAATAGTAAGGCAATGGACCTATCTGCCCGCATTGCTCCGCTTTATCGTGAGAAGGAGATGGAAATCCGTAATGAAATATCACGGAAACTGGAGCGCGGAAAGGTGGATTTCAGCCTTTGGATAGAAAAGAAAGAGAGTGCGGAAAGCGCCACTCCCATCAACCAGACATTGGTTGAGGGATATTACAAGCAGATTTGTGCTATATCAGAAAATCTAGGAATACCTGTGCCGGATGCGACGGACTGGTTTGCCACGTTACTCCGTATGCCGGATGTGATGACGAAGAATGATACGCAGGAACTGAGTGAGGAGGAATGGGCTGTGGTCTATTCGGCTGTGGAAAAGGCTGTCGGTGCGCTGGTGGACTTCCGTAAGCAGGAAGGAGCTGCCCTTGAAAAGAAGTTCCGTGAGAAGATCGCCAATATCTCCCATTTGTTGGAGACTATCGCTCCCTACGAGAAAGAGCGTGTGGCCAAAGTGAAGGAGCGTATTACCGATGCACTGGAAAAGACCTTGAGCGTGGATTATGACAAGAACCGTCTGGAGCAGGAACTCATCTACTACATCGAAAAACTGGATGTGAACGAAGAGAAACAGCGTCTTGGCAATCATCTGAAATATTTTATCAATACGCTGGAAACCGGAACCGGACAAGGCAAGAAGTTAGGGTTCATCGCCCAGGAGATGGGACGCGAAATCAATACCTTGGGCAGTAAGTCCAATCATGCGGAGATGCAGAAGATTGTCGTTCAGATGAAAGATGAATTGGAGCAAATCAAGGAACAAGTATTGAACGTCATGTAGTATCAAATAGTAAATCGTCAAATCGTAAATAATTCGATGGCAAAACTTATCATATTTTCAGCCCCTTCGGGCTCTGGCAAGTCAACGATTATCAACTATCTGCTGACTCAAAATCTGAACTTGGCATTCTCCATCTCAGCGACCAGCCGCCCGCCCCGCGGAACGGAGAAAGATGGAGTGGAGTATTTCTTTCTGACTCCTGACGAGTTCCGTCGTCGCATAGCCAATGATGAATTCCTGGAGTATGAAGAGGTATATCAGGACCGTTTTTACGGAACACTGAAGGAGCAGGTGGAAAAGCAATTGGCTGCCGGACAGAATGTAGTGTTCGATGTGGATGTAGTGGGTGGTTGCAATATCAAGAAATTCTATGGTGAGCGTGCTTTGTCTGTTTTCATTCAGCCACCTTCAGTGGAGGAATTGCGCAAACGCTTGGTGGGGCGCGGAACAGATGCTCCCGAAGTGATAGAGAACCGCGTGGCGAAAGCCGAATACGAACTGGGCTTTGCACCGAAGTTCGATACCGTGATTGTGAACGATGACCTGGAGACAGCCAAAGCGGAAGCATTGAAAGTAATCTCTCAATTCTTGAACGAATGAAACAACGTGGAGGAGTGTACAACCAGTTGGCACCGAGGAGGAAGAATAGCCCGAAGCTGAACAAGGCATTGCTAATTATTAATAGCGTTCTGTTCGTCTGCTCCCTTGTTGTGGGTGTATTGTATATACATCATGGCGAGCCTCGTTCCAGTATTTCAATGTTTCTTATCTCTGTAGTGACGATTTTCAATGCTTGGGCTGCCTGGCGTGCGTTGCAAAGACGTCCTTTGTAAGGTTGTATATGAATAAGAATAAATGAATATAGGAATCTTCAGCGGCTCGTTCAACCCGATACACATCGGACATTTGGCCCTCGCCAACTATCTTTGCGAATACGGGGACCTGGACGAAGTGTGGTTTATGGTCACCCCCCACAATCCGCTGAAGGAAGAAAACGAACTGATGGATGACAAGTTACGTTTGAAGCTGGTGCAGCTAGCCACTGAGGGTTATCCCAAGTTTCGCGCTTCCGATTTTGAATTCCATCTGCCTCGGCCTTCTTATACTGTTCATACGTTGGACGCACTGAAACGGACTTATCCCCAACACACTTTCCATCTTGTCATTGGTTCGGACAACTGGAGGCTGTTCCACCGTTGGTACGAGTCGGAACGCATTATTGCCGAAAATCATCTTCTGGTTTATCCCCGTCCCGGCTATCCGGTAGAGGCCACCTTTTTACCGCAGAATGTGCGGACAGTTTCTTCTCCGGTATTCGAAATCAGCTCCACTTTTATCCGTCGGGCCATAGAGGAGGGAAAAGACGTACGCTACTTCCTGCATCCGGCTGTGTGCGATGAACTCAAACGGATGCAGAATGAATCTTTAAACTGAAATAAATGTCTGTATTTGTACGTGTTTTCATATTTATTTCTTATTTTTGAACGTATCAACCTTGAATGCATGGAAGAGTTTTCTTAATACATAGATATTCCTTAATTTAATAATCCGCTTATGAGAAAAGAACTACTGTTACTGGGAGCATTCGGTATGCTGACGACAGCGACGCTTTGTGCGCAAGAGTTTCATTTGCAACCTACTCCCCAAGAATATATTACGCAAAAAGATTCTGTTGATATTCCCCGACAATACCAGATCCTTTCCGGCAATTCCGTGCAGGACGGACCTGCGTTGCCTTTACTCCGTTCATTGATGCCGGAAGAGGTGCTTGGCGCTTCTTTCCGTGTATATATAGGAGTGAAAGGAGATAAGATTATTAAGAAATACCAACATCGGATTCCACGCAAATCCGAAGGTTATTTCCTGAAAATAGAAAAAGACTGCATCGTCATAGCCGGTGCTGACGAACGGGGAGCGTACTATGGTGTACAGACTCTTGCGCAGTTGCTTGCTTTAGACAAGCTGCCTTTGGCTGAAGTGACGGACTATCCTGATGTTCCCTATCGGGGTGTGGTAGAAGGGTTTTACGGTGCTCCCTGGAGTCAGGAGGCGCGTATACGCCAGCTTGATTTTTATGGTCGGAACAAAATGAATGTCTATATCTATGGACCGAAAGACGATCCTTATCACCGGACTCCCAACTGGCGCAAGCCTTATCCTGCTCGAGAAGGAGAAGAGTTGAAAGTATTGGTGAATAGGGCGAAGGAGAACAATGTCATTTTCTATTGGGCCATTCATCCGGGCCAGGATATTCGCTGGAATGAAGAAGACCGCTCGTTATTGTTGCAGAAGTTCGAAAGCATGTACCAGTTGGGTGTGCGTGGTTTTGCCGTTTTCTTTGATGATATTTCGGGTGAGGGGACAAAGGCGGACAAGCAGGCTGAACTGTTGAACTATATTGACGACCATTTTGTAAAAGTCAAGCGGGATGTTGCACCATTGATATTGTGTCCCACAGAGTACAACAAGTCATGGACCGATGTGGAGGGAGGCTATCTCACTACGCTTGGTGATAAGTTGAACGAGGGTATCAAGGTGATGTGGACCGGTGATATGGTAGTTGCTACTATAGATAAGTCTACGCTGGACTTCGTCAATCCGCTGCTGAAACGTAAGGCGTACATTTGGTGGAATTTCCCCGTTTCGGATTATGTACAAGACCATTTGCTGCTAGGGCCAGTTTATGGAAACGGGCTTGATATAAAAGATGATATGTCTGCTTTTGTTTCCAATCCGATGGAACATGCCGAGGCTTCCAAAATCTCTCTGTACAGTGTAGCTGATTATACTTGGAATATGGAGAATTATGATAGTGAAACTTCTTGGAAACATGCAGTCAGAGACCTTATGCCACTTCATGCCGAATATTTGGAAATCTTCGCTGCTCATAATTCCGACCCGGGACAGAATGGACATCGCTTCCGTCGTGAAGAGTCCGTTGCCATTCAGCCTGCTCTCTCTGCCTTGTTGAAAGCCTATCAAGAGAAAAACGAGATAGATGAAGATGCCTATCGGCAGGTAGCTGAGGAATGCCGGAAGATAATCGTTGCCGCTGATGGATTGCTTGCGTCGGGAAATGAGAATCGTCCGTTGATAACTGAAATAAGGCCTTGGCTCATTCAGTTCAAACAAGTGGGAGAGTATGGTGCGGAGGTGCTGAACATGATACGCCTGCGCCAGCAGAAGGATGCATTTATAGGTAGCTACGAACACGCCCGCGCCCTGCTGGTGCTGATGGGTGAGACGGATGCCCAATATAAAGCGGGCATAAAGAGCGGCAGCCTGCATCTGATGCCTACTTTCAATGCTTTGTTCGAAGCGGCGACAACGGGCTATAATGCAGCGTTCCATGCCGGGCTTGATACAAAGGCTGTTTATTCTCCCTACACGTTGAAGAGCGACGTGAATCAGTTGGCTTCGCTTCCTATTCAGCAGAAGGGAAAGGTGAATACAATTATTCCGTCCAATGAAGTCATCAACTGGCAGGCAGGCGGTGTGCTGACCATTTCGATGGATTATGCCCGCCAGTTGAGTTCGGTGCTTATCGATTTGGGAGATGCGGAGGTTGCTGATTCGAAGTTTAAACTGGAAGTAACTTCGGATGGCACAAACTGGCAGGCGGTGGATTTGAAGCCGGGATACAGAACGCAGGTGAAGGCATCTCTCAAGGATTTGAGCGTTGCGAAGATGAGGCTGGTGAATGTATCCGACACAGAGCAGAAGGTGTATTTCAAAATGTTCCGTTTTACGGAGAATTGATATGGTTCCTGATTCTTAAAATAGAGTTACGCGCCTGGGACGATGCTCCCCGTTGTTCTTAAGATCGGAATGACGGGGAGCACTTTTTTAGGAAGTTATTCAAGGCATTTGTCCAAGTCGCGGATGATTTGCTCTTTATCCATATTTTGTCCGATGAATACTATCTTCAGCATGCGGTCGCCGTATTGTTCGTCCCAGTCTCTTAGCAATCCCGGTTCTTGGCGCATCAGTTCTATCATGTCTTCTTCGGGAGCGGTGGCATACCATTGTCCGGCTTCAGTTATTTTCTTCTGTATACCTGCTTGTTCAAAGAGGAAGGACATGTCGCGGTTGTGGCTGAAGTAGCAGACACCCTTGGCGCGGATAACGCTGCGGGGCCATTTGGTAGCGACATAGTGGTCGAACTTATGAATGTCGAATGCAGGACGGCGGTAGTAGACAAATGTGCCAATACCGTATTCTTCTACTTCACCTCCTTCGTGATGGTGGTGATGACATTTCTCGTGATGATGTTCGCTTTCATGATGATGTTCATCTTCGTGATGGTAATGCGCCTCTTTTTCCTCCTCTTCGCTTACTTGTTGCTCTATGCCACGAATCCATCCGGCGGAAGTTGCGGCACGTTCAAAGTTAAAGAGGTGGGTATGGATAATCTTATCCAGGTCTACATCTGCATAGTTGCACTCTATAATTTGGGCACCGGGTTGCAAGGTGTGGATAATCTGCCTGATACGTTTTAATTCCTCGGGCTGTACTTCTGCTGCTTTGTTCAGCAGGATAATATTGCAGAACTCAATCTGCTGAATGATGAGGTTTTCTATATCTTCCTCATCAATGCCTTTGCGTGTCAAATCATCTCCGCAAGAAAATTCACTTTGCAGACGTAAGGCGTCCACCACGGTGGTAATGCAGTCTAAGCGGCAAATACCGTATTTAGTATACGCTCCTCCCATATGAGGAATGGAGCAGAGTGTTTGGGCAATAGGCTCCGGTTCACAGATGCCACTCGCTTCAATCACGATGTAGTCGAAGCGTTGCATCTTCATGATTTCGAACATCTGCTCTATCAAGTCTGTCTTCAGCGTACAGCAGATACAGCCATTCTGCAGAGCTACCAGGCTGTCGTCTTTCTTTCCCACCACGCCACCTTTCTGTATAAGGTCTGCATCAATGTTCACTTCGCCTATGTCATTGACGATAACGGCAAACTTAATGCCACGTTTATTAGAAAGGATGTGATTTACCAACGTCGTTTTGCCACTACCCAGATAACCGGTCAACAGCAGTACGGGGATTTCTGTTGTATTCATAGTCATTTCTGTTATAGATTAAACTTTCTTGTATATTTATCTTTCTGCCTCTATGGTGTAGGTAAAGCTGTCTGCACGATAGTATCCTATATTGTATTCAATGGGAGTTCCATTGATATCATAAACAAATCTTTTCCTTATTAATATAGGGTCGCTGGATTTGATATCCAGTTTTTCTGCGATATATTCTCCGGCCAACCGTGCGGATACTTCCTCTTTACTGGTTTTTACGATGATGTCATATTTATTTTCAAGTATTCCATAAAGAGGTTGGGTGAAGTCCTCATCACCGGTCAGTGGTATACTCGGATTGAAATAAGAGATGAAGGAGACAAAAGGATATTCTTTATTACCGCGTACTCTTTCCAATACCATACATTTTGTTCCCTTTTCAGGGTCTATATTGAAAAAGGTACATATTTCTTCGGATGCTTTCTTAAAACTGACATGCAATTCGAAGTTTTTAATTTCGATACCTAGCATTTTCATTTCTTGTGAGAAGCTCAACCAGTTCTTTACTCCTCCTATAATACCTTTTTTTACAACCTTTGTACCATGCCCTTTTTTTCTGACCAATAATCCCTCGAATACCAGTTTGTTGATTGCTTGGCGAAGTGTATTTCTCGATATGTTTAATTGTTCAGACAATAAAACTTCATTGGGAAGAAGTTTCCCATTTTTGTATTCCTCTGATTCTATAAGTTTTCTCAGCACTTCTTCTGCTTGAATGTGAAGAGGTTTTTCTGAGTTTGGGTCTAATTTCATGGTTATACTTTTTCTGTTATTTTTTTTAATATTGCAAAGATAATTCTTTTTTTATCAAAAAAATATGAGAAGATTCTTTTATTTTATTTTTAAAGAGTATATATTTGCACAAAATACTAATATGTTCATACATATAATAAAATCAAGTATATATAATTATGAGAAAAGTAAATTACGACAAGTTCCCTTCTACAAAGATTTCGGGAACGATTCTTCGGGGATGGAATGATATTCATACCTTACTGATGGAGTGTTTTAAGAGTAGAAAGGTACTAGCTGTTGAACTCTATGCAGGAGTGCGTGAAGATGAAGTTATAAATGAATTGAAATCGCTGTCACCTACCTTACTTATTAATACACGTGACTTGATGAAGCCGGAGAATGAGATTAAGGAAATGACAGAGCGTTTTATGACAAAGGATGTTCTTTTTGGTTATGTGACGAACCTATCTCTGAAAGACTACTTTGATGCAGGTAAGCTGGAGGTAGCCCGGAAGCAGGTAGCGGCAAATGATAGAGTGATTGTGGTCGGTTCGGGTGCTGCTATGATAGCTCAGGCAGAAGCAACGCTGGTGTATGTTGATATGGCCCGTTGGGAGATACAACAGCGTTTTCGTGCTCACGAAGTAAAGGCTTTGGGAGTGGATAATCGTGAAGATGCTGTGTCTTTACAATATAAGAGAGGGTATTTTAATGATTGGAGAGTTCTTGATAAGTATAAGGAAGGCTTGTTTGATAAAGCCGATTTCTGGTTGGATACGCACATTGCAAACGATCCGAGAATGATTGATAGGGAGACTTTCTTTAAAGGAATAGAAGAAACAATTAAGACTCCTTTTCGCGTAGTGCCTTTCTTTGACCCGGCACCATGGGGCGGACAATGGATGAAAGAAGTGTGTGGATTAAATCCTGAAAAAGAAAATTATGGTTGGTGTTTCGATTGTGTGCCCGAAGAGAATAGTCTTTATTTTGAGGTGAACGGTGTACGTTTTGAATTGCCGTCGGTAGATTTGGTTTTGTTGAAATCTAGAGAGCTTTTAGGTGAACCGGTAGAAGCGCGTTTTGGTAAGGATTTCCCGATTCGTTTCGATTTCCTAGATACAGTAGGTGGTGGAAATTTGAGTGTACAAGTGCATCCTACCACACAGTTTATCCGTGAAAACTTTGGTATGTATTATACTCAGGACGAAAGCTATTATCTGCTGGATGCTAAAGAAGGAGCTTCGGTCTATCTTGGTTTGAAGAATGGTATTAATAAAGATGACATGATTCGTGATTTGCGTGAGGCTCAGAAAGGTGAAATCGTTTTCGATACAGAAAAGTATGTAAATAAACTGCCTGCTAAAAAACATGATCATTATTTGATTCCGGGAGGTACGGTGCATTGCTCAGGTTCGGAGGCACTTGTATTGGAAATCAGCTCAACACCCAATTTGTTTACATTCAAACTCTGGGATTGGCAACGTTTGGGGTTGGATGGCAAACCGCGCCCCATTAATGTGGAAAGAGGTAAAGAAGTAATAGACTGGAAACGTAATACGGAATATGTAAAAGAATATCTGGCAAATCATTTCACTCAGATTGCCGAAGGAGAAGGATGGAGCGAGGAGCGTACTGGATTACACCCGAATGAATTCATTGAAACACGCCGTCACTGGTTTTCCAAATCTGTTACACATCATACGAATAATAGTGTGAATGTACTGAATTTGGTGGAAGGTGAAGAAGTGGTTGTTGAAAGTCCGACAAGCGCTTTTAAACCATTTGTGGTACATTATGCTGAAACCTTCATAGTTCCGGCAAGTGTGGGTGAATATACAATAACTCCTTGTGGCAAGTCTGTGGGAAAAGAGTGTGGAACCATCAAGGCTTATGTGAGGTTTTAACCGGAAAATGGTATTAATTAAATCTGATATAATATGTATAGACATGACCAACGTACAGTAATGACCTTGGATGCAGGAGGCACGAATTTCGTTTTTTCAGCTATCCGGGGAAATCAGGATATTGTGGAAACTATTTGTTTGCCAGCGGTTTCGGACAATTTGAATGGATGTCTGACTGTTTTGAAAAAAGGCTTTTCTGCAGTGAAAAGACAATTGGAAAATGAGCCGGTAGCTATCAGTTTTGCATTTCCTGGTCCAGCAGACTATAAGAATGGTGTGATAGGCGATTTACCGAACTTTCCGGTTTTTCGTGGAGGTGTGGCTTTGGGAGCTTTTCTGGAAGAAGAATTTGGTATTCCGGTATATATAAATAACGATGGTAACTTGTTTGCTTACGGTGAAGCGTTGGCCGGAATATTACCTTCCATTAATGAGGAACTTAAGGCTGTCGGTAATCCTAAACGTTATAAAAACTTGTTAGGCATTACGTTGGGAACCGGTTTTGGAGCAGGAGTGGTGATTGATAATTGCTTGCTGACCGGTGATAACGGCTGTGGTGGTGATGTCTGGATTATGAGAAATAAAAAATATACCGACTTGATAGCCGAAGAAAGTGTCAGTATCCGTGCAGTACGCCGTGTGTACGGAGAACTGAGCGGTGAGGCGGTTGATAATCTGACTCCAAAGGATATATATGACATTGCCGAGGGCATACTCACGGGGAATCGTGAAGCGGCTGTGCGGAGTTTTGATGAATTAGGTGAAATGGCGGGTGCTGCCATTGTCAGTGCACTTCATATTGTAGATGGTATGGTGGTTATAGGAGGAGGAGTTGCTGGTGCAGCTAAATATATTCTGCCAGGTATGATGCGTGAAATGCGTCGTTCCATATCGACTTTCTCCGGACGGGATTTCGATTGTCTGCAGATGGAAGTTTGTAATTTGATGGAGCCGGACGAATATAAGAAGTTTTTAGAAGATACAAGTTCTTGGGTTGAGGTACCTTTTACTGACAAGAAAGTATCCTATGATTGTACTAAACGTATAGGGGTGGAGATTTCAACTTTAGGAGCAAACAAGGCTATTGCACTGGGAGCATATGCTTTTGCTTTACAACAGATAGACAAGAAGATATAAGGGTTAGTTTGCTTTTTAAGTAGATAAGATTGTTTTCACGGATAACAAAAAATAATAAGACTCATTATGAATATGAAAAAAATAATATCTTTTTTTATCGTTGCTTGTTGCGCTATGTGTGCAACTGCTGCAAAAGTGGTATGGCAAATTGGCGTTGCGGATAATTCCGGAACAGAACTGGCTTTGGGCCCTTCTGAGTATAAAAAGTTCCTGGCTCATGATTTTGGTTATGAAGATCGTTACTTTTTAGTGGGGACTTCTGTTGACAAAAATGATTTCCCTTATGTGTTGCCAGGGCCTGATGATACTTGGGGAGGTACATGGAGTACTTCCGGTTGGAGAACTCATGATGCAAATATATTGTTTGGCATTAAAAAATTGCCGAAACATGGCAAATGGAAATTGGTGGTAGACTTGGTGGATGCCAATCCGAGCCGTTCGGTGGTTAAAGTTATGGTGAATTCTGCCGAAAAGAAGTTTGAAATTAAAGGGCATTCGAAAGGAGTACTGGAGGGTAATCTTCAAGATGCCAAGGAACAAATTCTTGAATTTCCAATTTCAGCCAATGATTTGAAAAAAGGTGGAAATATGGTCACTGTTTCTGTTCTTGAAGGGGGCTGGATTGTTTTCGATCAGATACGTTTGGAAGGTGCTGACGAACTTGTTCTGGAAAAGAATAATGAATATGCTTTCTTGCGCAATGTGGCTCCGGCAGAATATGAAATGGAAATGGATGGAGCAAAAATACAGCCTTTATTGGTTGATGTAGAGCATCTATCCGGTAACCCGAAATTGAGTGTAAAATTAGACGGTATAGATGTTTTTTCTGCGCAGTTGGACACGGCACGTTATGTATTTGAAGTACCTATGCCTGCTGTGAAAAAAAGTAGAAAGAGTGAATATCAAGTGTTTGTAGATGGACAATTGCTGGAAAAGGGTATTATTATACGTTCTCCGCAAAAGATACAGACATTTGCTGACTATGTAGATACCAAAATAGGTACGGCACATTCTCGATGGATGATTGCACCGGGACCTTGGATGCCTTTCAGTATGGTGAAGCTGAGTCCGGACAATCAAAATATGGGCTGGCAGGCCGGTTATCAACCAACTTTTGAAACTTTGGGTTGTTTCAGTCATATCCATGAGTGGACAATGGGCGGATTAGGGTTAATGCCTACTAACGGCAAGTTGTTTACTCAGGTTGGCGATCAGTTCCGTCCAGATGAAGGTTACCGTTCGCGTATTGACAAGAGGACAGAAGAAGCTCCGTTAGGATATTATAAGGTCTTCTTGACCGATACAGAAATCTGGGCGGAGGTGACAGCTACAGAAAGAGCAAGTTTCCAGAAATATACCTTCCCGAAAGATAAAGATGGACGTGTAATGATTGACCTTCATGTGCAAGCTGAATATGATTATAATCTGCTGGATGTAGATATTAAGAAGGTAAGTGATTATAGAATTGAGGGACGCTCTCATCAGATTTCTCCTCGTCCTTATGTGTGGAGTAATGACGCTGATCAGGAATATGTAGTGAACTTCGTAATAGAGTTTGATGCACCGATTAAGAAAGTAGGTGGCTGGAAGAATAAGCAAATATTGGATGGAGGCCATATATTTGGTAAGAACTTGAAAGATGCAGGACTTTATGTCGAATTTGATACGAAAAAGCATCCGGTGGTGCAGGCTCGTGCCGGTATTTCGTTGGTGAGTATTTCAAATGCTTCTGAAAATCTGCAAAAGGAAATCTCTGATAGATTTGGTTGGGATTTTGATGCGGTAGTGCAAAATCAGAAAGATGTATGGAATGGTATTTTCAACCGTCTGGATATAACTACCAATGACCGTCTGGAGAAGGTGCGCTTTTACACTAATATGTATCGTGCACTTTGCCGAAATTTGTGGAGTGATGTGAATGGCGAATGGGTGTCTCCGGACGAAAAGGTACGTAAATTTACAAATCCTGAACATGTAGCTTTAGGATGTGATGCTTTTTGGAATACTTTTTGGAATTTGAATCAGTTCTGGAATTTAGTGACACCCGAATGGAGCTCCAAATGGGTGAACTCTCAGTTGGCATTGTACGATGCAAACGGGTGGTTGGCAAAAGGTCCTGCCGGAATGGAATATATTCCGGTAATGGTGGCCGAACACGAAATTCCACAGATGGTATCTACCTATCAGATGGGTATTCGTGATTATGATGTGGAAAAGGCATTTGAAGCCATGAAAAAAATGCAGACTACTCCAGCTACACATGTTGCAGGTGGTTTTGCCGGTAATCGCGATTTGGTGTCTTATATGAAATATAAATACGTACCTATTGAATTGGGACGTTTTTCTAATACATTGGAGTATTCTTACGATGATTGGACTGTGGGACAGATGGCGAAAGCATTAGGTAAATTCTCGGAATATGCTACATTCAATGATCGCGGATATTGGTGGAAAAATGCTATTAATCCGGAAAATGGATATGCTCACATGCGTGATTCGGCCGGTAACTTTATCCCTGATTTTGATGCATTTCAAACCGGACGTAATCACCACTATGTAGAAGGTAATTCTTGGCAGCTTAGCTACTTTGTGCCTCAGGATGTACCGGCCTTGATTGACATAATGGGAGAAAAATCATTTGTGGATCGTCTGAACTGGGGTTTTGAAGTAAGTGAACCTTGGAGATACAATGCTCCCAATGACCAATATTGGGATTATCCGGTGGTTCAGGGCAACCAGCAGTCCATGCATTTTGCTTTCTTGTTCAATTGGGCCAATAAACCTTGGCTGACACAAAAATGGTCCCGTTCCATTATTGATAGATATTATGGTTGTGGCGTTGCCAATGCCTATTTGGGTGACGAAGATCAGGGCCAGATGAGTGCTTGGTTTGTGATGGCGGCTTTGGGACTGTTTCAGACTGATGGCGGTTGCAGTGTCGAACCTATTTATGAAATTGCCAGTCCATTGTATGAGAAAGTGGTTATTGATTTGGGCAAACGCTATAATCGTGGTGAAACATTTACAATTGAGGCTAAAAATGTATCCAGAAAAAATAAGTACGTTCAGAGTGCCACTCTGAATGGTGAGAAGTTGGAACGTTTCTATTTCCCCGCTGCAGAATTGCTAAAAGGTGGAGAATTGATACTGGAAATGGGTGATAAACCGAATAAGTCATGGGGGATTGCTCCATGCTCGGAAAATAAATAATGTTAGTGTCTACCGTCTTAATAAATTAATATCATGAAACGACTTTGTTTTTTGGTGATATGTATGAGTATCATTATGGGGTGTTCAACAAGTACTTCAAGCACTAAAGCTTTGGTGGACTATGTAGACCCAAACATTGGAACTGCGCATTGTCGTTGGTTCTTTTATACACCGGCTGCTATTCCGTTTGGCATGGCAAAACTGGCTCCTTCTACCGATGCGCATTTGGGAAATCCCGGTGGTTGGCAAGCAGTGGGGTATGATTTTCGTCATACTTCCATCGAAGGCTTTGCCAATTTTCACGAGTTCCAGGTAGGCGGTGTCGTATTTGCACCGACTGTCGGAGAATTGCAGACAGTACCGGGTGAGTTGGAAAATCCGGATGGCGGTTATCGTTCACGTTTCGATAAGAAAGATGAAGTGGCAGCTCCCGGGTACTATTCTGTTTTGTTGAAGGACTATGGAGTAAAGGCTGAATTGACTGCTATGAAACGAGTGGGATTTCATCGTTATACCTATCCCAAAACAGAACTGGCAAACCTTATCTTCGATATAGGTAACAAGCAAGGAGAAAGTGGTGAGGTGAAAGATGCCGAAGTACAATATTTTGAAGATGGCCGGGTGGAAGGTTATGTAATCACTTCCCCCGTATATGTTAATATTTATCAGAAAGGGGCAGATGTACGTATGTATTTCTCGGCTGTTCTTAATAAGAAGCCGGTTCAGGTAGGTACTTTTGTAAAAGATGTGGTTAATCCGGGTAAACATCAGGAAAAAGGACCAGGCGCGGGTCTTTACATGACATTCTCTACAGAAGAACAAGAGGCTGTGGAAGTCAAAGTGGGCCTATCCTATACTTCCATAGAGAATGCTCGTTTCAACCGGGAAACCGAGGCTGCGGATGTTACCTTTGACCAAGCCAAGAAGAATGCAACAGATGTGTGGAATGAATCTCTGAGCAGGATTTATGTGGAAGGAGGGAAGGAAACTGATAAAGTGAAGTTTTACACCGGATTGTTCCATGCGCTTTTGGGGCGTGGATTGGCTAGTGATGCAAATGGATATTATCCTAAAAATAATGGAACGGTCGGTCGTATTGCTCTTGATGAAGAAGGTAATCCGGTACATCAGCATTATAATACGGATGCCATTTGGGGTGGTTTCTGGAATCTGACGCAATTATGGTCATTGGCTTATCCCGAATATTATTCTGATTGGATAAAAAGTCAGTTGTTGGTTTATCAGGATGCCGGTTGGTTGGGTGATGGCATCGCATGCAGTAAATATGTGTCTGGAGTAGGGACGAATTTTACTAGCTTGGCTATTGCTGCTGCATATAATTGCGGTATTCGTGATTTTGACGTACAGCAGGGATATGAAGCTGCTTTGAAGAATGAAGTGGAATGGCGTGGAAGACTTGAAGGTGCAGGTAAGATGGATGTACGTCAGTTTGTGGAACGTGGATATTCTCCTTATGAAAAACGGTTTGATATGGTGACTCGTGAGGAAGGATCTGGGTTTGGTGCTTCACATACAATGGAATACAGTTTCAGTAGTTTTGCTGTGTCCCAATTTGCCAAACATTTGGGTAAAGAGGATGACTATAAGTTACTCTCTGATTTGTCGAATGGCTGGAAGAATCTTTATGATCCGGAGACCCGTTTGATTCGTCCCAAGGATACTAAAGGAAATTTTCTGGAAGATTTTAATCCATTGGCTCCTTGGAAGGGATTTCAAGAAGGAAATGCCGTGCAATATACATTTTATGTTCCTCACCAGATAGACGAATTGGTAGATTTGGTAGGGCAAGAAACGTTTAATAATCGTCTGGATAGTATCTTTTTGCTTTCACAGAAAAATATTTTTGGAGGTGGGAAAGAAGTGGATGCGTTCGCCGGATTGAAGACGGTGTATAATCATGGTAATCAGCCTAATTTGCATATTTCTTGGTTGTTTAACTTTTCGGGTAAACCATATCTGTCTCAAAAGTGGGTACGTGCTATTTTGGATGAGTTCTATGGCCTCGAAGGTATACATGGCTATGGTTATGGACAGGATGAGGATCAAGGACAATTGGGGGCTTGGTACGTAATGTCTGCATTGGGCTTATTTGATGTAAAGGGATTGACGGAGATTGATCCGAAATTCCAGATAGGTGCCCCTTTGTTTGACAAAGTCACTGTCCGTTTGAATAAAGATTATTATCCGGGAGAGAAATTTGTAATCGAAGCTAAGAAGCAGGCGGTAGGTGATTGTTATTTGCAGGATATATCTTTGAACAACCGTCCGCAAGATACTGTACAATTGCCCTTTAGTGAGGTCGTAAAAGGAGGAAAATTGGTTTTAGGTTTGGGAGCTTCACCTAATGAGGAATTGACTCACTGAGAAATATGTTATGAAAAATAATCTGTTTTCCACTTCTATGGTTGTACTGCCGATAATATCGGCAGTACAACCTATTTGGACCCAGAAAGTGTCCAATAAACCGTTGAATATTGTTTGTATTTTTACGGATGACCATGCTTTCCAGACCATAAGTGCTTACGGACATCCTATTTCAAAGTTGGCTCCGACACCTAACATTGATCGTTTGGCTGGGAATGGCATGCTTTTTACGCAATCTTTTGTAGAGAATTCCATTTCAGCTCCAAGCCGGGCGACCCTTTTAACGGGCTTGTATAGTCATCAGCACGGACAGACGAGGTTGGGGTGCTGTTTGAATCCACAGAAACAATGGTTTACCGAGCTGCTACAAAAAAAAGGATATGTAACTTCAGTCTTTGGAAAGTGGCATTTGAATGTTGAACCGAAGGGGTTTGACCATTATGACATTCTTTTTGATCAGGGTGAATACTATAATCCCAAGTTCCGTCGTCCTGATACAAACGGAGAATATATAAAAGAAAAAGGATATGCTACCACGTTGATAACCGATCATGCCATAGAGTGGTTGGAGAAAAACATCTCCGATGAGAAGCCTTTCTGTGTCCTTGTAAATCACAAGGCACCTCATCGTAATTGGATGCCTGACTTTCCCAATATGCATTTATTTGAGGATGTGGATTTTCCAGAACCTGAAACGCTATTTGATGACTATACGACACGTGGTCCGCAGATGAAAACTCAGGAGCTGACAATTGATCGGCACATGGGGTATGCGTTCGATTTTAAGGTGAGAGAATTGAAGAACGAACCTACATTGCAATATATTAGAGACAGTTGGCTGATGGCAATGGCTGAGATGGATAGCAAACAGCGTGCCACATGGGAAGCTATTTATGACAAGAAAAATGAAGAATTCCTGAAAAATCCTCCGGTTGGAAAGGATTTGCTTCGGTGGAAATATCAACGGTATGTAAAAGAGTATTGTCGGACTATCCGTTCGGTAGATGAACAAGTGGGCCGTTTGCTTGATTATTTGGAAGAAAAAGGAGTTCTGGATAATACAGTGATAGTTTATACCTCTGATCAAGGTTTTCTGTTGGGAGAGCATGGACTGTATGACAAGCGCTTTATGTATGAGGAGTCTTTCCGTACACCTCTGATTATTTCGTGCCCTTCTTTAGTCAAGAAACATTCGGTATGCAAAGAGCTGGTGCAGAATATTGATTTGGCACCGACTTTCCTGAGCCTTGCAGGAGTGGAGGTGCCGAAAGAGATGTCTGGGCGCTCTTTATTACCGTTGTTTAAAAATGGAAAGGCGGAAAATTGGCGAAATGAGTTATACTATCATTTTTACGATTATCCGGCAGTGGGTAGTGTACGCAAACATGATGGCATTCGCACTAAACGCTACAAATTGATTCATTGGTATGGAGAGGGTAGTGGGAATGATGAAGCTATTGACTTTTGGGAATTGTATGATTTGAAAAAAGATGTGATGGAGGTCAATAATGTATATGATAACCCGAAGTATGTAAAAGTACGGGAAGCACTGACTGTTCAATTGGAAAAACTGCGTAAAGACGTGGGAGTGACAGAATAGACATTTTATATAAAAATCCATGAAAATGAAAAAACAAAACTCTATAATGACAGCCTTTCCGGTACTTTTCGGTTTCTTTGTGATGGGCTTCTGTGATATTGTCGGTATTTCATCAGACTATGTTCAGCGTAGTTTTAACTGGTCACCTATGATGACCGGGTTTGTACCTTCAATGGTGTTTGTTTGGTTCTTGTTTTTAGGAATTCCGATAGGTAATCGGATGAATAAATGGGGACGTAAGAATACCGTACTTGTTAGTATGGTGATTACAATTGTAGGTATGATTCTGCCATTATTGGCGTATGATGGTGTAACTTGCATGGTGGCTTATGCCTTGTTGGGTATAGGAAATGCTATTTTACAAGTTTCTTTAAATCCGTTGCTTAATAATGTTATAACTAACAAAGCTTTCCTGACAAGTAGTTTGACAGTTGGGCAGGTAATAAAAGCGGCTTCTTCTTTGGTCGGCCCGGAGATTGTATTGCTGGCTGTCCATTATTGGGGGGGGGATAAATGGTATTATTGCTTCCCCATTCTTGGCTTCATCACTTTATTGTCGACAGTTTGGCTGATTGCAACCCCTATTGAACGGGAAAGAAATGTTGTGTCGAACAGTGATCTTTCCATGAGGAATACGTTTGCTTTGCTGAAAGACCGGACTATTCTATTACTGTTTTTAGGAATTTTCTTTATTGTAGGCGTGGATGTGGCGACAAACTTTATTAGTTCGAAACTTATGTCTACCCGTTTTGGATGGTCTGATGAGCAAGTAAAATTTGCTCCTCAAGTCTATTTCCTCAGTCGTACGATTGGCGCTTTGTTAGGGGCGTTCTTATTGACCCGTATTGCAGAAATGAGGTACTTTCGTATAAATATTGTAGCTTGTGTTGTTTCGCTGCTAGTTTTAATAGGAGTGGAAAAGGATGTGGTGAATATAGTTTGTATTGGTGCAGTAGGCTTTTTTGCTTCATCAGTTTTCTCTATTATTTATTCAATGGCTTTGCAGGCGCGTCCGGAGAAGGCAAATCAGATTTCCGGTCTGATGATTACAGCTGTTGCCGGGGGGGGAGTGGTAACTCCGGTTATCGGTTTTGCCATCGGTACTGTAGGTATTATCGGTGGTGTTGTGGTGACGTTGGCCTGCGTATTATATCTAACGTATTGCGCTTTTGGTATAAAAGTAACTTCTTGTGTAAAGTGATTCGTTTTTCGATACTATATAATACATCATCATTTTTATTTTTTAAGAGGGTGTGTCAAAACAGGCACATCCTCTTTTCATATCAGATACAGTTCGGCAAT
>OLRS01000598.1_pt1 | contig 42120 bp, 35 predicted proteins | sample 1673171 | NCBI WGS metagenome assembly OLRS01 (sample SAMEA3136762, study PRJEB25190) | human gut metagenome | biome: human gut; feature: human-associated habitat; material: faeces | place: Austria | collected 2013
GTACACACGACCATAGAACTTGGCGATCATACGGAGGCAGCTAGGACCACAGTCCATAGAATCCAATTGCTGATAATGTGGAAACGATCTTAGCATAAATTAAAACATTAGGATATAGACATGATTTAGTTCTTATTTCTTATACTTGATCAGCATTATGACGGGATTGGAATCCTCATTCAATTTCGTCGCGATTTCGTTTAGCCTACCTTTGAGCTTCCCTTCTTTATAAGCCTCAATCAGTTCAGGCGCATCAAAGGGATACCAGTTCGCGATATCTTGATTAATAGATGAAATCCAATAGATCGGTCTTTGATATAAAAAATCAGTATTATATATTTGATATTTGAATATAGAATCTTCCTGTTTGTCGTATACCAACCTACTCACCGGTATTTTTCTCGTTTTAATATCGAGTTTTTTTTCTACGGTTCTCATAAAATAATAACGGCTTGTCACCTCCTCTACAAAAAGAAATATTTCTGTATCCATGGAATATATAGAGGGTGTCCTCACGATAAAAGGTTTAATATGACCATTTGGCGAATAGGAATATAGGGTATCGGATGAGAGATTCATAAGTATCCAATTATCGGAAGTGGCGGTTGTAGCAAAAAAAGTAGGAATTACTTTTTGATCATTATCTCCGAATATAACCAGTGTTTTCTGTTCTTTAGAAGGAATTGTAATTTTCTGGATAATACTTCCGTCATACTTTGAGATAATCAAATGATAAGGCTGTTGGTCTGCCACCATTCCATAGCCTTTGTTATCATAAGTGATCAGATTATCCTTGTCATAATTAAAAACCTTAAGGTAGTCACTTTCGGGGTCTAGGAAATTAAAGCTTCTTTTAAAGTCCCCGTCTAAATCATATACTGATATTTTCCCTGTATGTGTAACAAATAGCTCATTGTTTTCCTCATCTAGTGTAATTCCTGCAATCCCCGGATATTCCTCGACACCTTGTCCTAAACGGTTTATTTTCCGTATAGCTTTTCCCGTTTTCCGGTCAAAAATGAATATGTTCCCGTCGTTTGTGTTGTTTTTTACTATTATAAATTTTTCGTCGACATCCATGACATTACCATGTGTGATAAATTCGTCAGTCGTTTCCAGCGCAATATATTCCACATCCATAATATCCTGAAGGATTAGCTCCTTTTCTGGGTAATCTTTGCTAACATTGATCGTGACAAGCTCGTCTGTCGATTGCTTATCTTTTCCACATCCCGCTAAGGCAAAGAGGAGGACTACTGAAATTAAATTTACTTTCATGCTAGTATTTATTTTTCTTATGTTTTATCAGCATAATCACCGGATTAGACTCTTCATCCAATGTAGTTGCGATCTCTTTCAGTTTGCCTTTCAATCGTCCTTTCCCGTAAGCCTCGGCAAGTTCGTGGGCTTGCAATGACTGTCCGATTACGAATTCCGGATCTAAAGGTCTCGACGTCATATCCACTTCTCTTTTGCTGGTATAATCACCATTGTATATTTTAGGTATGAATAAAGAATTTTCCAGTCTATCGTACATCAATCCGGAAATTGGAAACCCTCTCCCTGTTTCAAAATTAAATTCCGCTTTCAACAGGCTCATGAAATAATAACGGTCGGTAAAAACGGTTGGTATAAGAAATACTTCAGGAGGATCCATGGAGTGTATGGAGGGGGTTCTTACGATAAGGGGGATTGTCGTATTAGCATCCGGCAAATAGTGGTATATGGTATCGGATGATGTCTCCATAAGTACCCAATTGGTATGATCTGGAACTATTTGATACATGGCGGTTGGTACTGGAGCGGCCCAGTTCTCCCAGTTTTCCCCATCTCTTGCGACCGGGCTTTTAACTTCATCAAAAGGAATTGATATTTTCCGGGTGATACTTCCATCCTGCTTGGAAAAGATTAAATAATATGGAGGTATGGCGTTTGACGGGTTTTCCAGACTATTATCTGGTACATAAGAGATCAAATTATCCCGGTCGTAATTAAATGTATTTATATGAGATTCCGTACCTTCGGCTTTGAAACTCCTTTTAAAATTTCCGTATAGATCATATACAGAGATTTTACTTCCGGTATAGGCTATAACAAATATTTCCTTGTTTGCTTCATCCAGAACAACCTCCGTAATACCTACATATTCCTCGCCACCTTGCCCTTTCCTGTTTATCTTCTTCAAGGCTTTGCCGGTTTTTCTGTCAAAAACAAACAAATTCCCGTCGTTGGCCCAGTTGGTTATTAATATAACTTCTGCACCAATGGCCATTACTTTGCCTTGGGTAACAAACTCATCATTTGTTTCCAACGGGATGTATTCCACATCCATGAAATCCTGTAGTGTCAATTCCTTTTCAGGATAATTCTTTGTAACATCAACTGTGATGAGTTCATTTGTTGATTGTTTATCTTTTCCACATCCCGCTAACGCAAAGAGAAGGATCGCTGAAATTGTGATTATCCATTTCATTATTCTTACGATTTAAGGTTAAACACTTAGGGCGATACATTCGCTCAATCATGCCTAATTACAAAAATAGGTTATTTTTTCTCGATATCTCTTCTTTTTGCTCAAAACTTATAGCGGTGAATGGAATTCTATCCGTTATTTACATAATTTAGGCAAAGGCTTAGCAATGGATGTTGTTTCCTCTCGCTATCTTGCTATCTTGTGGGTCACTTATCAAAAGGTCGAATAGTTCGTTTATTTCCGGGTCGTTGATTCCCAGATCATCCTTTTCGGACTCCAGATGCCAGCTGACCCATGTTTGTCCTTCCAACTTATCCAGTCTTCGCTATCTAAAAAAGCGATATACTCACCTTGGGCAATCTCCAAACCTGGGTTACGGGCAGCGGACGCTCCCTCGTTCTCTTGATGAATCACCTTGATACGATCCTCTTTCTTAGCGTATTCGTCAGCGATCTTTCTGGATAAGTCGGTCGAGCCATCATCCACCAAGACAATCTCCAAGTGCAGATCGCCTTGGTACATCAAGGAATCTATGCATGTGGTCAAATATTTTTTGCTTCTTGGAAGGCCCTTGTATAATCACCGTTACCGGCTATCAGCAAACGACTATTAGGATGAGCTTCTAAGACCATATGGAACGCTTTGATCAAAGAACTCACACCCTTTATTTCGTCAATCCGATCGGCAAAAAAAATAATTGTTTCTCAATTTTTGTATTATAAGAGACAGCCTCCATTGGATTCATAACCATTAGGGATTGGTTTGTTTTTTGTGTTTTATTAACATGATTACCGGATTGGATTCTTCATCTAAACTTGCGGCAATTTCTTTTAATCGTCCCTTCAACTTCCCTTTTTCATAATCCTCAATGAGCTGGGAAGCCTCGATACTTTGCCAAGATGCGATTTTATCGTCTACAGGAAGTGATTTCATATTCACCGCTCTTTTCTCAGAATAATCGTTGTTATATACAATATATTCAAAAATAGCCTTTTCTTGTTTGTCATATAATAAGTCTGTAGTGGGAAATCCCTCATGTGTCTCGAAGTTATATTCTTTTTTAACCGTTTCCATAAAATAATAGCGGTTAGTAAGAATCCCTAGGAAGAGGAATACTTCCGGATTCATGGATTGTACGGATGGGGTCCTTGCTATAATCGGTATCATTTTATGGTCTGATTGGTACTTATATACTGTATCGGATGATTGTTCTACAAGTACCCAACAATCAAAATAGGGAATTATAGGATTATAGTTATCAGGGATCACGTTGTAATATATATCCTTTGCTTTATCAGAATAGTTTACAGCCATTGATATTTTTTCTTTAAATGGAATCTGGATTTGTTTGGTTGTTCCATCCTGTTTAGATATAATAGTAAAAGCAGGCTTGTCTGTTACCCAATAATTATTAGTTATTAAACTTGTTTGGTTGAAATTGTATAAATGAAAGAAATAGAGTTCATCACCTCGTTTAAGGCTTCTTTTAAAATTCCCATCTAAATCATATACTGATATTTTCCTTGAAAAATGATCGAGTACAAATATTTCATTTTGTTTTTCATCAAGCACAATTCTTTGGATGAACGTATATTCTTCTCCACCTTGCCCTTCTCTATTTATTTTTTTTAATCCTTTTCCCGTTTTTCTGTCATAGATAAAGATATCTCCATCTCTGATTCGGTTTCTGGCAAGAATAATATCCTTTCCGATTGCTAGGACAAGACCTTGGCAAATAAAATCGTCCTTTGTTTCCAAAGGAATATATTCGACATCCATAAAATCTTGAAGAATTAGTTCTTTTTTAGGGTAACTTACCGTAACATCAACAGTGATAAGCTCATTTGTCGATTGCTTATCTTTTCCACATCCCGCTAACGCAAAGAGGAGGATCGCTGGTATTGTGATTATCCATTTCATTATTCTTCCGATTTAAGGTTAAACACTTGGAGCGATACGTTCGCTCAATCATGCCTAGTTACAAAACTAGGTTATTTTTTCTCGTGATCTCTTCTTTTTGCTCAAAACTTATAGCGGTGAATGGAATTCTATCCATTATTTACATAATTTCGGCACAGTCTTAGCAATGGATGTTGTTCACCCTCGCTATCTTGTGGGTCACTTATCAAAAGGTCGAATAGTTCGCTTATTTCCGGATCGTTGATTCCCGGATCATCCTTTTCGGACTCCAGATGCCAGCTGACCCATGTTTGTCCTTCCAGCTTATCCTGATCATTCTCTAGCTCATAATGCAATGTGGGAAGGTGGAAAACGACTATAGTCGCCTGTTGGAAATATTTCCTGTCGGTGGTTATCACCCAATCAACGGGTACATCCTCTATTTTCAACTGTAGATCTTCCCCATTTATCGTGTTGAATACGAGCATCACTTTTTTACCAGCCTTTATTTGGCAATCTACGCCTGCTACCCAATCAGACACACGCCAATCCGTATATTCTTTCAGCCCGGCTTCTGCCTTGTAGTAATAATTTCTGCATCTTTGTATAGATTCCGGAATCATTTGCCCGCAATCCCTCCAAAATCGATCCAGATAATGTTTGTGTACTATGTATGAGGAATCTTTTATGTTGGGAAGTAGTGTGAATGCCTTAGAATAAAGCCTGAGGATGTTTACATACCACCAGCTTCTCAAGTCAACGCTCGTCTTAGAGGAAACAAATTGATCAGAGAATTTAATCAATCCCTCAGTAACTTGAAATAATGATTTCAGCCTTTGGGCTAGGCTTGTCGTATGCATGACCGATTCTTCGTTCTGGCGGTAATAATAAAACTCAATGTTGGTGATAACCATCCTCTCCGCTTGGCAAAGGACGATGGGACACCATAACTCATCCTCATGCATGATGCCTTCCTCAAAACGAGCCTGTATTTTATGCAGATATTTCCTATTGTATATGTATTTGAAGGGCATGGGCAAATAGAAACAAGTTTTGACTAATTCTATGAAACTTTCTTTACCGGAAAGCAATTCTTTTATAGATCCGTTGGAAATACATTTAAAAGGTTTATCCATACTTCCGTCTTGATGACATAGCCACATATTTCCCATCACGACATCGGCATGATGTTTCACCGCCTCATCATATAAAAGAGATAATGATTCATCTTTAATCCAGTCATCACTATCTAAAAAAGCGATGTACTCTTCCGTGGCAATATCCAAACCAACGTTGCGGGCTGCGGATGCTCCCCCGTTCTCTTGATGAATCACTTTGATACGCTCCTCTTTTTTAGCGTATTCATCAGCAATTTCCCCTGACAAATCAGTCGAGCCATCATTAACCAATATAATCTCCATACGAAGGCCACCTTGGTTCTTCAACGAGTCGATACAAACCGTCAAATATTTCTCCACGTTATATATCGGGATAATGATCGATATGTCGATTTGATTGAGCGTATCCATATAGTATCAGGTTCGTTGATTATTATTTACATTCTTGGAATAAGGATTTATAAAATGCGATCATGTTTTTCCCGAATACTTCCGAGGAATATTTCTCCAAATACCGTTTGCGACCGTTCTTCCCGAGTCGTTTCGCTTCTTTCGGGTTCTGTAATAGGTAGACGATCTTCTGCGCTAACAGGGAGGTGTCGATCTCTACACTATCAGGAGATACTATTAATGGTACTTTCAATCCGCAAGATTCGTCTACGACCTCGTTCAACCCGGATGTGGCGGTTGCGACGATGGGTAATTCATGCATCATCATTTCGACAGGTACATAACCAAAAGGCTCGAATAGGGAAGGTACGACACCGACATCAGCTAAACGGTATAACTCAAAAAGCGAGGTTTGATCAACGAAACCAGTGAAAGTTATTTTGGAGAAGATAGGATTGGCTTCGGAGAAAGAATTTTGATAATCGCCATCACCAACTATCCATAAACGGCAATTGGGGCTTTCTTGTAAAATTAATTGAAAGGCTCGAATCAAGAAATGAGTTCCCTTGATCTCTTCTAACCGTCCGACAAAAATAATCATTTGTTCTTCTGGGTACAAGTGCCATTTTTTTCGTAATCTCTTCTGGTCAACTTCTTCTTTTATCTTGTCGCTCATTCCGTTTGGAATAATTATTATACGATTTATATCTACTCCATAATCGTGATACAATAATTCTTGCATATAGTTTGACAGGCTGATCACTTGATCCATTCTTTCATAACATGTCCTTTCCTCCTCGAATGATTTTTGGATTAAATCTTCCAATTCATTTGTTTCTTTTTTTCGTAAGATAATTCGAAGTTTTTCTAAGTTATCATGAATAACTGAACTCCATTCAGAAAAATGAGTGACAGTAATCACTTTGCAATCAAATGCAATTTTTAGTTCTAATGCAAGTGATTTATCTCTGTATGAATTTAAATGAAAAACTAGATTTTTTTGGTCTTGAATATAATTTCTGAGTAGATAGACAATATTCCGAGAGTAAACTTTTCGTTGTTCTTGATCTAGAAGATTCCATTCTTTTGAGATCGGCTCTGGGAAATACCAGTATGAAACATCTTTCACTTCTTTTTTTTCGATTTGAAGTTGGTCACATAATATGTGAACTACATGGATGTGGATACTATTACTTTTACTTCGCAAGGCGGTAATCAATTCACGAATATAGGTACCTACTCCGTATAAGCCACCTCGACTTTTGTTCGAGAAAATATATAGATTAATCATTTTTATGGTATGTTGATAGAATATACTTACAACTTATATTATAAAAGCTGTTGCCACGAAGTCTCAATTGCTCCAAGGGCAGTCAATCTATACATGCCCTCACCTGCATAACCACCAGATAACCCCATATTCTCCAATGTTAAACTAGGTTTAAGCTTCGGAAATATTCTGTTCGACTCTAATTCTCTAGTGTGTGCACGCAAAAAAAGATATATGTCTTGTTGTTCATTTGCTGATAGATCATTTCTATTATTTTTGATACTCTCTGTGATAAAAGATAAACATTCGTTGCTCATTTGGCTTTTGGCACGATGAAGCCAATACCATCCATATCCAATCAATCCTTCATCACGACTGTAATTAGGGAAAGGGTCGTGAATGACGGCTCGGTACATCCGCTTATCGAAATCCTCAAATAAATCTTCCTCAATCTCAATAAGATTATTGTAGGATAAATAGTTGATCCCTACCCCAATACCAGCTATGCCTTTCTCATAATCTGGACGATAATTTACATGGAGCTGTTCTTGGATTGCCATGATCAAATCCCATGCATATTCTTCGAATAATGTTTTTCCTGTATAACGAGCATAATGGAAGAAGAAAATAGCTATTCCTAACTTGCCATGTAGTAATCCTGGGCATTTTGTTAATGTCCCATTTAAAAGAAGCCAATCTGCAATTTTTGTTAGTTCCATAATAATTATTCTAGGCAGTTACTTCTTTTGTTTATATTTTGCAATCATAAGAACTGGATTGGATTCCTCATCTAAGCTGGCTGCAATCTCTTTTAATTTGCCTTTTAAATTCCCATTTTTATAGGCATCAACTAGATCAGGTGCTTCTAATGTTTTAACAAAGGCTATTTCTTTATTTATAAAGGCTATTCCTCCATAACCCAAACTTACAAATTCTTTATGCACATAATCAGCATTATAAAGAGAGTATTCATAGATAATATTTTCTTTCATATCATACATTAAATCTGTTCTTGGAAGTCCTACCCGACTTGAAAAATCATATACTTTTTTTACTGTCTGCATAAAATAGTAGCGATCAGTAAGAACTGATGGATATAGAAATATCTCGGTTCCCATTGATTGTATGGAAGGAGTTCTTGCTATAAAAGGGACAACTCTTTTATCAGTAAAAACCCGATATATCGTATCTGATGAGTGATCCATTAAAATCCATGAATCATGAAATGGAACAAATTCTTCATTTCGAGGTCTTGCAGATTTAGTCTGTTCCTTATTAATAATTAAACTGGTTTTTTTCTTGTCATATGGAATATGAATTTCTTTGATAAGTCTTCCGTCCTGTTTTGAGATAATATAAAATATGTTTTTGATTTCATCGGTAAATAAATTGTCTCCATCATTACAGATTAAATAGTCACTTCCTAAATTGAAAACCCGATCATAGGATGCCCCTTCTATATTTTTAAAACTTCGTTTAAAATTACCTTGTAGATCATATATATATACTTTTTTAGATCGATTATCAACTACAAATAATTCTTCATGTTCTTCATCTAGGGTAACTCGCAAAAGAAAGCTATATTCTTCGGAACCAGAACCTTGCCTATTTATTTTTCTAATACCTTTCCCTTTTCGGTCAAAAATGAATATATCACCATCTGAAGATAATTTCAGATTTCTGACAATAATCATATCCTTACTGATATCTTGCATATACCCCATAGTCGTAAACGTACGACTGGTGTCTAGCGGGATATAATCTATATCAAATATATCTTGGAGAGCAAATTCTTTTTGAGGGTAATCTTTTGTGACATCTATTGTGAGCAAATCTTTACTTTGTTGCATATTTACACAGCCTCCACTCAAAATAGAAAGGAGGACAGATAATGCTATAATTTTATTTTTCATTACTTTTTATATTTTAGAATTAAAGATTCTCACAATTTGGATTATGAATATTTACATGACAAAGGTTAGTTTGCCCAATCATTATTTCATAATCAGAAGGAGACGGACATAGCCATTGATAAATACATGCATTGCAAGGCTCTTGATTGCGTACTCGCAGCCAAGATTTTCCTTCTTCTATTTCTTTCTGTATTAACTCAAAAATACTATGAGTACATATGTTGACTAATGCTGGATAATTTATATTCGAATGCACATCTCCATTTGGCATTATGTTGATTTTCCCAAAGTCATTATTATTTATCATTTGTTTGATAAAAAAGTCTTTAATGGACATTGATGTAGATAATATATCGCTCTTTTTTAGAAAAACATTTTCTTTGAAAAAATCGATATTATACCCTGTGTATATTGGATTAAATTGATATTTGTCAATTTGATATTCTTCGATAATTTCCCAAGCTTTTAGATAATCATCTAAAGATGCTATATCAAAAATAAGTTCAAATAGATTATTCTGATCTTTTAACGATTGTGTAGTTATGATTAATTGTTTTATATCTATAGGAAAATGAATATGTATTTTGTATAAAAAAATATTTTTGCATACTGATGCTGGAATTGCAAAATTAATATAATTGCATATTATTTTTTTTGACGAATTATATTGATTCAAAAAATCAACAAGCTTGTCAAATTTAGCAATGTGTTTTAAATCCCCACTGATGCTATATGTTATATTATCTGGCATTGACTGCAAATAATCAATTAGCTTATCTTGATCTAAGATATGATCAAGATGAATGATTATTTCGTTTAAAAAATGCAATAAGTTGGCATTTTTTATAAAATTATACTTTTCGTTACGTTTATTGCAGAAATTAGTATGTGGTAATATTTGTATAGGTTTCCCTTTAGATAAAGATATATCTATAATATCTCCCATGTATTTTTCTCTTAAATTTGTAATAAAAGAATGTATATCATTTTGTCTATATTGCTCATTTTTCAATATGGTAACACCGCAATTTTCATCTTGAAGTAATTCTTCTAATAGATTAATTACTTTTTCATTATTAGAGATTATGGTTTCTTTGTCTAATGTGTTATACAATAACATATAGCCATTTGCAATGTTTATATGCACATAAGGCTCAATCATAAACCAATAGTCACTTGTTCTTTCCATTACTCTGTTATTAAATGATTAATTATTTGAAAGAATTCACTAGGACATTTTTCCAAATATGAAAAAATGCGATTTAGTTTATCTTCAAATGTTTTTTGATTCTGAAAGTCTGGACAAACAAATTCCTCTACACCTAGTTGATCCAGATTATCCAAACTTAATAAGCAAGTGGAGCAAGCTCTTCCTCCGTAGCAATATTGACAAACTTTTTTGCAGTGTACATAATAAGAATTGTACCTTTGTACAATTTCAGGAATGTTAATAAATACATGATCATTTACTTTGCCTAAAAAGTTTTTGTAGCTAACTTTTTCACAAGGTAACAAGTTATTGTGCGTGTTTAAGAATATTCTTGTTTGAAAGGGCAAACAAGTTCCCGTTGGGAAGGAATCTATCAAATCATACAATAAGTAGAGTGTGTTTGAAAGATACAAATTGAGAGAATAATGTTTCAAAAACTTTTTTGATTCATTAAATGGGATCAATCGATTACTTACTATGGGTAATACGTCAGATCCTTCCTTTTGGAATTCCTTCTCGCTTATTTTTCTGGAATGAAAAATATCATCAAAAATATTTTTTTTATTAAGATTTATATGATCTGAGCTTAATTGTGATATTCTTGGAATTTTACCATATCTATTATAAATAAACTCGTAAATTCCTTTTATGGAATTGCGATTATTTAGTACTGCATTAAAATTCACATATTTATCGAAATAACTAGGATGTTTTAGTTTTATCATATCGGTATTCATTAAAACATCATGAAATGAATTTTTGTTGTTGCTTGCATAGGTACGATAACTATGAGCTTTTTCGTTTCCATCAAAACTGATTAATAACTCTATATTATTTTCAACTATAAAGTCGATATATTTGTGTATTAAGGTGGCATTTGTTGTCATATTGAACATTAAGTCCAATTTTTTGTTTTTGTTTAAAAGTTTCGCTTCTTCTATTATTTGTTGTATAGCAGGAAAATTGACAAGTGGTTCTCCCCCCAAAAAAGCTAATTGTTAATTTGGTCTTTTTATGTTTTACATTGAAAATGTATCTTAGGAAATTTAAAGCGTATTTTATATTTATATTTTTGGATTCTTTTTTTGAGAAGTTGTATAAATCACCTAGTGAACAATATTTGCATTTTAAATTACAATAATCTGTTATTTCAAATACAATAACTTTCGTTTGAGTGATATTTTCCTTTATGCTATTTTCGCTAATATTAGCTTTAAATTCAAAAGGTTTTGCTTCTCCAAAAAAACCATGATTTACAAGATAAGAGTATTTTTTCAAATAATAAGCATCTATATTTATATCTGTCGACTTTTCATGAATTTTTTTTAATTCGGGATGTATTAACATAGATAGTATGCGTTGGGTATCATACAAATAGAAGTTGTTATTTTCAGTGGAATGTATTATTGATTTCATTATAGTAGATTAATTAAACAAAAAGTTCATTCTATGCATTACATTCAAAAAATATTCAAGGTCGGTAAAGACCTTGAATATGACAACTTGGAGTCTTTGTAATAAGATAATACTAGTCGTAGATGTTGATAGCAGTAGATTATGAATACTTATCAACAGTTGTATTCGATATGCTGGTATTTGGAGAGCAGCCATCAGGACAATCAGATCCACCTTTTAGGATTCTCATTTCACGTTTCTCCAACTCATTCTCACTAAGCTTATTCAGCTTTAATTTTCCAAGGATTTGCTTTTTGTCTTTTTCCATAACTATTCGTTATTAGATTGTTAATAATTTGTTCTTTACAGAAGTAATATTACAAATGTATAGTATTTAATGCGCAAAAACAATAGTCTATTTGGGCTTTTTTTGTTTTTTTTGCGCAGAGATTCACCTTCTTAGTAGTTTCTTTATGATCCAACTGCGAATTGTACTTTCTGCGATATCGACCATGGAAGCAATTGAGCGGATGCTTTTACCTTTATCTAATAATATTTGTATTTCACACATCAACTTTTTATTGATTTTTTTGGGGGAGCTATGTATTGTTTCATTTGGAAAATCGATCTTTTTTTCTTTGTATGGGTGTAGGAGGTTACAATGGTTTGCTCTTTCGATGGCTTCTTGTATAGAATGAACATTCAATTTAACGAATAGGGCCTTGATTTGATTTTGTATCGTATGTTTACTACGACATAAGGTTTCTGAAATCTCATTTGAATTTAGTCCTTGCCGGGAAAGATTTAATAAAATTCGTTCCCGCTCGTTTAGGAGACTCATTGTATGTGTGCTCCAAGAACCGACTGCAGGTTCATATTTTTCATAAGTTAGCGAGTTTTTGTAATGTAAGTAGAAGCCGTTTTTTTTATATGCTACACTTTCTACAGAACAGATTAAATAGCTTATTTTTTCATTCTTCCAAACAGGAATCATTCTTTGATAGAGCACTTGTGATAGTGGATCTTTAGTATAAGAGTTCTTACGAATCAAGCGGACTGTACATGAAATATGATCTATCTCATTTCGCTTTTCATGTAATGCTTGTAGGTGTTGAGGGATAATTTCTAAAAAGTTGTTCCATAAAGATAGATCTTCAGGATGGATAATCAGAGGAAATAAATCAAAGTTAAGTTTCATAGCTTCCTTTACAGAATAACCACATAGTAATAAATCATCCGGTTTGATATAGATGAAACGTTTTTTTGATATATCTAGTACGTAAAAACTACCAGTAATAACCGCAGAAAACATTCTACAATATTGAATCAGAAGAGGTTCTTGTTCTTCTGAAATTTCAATTATATTATTTATATATTGGTAGATCGACTCTTCAATGGGGTTCATAACAACATCTATTTATCAGTTATTTTCTATTAGTTTAGCCAGCTGCCGAAAAAGTAATGTATGGCAAATGACTTCTCTATCTTACTCTCTACATTCTTGGTTGTTTCATTGTTTATGATTGTTTTTATATCTGTATAGGTTAGAGGTGCTATTAGTTCTGCTGGAATTAATGTCACACGCTTTTGATAATTGCTGTTTTTGTATACTTGAGTGGTCATGCAGGGGCCTGTTGTATTAAGAATCAACTCGCAAAGATCAGAGTACATGTTGCTATTTTTCTCAGTACAAAATACAGTATCGATCAGCTCTTTGAAATAAGGATGCTCCGGAACTGTCGCCATAAAAGCATTTCCAACAATGTAAGGCACATGGATACGGAAAGCGTGAGCTTCCGGTTCCAATCCCATGGCACATTCTGTATTACATAATATAGGAGTGATATTTTCCGTACATTCATAATCCATGTCTACATATAGACCACCAAACTTATAAAGTATTAAATACCGGATTGCGTCCCAACGTTGTACATTATGTGGAAAAGCATTATAGGCCGGAATAAATTCCGGATAATAGGTTTTCAAAAGGTAATTATATACTACTTTACACTATCACTAAAATAATAAAAGGATACATGGTTATGTATCCTTTTATTATTCAATCGTTTTTCTCTTTTTTCTTTCCTTTCCCTTCTCTTTTAACATCTCAAGAAGGGTTTTTCTTAAAAAGAGGATCACGAGGATCTGTTTTCGGATTATAGCTAAATATACCTTTAGCTATTCCTTTCATATCTTCTTCTATGTTCGGATCTCCACATTCTCCCCTCATTATCTTATCATACAACTTATCTTGTATTGGAAACGCCTTGTCTAACATTTCCTTAAATTTATCCCAATCGTAACCCGAAGCTCTTCCAAGGGCCTCTATTGCAGCTAAATGTTCTTTTAGTTTAGGCTTGCCAAGATCTTCTGATAAAAACTGGTGATCTTTCTTAGACTTATGTCCTTTATCGTTTTTAGGATTCCTTGTTTTAAGTTCTTCAAGAACTCCCGGTCCAAGTCTTTTATAAACAATATCATTGATCCACTGGCCAACAACAGCGGGTCTCTTATGTATATTCTCCCAATCCCATCCCCTCATCTTGTAAATCATTTCAAAAAAACTGTCATTAAATATTTTCACCCATTTACTCGCCTCTTCTGTAAGGAATTGATTCAGGAATTTCTGTAGTTCGTCTTTCGCCCTATTCTTGTCTTCTTGATACCCTGTGGCTTCATCTACCAATGCTATGATACCAACTTTTGCGAGTGCCCTAACAATTATATCACATCTATTTATGACTGTTTGTTGATTGACACCTAAAGATGTTTTTTTGCTTAATGCACAATCTCTAGCATTAAGCATGATTTCGCAAATATCAGGTAATATTGTAGCTTCATAAGCCATTATTTTTCTATTTCCGTTAAAACAAGGAAACGACTTATCTTTTACCGATAAATAACCATCTGGAATACAATCATTTATAGCCTTAGAAGATAGTATTTTTACTAATTTTGTACCCGATCTATCATTAGGATCGTCAAGCCCTAAAACGTTTTGCATACCCGTAGTAGATAACACTCTTCTCCCATCCTCTAACACATAACAAGGAATCTTTAAACCATTAAGGTCTAATTCTCCTTCATACTTAATCTTATTGTCTATTTTTTCCATCGCATTAGTTTAACTGTAAATATCTTAATCGGTGTCCGATATTCTGCAAAAGTACGTCGAATCTTTCACATTCGGAAAGATGTTTGGTATTATACCTAAAAGCTGATGAGTCCACATACCTTTGCAAATGCTTCTTTGACACCCAATGATGGACACCCTTCAATGTTCTTTTTAGGTGTCCCCAGAATCCTTCGATCGTATTAGTATGTCTATTCCCAATGACGTAAGCGCCTTTCTTATGATAGACAACACCGTGATCGTATAGGTTAGGATCTAAGTTTCTATAAGCTTGCCATTCATCCGAGAAGATTGTAGATCCCGGACATACAACATCGTTTATAATCGGAATCAAAGTTCCGGCTTTAGTATCATTAACAACCTTGGCTATAACAAAGCCTTCTCTTTGTAGCATACCAAATACCGGAACCTTGTCCTTACAACTCCTGCCTCTTGCGTTTCTTACCTTCTTACTACTATGCCTATTCTTATTCAATCCCCCTATATAAGTCTCATCTACCTCAACCTCTCCGTTTAGACATTGACTGGCATCTATATTGAAACAATTCTGGATACGTTGCAACATAAACCAAGCCGTCTTTTGTGTTATGTTAATGAACTTAGCCAACTGAACGGAAGAGACACCCTTCTTAGCATTTATGACGATATAGCAAGCCAACATCCATTTCCTCAACGACACTTTCGTGTTCTCGAAGATCGTGTTTGTCCGGACGTTGAAATACTTCCCCGTATTCTTGCACTTGTATCGGTTTCCCTTGCATTTATAAACCTTTGAGTCTGGATCGTATGGAGACACGACATGATCACCCCATCTCTGCCTCTCCAAAAAATCAATACATGATTGCTCGGTAGGGAAGAACTTCACTAACTCATCGATAGATTTAAAATGATTCATCTCAAACATAACACTCTGATTTTTACCCTATAAAGATAATAAATTCGTTTCAAACCAGCAATCAAACCATAATCCAACACAATCATATTAAAATTGTTTTAGTTTTAATTAGGATTGTTTAGAAATAAGATCGCTATATTTGGAAACAAACTTTAAAATCTAATGTTATGGCAAATAATTCAAATAAAAAATGGAAACCAGAAGAAAAGAAAAAACTAATAGAACTTGCAGAAGGTAATACCCCAACAAGAATAATAGCGCTTAAACTGGGCAGAAGTGAAAGTTCTATTCGGTCAAAAGCTCAAAAAGAAAAAATTTCATTAAAACCGACAAATCAATCTCCTTATGATAGGAAATATTCTATTTCGAAGCAGAAAGAAAAGAAGTAACTTTTTCAAAATTCCTTCTTAGTTTATTGGGCCATTGATAATTTAAATCTGCTAACGCTACTCCCATATCCATTATCAATGAATAAATTTCCTTGTTTTTGCGATCAATATCAGACTGATCTTTCCTCTTTTTTGTCATAAAATAATTTTTAAAAGTTAATAAATATGATAAAATAAAAGCGGGACTAGTCTAAATCTAATCCCGCTTAAATATTTTCTATGTTATATGATCCTAGTCTCTAATGAACTCAATTTTCATGGTTCCCACACCGGAGGCATTGATCGTATTGGCCTGTTCCCTTAGATTATTCTCCCATGTATCGACCTGTGATTTTGTCCCGCAAAAGTGGCTAGACGTGGTTGATGACGCCCCATCAACGTTGTATGTAATGACACAAGTCGAGCATATTTCACCTAAGACACTATCTACGCTAAAACGATCGTCATCGTGGCAAGAGATAAGCAGGAAACATGATACCGCTAATAAGTATATGATACGTTTCATGTTAATCCCCATAAACCGTTATCGTATACTTGGCGAACAGCCCTAAGACGCTCGTTGACTTTTGATCAATATGACTGATCTTTGTGATACCGCCGTCTTTAGCCGCTTTTTGTACGCTTGCGTCCCCGAACGCGAACCAGCCCAATACGCTTGTTGCCGTAGCCTCTCCTTTCTTAGATCCTAAAGGATTTGAGGTTACTGAGACTGGTGATTGAGTCTCTTGATAGACATAACCTGTTACCGGAGACTTTACCGCTGCGCAACTTGATAACAAGAATGCCGTACTGATAAATAAGAATGCTTTTTTCATTGTGTGTTTGTTTTTGCCCTCCCTGTCCCCTTCGTTCGGTGGTTTCTAAATATAAAGAAGCGTGGGGACTATTGGATGTTACCGTATTTGAGGCTCTGGACTGCCCACCACTCGATAACAAACAACAGCCCCACGCCTTATGATTGTATATAGTTTGCCCCTAGAGGTATAAATATAACAACATAGGCGTAGGAGGCATCTTTGTCTATTATCCCGAGTGGTTGAAATTGTCCAGATTTCAAATACGAGATAATATCTTAACGCTTCTACGTCTTTATTCTAATACGTGGGGCAAAGATACTATATTATGAAACTTAATCAGATCGAGTAAAATATAACTAATGTTAATTGTAAATATAAGAATCTGGGACACAATCATTCAAAATATATGTTTTAACTATATTTGTGACAAATATCATAAAAAGCTCTTAGGTATCTTGAATTAAAAAAAACTGACTGAAAATCAGTCGGCAGCTGGTCGTGAATCAGCGTTGTTTAATGCTATAATCTTAAAAATTATGGCTAAAACGAAAAAGGGAAAAAAGATCGTATCTGTGCATCCTTACCCACGTACAAAGAGCGATGGTAGTATAACCGTCGTTAAAGGATACAGACGATCTGCACCTTGTAAGTGTAAACATAAAAGGTGATTCCCACCGGGAGGAACACCCTCCCGGTTTTTCAATCCAGATACCTAAAGAGCTTTTTACCTAACAAATATAATATTTATATAGTTTATGGTTGTTGGTAATAGTTATTGGTAGGGAGGTGTAAACTGGTATATAATTACCTTTCAAAAATGTCTCTATATCATTTTTATTCCAAAACCGATACTCCCAATCGGGATTTAGCTCTTTCCATGATTGGGAAATCTCGACTAAAGAAGGAGGTGGTCCCGCTAAATCCTCATAGATCTGATGAATGATCTGTGGAATTTTAGGATGTATATGATTATTTCGGATTGCGGTGACAAAGTGCTCTTTTAAGTAAAAGTATTCTTTAGGCATATACAGTTCCTCGAAAGATGTATTATATTCTTTGGTTTGTGAATATAAATCGGCTTCTATGTCCGGACAGATGAAAGATGGATGAACAATATGGTCGATTTCCTCGTTTTTGATGTTTGTAAAAGGATGATTCTTTATGGCATGGGGCGTTTTGTCATTATATGCGATCTTTGTTATTAAATTTTTGTTTGGAATGATCGATAATCTATTATTGATAAGGTTTGTGTAAGCATATTTGGCCTCCCAAAAACCTTCATTGTCATGATTCGCCATATTGAAGAGTCTGTTCCAACGATATTGGAATGGAGCGTGAGAGGGTAAATTTGATAAGTAATCTAATTGTTTAAAAAGGTCGTACTTGTTTTCGTGAAGGCAGTGCTCTTGCCAAACTCTTCTCCAACCAGCCCATCCGGATACGTGGGTTAGGTTTGAATAATAGAAAGTACCGTCTCCCCTGTTTTTCCCGAATTGGTAATTGCTTCCGGATATGTGTCCGATGCGTTCATCGTGTCTGAACTTTTCCAGCAATGTCGTACAAAAACCAAAGAATGAAATGGAAGGTACACAATCATCTTCTAGAATGACTCCTTCTGGCTCTTGCTCGAAGAACCAAGAAATCGAATCAAAACAGTGTTTGTCGTATCCTTGATTTTTTTCCTGATATAGTTTAAATACTTGGCATTCCCAGTCAATGTGGGAAACAATGAACGTTGTTTCCTTACTTATTTTACGCTGTGTGTCATTAGTTGATCCATCTACTGCGATATATAGTCTTCTCGGTTTCACCACTTTGATGCGATCAAATACTTGCTTTATATTTGATCGATTAAAAGCTATAAGGAGAATCGCTATTTTGGGGTCGTAGATTATCATAATATGTATTAGTTCTTGATTAATGACAAACTTAGTATTTTTGTTAGGTTACGCTTAGAATTCCTAATAACATAGTTCAATGCAAGCATTCAGGAAAAACGTATCATTGGGGGCACTGTACAGTGATTATCACAATAGTGATGGATCAACTATATAATACTGTTTAATCCTGAAGCTTGCATATGATAAAGAATAATACCTAATTATTTTGTATGATGAATTCTCCCATAAGCCAACCTAACTGATGCTCTAACTTTACGTAAAATCGTCCTGTACTCTCATTGTTTAAAATGATAGTTATACATTCTCCTGTTTCACCAGAGATGTTGTCTTCCATTATTACAGTACCTTGTTCGTCGGTTATAGTGATGGTTAGGTTTTCAAGCGCATTCATAAAATCCACACTCAAAATGTTCCCTTGTATGGATAATGAAGGTGGAAGAGGATTAATTGAGCGATAATATTTATCCCCCCATTTCCCTCGTGTCTCAACCGGATCTCCATAGACCAACTGCACAGAAAGAAGAGCTATAAGCCCTAATAAAATAGCAAATCTTTTTCTCATGGTATTAAATTTTCTTGTAGGCAAATGTAAGACTTTAAGGATGAACTTGTTTTTATAAAACTGCACATTTTGTAATAAAAATTTGTGCAGTTTTGTAAAAAAATAAATGTGAAAGTGTTATATATCAAGTATATATCTATCAAACTCCTTAGCCGGAACATCTTTGTTGAATGCTTTTTTATATAATCGCTTTCGTAGCATCGTAATATTTGTATCGCTACAACATAACAATCGAGCAATAACTGTTGGCTTTACTTGTATCTTTAGTAGATAACATAAACGTTTCTCTGAGATGGTTGATCCGGGTAATGTTTTACTTAATGTAGAAGCAAGCGTAGGATAAATGAGATCGATTTTATCGAGAAGAGCTTGCCAGTCTTCCGGGGCCGGTGTCCAATTTTTCTTATCATGGAATTGTGCATATAATGATGAATTTTTAAAAGCTATCTCTTCCGCACGGTTTTCTTGAATATGCTTTTTATGTTTGAGTGATTGTATCTCATTCTCCAAGTGCGTGCGCATAGTATTCAAACTCTCTATTTTCAAGTTTTGATCTTGTAAATGTTCTTTCAAAGAATGTAAAGTTTGCTCATTCAAGGCTATTTGTTCTTCATAGTCGTGAATCTGGTTTTCATAGATGGACAATCGTTCTTTGTTTTGGATATCTTTTTCTTGTTGTCGAAGAATTAGCTGACTTTTTTCTTGTTTGTGTTTAAAATAAGCATAAGTTGATAGCGAAATTACTAAAAAACAGACTATCATAACGATTATGATCCTCAAATTAGATACCGCATTCTTGGCTTGTTCTTTTGTTAGTTTTAGTTCTGTCTCTTGATGATCATAAAGTGCTTGATATTTCCGGATAGATTCCATTTCTCCTTGTGCATGAAGAGAATCATGCATACTTGTATATTTCTGATCTAACAGGACGTATTGCTTCCAGTCATTTTGCTTATAGGCTATTTTTTTGAGGGTGGCATATGCGGAAATACGTGTGTCTAGCCTTGTCGTTTGTTCTTTGCAAATATTCAAATAGAATAAAGCGGAATCTAATTTATTTACTTGATTGTAATAGTCTCCTAATGTCGCATGAAAGGAAAAATCGATATTGTCAGAAAAATTATTCGCTTGCATTCTATCCAAAAATGATTTCATTTTCATTAAATACTGATTCGCTAGCGAATAATCTTTCTTTTCTATATATAAATTTCCTAACTCCGAATAAATAGACCATTCATCGAAAGATCGTATTAGGGCAATTGCGTCTAAGTAGCAAGCGATTGCGCTATCAGGAAGTGCTAGCATTTGATAAACACGGCCTAGATCACGTGAAGCGTAAGCTTGACCGATAGAATCGTTAATCGCACGAAAATTTGAGACAGCTTTTTTCTGGAAAGATAACGCTTTTTCGTAGACATCTTGAAAAGTGTAGAGTATTCCAATATAGTTATTTACTCTTCCCAGTAAAGCGTGATCTTTTATCGATTCTTCATCCCGTAAGGCTTTTAGATAACACTCTTGGGCCTTTAGTGGATGGTTCTGATCTTGGCTGATTCTTCCCCTATAATACCAAGCTTTCGCTTTTCGTTCCAGATCGTCTGTTTCCTCATAATAATCCGTTGCGATCGTGATCAGCGAGTCGGTTTCATGCTTAACAAAAGTTTTGTCTTGCGCTTCCGTCAGCAATAAATAATAATGTGCCTTATCTTTTCGGGATAGGTTTTCTTTGTTCTCTATTTGCTCAAGGAGCATTAAGGCGCTATCCGGATGTTGGGGCATAAGGTTCTCTATTTTTCGGAAGTCTATGGTTTGATGGCCCATTCCGTCGCAAGAGATCCATATAATAGGTATTAGAATTAACAGGAAAACAATGTTTTTCTTCATCTGCGTATTATTTGTTGGCGATAAAGATAATACAAAAAGGCGAGGATATTCCGGCTGGAAAGTCCGACTTTTTTGAACGGTTTTTATTTATGTTGTAAATGCATTGAATAACAGATTGTTACGCTAGGTGTAAACTGTCTGTTTATGGCTTGTCAAATGAATAACTTACGGTTTGTCAAGTGAATAACTTACGAGTAGGGGTAGCCGTAAGCTTACGAGTTGGGAAATGATTAGTTATTCACTTGAGGAGCCTTTTGGGGGAGAAATATACTTCGATGCCACTTGAAGTATATCTTCTCCGGGCATAGGATATATACTGTATCGGCAAAGTAAGTATATCTGGATAAAAACATGACTTTTTCACCCAACCAGCCACTTCTCGATATTGCGGGTCTCGGAAGAGAAGTTCACGCCGATCTTGAAGACTTCCCGGTCGTCTCCGGCGAAGGGTAGGGCGTAGCCTTTCTCCTCGATCTGCCGCAGGGCCTCCTCGGCGGTTCCGTTGAGCTTGAACTCCATGATATATACATAGCGATCGGTTTGCAAGACGAGGTCTATACGCCCGTTCGAGGTATGGTACTCCACTTGCGTGTACAGGCCGACCAGCTTGAAGACGATGAAGAGGACGTTCCGGTAATGCAGCTCCGTGTCTCGTTCCGGCTTTTGCCCGGCGATCACCTCGTAGGGTGTGTCGGCGAAGAAGCTTTGGAGGCGGTGGAAGAAGGCGTCGTAATTGCCAGACCGTATCTCCCGAACGAACTGTCCGATCTCGAAGGGGGTCTTAGAGGCTTGTATGCTCGTATAGAAAGGAAGTAGGTATTTGACGAAACCTTCTTCCACCTCCTTGTTCGGGAAACCCAGTCGATAAATGCCAAACTCAGGATCATAGCCCTTGATGGTAAGATACCCGCTTTGGTAGATGACGGGTATGGGATTGTTCGAGGCGGAGTCGATGCTGTTGAGCACGTCGGCGTCGGTTTCCGTGTTGGCCATCTCGTAGAGGTCGTAATGGGTGTGCTTGAGCAGCTCCACGAGGTAGGAGGGTGTTCCGGTCTCGAACCAGTAGTCTCCGAATTCCATCTTAGCGAAGGTATTCAATAGGCTGAATGGATTGTATATACCCTCGGACTTGGCGGTGAAATGGTATCCGTCATAGCGTTGCTTGAGTTTTAGGCAGGTTTCCTCGTAGGTCGTCATTTGGGTATCAGCCAGTTCCTTCACTTCGTCTTCCAGATAGGCATGTATCTCTTTCTCTGTGATGCCGCATATCTCGACGTACCGATTATCCATCGACAGGTCCATGAGGTTGTTGAGGTCGCTGAACACGCTTATCTTGCCGAACTTGGTCACACCTGTGAGCAGGGCGAAACGGATGGCCCTATCCATGGTCTTCAATACGCCGTAGAAGGGTTTGAGCATGTTCCGGAGCCGGTTTTGCATCTCCTCGTCGTGCAAGTTCTGTAGCAAGGGCTTGTCGTACTCGTCTATCAGGATCACGGCCCTTTGTCCGGTTTTGCGGTAGGCCCGGTCGATGATTCCGGCGAAACGGAGGGGCAGGGTCACTTCCGAGGGACGTGTCCCATATTCGTCTTCGTACCGGGACAGGATGTCGTTTAATATCTTGTATAAGCTATCCGGAGAGTCGTATTGGGAGATATTCAGGTCAAAATGGAGGATCGGGTATTCTTTCCAGTCCTTTTCCAGTTTCTCCATGGCCAGTCCTTCGAACAACTCCTTTTTCCCTTGGAAGTAGGCCTCCAGCGTGGACAGCAACAGGCTTTTCCCGAAGCGCCGGGGGCGGCTGAGGAAGTAATACTGTCCGGTAGTAACCAATTGATAGACCAAGGCTGTCTTGTCAATATAGAGATAGCCGTCCTTGCGAATTTTCTCGAAGTTCTGTATGCCGATGGGATAAATTGTCTGGTTCATATCGTCCTATATTTTATGCGACTTATAAGCAAAGTTACATAAAATATAGGAGAGGAACCGTATCTTTAGAAGTAAATTTTCAACAATAATATCTTACTATGAAGTCTATTTATAATTCGCTGATAATAAGATAGATAAATATGCTTGTCGGATTTCCGTAAAAACACGTACATGTTTTCACGGATTCACGTACGTGTTTTTGGGAATTCACGTACGTGTTTTCCGAAAAACATGTACGAATAAAAAACAAGTCTGGAAAAATAGACAATAAGTAAGAAGTTTTTTACTCCTTATACTTAGCCACCATAATCACGGGGTTGGATTCCTCATTCAATCCCGCTGCGATCTCATTCAATCGGCCTTTCAGCTTACCTTTCTCGTAGGCTTCCACCAACTCATTGGCTTCTAGTTTCTTTATGAAAGCGATCCCATCGTTATTGATGATCTTTAGTATTCCGTGTTCGTACCACATATTAACGGGTGTCTGATCTACGAAATCGTTATTATATACGACACACTCAAAGATAGCGTCCTCTTGTTTATCATATACCAAGTCGGTTCTGGGGAATCCGGTTTCTTTCTCAAAATCCCATTGTTTCTTTGTTGTTTGCATGAAATAATACCGGTCGGTAAGAATACTTGGATAAAGAAATACTTCCGGGGCCATAGAGCGGATAGGTGGAGTCCTTACGATAAAGGGTTTGATAGAGTGATCTTGCGAATAACTATAAATCGTATCTGTAGATGGCTCTACTAAAACCCAACTTCCATTTTGGGAAATTAATTCGGTATTACGAGGTCCCGCGGCCCAACCTCCTTTCGATAAAAACGGTGATATCTTATGCTCATAAGGGAGTTCGATTTCCTTGACAATGCTCCCGTCTTGTTTGGACAGGAGCCAAAATGCGCTTTTTCTCAGATTTATATAATTGCCAATCTCATCGTAGCAGATTAAGTTGTCTTGATCGAAATTGTATGTCTTCCCGCTATTGAAATTAAAATCTTTATCGTACTTTAAAGTTCGCTTAAAGTTTCCGGACAGGTCGTATACGATAAACTGGCTCGAGTAGTAGTTGTTGATAAACAGCTCACCTTTCTCCTCATCGAGGGCAATAGACCCGATATTCGTGTATTCTTGGCTACCTTGGCCGCTGCGGTTGATTTTTCTCTGGCCTTTTCCGGTCCGGTCGAAGATAAATATATCTCCGTCTTGTCCGTTCTTGTTTCTAAGGATTATGAGATTTTTGCCGATGGCTTGCATGCTGGCTGAGGTTATGAATTCCTCATTCGTTTCTAATGGGATGTATTCCACATCCAAAAAGTCTTGAAGAATCAGTTCCTTCTTCGGATAATTTGCCGTGATATCCACGGTTAAAAAGTCGTTAGCCGGTTGCTTGCCACTTTCGCATCCCGTTATCAGGAACAGGATCATCGCAGAGATTGTGAGTATAAGTTTCATGGTAGTATGTTTTTAAAGGTGTTCTTTTAGCAAACATATGCTTTTCTCACTGTCAGAAAAATATTTTATACATCTATTTTCGTGAATGTGTTGTTTAACATTATCTTTGCAAGTCAATGAACGTGAATATGGAAGATGATTTTGATATAAGGGATGCCCGGATGCCGGAAAACGAGCGAGAGTACGAGAACGTGCTTCGGCCGCTTTCGCTCCGTGACTTCAGCGGGCAGGCGAAGGTGGTGGAGAACCTGAAGGTGTTCGTCATGGCTGCCCGCATGCGTAAGGAGGCGCTGGATCATGTGCTTTTGCATGGACCTCCCGGGTTGGGAAAGACGACGTTGTCGAATATTATAGCGAACGAGTTGGGGGTTGGTTTCAAGGTCACGTCGGGGCCGGTGCTGGATAAACCGGGAGATCTGGCCGGGGTATTGACCTCGCTGGAGAAGAACGACGTGCTTTTTATCGATGAGATTCACCGGCTGAGCCCGATCGTGGAGGAATACCTGTATTCCGCTATGGAGGATTACCGGATCGATATCGTGATCGATAAAGGACCGAGCGCCCGCTCGATACAGATCGATTTGGCTCCGTTTACATTGATTGGCGCTACGACCCGTAGCGGCTTGCTGACTAGTCCGCTGCGTGCCCGTTTCGGTATCAATATGCACTTGGAGTATTATGATATGGAGACGCTGACGAAGATCGTGCTCCGTAGTGCTAATATCTTGAATGTAAAATGTGAGTTGAACGCCGCTAGGGAGATCGCTTCCCGTAGCCGGGGTACGCCTCGTATCGCCAACGCTTTATTGCGCCGTGTGCGTGATTTCGCTCAAGTGAAGGGGAACGGAGATATCGATAAGGCGATCGCTTGCTTCTCTTTGGAGGCGTTGAATATAGATCGGTATGGCTTGGATCAGATCGATAATAAGTTGCTGACGACGATCATTGATAAATTCCAGGGAGGCCCGGTCGGATTAACGACGATCGCCACGGCTTTGGGCGAGGACCCCGGAACGCTAGAAGAAGTGTACGAGCCTTTCTTGATCAAAGAGGGCTTTATCAAACGCACGCCCCGTGGCCGTGAGGTCACCGATTTAGCTTATACCCATCTGGGACGTAGCCGGGTGGGGGAACAAGGTTTTTTATTTGATTAGACAGATAGATATGGCAGGAGGAATGAAGCGGCTCGCTAAAGAGACAGCCGTTTATGGATTGAGTAGTATAGTGGGGCGTTTCCTGAATTGGATGTTGGTGCCGATGTACACACGTGTGTTGGCCGGAACAGGGGATTATGGGATCGTGACGAATTTATATGGTTGGACAGCCCTGTTGCTGGTCTTGCTTACTTATGGCATGGAGACGGGGTTCTTCCGTTTCATCAATAAGAAAGAGGAGCAAGAGCCGATGCGGGTGTATGCTTCCGTGCTGTATTGCTTGCTGGGAAGTTCGGCGCTGTTTAGCGTAGCGGTTTTCGCCTTATTGCCATCTATTAGCGCCGGCTTGGGATATGGCGACCATCCGGAGTATATCGGGATGATGGCGGGTATCGTGGCGGTAGACGCTTTTTGTTGCATTCCGTTCGCTTATCTTCGGTATAAGGGGAAAGCATGGCGTTTCGCCGGGATTAAGTTGCTGAGTATTTTCTTGAATATTATCTTGAATATATTCTTCTTGATCACTTGTCCGTGGTTGCATACGCACTATCCGGAGGCGATAAGCTGGTTCTATCGTCCGGATTATGGGGTAGGCTATGTATTCGTGGCGAACGTGTTTACGACACTGATAACCTTATTGCTTTTGATCCCGGATATCTTGCCGGGCATACGGGCGAGAGTAGACGGAACGGTATTGAAACAAATCTTGCGTTATTCCTTCCCGATCCTCATTCTAGGTATTGCCGGTATCTTTAACCAGACGGCAGATAAGATCCTGTTTCCATTCTTGTTTGATGATAAGGAGTATGCGAATGAGCAATTGGGTATATACGGCGCATGCTTCAAGATCGCCGTGGTGATGGTGATGTTCACGCAGGCTTTCCGGTATGCCTATGAGCCGTTTATTTTCGCTAAAAACAAGAGCGATGATAATAAGAAAGCCTACTCGGAAGCGATGAAATATTTCATCATATTCGCCTTGTTTATCTTCCTCGGGGTAATGTTCTATATCGATATCTTGAAGTACTTTGTCGGGCCGGCCTATTATCCCGGATTACGGGTGGTGCCGATCGTGATGTTGGGCGAGTTGTTCTTCGGTATTTATTTCAACCTCTCCTTATGGTATAAGCTGATCGACCAGACACGATGGGGCGCCTATTTCTCCACGATCGGATGTGTGGCCACGGTCTCTATCATCTTGCTGTTCGGTCCCTCGTACGGTTATATGGCTTGTGCGTGGGCATCGTTCTTTTGTAATTTATTGATGATGCTTTTATCCTATTTTGTAGGACAAAAGAAATTCCCGATCGAGTACGACTTGAAATCTGCGTTTCTTTATTTCGGAGTGGCGACGGTGTTATACGTGGCAGGCATGGCACTGCCGATACAGTCTGAATGGCTCCGGTTGGGATACCGTACGATCTTATTAGGCGTATTCATCGCGTTTATGGTTAAAAGGGATTTACCTTTACGAGAACTCCCGTACGTAGGACGTTTCTTTCGTTAATCGGTAGGTTCGGACGGCTTGGACGGCGTGGCGATTGGCATCGTGATAACGAAGCGTGAGCCTTTCGTATAAGACGGATCTGTCTTTATCTTACCGTTTAGCCGGTTAACGATCAAGCGACATAGGTAAAGCCCCAGGCCAGAGCCGGGAATGAAATCATTGGTCTTCGTGAAACGCTCGAATATCCATTCCTGTTTGTCTTGAGGGATGCCGCAACCCGTATCTGTTACCGACAGGGTCACTAAATTGGCTCCGCTATCCAGATGGTATGAAAGTGTGATGCTTCCTTTCTCCGTGAATTTATTTGCGTTTGCCAGCAGATGTGAGATGATCAAGCTGAAATAAGCGCGGTTGGTCAAGATCATATCATTCTCCTTATCGCCTTCCACCACATAGTTGATCTCCGGCTTCTCTTGATATTTCTTTACCTGTTGCATCTCATGTAAACAAAGCTCATGGATTCGTGTGGGAACAAGAGGAAGGGAATCATTGCCGCTATCGAGCTGGGCGATCTCAAGGAGATTGTTCAGCATGGAAGTCAAGTGGTAACAGTTTTCATAGATAATACGGCTGAAAGCCTGTTTCTCGTCCATGGAGATATCGTCGTTGGTGATGAGTTCCGAGAAACCGTTGATCGCGTTTAAGGGAGTCCGTATCTCATGCGACATATTCCGGATGAAGGCGGTCTTCATCTCCTCGCTCTCTTGTGCTTTCCGGTTCGCTATCAAGACCTGCTCGTTGGATTTCTGTAATGCTTGATAAAGAGATCTCATCTTGCCTAACCGGAAAAAGATATAGAACACGGCGCATAAGGCTAGAAGCAATAGGGATATATATAGGTAATTCTCCTTCTTGCTTTTCTGCAATTCCAATTCCAATGATTTCTTTTCGATCACCAACTTGTTCGCCCCTTTCTCGATCTCGAGATTCTCCATTTTCTTCCGGAGTTCTTGCATACGCAAGGTATCTAGCAATACCGCATACTCTTTGGATGTCTCATAGGCCTCCTTGTACATCCGGAGGCTGTCGTAGGCGGCGGCTTTCGCGGATACATAGGCGATTACATGCTCCTTGTAAAGCGGTATTTGTTTGGAGAAATTGATCAAGGAGTCGCTGAACTCGATGAATTTCTTATAGTCCTTGATGCCTAGGTAATAATTCGCTGAGGTATAATAAAGCTCATATTCCGGTATGGCGCTGGCTGATTCCGGATAAGCCTTCAACAGATTCATGAACTCACGGTAATAGGAGGTCGCCAAATCTTTTCCGATAGCCTCGGCGCTAATGGCAAGGTTTGAATAAGCGCTTAATAAATGGCGTTTGTTGATCGCGTAAGGACGTTTCCTCATCTCCGGGATATTAGAGTAGCCCAAGATCGTGTTTAGGTAACGGGTCGCATACCGTCCCCGTTCTTGGGAGTCGCTCGCATAAGCGCATAGCATGAAATAGGTATTAGGCAGGAAATTGTATGCGTATCGTATGGGTAGTTTCTCCGCCGTGGTCAGGACATTATCGAAATATTCTTTCCCTTGCTTGAAGTCCTCCTTAAGCATGTTCTCCTCCATGACGCTGTTGCTGACAGCCATACCAAGTACATAATTGCAGGCTATTTTCTCATAGGGAGACAATTTGTCGGGTTCCTCCAGCTTGAATAGGCAATTCATGAGGACTTTCCTTCTTGGTTCACCGGATGTGTAGAATATGACGCGCGTATCTTGGATCATTTTCATGAACGATACGAGGCTGGTTCTGGCTTCTCCTTTTAGCTCCTGCTCGGCTTTGGCGATATAGACATTTGCGCTATCGGTTTGGTCCGTGTTGATATAATGCCGGAGAATCTCGGTCAATGCCGCTTCCTTATAGTAATTGTCATTCGCTTTTAAGGCTTCCTGATAGAGTTGTTTAGCGTTTACTAATATGTCATCGTTTCGTGAGATATCCATCAAGTTGGCGAGGATTTCCAGCCTTGTGCGCTCGGAGGTCGTTTTTTGCAAGGCGCTTTTAAGCGAGTCTGGTGTAGTCGTTTGAGATGAAACGACAAAGGACATAAATAATAAGCATAAATGTATTAGATATCGTTTCATACAAATAGAATCTCTTGTTGTGTTTATTGTATTACAAATGCAAATATACGTAATCTCACCATAAAAAAGCTATTAAATAGTTAGAAAAACAAACAATTGAAATATCTTTGCATAAATATGGGACAAGATTAATACCGCATGGAAAAAGGATTGCTACATAAACAGATTATGGATTTTTTTGTCCGTAATTTCGACGTCAGGCAGGACAAAGAGGATGAACTGGACACGATAGAATCTATTAAGAAGGGAGTCGAATTTAAGGGGACAAATTTATGGGTACTTATTTTCGCTACATTTGTGGCCTCTCTCGGATTGAATACGAACTCTACGGCCGTGATTATCGGCGCCATGCTGATCTCGCCGTTGATGGGACCGATCATGGGATTCGGCTTGGGATTGGGAATCTCCGATTTCGAGTTGATCAAGCGTTCGTTCCGTAATTTCGCTACCGCTACTATTTTTAGCGTGATTACCTCCACCTTATATTTCTTGATCTCACCGATCAGCGAGGCGCAAAGCGAGTTGCTTGCCCGTACGCAACCTACGGTATACGATGTATTGATCGCTTTCTTCGGCGGTCTGGCCGGAATCGTGGCGAGCTCGACAAAGAGTAAGGGTAACGTGATTCCGGGTGTAGCTATCGCTACGGCTTTGATGCCTCCGCTTTGTACGGCTGGATTCGGGTTGGCGAGTGGCAATTTGTATTACTTTTTCGGTGCTTTTTATCTGTATTTTATCAATACGGTTTTTATCAGTTTGGCTACGTTTGTCGTCGTTCGTTTGTTGAAATATCCGAAGAAAGTTTTCTTGGATAAACAACGGGAAAAGATCGTGACTCGTTACGTGGGTATCATTGTTTTTTTCACGATCGTGCCGAGCCTTTTCTTGAGTTATAACTTGATCCGGAGTAGTTATTTCAATGATCGGGTACGTAACTTCGTATCGGAGGAGTTGACTTTCCCGAATACGCAAATCTTGAATAAGGTCGTTACGGATACGAGCGAGAAAAAGGAGGTGAAAGTAGTCTTGATCGGCCAGACGGTACCGGATGAGATGATCGCTAACGCCCGGGCTAAATTGCCTAAGTATGGATTGAAAGATGTGCATTTAGTCGTGCAACAAGGCTTCGGACAAGAGGCCACGGATATCAATGAGTTGAAAAGCCTCTTGATGCAGGATTTATATAAGAATAGCGAGGAGGTGCTACGTGCGCAGACCATCCAGATAGATTCGTTAAAACGACAGGTTGACAAATATCAGAGTTATAGGCGTTTGACATCCGAGTTGATCCCGGAGATGAAGGTTCTTTTCCCCTATGTAGTCGAGGCTTCTTGCTCGAATACGTATATCGTGAATACGGAGACGGCGAAGCCGGATACGGTTATGCTGGTTTATCTGAAAAGTAAGACGATCATTAAAGATGCGGAACGTAAGAAGATCAAGGAATGGCTGTCGGCTCGTGTGGAAATGAAAAATATTAAATTACTAATCGAATAATTTAGACTAATCAGAGTAGAATGAAGTTGATGAAAAGAGTGTGGGCGGCTTTGTTGCTTTTAGCCGCTTCCGGCCAGTTATATGCCGATGAGGGCATGTGGGTGCTGAAGGAATTAAATAAGCAGAATTTGGCGAGAATGGCCGAGTTGGGTTTTACCCCATCCTATGATCAGTTGTATAGTGAGACGGATCCTTGCGTGGCGAACGCCGTGGTAATCTTCGGTGGGGGATGTACCGGTATTACGGTCTCTAACGAGGGATTGATCTTCACGAATCACCATTGTGGTTTCGGAGCCATCCAGCAGTTGAGTAGTGTGGAGCACGACTATCTGAAAGATGGTTTTGTCTCTCAAAGTAAACAGGAAGAACTTCCGGTTCCAGGCTTGACAGTACGTTACCTGAAAGAGACCGTAGACGTGAGCGATCGTATCAACAGCCAGATCTCCGGTATCGAGGATGAGTTCCAGCGTTTGTCGGCGGCTGATTCTATCGGTCGTGTGATTTGTGATTCCGTGGGAAATAATGAGTTCCTAGCGGCTGATGTTGTTCCTTTCTATAGCAATAATAAATATTTCTTGGTGGTGTACGATGTTTATCGTGACGTGCGTATGGTTTTCGCTCCGCCTAGCTCTATCGGTAAGTTCGGTGGCGATACGGATAACTGGATGTGGCCTCGGCATACCGGTGATTTTTCCGTATTCCGTGTGTACGCCAACGCGGATAATAAACCGGCGGAATACAATGCGGATAATAAGCCTTATACCCCGAGATATGTAGCGGAGGTGTCTATGCAAGGCTATCAAGATAAAGATTATGCCATGACAATCGGTTTTCCGGGAAGCACGGATCGTTATTTGTGCTCTTGGGGCGTGCAACAGCGTATCGAGAATAGTAATAAGCCCCGTATCGAGGTGCGTGGCATCAAGCAGGGCATCTGGAAAGAGGCGATGTTGGCTAGCGACGCCGTACGTATCAAATATGCCTCTAAGTATGCGGGAAGCTCCAATTATTGGAAGAACTCGATCGGTATGAATAAAGGATTGGCGAATCTAAACGTGATCGAACGTAAACGTGCGGAGGAGACGGCCTTCGCTGATTGGGTAGCGAAAGATCAGGCCCGGGGCGCTAAATATGGCGAGGTCTTGAATTTGCTGGAAAAAGGATATACCTCGACCAATAAATATAGAGAGGCTTTGACCTATTTGAATGAGGCGTTTTCTAGTGGAGCGGAGATTATTCGTTTGGCCCGTATGGTGCAATCGGTGGATATTGAAGGAGCTACCCCGGAAGAGATTACTGTCTTTTTAGAGGATCGTATCCAACCGTTCTTCAAGGATTACGAGCCGTCTTTGGATCAGAAGGTACTGGCCGCGATGATGAAGATCGCGAAAGAACGTGTATCTCCGGAGTTCTTGCCGGATATTTATACGAGCGTTGATAAGAAGTATAAAGGAAATTATGAGAAATATGCGGCGGATGTATTTAAGAAGACTTCCTTATTGTCGTACGACAAGATCGCCGAGATGTTGAGAAATCCGAAGCAATATGAGAAATTGAGAAAAGATCCGGCGGCGGAACTGAGCTTGTCCGTATTGGTGTCTATCTTCCAGTTACAGCAGTTGATGGGTGATGCGGAGTATGATATCGCTAAGGGAGAACGTTTGTATTTCGCGGGCTTGAAGGAGATGTATCCGGAGAAAGCTTTGTCTTCCGACGCTAATTTCACGATGCGTTTGAGCTATGGTTCTATCGGAGGGTATCGTCCTTATGATGCCGCATGGTACAATTATTACTCAACGGATAAAGGTATCCTAGAGAAAGAGGACCCGACGAGCGATGAGTTCTGGGTACAACCGGAGATACTGGATCTGGTTCGTAGCCGTGATTTCGGACCTTACGCGAATGAAAAAGGGGAATTGCAGCTGTGCTTCCTCTCGAACAATGATATCACGGGTGGTAATTCCGGTAGCCCGGTATTCGATAAAAACGCCCGTTTGATCGGACTTGCTTTCGACGGTAACTGGGAGGCGATGAGTGGTGATATCGCTTTTGAACCGGATTTGCAACGTTGCATCGGCGTAGATATCCGCTATGTCCTTTTCATGATCGATAAATGGGGTAAATGCCCGAGGTTGATTGAGGAGTTGAAGCTGGTTCGATGAGAGAAAAAAGAGATGGGCATCCGTGATTTCCGCAGATGCCCATTCTAAGGAGCTTATGATGCCCATCGTAAGGAGCTTTGAATGCCTATTGTAAGCGCCTTACGATGGGCATTGTACTAAATGCCTAATTTAGACTTGATTGCTTTCGGTATTGCGTCCTTATGCACCATGATGTAAATCGTCTTGGCACGGACAAAGCTATCTGACATGTTGAGGTAACCGCCGAATGTATTACGTTCGGTTCCCCAAGAGTTCTTCGTGATATAATATTTCGTGCCGTTTTGATCCTTGGCGATGCCGGTAAGGTGCATCAAATGGTCATCGGTCGTGACGAACGCCTCGAAGCCTTCTTGACGGACCTGCGGGGTGACGTTTACTTCCGGGAAAGGTTTCTCGAATTTGTAGACTTCCTCCAGACGTTCCTTCTCGTCCATTTTCTCGAAGCGGGCACGGTCAGTAGTCGAGTAATCTTCCACCTTCTTTACCTCCGGGTTGATCGCCACGCCATTCTTGAAAGAGAAGCCTTTCTCGCTCACGTCGCCATCCCAGCATACCGTGTAACCGTTATTCAACGCATAATCCGCTACTTCCATCATTTCATTCAATGGTAGGTTATACATTTGCGCATGCTCCCAGTTATCGGGAACCTCTACCTCGAATTTCTGGTAATACGGATGATGCGTGAAGCTTGTCAGCTCGATATAATCGTCCATATTCAACCCTAGGGAGGCGGCGAATGTCTTCGGGGTATATTCCTTGCCTTGATAGGTGAATTTCTCCGGAAGCTTGCCTAGGTAGGTATCGAATAGGTTATCGATTAGTTTGTAATATTCCGGGCTCCGTTTTTTCATATCCACGGCGGTCGTTGCGATCGCCTTGATGTATTTTACCATCTCGGCATGATTGTGCCGGTCGGAATCGTAGTTGATACCCGAGTACACCTCTTCAGGAACGATACCTACTTGGTTGAAAGCGTTCATGAAGGTGTGGGAGAGACTTCCTTGACCGATATTACCTCTACCTTGGCGGACATAATTATCCTGCAACTGGTTCATGTATTTCTGGCGGACGATAAACATCTCGGAGAGATCGTACGTCCCTTTTCCCATACGGAGTAATTCGGACTCCATGAAAGAGGTCGTGGCGAAACACCAGCAGGTTCCCGTGGATGCTTGATTCTTGACTGGCGTGGCGGGTACCTTTACTACATCCGTAAATTGGTAGCCTTGGGCGAATGTGCTCAAGGAACCTAACGCTAAGGCGCATGATAGAATGAATGTTCTCATTGTATATGAATTTAAGTTTATATTATTATTGTAGAGACGGGGCGTGCCTCGTCTTTACTATCGGATGTGGTGATTAGAAGCCTCTTTCGAATTGGGTCCAGAATGAGTCTCCCATTTCTCTCCAGCGTAGCATCGTGGCTCCGGCGAAATCGGCGGTATATCCGGTTAGGTATTCTTTTGCGGCCTCCTCACCTTGTTGGGTAAGAATCTCTTTGTAACGGCTCTCTACGAAAGGAAGTTCTGTCTGCCCTTTCTCCGTAAAATGGGCGATAGATGCTTTCATACGATCTTTAGTCGCTCCCCAACGTACGGTAGCGAGTTTGTTGGCACGACGGAAAGCCCATACGGCGGCATCTTCCCGGTAACGGTGCTGTCCGCAAACCTTGAAGCAAGCCGGGAGATCTTTCGTCCCACAGAAGATGGGGATGCGGGGGCTTTGTCCGGGATTATCATAGGCCATCCAAACCACGCCGCCTACCGCGTCGGGCAGCCAGTCACGCAATTGGATCACGGTAGAGTAGGAGCATTGCGGCACGGCTACAAGGCGGTAGCGTTTCACGGCATCCGGTCTGAGTCCGTTTAACATGTTTACCATATCCGTAGTCATCCACGGATTCGCTACCGGGCTGATAATGGTATCTGTCTCGTTACTATCTTTTTTCTTGACGGCGACTTTCAGGTTCTTCGTCATATCATATTCCGTCCCCTCATACGTCTCGGAGAGAAGGGCCATCACGTCGGTCACGTCAACCGGTTTTTCCGGTTTTACGCTGATCGGAAGTTCCTCGGCATCATAAGAAAGATGCAAGGATGGCGCCAGCTTATTCAAAATGAAAAACTCACGGATGCTGAAGGATTTCAATTCTCCCGAATAGTTCCCGCCGCCATAGGCCTCCCAGAAGCGGAACGGTTTCTTCCCGTCCCAGAAGCCCATGCGCTTGGCTACCTCGAATACGTTGGCGGAAGCCATGCAATTCTCCTTGTCGCTCGGATCTACCTTGGAGATACGGGGGATATTGGCCGATACGCCCACATGATCGTCGGGGATGCGGATCGCCGCCCATACGCCACCGATCTTATCCGGACCCTCGCCGAAGACCTCGAAATGCCATACCTCTTTCGGATCCGCTATCGTAAGGCACTCGCCCCAGTCGCCATATCCGTATTTCTCGATCAACTCGCCCATTAAGCGGATCGCGTCACGGGCGGTCGTGCAACGTTGCAAGGCGATTCGCTGAAGTTCCTCGATCATGAACATACCTTTCTTGTTGACAAGGGCTTTCCGGCCGGTGATCGTTGTTTCCCCGATGCCTAGTTGCTTCTCGTTCAGGCAAGGATAGGCCGTGTTGAGGAATTGATACGTAGACCGCGCTTCGGGTAGCGTTCCTTTTGCGATCATCCCCCGGGTTCCCTCGGCGTATTCGGTATGCATACGTCCGGTATAGACTGTGGTTGTCGTATCGTGATCGTACGAGGCGGAAGGTACGATATCCATCCAAGTGCGGTAATTGCTATCGCAGGTGTGGCTGGTCATCACGGAACCATCCGCCGAGGCTTTTTTCCCGACCATGATACTCGTACAACTCTCCGGGTTTAACACCGGCTCCGGATACTGGATCTGTTGCGCCACGGAAACGGATAGGCTGGCGTAAAGCATGATTACATAGGTAAAAAGTTTTTTCATCTTTCTTGTATTTTAAATGTTTGTATCAATTGTCCGAGAAGATTTTTATGACCGTAAATATACGATTTATTTGTTAATTCTTGAATACGATACGACTATAAGCATGGTATAAGACGGAACAAGTCTACTAAAGTCATGAAATTATATATTAGGTGAAAGTGAGAGCGTGCTAAGAAAGGCGGATTGCCCTAAAATCACTTTCTGGGCAATCCTATAGGTTATTTCAAATATGAATAAAACGAATGGCCTATTCACGTCCTCCGCCTAAGGCTTGATAGAGGTTAATAACCCCTTGGATTTCCGTGAAACGATTAGCCACTTGGGTTAGTTGGGCATTTAATAATCCTTGTTGTGCTGTGAGTACTTCTAGATAGGTTGTCGTTCCGTGCTGCATAAGTAGGGAGGTACTTTTATAGGCTCTTTCGAGAGACTCTATCTGTTTTTCAAAGTACACAGCCTTGTCACGTGCTGTATGATATTGCACCAAAGCATCGTTAACCTCGGTTCCTGCGTTCAGTAAAGCTTGCTCAAAACTCAACCGGGCCTCTTCTTGTTGCGCTTTGGTGATTTTCAGTTGTCCTAGAAGTTGTCCTCTGGCAAAAAGTGGCTGGGTGAGTGAGCCTACTGCCGAGGCCAGAAACTTACCCGGATTGGTGATGACTGCACCTGCCGAGTTAGTCCAGCCGGCCGAACCACTTAGGGTAATAGAGGGATAAAAAGCGGAACGGGCTTGATTAGTGGCGTAAAATGCACTTTCCAGAGCATGTTCCGCTGCCCTTACATCAGGGCGGTTTGATAATAAATAGACGGGTATGCCTACTGAGAAATGTTTCGGCAGTTGCTGGTTTTCCAATTCACCTCTTTGTATGGTATGAGGTGTATCAGCCAGTAACAATACAAGGCTGTTCTCTACCTGATTGATTTGTTCTTTCAGGTCGAGGATGGATGTACAGATGCTGTAGTACGTAGCTTCCATTTGGGAAACAGCTGTTTCGTTTACTATGCCTGCATTCATTAAGGCACGGGTGGAATTGACCGTCTCTTTCCAGGAGGAAGCGGTTTGCTCTGAGATCTTCAACTGAGCATCCAGCATAAGCAGGGAATAATAAGTATTAGCTATTCCGGCGATTAGCTGTGTACGTACCGCTTGCCGATAATCTTGACTTTGTGCGTAAAGAGCTTGCGCCTGCTTTTTGGCATTGCGCATTTTACCAAATATATCCAGTTCCCAACTGGCTGTTATCGGAATCGAATAAGTCTGTGTAGCCTTATGGGAGTCGAAACTGCTCACCGCTCCTTGAGGAGCGAAAGCGAAGGCAGGCAGGAAAGCTAGCTTGGCTGACAGTAAAGCTGCTTCAGCCTCCTCTACACGGAGTTGTGCGGAACGATAGTCTGTGTTGTTTGCTAGGCCATGCTCAATGAGTGTTTGGAGCTGCGGGTCGGTGAAGACCTCCCGCCAGCTCATGTCTCCCAAGGATACAGTATCCGTTTGAGCGGTGGCCTCTGAGCCGTACAGATCTGCGGAAACCTCAGAAGCCGGTTTGTATTTTGTATATATACCACAGCTGTTTAACATAACGCATGATACAGCTAGTGTGATGATATGTCGTTTCATTCTTTTTCTATAATTGTAATTAATGGGATTCTCCCGATTTATTTATGATTCTCGCGTTCGTTTGCGCTCTTTTCTTGCTCTTGCAATACTTGTAGGTCTGCCTCTACTTCCATCGGCTTGCGGATCTTCTCTTGTAAGAACTCGAAAGCGATGTAGAATACTGGTACAACGAAAAGCAAGGCCAATGTACCGATAGCCATACCGCCGACTACACCAGTACCCAACGAGGAGTTACCGTTGGCGCCGGCTCCACTCGCAAACATCAACGGAAGCATACCGAAGATCATCGTCAATACGGTCATCAAGATAGGACGCAGACGTACTTGGGCGGCGGAGTAGGCTGATTCGATAATACCCATGCCCTTCCGACGGCGTTCGATGGCATATTCCGTAATCAAAATGGCGGTTTTTGCCAATAGGCCGATTAACATAATTACACCGGTTTGTAGATAGATATTGTTTTCCAATCCGAATAACTTAGCGAAGAGGAATGACCCCATCAATCCGAAAGGTACGGAAAAGATGACAGCGAACGGGATTAGGAAACTTTCGTATAGGCATGCGAGAATCAAGAAAATCAACAGGATACAGATCGCATAGATGAATATAGTCTGTGTACCTCCGGATGCTGCCTCTTCACGCGATATACCTCCATATTCGTAGCCATAACCGGCAGGTAGGCTCTGGTTGGCTACTTCTTTGATTACTTGCTGCACCTCTCCCGTTGAGTAACCCGGAGCTGGGTTCACGTTTACGGTAATGGCACTGAATAGGTTGAAGCGGTTCTCCACTTCTGATCCCATAATCCTCTTAAGAGTGACGAACTGACTGATAGGAGCCATCTCCGTCCCGTTGCGTACGAACATATTGTCTAATGCTTGCTCATCGAGACGATATTCAGGAGAGGCTTGCAACATCACGCGATACACTTTACCGAATTGGTTATAGTTGGAAATATAGGCACCACCGCAATAGCTACCGAGAACATCCAATACGGAAGCGGGCGAGATACCGGCTCGTTTACATTTGGCGGCATCTACATCTACAGAGATCTGCGGGAAGTTCATGGCGTAAGAGCTATAGGCCATCGCTATTTCCGGGCGTTGGTTCAAGGCTCCGAGGAATTGTAATACTGAGTTATAGAAAATCGTCTTATCGCCTCCGGTCTTGTCCTGCATGTTCAACTCAATGGAGTTACCCATGCCGTAACCCGGGATCATACTAGTTTGGAAACTAAAGATCTGTGCTTCCTTGATTTGATGGAATTGTGCGTTGAGCCGGGCAATCACCGCATCGGCGGTGTGCTCTTTTCCCTTACGCTCATCCCAGTCTTTCAGTCGGATGATAACCGAACCGTAAGAGGCTCCTTGTCCGGAGATAAGCCCATAACCGGCAATGCGGGCATAATGCTCGATCTCTGGCGTACTTTCCATGATTTTTTCTATTTTGGCCATTATTAGCTTGTTTTCTTCTAGCGTGCTACCCGGAGCGATGGACATGTTTACCATGATCGCACCTTGGTCTTCTTGAGGGACCAAACTGGTTTTTGTGGTCATCATCATCCAGACCAACAGCACAAGCGTAGCGATTAATGATACCCATACCATCCAACGATGGTGGATGAAAAACATCACGCCTTTCTTATATTTTTCTAGCACAGCGTTGAACGAGGCGTTATAAGCGGCACGTACACGGCCGTTGATACTCTTGGTACTCTTGTTGCCATCGGATGGACGCATCATAATAGCGCAAAGCGCCGGGCAAAGTGTCAAAGCCGAGATCATGGAGATACCAACGGAAGTTGCCATGGTCACACCAAACTGAGTATAGAAAATTCCGGATGTACCTCCCATGAAAGTTACAGGGATGAACACTGCCATAAATACGCAGGTACAAGAAATGATCGCCATGGTAACATCGCCCATGGCATCTTTAGTCGCTTGATAGGGCGACTTATAGCCGACGTCGAATTTCGCCTGTACCGCTTCTACTACGACGATCGCATCATCCACCACCGTACCAATAGCCAATACCAACGCAAAAAGAGTCAAGATGTTGATACTAAATCCTGCCGCAACCAAGCAAGCGAAGGTTCCGACCAATGAGACAATGATCGAGATAGAGGGAATTAACGTACTCTTGAAATCCTGCAAGAAGAAGTAAACCACTAAGATCACGAGAATGATTGCGACGATTAGGGTCTCCACCACATTATAGATAGAGGCGAAGAGGAAGTCATTGGAACTCATCATAGTCATGAAAGAAGTTCCTTTCGGCAGATCCTGCTCAAGTTCGTTCAGCAAGTTGGTGATCTGTTCGTTCACGGCGGTAGCGTTAGAGCCTGCGGTCTGGAAAATCAAGAAGGTTACGGCTGCTTTACCATCCATTTTATTATCGAATCCATAAGTCAAAGTTCCGAGCTCTACATCTGCGATATCCTTTAGCCGTAGGACTGATCCATCATTTTGTGATCGGATGACGATCTCCTTAAATTCGTTGACATCTTTTAGGCGTCCGCGGTATTTCATCGTGTATTGGAATACGTTTTGTGAGTTCTCGCCTAATTGGCCTGTTGGAGCTTCCAGGTTCTGTTCGCCTAGTACGGCAGTTACGTCTGATGGTACCAATCCATATTGAGCCATACGATCCGGCTTGAGCCAAATACGCATACTGTAAGCATCACCTAACATCATCACATCTCCCACACCTTCGATACGTTTGATTTGTGGAATAATGTTAATGTCCAAGTAGTTGGCAAGGAATGTTTGGTCGTAGCGACCATCATCACAGACTAATGCGTCGATCTGTAAGAAACTCGTCTGGCGTTTTTGAGTGGAGACACCAATCTTGGTTACCTCGGCCGGTAGTAAGCCTTGTGCCTTAGAGACTCGGTTCTGCACATTAACCGCTGCCATGTCGGGATCAGTTCCCTGTTTGAAGAATACCTCGATAGTTGCAGTCCCTGCGTTTGTAGCGGTAGAAGTGATGTACATCATATTTTCCACACCATTGATGCTTTCTTCCAAAGGCATGATGACACTGTTCATCACAGCGTTGGCATCTGCGCCGGTATAGGTAGCTGATACATTTACTGTTGGCGGAGCGATATTCGGATATTGCTCAACAGGTAACGAGAAAAGCGAAATCAGCCCGACTACCAAGATCAGGATGGAAATGGATATAGCCATAACAGGCCGTTTGATAAATATATTCCCTTTCATAATGCACTGATTTCTTTTTATTTAACTTGTGTTCCCTCACGTACCAATCCGGCTCCTTGTGATACGATTTCTTCACCGGCTTTCAGTCCGTCTAATACGACATACTCGCGTCCATCGTTCAATTCAGCTACCGTGATCAAGGATGAGACTGCTTTGCCATCCACTACTTTATATACCATTGTTTTATCCTGTAGACGTATTGTCGCTTCCTGTGGGATTACGATACAATTCTCATATGTACTGGGGATGATTACCGCTCCAGAGGCTCCGCTATGTAGTAGGCGTGCCTCGTTTGGGAAGACAGAACGGACGGTTACCGTACCGGTCTGGCGATCGATCACGCCGCTGATCGACTCGATCTTTCCTTTATGTTCGTAGATGGAGTTGTCATTTAGTCTAAGTTCTACTTCCGGCATGTTCTTCAGTGCGTCATCCATGGAACCATATTGACGGGTCAAGGATAAAAGCTGGTTCTCATTCATAGAGAAATACACATACATGTTCGAGTTGTCGGATACTGTAGTCAATGGCTGTGGAATATTGGCGCTGACTAAGGCTCCGACCCGATAGGGTAACGCTCCTACCACTCCGTCACTCGGACTTTTTACTTCGGTATAAGAGAGGTTGTTGCGGGCGTTTGTCTCTTGAGCCTCAGCTTGTGCCAAAGCTGCTTGTGCGGTGAGATAACTGTTCTCGGAGGTCTTTAGGCTGAACTCTGATACTACTTTCTGGGCATATAGCTCTTTATTGCTGTTGTAGGTTAATTCCGCCGTGGCTAAGCCTGCCTTTGCTGATTTAACGTTGGCTATAGCCGTATTCAAGGCTGCCTTGTAGGGTACTTGGTCTATGACGAAAAGAATTTGTCCTTTCCGGACTTTCTCACCTTCTGTTACGCAAAGGCGCTCGATAGTTCCGGATACCTGTGGATAAATATCGATATCCTGCCGTCCACGGATCGTGGCTGAATAAGAGGTAGAGAATTTCTTGTCACTTACTGTTATTTTCATTGTTGCATAATTGGCATTCATTGGAGCTTGAGGTGTTTGTTTGCAAGACACCAATACTGCCGTAAAACCGTAAGCGACTGCTCAACTACATCTTGTGTATTCGATTTTATTGAGGTGCACTCCATTGTAAGTGCGTCTCGATTTTTTCATATGCCAACTTATCTCAGGGTTGTTATTGAGTGTCAATCTCGCTTTTTCCCGTTTTTTCCTGCATTTTCCCGGAACTGTCCCGATTATTTTCTCCATACATCCGGTAGCAGTTCCTTCAGGTCTCTGTCTGATTTGG
>OLRS01000602.1_pt1 | contig 42049 bp, 27 predicted proteins | sample 1673171 | NCBI WGS metagenome assembly OLRS01 (sample SAMEA3136762, study PRJEB25190) | human gut metagenome | biome: human gut; feature: human-associated habitat; material: faeces | place: Austria | collected 2013
TCATGAGCAATTAACCTACGCTCATTTCCAATAAATTACACTCTTTTCGTAACTTACTGGCACAAACATACATAAAATACTCGAAAAACAACCCATGGAATTAAAAAAATACCTATTAGTTGGTATTGGTGGTACGAAGTTTTCAAGCTACCTTCGCGTAACATTTAATAGGACATGAGATTATCAGAACTTCGCACAGGCGATAAAGGTGTTATAGTAAAGGTAATGGGTCGCGGAGCTTTCCGCAAACGCATTATCGAGATGGGATTTATCAGAGGGAAAGAAGTGATCGTTATACAAAACGCTCCGCTCAAAGACCCTATTCACTATCGTGTAATGGGATATGATGTCTCATTGCGACGCTCGGACGCCGCATTGATCGAAGTCGTTAGTGCGGCGGATTTCGAGAAGGAACAAGCTACCTCGGTACAAGATACGAACAGGAGCGCAGACTCTTTTATCCTGCCTTCCGGCAATGAATTGCGAGCCATCGCATTACATAAAGGAAAAACAATTAACATAGCCTTGGTCGGTAATCCGAACTGCGGAAAGACCTCTCTCTTCAATTTCGCGTCCGGAGCACATGAGCATGTGGGTAACTATAGCGGCGTGACCGTAGATGCCAAGGAAGGAACCTTCCAACAGAATGGCTATACATTCCGCATCGTAGATTTACCGGGTACTTACTCCCTATCCGCCTACACGCCGGAAGAATTATACGTGCGCAAGCATTTGAATGAAGAGCAACCGGACGTGGTGATCAATGTTATCGACGCATCCAATCTGGAGCGAAACCTATATTTGACCGCCCAACTGATCGATATGGACGTTCGCATGGTAATCGCCTTAAACATGTATGATGAGCTGGAACGCCATGGTAATAAATTCGATCATGAGTCCTTAGCGAAAATGATCGGGGCACCGATTATCCCGACCGTAAGTAAAACGGGCTTTGGCATAGAGGATTTGTTTAACCGTGTAATCAAGGTATACGAAGAAGAAGATCCTGTCATCCGTCATATCCATATTAATTACGGAGAGTCTTTAGAGAAAGGGATCAGCAATGTTAGGAAGACCTTGAAAAATAGCGTGGATATACCCAAAAGCTTGTCAAAGCGCTATCTATCTATCAAGCTATTAGAGGGAGACCGGGAGATAGAGACATTTATAAAAACGCTGCCCGGTGCCGAAACGATCTTCCAAGAAAGAGACCGTAATACAGCCCTAATAGAAAAGTTATTGCAAGAGGATTGTGAGACCGCATTCACGAACGCACGCTATGGCTTTATTTCCGGAGCGTTGCGTGAGACTTACGAGCAAAATACGATCAAAGAGGCAACGAGTACGCAGATCATCGATCTATTCGTCACGCATAAAGTCTTAGGCTTCCCTATCTTTATCCTATTCATGTGGATCATGTTCGAGGCCACTTTCCGTTTGGGAAGCTATCCGATGGAATGGATAGAGGCATTGGTCGAGGTGATCGGTAATTTCGTGCGCAGCCATATGTCGGAAGGACCTTTGAAGGATCTTCTCGTGGATGGTATCATCGGTGGCGTGGGAGGTGTTATCGTGTTCCTGCCGAATATCTTGATTCTGTATATGTTCATATCGTTCATGGAAGACTCCGGATATATGGCACGTGCGGCTTTTATCATGGATAAGATCATGCATAAGATGGGACTGCATGGAAAGTCGTTCATCCCTTTAGTGATGGGATTCGGTTGTAATGTTCCTGCTATCATGGCCTCCCGTACGATAGAGAGCCGTAATAGCCGGATGATAACGATGTTGGTAAATCCGTTGATGAGCTGTAGCGCCCGCCTGCCGGTTTATGTATTGCTGACCGGGGCGTTTTTCCCGAAGAACGCCAGCTTTGTGTTATTAGCTTTATATGTATCCGGAATCTTGCTGGCAGTTATCATGGCCCGTCTTTTCAAACGCTTCCTGTTTAACGAGGAGGATGTTCCTTTCGTAATGGAACTCCCCCCCTATCGGATGCCTACCGGCAAATCCATCATGATCCATATGTGGGAGAAAGCGAAACAATACTTGCACAAGATGGGAGGTATCATCTTGGTCGCTTCTATCGTCATCTGGTTCCTTGGGTATTTCCCCAGACATTCGGAGAGCGGAGATCAGTTTGATCGCCAGATAGCGGAGATCGAAAATACGGAGTTGGATTCTCAAGAAAAAACAGATACGATAGAGGAGTTAGAACGCTTGAAGGCAATCGACCACCAACAAAATTCGTATATCGGACGTATCGGCCAGACGATTCAACCGGTCTTGGCTCCTTTAGGATTCGATTGGAAAATGAGTGTAAGCTTACTTACCGGTATGGCGGCGAAAGAAGTTGTTGTCAGCACGTTAAGCGTATTATACACGGGGAATGCCGATGATGACAGCCAAGCCCTGTCGGAGCGTTTGAAGCAAGACCGTAACGCGGAAGGTAATTTGGTATTCACACCGCTCATAGCGATTAGCTTAATGCTTTTCGTCTTGATTTATTTTCCGTGCATAGCAACTATATCGGCTATTGTCAACGAGTCTGGCTCATGGAAATGGGGTATATTCGTTATCACTTATACTTGTGTCCTAGCATGGATCGTTTCTTTCATTGTTTATCAAACGGGAAATTTCTTTGTGGGTTTATTTTGCTAAGAACTTTCCTATGTCTTATTTAGTTATATATAGAAGGTAAATTTATAGGTATGTGGCAAGATATAGCAGTTTGCGTTATTGGTATCTCGATTATCGGATATATCGCTTATAAGGTTTATCGAATGCTTACGAAACCGAAATCCAGTGATCCTTGCTGCGGGTGTAGTGGGTGTTCGTTAAAGAAAGAAATGAACAAAATAAATAAAAGAAATATCATGTATTGAAGATGATATTCAGTACATGACTTTCTTTATTATCCATCTGGCTTATCGACCAATACAATGATAAATAAAACCAGCTTCCTCTATCTCAACCTTATCATAAATATTACGTCCATCCAAAATTAAAGGTGTTACCATTAATTTCTTGATCACAGACCAAGAAGGCATCCGGAATTCTTTCCATTCCGTAACAATCAACAAGGCATCTGCATCCATCACGGTCTCATAGATATCCTTTCCATAAGAAATAGTTCCTTTAGGTAAACGTCTCCGAGCTTCAGGTATAGCAACTGGATCATAAGCCGTAATCTTGCACCCTGCCTCTTTTAGTTTATCGATCAATATCAAAGAAGGGGCTTCACGCATATCATCTGTTTCTGGCTTAAATGCCAATCCCCATATTGCAATACGCTTTCCATTGATATCACCACCAAAATGCGTCATCAATTTCCGGTATAAAATGGATTTTTGCTCCTCATTTACAGCCTCAACAGCCTCTAATATACGCATTTTATAACCACTATCAAGGGCTGTCTTGACAAGCGCCTTTACATCTTTTGGGAAACAAGAACCTCCATAACCGCAACCTGCATATAAGAAACGACTACCTATACGAGCATCAGTCCCGATACCTTTCCGGACCATATTCACATCTGCCCCGACAATCTCACATAAATTCGCTATATCATTCATAAAACTGATCCGGGTAGCAAGCATTGCGTTAGCCGCATACTTCGTCATCTCCGCTGAAGGTACATCCATAAAAATTACCCGGAAATTATTCAATAAAAACGGACGATACAATTTAGACATCAATTTCTCGGCACGTTCAGATTCCACACCGACCACTACACGATCCGGACTCATAAAATCCTTGATCGCCGCCCCTTCTTTTAAGAACTCTGGATTGGATGCGATATCAAACTCTATATTTACATTTCTCAACGCTTGTTCTTTCTTGATCGCTTGTTTTACTTTCTGGGCTGTGCCTACAGGAACCGTACTTTTAGTGACAACTAATATATATTTATTCATATAACGCCCAACAGTCCGAGCAACCTCCAAGACATATTTCAAGTCCGCGCTGCCATCCTCATCCGGAGGGGTTCCAACGGCTGAAAACAGAACTTCCACTTCATCCAGACACTCTTTAAGCTCTGTCGTAAAGTGCAGACGTCCCGCTTGCATATTACGAGTTACCAATTCGTCCAAACCGGGCTCATAGATAGGAACTATCCCGTTCTTTAGGTTATCAATCTTATTCTTATCGACATCCACACAAAACACCTCCGTACCCATTTCCGCAAAACAAGTACCTGTAACCAAGCCTACATAGCCTGTTCCAACTATTGCTATTTTCATATTATATCAATACTAATGTTCCAAATGCTTTTAATAGAAGCACAAAAGTAAGACTATTCCAAGAATTACACATACCTTTGAAGGCTTTTCCTAAAATACAACATAAGTTTTTTTCATATCACGCACTTAGAATGCCAGACATCAAATATTTTATGTTGTAGAATCCATCTATTTCAAATCGGTAGCGTCTCGTCCCAAGGTCGAGTTAAACAAAAATTTAAGACCATAACTTTCAATCATATTCCAGATAAAGTCCAATTTCCAAAATCATCTATTTGAAAGCATTGACCTGTTACTCACAATATATATCTGAATACAAACATCTTAAACGACCAAGTTTCCATTAATTATGCGAATTAGCGAAAAAATAATAAGAAACATAGGTTATCGCTGAGCACCATAAATATTTAGTAGAGAAAGGACATCATGAGAAGAACCAAAAATATTTTTCAAGATTATACATTATTAACCCAATATATCAAATTTATAATATAAATAAAACTATATTTATAGCACTAATATAAACCTAAAATTAACGATTATGTCTACCCAATCCATTTTAACAGCAGTGAACAATAGTTGGCCGGAATTTAATCCAAGCTCGTTCAGTCCCAATCAAACGTATGTAGTTACGACAACAAAAACATTAACTAGTAATGTCATATTGTCCGAGAATATTACGCTTATCTTTGCTGGAGGTAAAATAGCAAGCAATGCCTCCAATACCACAAGAATATTAAAAGGTAACAATACCCATATAATCGCACCTATCAGTCTAATTTTTGAAAAGGAAATACAATTGGATGGTTCTTGGATTATGGATAGAGCTTACCCACAATGGTTTGGGGCAAAGAACAATGATGAAAATACAGATTCTTCAGATGCCATCAATAAAGCGATACAATTTAAAAGGGTTGGAGAAGTCTTCTTACCCAGAGGTCAATATTACATAAATAAAACCATCAACGTTAAAGTAGGGATAATCCTACGAGGAGAAAAAGCATATACATATAAAGATACCAATAATACAAGTCAAAATGATTACTTAAACCAAGGTACTATTATATCTCCAAGACCTAATAGTGGATTGAGTTTTTCTGGTAATTTCTTAGTAAAAGTAAATGTAAGTGGAGATAACCCTGAAAATGGGACATGGGAATATGCTTATACTGAATATCATACAGAGATAAGTAATATTTACTTCTGTAATCTTAATTCTAGCATTAAGAATTTACGCGGTATCTTATTTGCAGGTTGTATAAATATACAATATTGTAGATGGAAAGGGTTTGTCCAGGCCGTAGCATCCACACATCAAAATTATTCCGATGGAAAATCTATTATTCATTGTCATTTTAGTACAGAATATGTCACACATACTCAAGATCTATATGCTTTTGATTTGCAAGGCATGGGGGATGCTCTTTTATTTAAATATAATATGATACAACCAAATGGAAAATGGATTGACACAAATAATATTCAACATTTTTTAGGAGGATTGGCTTTGAATCAAAGTTTGGGAGCGGAGATATGTGACAATATAATAAATGCCAATATTCTTATCAAAAATTCTAAAGGAGTAATTTTTCAAGCAAATCATTGTGAAGGAAAAGAAACTCAATTACGAATAATGTGCAGTTCGGCCATAATATCAAGTTGCTATTTTGAAAAAGGCTCTGTACCTAGTATTAGCATACAAGATCCAACTGCTAACAATTATGATATTTCTAACATATCTTTAGAAAACATAGTTTTTGCTTATTATGAAAATGAATACGAAGATGAAAATAAAACACAACCGAGAAACATAGAAAGATATGATTTACAGACAGATGGAAAAGTAAATCTCAGTATAAAAAATTCTTTTAGGCATTGGGTAGAAAGAGATTGGATAAATAGATCCGCTCCATATGGAATGGAAATATGTAATAATGATGTGTCATCATCCCCTATTGACAAATTTAATAATCACAGTTATTTACTTTCAAACAGAGGAGCCTTAACGACTGGCTTTAGCGTAATCCAAGATCATGCTGTATCCACCAAGAACTTAACAATGAGTGGTGCAACCAATAGCCATGTTGATTGGCACAAAGATCCTGGTACCTATTCTTATTCCGCAAATATAGTTTGGGACAAAACCAGAAAGTTAACAACCCCTATATCTTCCACATTTACTGTTGAGAATATATCTAATTTTGGAGTTCTAATCACTCTTTTCGGAGGTGATACTTTTGGATACCACACATTTATACGTATTTTTAGGACAAAAGGAACTAGTAGTAGCTTCGAATACTGCGATGTTGCTTTATGTGGCTGTAAGCACCTGTATGACAATGGAAATTCAATATGTGGATTTGAGTGGAAAACTGGAAGTCAAGAAAAGCAAGTTGGGGTTATCCCGAATGGAGCAATACAGTTCTCAGGAGACAATATTATTTGCAGAAGCACTTCGTATCCAGTTGTAGGTACATGGACTGATGGTGACATTATCTATAATACGGGAACTACCACTCCGACTCTATGGATACGTGTCAATGGAAATTGGATCGCAAAATAAAACCAGATTGGAAGGTTCCGGTTTCACAAGAAATCTTTTACAAACAGAAGTATAAACTGTATGGGTAAAAGATATGCAGTATTTACAAAATTGTTATGTGTTAGACTTAATCTATAAGAGTACATCATTAAAAGCAGTCAAAGGAATATACGACAAATGTATTATTTATTGACTGCTTTACATTTTAAGCATAAAATTATGCCCTTTTCAATAGACATTATATATGGGCAGTAGAAAATCTGTGGAGATAGGCGTATCAGTTAGCCATGCGAAAAAGGTATCTTAGTTTCATTGGGAAAGTATCCTAAGTTCATTGGCGAAGTATCTTAGGTGTATGGGGCGATGAAGATACGATACTTTTTTCATGAGTATCTTGTTTGAGTATCGGTGTCGTCATACGCGACTACCGGCGTGGGCTGTAAGGACTACTCGTGCAGATTCTAAGCTCTAGTGCTTATCGCTTGTGCCGATACGGATGAAATTCACGTCGATCAAAAGGCTAGGGATAGCTAACTGATACGCCTATCCCCACAGATTTTCTACTGCCCCATTATACAGATTAAATTGCTATATGGCTCATTTTGGGACTGATTCTAAAGTTGTGCAAACTCCAAGCTTAGAGCTCTCCAAGTAAATAACCTATCACTTCCCAACTCGTAGGCTTGCGGTTACCCCTAGCCGTAAGCTTATGGCTTGACAAGCCGTAAGTTATTCACTTAACAAGTCTTGAATAAGGCTGGATTTTAGGGAATAAATAGTAATTTGACTGTTAGCCAGCTTCACCGGAAAAGTAAGTTTAGTTACTTGAACATTTCAATAAACTTATTTTGCCAACTATGTCTTTTTCTGAATTCCTAGACAACGATTTGTCCTGCAGCCATACCACGCCACACATCATTCAAGTCTTTAGCCTATAGATATTCTTTTTTGTATACTTAACGGCATTATCATGGGAAAGAGCAAACATGACAACATTATTTATGTTTCATGTTTATACACTACATATCAAAGGATAAGAGTCGTAAAATCAGAGGTAAGTAAACAAAAGTACAGCTAAAGCAAGGAGGTTTCAAGAATTATATATAACTTTGACGGCGTAAACAACATAAAAGATAACATAATCTAAATGTGTTCAATATAAATTATGATGCAAGACTTCATAAACAAACATTTTTTCAATCTATACATATTTACACTTATTTTTGGTCATATTTTCTACGGTACAATTGGTTTTGATTATACAGATGAGATATGTGCCTTATTTCTTGTTTTCTTATATGGGTACAATTTATTCAAGAACCCTTCTTGGGATATCAATAAGGTATTTTTAGGCGTTATCTGTATATTCATATTTTATCTTTGTTATTCATTATGGATCAAAAGTAATGTCAATGCGGCAATCATATCAGATTTCATTATACAATTCAAGCCTTATCTGGCCTTCTTCTGCGTATATTCCATATTACCCATTTTCTCCGAAAATCGCAAGAAAATATTACGTTGGATCGCTGTTTCCTGCTGGTGTTTCCAATTAATACTGGCAATCACTGAAATATTCGTACCACATACGCTATCTGGTACAATGGGACACTCAACCTATTTCGCTGCAGGTGTAATAGCAACATCGTTATGTTTCCTGTTTACAGGTAATTTTTCCATGAAGGAGAAATTTATATTCCTAGGAATGCTATCCATAGGGCTTCTATCGGGAAGATCTAAATTCTACGGTTTTTATGCATTATCCGTATTCATGACCTTATATTTCTCAAATATCAAGAATTTCAAGTTAAACTTGAAGAATTCATTGATCATCATCATTATGCTAGTAGCGATCATTGCAGTCGCTTGGCAAAAAATTTATTTTTATTTCTTTCAAACTCTTACTAGTGATGTCGATAAAGATATGATCGCACGCTATGTATTATACGCTACATCTCCACAGATCCTCATGGATTATTTCCCCTTTGGAAGTGGTTTTGCTAGTTTTGCGACATACTCCTCTGGAGAGTTCTATTCCAAAATATATGTTCAATACGGAATCGAGAATGTGTGGGGCATGAGCCGAGATTTTTATAGTTTTATAGCAGATACATATTATCCTTCATTGGCACAGTTTGGAATAATCGGTATCATTTTATACATTTCATTTTGGATCTACATCTTAAAAAAAGCAATCTCGTTCAATAAAGGATACAAGCAAACTAAATTATTAACAATCGTTTTACTTATCGTGGCATATTTTGCCATCGAAGGAACTACAGACTCAACATTCACTACGCATCGGGGTATCTATATGCTCATGACTTTAGGGCTAGTCCTTGCGGAAATGAAAATAATCAATCAACATAATATTCTCACAAATCATGAAGATACTGCAAATCAATAAATATTTCTATCGCAAAGGTGGTGCGGATACGGTTTTCTTCAATACAATTAAGCTATTGGAGGATCATGGGCATACAGTCATTCCTTTCAGTCTTCAACACGATAAGAATGAGTTATCTCAGTATGATCACTATTTTGTGAATTATCCCGAATTGTCAGCCTCTAGCCTAATCAATCGTCTTATACATATCCCTTCTTTCTTCTATAACAGAGAAGCGGCTCGTAAATTAGAGGAGCTTATCCGGATAGAAAAGCCTGATGTCGCACATATTCACCTAATGTTCAACAGTCTGTCCATATCTATATTGCCCGTTTTAAGGAAATATAATATACCAACAGTCATGAGTGTACATGATTATCGGCTAGTTTGTCCTGCATATACATTTACAGATGGAAACGGAAACTATTGCGAACGTTGCAAGGACAAACATTACTATCATTGTATCACAAACCGTTGTTCCAAGAAAAATCTCATAAATAGCACAATGCTTTGTATGGATAGCTATTTAAGATCATTTTTCTTTCCTCCTATACAGCATCTAAGCAAGTTCATTTTTGTAAGTAAATTTTCGATGAACAAACATATACAAATAGATTCTAGATTTCAAAAGAAAGCAACTTGTTTATACAACTTTACCCCTTCCATAGAAAACAAGCCAAAGAAAAAAGGAAACTATCTTTTTTTCTTTGGAAGGATATCGGAAGAAAAAGGTATACCAACCTTATTAAAAGCAATATGTAAATTACCAGATGTTAAGCTAAAGTTAGCAGGAACAGGTCCGTTACTAGATAGCCTCAAGGCACAATGTCCACCCAATGCGGAATTTTTGGGATTCAAGCAAGGTAAAGAATTGCAATCACTTATACATGGTGCTTCTTTCGTCATCGTTCCTTCTGAATGGTACGAGAACAATCCCATGACAATAATTGAATCGTATACAATAGGTACACCCGTCATCGGAAGTGATATCGCAGGCATCCCGGAACTGATTGATGAAGGAGATACCGGATTTACGTTCAAACCAAAATCTCCAGAAGACCTACGCTCTGTGATTAGCAAAGCTTTAAATATCAATGAAGAGCGATACGAAGAGATGGTTAAGAATTGTAGAGCATTCGCTGAAACCAATTTCTCAGAGACTGAACATTACAAAAAACTAATATACATTTATCAATCAGTTATAGAAAAGCAAAATAATTAGTATGAAAAGATTGTATGTATTTGGGACGAGAGGATTCCCTAACGTACAGGGAGGAGTAGAGAAGCATTGCGAACAATTATATCCCGAATTGTCAGATAAATATCATATTACCATATTTAGGAGAAAAGCTTTTCTTCCAGTAGAAAGAGATGGTGAATTGAAATTACCATTTCAATTCATTAATCTGCCTTCCACACGCATCAAAGGATTTGAATCTTTTTATCATTCCTTCTTATGCACATTGTATTGTATAATCAAAAGACCTGATTTAGTACATATTCATAATATTGGACCAGGCATGTTTATTCCCTTATTAAAATTAACTCGCATAAAGACGATATTAACCTATCACAGTCCTAATTATGAACATCAAAAATGGAATTTTTTAGCTAAGAAAATTCTAAAGGCAAGCGAATGGCTCGCTACGAATTGGGCTGATGCCATCATATTTGTCAACAAAAAACAAGTAAATCGTTTTAAAACTGCCATAAGAAATAAATCAACATATATTCCTAATGGTGTGCACATTCAATCAAGAACTACCGCCACGGATCGAATCGAGAAGCTAGGGATACAACCGAACCATTATGTATTGGCTGTTGGACGGATCACCCAAGAGAAAGGATTAGATTATTTAATCGACGCCTTCCTACAATCTAAACATAAAAATATAAAATTAGTCTTGGCAGGAGGCATCGACCATGCATCAAGTTACGCAAAAAAAATTATTGATAAGGCTAAAAACACAGATATTATTATGGCAGGCTATGCAGATGGAGAATATCTCAGACAGTTATACTCTAATGCGTCCTTATTTGTCCTTTCATCTTATAATGAAGGTTTTCCTTTAGTCCTTCTTGAAGCCATGAGTTATCACTTGCCTTTGCTGGCCAGTGACATACCGGCGAACAAACAATTAAATCTAGATAATGACTCTTATTTCGAAACAGGAAACATCTCAGAACTAGCTAATAAGCTTACTTATAAACTATCCGGGACGAATTCGGTTTCCTATGACCTTAGTGAATATACATGGACTAGAATTGCCTATTTGACCAATACGGTTTATAGAAAAGTGTTAGATTAATATTTTACTATAGACCGTATTCCTCATATAATTCAGCCAACTTTCTTTCATTTGAAATCCAAACTCTCTCGTTAAAAGCATAAGCACGTGCCTTTGAAGCATATATTTCACGACTCTCCATATACGATAAAATACGTTTATGAAGTGCCATAAGTTCATTATCCGAAGGTTGCACCCCATCAAGTAAAAATCCGCATCCCGATTCTTGGATCAAGACAGGAGCATCTCCAGAATATTTAGTAGCCACTACCATCGCCCCTGATGCTAAATATTCTGCCGTTTTTGTAGGAGAAGCGTTTATATTCACCAAACTTTTCTGACGCAAAACAAAGCCAGCATCAACAATAGATAAAAACAAAGGCACCTTCTTATAAGGTAACCCTTTGCAAAGATAATTACCCGTCAGTAAATTCAGTCGATTCATGAATGGGCTTAAATCCCCATTAGTATATATGCATAAAAAATAACGAGGATCAAGTTGTCTCAAACGCATGAAAAGATCCAAAGTCTCCTCTATACATTGCCATCTATGAGTTCCCCCTAAATAGCACAACACTATGCGTCCTTCCAAACCTAGCTCTTTTCTTAGCTCTTGGCTCGCACATACATTTACTTCTTGAAAGATATGTTCGTTGAAACTACAAGGTAATACTGCGGTTTTTCCCTCATAAGGATAATATTCTCTTAAATTCATAAGAAGATTGTTTGAAACTGCAATAACTTTTTGCGATCGCTTAAGTATATATCGAATATCCCTTATTGTTTTCCTAATATATTCCCTCGAATGTCCATTCATCTCTAATTCAGGTACAGGATCCGCATGAAAATCAGTAAAAACAGGAATAGTCCTATCGACGAAACGAACACAAGAAGCCGACAATGAAGTCTCAATTTGTATAAGTTCAATCCCATACCTCTTCACAATCCACCAAGTATATAATGCACGATATAGCGCCGCAATACCAGTTAACCCCAAACGATCAGGCAAGGTATATATAAAAAAACATTTTACATCCATCGGAGCATTAGCTCGCTCCTTTCGTAAGGCTGAAAAACCTCTTTTATAAAATGCTAAAAAAAAGACTTTCAATCCAATCTTCTGCAAAGATTGAGCCATATTCAGCACCCTAACCTTGTCGCCAACTTCTTCTCCCAAAGGATAGCCATTATGTATCAAAAGTATTTTTCGTTTCATCTTTTAGACCTTTAAAATAATATCAACTATTCTCACACTCGTCTTCCCGTCACCATAGGGATTGAGGGCCTTTGCCATCTGTCCATAAACACGCTCATTTTCCAATAGCTCAGTAACGTTATTTACGATACAGTCAAAGTCTGTCCCCACTAACTTAACAGTACCAGCTTCTACCGCCTCTGGGCGCTCTGTCGTATCTCTCATCACCAAAACAGGTTTTCCCAAACCAGGAGCTTCCTCTTGAATTCCACCGCTATCAGTAAGAACCAAATAAGAATGATCCATCAAATAGACAAAAGGTAGATAATCCAAGGGCTCTATCAAATAAACATTGGGATATAACAACGAATGATCCGCCCCAAAGATTTCCATAATAGGTTTACGTACATTGGGATTCAGATGCATTGGATAGACAAAATCCACAAATGGATATTTCTCCGCTAAATGGCGGATAGCCATACAAATATTAGTAAAGCCCACCCCAAAATTTTCCCGACGATGCCCCGTAATCAAAACCAACGGTCTTCTTCTCTCATTCCAAGCAGAAAGCAATGAGTCATCAAGGCCAGCCCTTCGCAAAGCAGAATTAACCCCATTCATTATCATACAATCCTCTTTCACTTGCTTTAAGACTATATGTAAGGCATCTATTACAGTATTACCTACAACATGAATCTTATCATCCGGGATTCCTTCAGCCAATAAGTTCTGTCGGCTTAAAGCGGTTGGTGCAAAATGCGCAGAAGCGATACGTCCGGTAATCTGACGATTCATTTCCTCCGGCCAAGGGCTATAGATATTATGAGTACGCAAACCAGCTTCCACATGACCAACAGGAATTTGCCGATAGAAAGCAGCTAATGCTGCGGCTGTAGAACTTGTCGTATCCCCATGGACCAAGACTAAATCAGGACAGATCTCCGCTAACACATCACGTAAACCTAATAAGACCAAGGAAGTGACGTCATATAAGTCTTGGCCTTGCTTCATTATGTTAAGGTCATAATCAGGAGTGATTTTAAATAAGTCAAGCACTTGATCCAGCATTTCACGATGTTGTCCCGTAACACAAACAATCACGTCTAATAGATCATGATGTTTCTGGCACTCTTTTACCAATGGTGCCATTTTTATAGCTTCAGGTCGTGTACCAAACACGAACATAACTTTTTTCTTCATAACCTTAATCCTCAAATTGAATAAAATTAATATGCGTAGTTATCTCTTCTTCAGAAGGTATTCTCATATAATCACCATATTGGGCACGCAACATTTTCTCATAATTATTGGGAACATAAAATTGTTTTCCTTCAAACTCTAGTTTTTTCAAAGGAAATAACCATTCCTTTTTAAATTGAGTATGAAAATAAGAACCTAAAGGATAACTAAGGTACTTAGGTGAAAGCAATGATGACGTAAAACTAAAACAAGGATATAGAACATTTCTTGTAATGCTTCCCCAACCTCTTAACGCCCAATTTCTCAGTGTAGTCCGTTTACCTTTCACTAAGTTAACCAAGCGGGTTTGTGTCTTATCGGATATAATATGAAAAAAAGGCAGCGCAGGTTCCAAATAGAATAGATCAATATAGATACCTCTATATTTATATAAATGATCATTATCGTTATTCTCTTGAATTAACGTACCATTCAATCTTAATTTTTCATAAGGAGCTATATAATTACTATCCGTATCATTCGCTTGTAAAGAATAAGTAGCATCTTGCTCTTTCAACAATATTGAATGTAATCTATCCAAATCTTTTTTCAGAAAAACAATATCCAAATCATCATCCCATGGGATAAAACCCTTATGCCGGACTGCTCCTAACAAAGTACCACCAGACAAACAGTATTTTATGTCATTATCCTGGCAGATCTTATCAATATACACTAACATATCAAACATCTTCATTTGATGCTTCCTCAAAGCAGTTCCTGCCGCATTAATTGTATGAATGTTCATAACATCTTCATTTTGCTTTTTTAACCAACATATAAAATTGCTCTTTGAAACGGACAATTCCGATCAAAACAAGAAACAAGACCATTAAGATATTACCAATAGTACCCCCCGAATAGTAAACAAACAAAGATATTGTTAACATCACACTTAGAAATAAAAGAGTGTTTCTATCAAAATGGACACAAACTACAGAGCGAATCAGATATATACGCATAATCACATTTACTAAATAGCTGATCACGATCGCTAAAGTAGCCCCCAATAAACCCCAACGTAAAACAAAAAAAGGTACTATCACTACGTTCAGTATACAAGCAGAAAATGTAGAATAAACTATGATCTTTGTTGCTTTCAGAGCGGCATAAATCTGTCCCATAAAACCGCTTATAACATTGATAATCGCAGCAAGAATACACATAGGAATAATATATTTAGCGGATTCATAAGAGTTTGCTACCATATAAGGAAATATCAGATTAGACACATGGATCAGGATAAGAGCACCCAAACCAACAAAATCAACGAGTAAGTTCATTGCCTTACTATAAAATATACCAAGGGATTCCCTATCCTCATTACCTTTTCTAAAAATAAGTTCTTGCCAAGCCAAATTAAAGCAAGTTGACAATAGATTAATAATAAGGCCAAATTTTACCGCTACCATATAAATGCCATTCTCCTTCAAACTAAGCATAGCCGAAATAATGACATTTGAATATCCCGTTAAAAACCAATAAGCCAAAGAATTCAAAGACAAAGGCAAAGAGAATAGAAAAAGAGATTTTAACAGAGTCTTATCATAATATTTAAATGACACATAATTAAATATATGTAAATTATATTCCAAAATCCCGACTTGCAGAAATAAACCACAGATAGCAGCTATATAGAGAACCTCAATATCTCCTTTTGTATAAATCAAGCCAACAACACTCACTAAGCTTGTCACAAGCGTACCCAAAACTCCTGAAATAGCAAAAACTTGATTTAGCTTCATTGTCCTAGCTAAATAACCAAATAAATTATTTAAAACTAGACCAACACCATATACATAAATATAACCAAGAAAACGTATCTCCCCAAAAATTCCAGCTATAATCGCAATTAACGTATATAGCACGAATGAAACGCAGAAAATAATAATGCCATTTGATACTGGTCTATTAGAATCATCTAATCCTTGTTGATCAAAAACAAAGCGCATAATACCAACATAGATATCGACGAAAAGAAAAGTTACCAATAAATTTAAATACGTATTTGCCACATCATAATAACCTAACTCTTCAGGAGGCAAATAATCAGTATAGACAGGCAATAAGATGAACATTATTATTTTAGATAAAATATTACCTAAAAAATAAAGCCCAAACGATTTCACAAATGTATTCCTAACACCCATCACTTTCGTTTTATAGACATCCAATATTCCGGACGATTAGAAATTAAACCTTCAATCCAATCATACTGGTTCTCAGACATTGATGATATATCATCCACAGTATACACTTCTATTGTTTTATTTATCGCCTTTATCTTATCGACAATGTCTTTATTCATCATTTGATAATCCAATATCATCCCATCCATTAGATTATAAGAGAGACGAGGAAGAGCTGACGGATCATCTACATTATATAACAAGTACTTTAATCGAACTTTCTCGTTTTTTTCTGATATACGAACTAATGTATGATAATCAAAACTAATTATTGATACAGCATTATAACAGTCATATTTTTCTAACAACTTTAATAACTGAAGTTCAATAGATTTAGAACCTTCCTTAATTTCAATATATAACTCAACCTTCATATCCACTAATTGTAAAACATCATCTAAAGTTGGAATAACTTGATCTGTCAAAGTTCCTTCAAATTCTAATGAAAATGCAAGTATTTCTTCATAAGTCATGTCTTTTATCTTTCCGGAACCATTCGTCACCCGATCAATATTGTCATCATGACAAACAACAATCGTAGAGTCTTTACATAACCGGATATCAATTTCAATAGCATCAACACCTAAATTTATAGCATTAGCAATCGCCGCTAAACTATTCTCAGGATATTGAGTAGTGCCACCTCGATGGGCTATGATCCTTAAATCTCTTATCTTCTCAAGATCAATCTTATCACACCCACACAATACTATTAAAAATGAAAATAACCAAAAACACCTACACATATATTCACTTCATCTTAAACTACCTTTTGTTAAATTCCGACTTTAAAGCAATGAATTGTTCCTTAATAAATAAAACTCCTACGGGTAATATTAGTGTAAAAGCTAATATCCCCAAAACTGCAAATAATTTGCGGGGAGCTACTGGGCGTTGCTTTACAAAAGCTGCATCAATAATACGAGCTCGGTCACGTTGATTATTTATAGACAAAGCTATCTCCTCACGTTTCTGTAATAAAATCAAATATACCGCCTGATAAATTTCTTGCTGACGCTTAAAATCCACATATTCCTTTTCCACAGAAGGCACGGATTCCATTTTATCTAAAATAGCTTTCTCTTTAGACCTTAAATCCAGTAATGTCAAAGAAGAACTTTTCTTCGCATTTTCTATTGATAAAAATACACTTGCTCGCAATTGATCAACTTGTTTATTAACCTTCCCTATTAACGGATTATCATTCTTAGAGGTTTGCAAAATCTTCTCTCGTTCCAATAAAGCCTCATTATATAGTGCTATAGGATTTCCTTTATCTCCCCCTTCTGATGAATTCAACAAGGAAGGAACTAAATTATATTTATTTCTAGGATCCTTAATATATTCATCCATAAAGACTAAGATCCTAGATTGTGCCTCTACTTCTATAATCTTACTTCGAAGGTCTTTCATTTGTTCCGCATAAAAAGGGACATCAAATTCAATATCCGTCATTTTATGCTTGGTCTTGTATTGTTCGATCATAGATTCAATTTTATTCAAATCAGATATAACTCCCTCAATGCGAGAATCCAAAAAAGTTATAGATTCAAGACCTTCCTTCTTTTTAGCTCCAGATTCTTGCTTATTATATAAGTTCATTAACAAATTAAGCATATCCATTCCACGCTGTGTCTCATAATCCCGATAAGTAAATTCTATAACATTCGAACTTTTAGAATATTCCTCAATAATAAGTTCTTCGGCCAAATCTTCAGCAATCCAAGTTGCTGGGGAAACCACCACATCTTGAGAATAAGGCCTCATATCCACATTTTTATAAGACAGAGTAAATTTATTCCCCTCAAAGTCAATATCCGCTGGCAAAGAATCAAAAAACAATTCTTCCTTTTTATTATCAGACTTCGCATCAACTCGTACTTTTCCTTGTTTATCTATATTAATACGAAAAGTTATACGAGATGATAGATGCTCATTGGTCAATGAGTCTGGAGTTAACAAAACCGGAACATTTTCATACATCTCATAATTATAACTATACGGCCTTTTATAGCTAACGTGAAGCCCTAAGTCCGTAACCATCCGAGTTAGCAAATCATTGGATAATAACTTAGCCAGTTCATCATCCATCATTATGGAACTTCCGTTTCCACTACCCAAACCAAAAGATTTCATCAAACCGGCTGCTTCTCCCAGCCCTAAAGAACCAGACCCCAATTCTTTATCTTCTTGCAATTGAATACGGGCCATAATCTCATATGTAGTAGGATATAAGACTAAATAAGCGATGGCCAAAGTCGTTGAAAGTATAAAGAAGAATAAAAATAGTTTCCAGTGATGTAGGTATCCAACAATAATTCTTCGTAAGCTGATCGTTTCTTTATCTATAGTTGTATCCATTGATATATTTATTTAGTAATAGCTAAAATGACAGTTGTTATCACAGATATTGCACTTAATATCGAAGAGAAAACAGTTATACTATACTGCTGCGCTTGGCTATAGCGTGAATTCCTTTGTTTAGCTTTATTCGGTTCTACATATAAAATATCATTTTGTTGCATATAATAGTAAGGCGAAGTAAACAATTCCGGATTAGTCAAATCTAAACGTGCAAATGTCTTTACGCCATTATCTTCTCGAATAAGTAATATATTTTTTCGATTCGCATTAATAGTCAGATCACCCACTAAACCTATTGCATCTAAAACACTCATTCTATCATTACGAACAGTCAACGCTCCGGGACGTGCGACTTCTCCCATAACAGAGACCTTAAAATTAGTAATCTGAACGTTTACTAGTGGATCCGTAACATATTTTGAAATTTTCTGTTGTAACTCTTCAGCCAAGCCAAGACAAGTAAAATTTTCCACTTTAACCTTTCCTATAACTGGGAAATTAATGAATCCTTCTTTATCAACAAGATAATTATACATTGAAGCAGAAGCAGCTACTGGAAGATCTCCTTGTTGAGCATACGCATAGACCGGAGGATTAAACGGAGTCACAACTGACGGATCCCATGCTGTCACTGTAATATTCAATAAATCTCCTGGACGGATGATTGTTTTATAGGTTTGACTCATTTGTTCAAGTTTTTCGGGGGTCAAGGCATCCACTCCTTGGAAATAAACCACATCTTTAGGAACAGAACAAGCCCCTAACAATAAGACAAACAATGCCACTACTGATACTAATTTCACTCTCATAATCTTTGTTTTCTTCAAATAAGGTGCAAATATACGTTTTTTAGTTTGAACATGAGGTCTCAAAAGGACCACAAGTATAAAGATACTTCTATAACGATGCAATTGTCTAGATATTGCTGCATGCTAAATCAAAATTATAGTTGTTTTTACCGCTTTTTCATGATTATTGCGTAAGTTTGTGACAAAACAAAAACATATGGTTGAGATAGGAAAATACAACACGCTGAAAATAGTGAAAGACCTTGACTTCGGGGTTTATCTGGATGGAGGTAACGGGGTGGAGATCTTGTTGCCGACTCGTTACGTACCTAAAAACGTGAAACCCGGGGATGAGGTCGAGGTGTTTATTTATCATGATAATGAAGGGAGGTTGATCGCTACTACCGCACGTCCTCTGGCAACGGTCGGGGAGTTCCAGTTCATGGAGGTAAAAGACGTGAATAATGCCGGCGCATTTCTGGAATGGGGTATCATGAAAGATTTGCTCGTTCCTTTCAAGGAGCAGAAAATGCCGATGAGAGAGGGAAAATGGTACTTAGTCTATGTCCGGCTGGATCATGTGACAGGACGTATCATGGCATCCGCACGTATCGAGAAGTTCTTGAACAATACCCCTATCGATTACGAGCAGAATCAAGAGGTTCAGTTATTGGTAGCCGACGAGACGGATCTTGGCTATAAGGTGATCATCAATAACCAGCATTGGGGATTGATCTATTATAATGAGGTATTCCAGCGTCTTGAGAAAGGCGAGCATCTGAAAGGCTATATAAAAGAGGTACGTGAGGATGATAAGATAGATGTGAGCCTAACGCCGCAAGGCTACCAAAAGGTAGAGGGGATCGCCGGCGTCATTCTGGAAGCGATGAAAACACAAGGGGGATACATCCCGGTACACGACAAGAGCGATCCGGACGTGATCTATTCCTTATTCCGCTGTAGCAAGAAAGCTTTCAAACAAGCGATCGGGGCACTCTATAAGCAACATCTTATCACGCTGGAAGATGGCGGGATACGGCTCGTGAACGAGAAGTGACCCATTTATATAAAAAAAGTCAATGGAATCCGTTACAGAATCCATTGACTTTTCTTTATAAATCCATTGAGTTAGCGAACGGATTCCATTGACTTTCTAATCCAGCTTCAATACGGCCAAGAACGCTTTTTGCGGAACTTCTACCGTACCGATCTGCTTCATTCGTTTCTTTCCCTCTTTCTGTTTTTCCAGCAATTTACGCTTACGGGAGATATCGCCTCCATAACATTTCGCCGTCACGTCTTTACGGACAGCCTTAATTGTCTCACGAGCGATAATCTTAGCGCCTATCGCCGCTTGGATAGCGATATCGAATTGCTGGCGGGGGATCAACTCTTTCAGTTTCTCGCACATACGACGTCCGAAAGTAACGCTATTATCCACGTGCGTCAATGTAGACAAAGCGTCTACCGGCTCACCGTTCAACAGGATATCTAATTTAGCCAACTTACTGGGACGGAAATCATGTAAATGGTAATCGAAAGAAGCGTACCCTTTTGAAATACTCTTCAACTTATCATAAAAGTCGATTACGATCTCGCCCAACGGCAAGTCATAATGAATCTCGACACGATCACCTGAAATATATTCTTGCTTAAGCAGGATGCCACGCTTACCCAGACAGAGTGTCATGATCGGGCCGATATAGGTAGTGTTCGTGATCACGGAAGCACGGATAAACGGCTCGTCGATATGATCAATCAAAGTCGGGTCCGGCAAGCCTCCCGGATTATGTACCTCGATCTCCTCCCCTTTCTTTGTATGCACGATATAAGAAACGTTCGGTACAGTAGTTATCACATCCATATTGAACTCACGATCCAAACGCTCCTGAACAATCTCCATATGCAACAAGCCCAAGAAACCGCAACGGAACCCAAAACCCAACGCGGCGGAACTCTCCGGCTGGAAAGTCAAGGAAGCGTCGTTCAACTGCAATTTCTCCAATGACGCACGAAGGTTCTCGAAATCCTCGCTATCGATCGGATAGACGCCAGCGAAGACCATCGGCTTCACCTCCTCAAAGCCTGCGATCGCGTCTTTAGCCGGGCGAGACACATGAGTGATCGTATCACCGACACGCACCTCCCGGGACGTCTTGATACCGGAAATGATATATCCTACGTCTCCCGTCCGGATCTCCTCACGGGGGCACATATCTAATTTCAATATACCTACCTCATCAGCGTCATACTCTTTTCCTGTAGCGATAAACTTCACATGGTCACCTTTACGGATCACGCCGTTTACCACCTTGAAGTAAGCGATAATACCACGGAACGGATTAAAGACGGAGTCAAAAATCAAACACTGCAACGGGGCCTCCGGATCACCTTTCGGGGCCGGGACCTTCTCCACGATCGTATTCAAGATCTCAGTCACTCCCTCACCTGTCTTTCCGCTCGCCCGTAAGATATCCTCACGAGGGCAGCCCAACAGTTCCACGATCTGGTCCTCTACCTCCTCCGGCATGGCGCTAGGCAGGTCGATCTTGTTCATCACCGGAATAATCTCTAAGTCATTCTCTATCGCCATATACAGGTTAGAGATGGTTTGCGCCTGAATACCTTGGGCCGCGTCCACGATCAGCAACGCACCCTCGCAGGCGGCGATAGAACGGGAAACCTCATACGAGAAGTCCACGTGTCCCGGAGTATCGATCAGGTTCAGTATATATTCTTCACCCTTATAATTATACTTCATCTGGATCGCATGGCTCTTGATCGTAATACCACGCTCACGCTCTAAATCCATGTCGTCAAGGACTTGAGCTTGCATGTCTTTACCTTCTACTGTCTTGGTATACTCAAGCAAACGGTCTGCCAAGGTACTTTTCCCATGGTCAATATGAGCAATAATACAGAAATTGCGGATATTCTTCATCTGCTAAATTTATTTTTAGGTACGCGAAGATAGGAAATTTAGCCTAAATACTATACTTTTGGCATACCATTTGTTGTTAATAGTATATGACAATACAAGAAATAAATAAAGCATACAACCGAATTATCGGTTCATTAGACGAAAAGGAGCTAAAGAATGCGTTCGATTTTCTCCAAGGTTTAATAGCGGGAATACGTGAGTACTCATTCCAAGACAGGTTGAACGAGCTACAAGATACTTATAAATATATGTTGCGATACCGGATCGAGGGGGCTAAAGATCCGATGCAAGACCAGATATACAACAACTTGATCGCATCCAGCTATGAGTTCGCGGATATAGTGAAGCACAAGGCCTTATCGGTAGATTCGCCTCTCTCCTATTATAGCCGTAGGCGAATGATGCAAAAGGAGCTTACCAACTATGACCAGCTCCATAAGGTTTTGAGAAACGCCTCTTTGGTGAAGATAGAGACTCCGACCGGAACCATTACGGAGCAGCAGCAAATCGAATCCGCCACGATCCTATTGTTCAATAAGATCTGGACCTCGAATCCTCTCAATAAGGAAGAAATAGCCTCCATCAGGAACCTATTGAATGACCAAGAGTTGCCTTTTATCATTGGTAGCCAAATCGTATCGGCATTAATGTTGGGATTGCAAGCCGCTTTCGATAAGGAGAAACTGCTATTATTATTCGATGCGGCCAATCTCCAAGAAGATGAGATTCGTTACCGCGCGTTGATCGGGATTCTCCTGACACTCTATACCTATAGAAAACGTACGGCGTTATATCCGCAGATAGCGGATCGACTAGCGGCTTTATCCGAGGGATTTCCTAATTTCACGAAAGCGATCCGAACGATTACCCTTCGTTTTATCCTAGCCCGTGAGACAGAGAAGATCACCCGTAAGCTACAAGACGAGATCATTCCGGAGATGATCAAGCTAGGCCCTAAAATCAGTCAAAAAAAGATAAACTTAAAGGATATCAATCCGGAACTTCTCGGAAACGAGATGAATCCGGAGTGGCAGAATATGTTATCGAACAGCTCCTTAGGGAAGAAAATGGAGGAGTTCAGCGAGCTGCAACAAGAAGGTGCGGACGTAATGCACTCTACTTTCGTGCACCTAAAGCATTTCCCCTTTTTCCGGGAATTGGGTAACTGGTTCATACCATTCACGACCGAGCATTCCGCTTTTGGCAATCAGTTGAGCAAGAATCAAACGGAAAAGGATATGCTAGATTCCATGACTCTTGCGGCATTCATGTGTAATTCCGATAAATATTCCTTATATTTCAGTATGATGCAATTACCGGATCAAGCCCGTCAAATGATGATGGGACAGTTTGGTAGTCAAGCCTCCGAGATGATTCAGCAAACAAAGGAGGAATTGATCAGTAAACGGGGAAAACTGGAAATCATATCCGGACAGTACATACAGGACTTGTATCGTTTCTTCAAACTTTATCCGGGACATCTGGATTTTGATGACATATTTACATTTGCGTTAGACTTTCATAACCTGCCAATTTTGCAGCCTTACGTCAGTGATGAGGAAAGTTTGACAACAATAGCGGAGTATTATCTCCGGAAGAATTACTTCCTTGACGCGCTCACGATCTACAATCGCTTATCCGACGCAAATCAAGAAAGTGATATCTTATTCCAGAAAATCGGTTACTGCAAACAAATGAATGGCGATATACAAGGCGCCTTGGAGGCTTATTTACATGCGGATCTTATCAATCCGGACAGTAAATGGGTTATTCGCCGGATCGCCGGTTGTTACCGTACCTTAAAGCAACCGGAAGAAGCGTTGAAATACTATCATCGTTACGAGGCTTTCAATCCGGATGATTTATCGATCCAAATATGTATCGGCCACTGCCATCTTGAACTCAAGAATTATAATGAGGCGCTGAAATATTATTTCAAGGTAGATTATCTGGACAATAAAAGTACGAAGGCTTGGCGTCCGATCGCTTGGTGTTCTTTCTTGACCGGTAAATACGATCAGGCCCGTAATTATTACAAAAAGATCATGGATAATCAACCCAACACCCAAGATTTCTTGAATGCGGGACATACGGAATGGGCATTACAGAATATCAAGGGAGCGCTTGCTTTTTATAAAAAAGCCGTGGAGAAAGAGTCCGGTGATTTCTCGAAGTTCCAAGAGCAGTTCAATCAAGATATCCCCGATCTTCTTGTAGCGGGAATCGAGGAGGCGGAAGTGCCGTTGATGATGGATCAACTCCGGTATTCCTTGAGCGATATATTCTAACTAGTCATCCAACAATTTGAGAAGACAAGAAAAAATATCGTATGAAAGAGATGAAACTAGAGACAAAGCGACTCCTATTAAGGGAATTAAAACAAGATGATTTTGATGATATCTGTAAGCTTTTACAAGATCCGATTGTAATGTACGCTTACGAGGGAGCGTTCAGTAAAAAAGAGGTACAAGAATGGCTTGATAAGCAATTAAGGAGGTATCAAAACGATGGCTTTGGCTTATGGGGGATGATAGAGAAAGGCAGCGGAGAGCTTATCGGTCAGTGTGGTCTCACCTATCAAGAATTCAACGGTCAACAGGTTCCAGAGATCGGCTATTTGCTTAGGGCGGAATACTGGCATAAAGGTTATGCTACCGAGGCCGCCATAGCTTGTAAGGAATACGCCTTCAATATCCTTAACTTCGACAAAGTATACTCCATCATACGGGACACAAATATCCCCTCTCAAAAAGTAGCACTAAGAAACGATATGAGGGAAATCGCAAATTTCATAAAACATTATCGCAATATCGATATGCTTCATTTAGTATTCTGCGTGAATAAGTCATAGTTATCAAGCGGAAAGACTGGGATTCGAACCCAGGGAGCGGTTACCCGCTCACCGCATTTCGAGTGCGGCCCGTTCGACCACTCCGGCATCTTTCCTTGTGGTTGACGTGTACAAAAGTACATAAAATATAGTATCGTTATTCTCTTGAAAGGCTAAAATTACTTTATCAAATACAAAAAAGGGCATTCTTCACAGAACGCCCCTCTTTAAAACATATAACTAATACCTCTAAATTACTTGAAATAACGATTATATAAACCTTCAAATCCTTTGCCATGACGTGCCTCGTCTTTGCACATCTCATGTACGGTATCATGGATTGCGTCCAAATTCTGTTGTTTAGCCAATGTAGCGATACGTTTCTTGTCCTCGCATGCGCCAGCCTCAGCTTCCATACGCTTTTTCAAGTTAGTCTTCGTATCCCAAACTACGTCGCCAAGAAGCTCTGCGAACTTAGCAGCGTGCTCAGCCTCTTCCCAAGCGTAACGCTTGAATGCCTCAGCTACCTCAGGATAACCCTCACGGTCTGCTTGACGGCTCATGGCCAAATACATACCAACTTCGGTACATTCTCCCATAAAGTGAGCGTTCAGACCTTCCAAAATCACTGGGTCTACACCTTTAGCAACACCTAGTACATGTTCGTCAACGAATTGTAACGCACCTTCTGTCTCTACTAATTCTTTAAATTTGCTTTTTGGTTGTTTACATTGAGGGCAGAACTCAGGAGCCTCATCACCTTCGTGTACATAACCACATACTGTGCAAATCCATTTCTTTTTCATATATCGCAAAATTTTTATTGGTTGTATGGCACAAAATTAACTAAACTATCCGATACTACCATAATTCATCGATAGATTAATTCTATGTGTTAATCGATAAAAACTATGGAACTTATTTTTGACAGCGATTGTTTACTAAGTAAATATTTATTTATATGGATACATCAAAGATTATTAGTTTATTAGGAGACAAAAGTGATTATTATTTAAATCACGTATGTAAGACTATTGATAAATCGCTGCTTCATCTTCCATCACCCACTTGCGTGGACGATGTGTGGGGCAATTCAGATAGAAACATACAGACTCTCAATAGTCTGCAAACCTTGTTGGGGCACGGAAGATTAGCTAACACCGGATATGTTTCTATCCTCCCGGTAGATCAAGATATCGAGCATACCGCAGGGTCTTCCTTCGCTCCAAACCCCATTTATTTCGATCCGGAGAATATCGTAAAATTAGCGATCGAGGGTGGTTGCAACGCAGTCGCTTCTACGTTCGGCATACTAGGGTCAGTCGCACGAAAATATGCCCATAAGATTCCATTCTTGGTAAAACTAAATCATAATGAGCTTCTTACTTATCCGAATTCTTACAATCAAATCTTATTCGGCACGGTGAAGGAAGCATGGAATATGGGCGCCGTAGCTGTAGGGGCCACGATCTATTTCGGATCAGAGCAAAGCCGACGTCAGCTAGTCGAGATTGCCGACGCATTCGAGTATGCCCATGAACTAGGTATGGCGACCGTATTATGGTGCTATTTACGAAACAGCTCTTTTAAAAAGGATGGCATCGACTATTCCGCGGCAGCCGATTTGACCGGACAGGCTAATCACCTTGGCGTCACGATCAAGGCCGATATCATCAAGCAGAAGCTACCGGAGAACAACGGAGGTTTCACCGCTATCAATTTCGGGAAGATCGATCAAAAGATGTACACAGAGTTAACGACAGAACATCCGATCGACCTCTGCCGTTACCAAGTTGCTAATAATTATATGGGACGTGTCGGGCTTATCAACTCCGGTGGGGAATCTCATGGCGCCTCAGATCTTAAAGACGCTGTCGTCACCGCTGTCATAAACAAACGTGCGGGTGGCATGGGGCTGATTAGCGGAAGAAAGGCGTTCCAACGTCCGATGAAAGACGGCGTGGAGTTACTTCATTCAATTCAAGATATTTATTTGGATAAGGATATTACTATCGCTTAGTTTGTTATTGCGTTGAGAAAAGAAGGCCGTCCATCAAAGCTATATACTTTGGGGACGGCCTTCAAATTTTATTTCTTCAACCACATATCCAACCACTCAAAGAATGTACGTTGCCATAGAACGCCATTCTGGGGTTTCAATACCCAATGGTTCTCATCCGGATAAATCAGCAACTCGGCCGGTACCCCCCGAAGAACCGCGGCGTTAAACGCTGCCATTCCTTGATTAGCCAAGATCCGGTAATCCTTCTCTCCATGGATACAAAGGATAGGCGTATCCCATTTGTCCACGAACTTATGCGGAGAGTTCGCGAAAGTACGTTGAGCCGTAGCGTTCTGCTTTTCCCAGTACGCTCCACCCATATCCCAATTGGCGAACCACATCTCTTCCGTTTCCAGATACTGCATTTCCATATTAAAGATACCATCGTGGGCGATAAACACCTTGAAACGTTTATCATGATGACCTGCCAACCAATATACGGAGAATCCACCGAAGCTAGCGCCTACACAACCCAAGCGATCCTTATTTACATACGGTTCCTTGGCTACCTCGTCAATAGCGGTGAAATAGTCTTTCATGCATTGTCCGCCATAATCGCCGCTGACAGCCTCATTCCATTCCAAGCCAAATCCGGGAAGACCCCGACGGTTCGGTGCCACGATAATATAGTCATTAGCCGCCATGATCTGGAAATTCCAGCGGTAAGACCAGAACTGGCTCACAGGGCTTTGCGGGCCACCCTCACAGAACAACAAGGTAGGATACTTCTTATTCGGATCGAACTGAGGCGGATAGATAACCCACGTTAGCATCTGCTTGCCATCTGTCGTCTTCATCCAACGCTCCTCCACCTTACCCATCGTAAGCTGGTCGTAAATATGCTTGTTCTCGAACGTAAGTTGAGTTACCGTATGATCCCCTGTCAAATCGATCGAATAGATCTCGTCTCCCATGCTCATGGAATGACGTTGAGCGATCAGCTTATCGCCCAGAAGAGCGACAGAGGCGTAATCGTACATACCTTCGGTCAGCGGGGTAATCTTATTGCCATTCGCCAAGTCTATCTGATAAACCTGCGACTCGCCATGCCAAACGCCCGTGAAATAGATACGCTCGCAATCAGCGCTCCAGCAATAAGAGTCCACGTTGGAGTCAAAATCCTTGCTTACGAATGTTTTCTCACCCGTCTCCAGATTCATTACCATCAAGCGATTTTGATCCGCCTCGTAACCATCCCGTTCCATACTTAACCAAGCGATGCTCTTTCCGTCCGGAGAATAGGTGGGATTCGTATCATATCCCTTGTTCTCTTCCGTTATATTGGTCGTTTGCTTCGTATTCAGATCATATACATAAATATCCGAATTCGTGGAGATCGCATATTCTTTACCCGTCTTTTTGCGGCTGGTATAGGCAATCTTGTCCGAGGTAGTGTTCCAAGCCAATTGCTCGATACCGCCAAACGGCTTCATCGGGCTCTCAAACAACTCGCCCTCCATCACATCCACAGGATTGCTGATCGATTCGCCATCGAAATCGGCGACAAAAGGATGCGGAACGGTAGTCACCCACTCATCCCAATGCTTGTACATTAAATCCGTAATGATAACACCTGTCGCCTTATCCAAATCCGGATATTTATCAGCGGTACTGTTCACGGTTTTCACTTGCGAGATAAACAAGACCTTTTTCTCATCGGGAGAGAAAGCGAAACCCTCGATATCCTTATCATAATCGGAAAGTCGCTTACGGTCCGTCCCATCCGGATTCATTTCCCAAAGCTGGCTGCTACCGCTCTCGTTACATAAGAAAGCGATCTTGGTTCCTCCTTTGATCCATACGGCCTCGTTCTCAGCGAATCCGGTTTTCGTGATTTGCTTATTATCCGATCCGTCCGCGTTCATCACGAAGACCTCACGGTTGCTCTTGTTTTCCGGTACACTATAGTACGCCACCGTATACACCACTCTTTTCCCGTCCGGAGATACGTTCATACCGCCGATACGTCCCATGGCCCACAAAGCCTCCGGGGTCATGCGGCCGTCTTTGATCCGGATGTCCGACTTCCCGATAAGGTTCTTATCGCCGGTCTCCTTCACGTTCACATCCGTAGCCGGATTGCAAGCACCTAACAGTAGGGATGTTGCCATAATCATTGTTCCGATAGATTTATTCATGCCGTTATAATATATTACAATTTGAGTGCGAAAGTACTAAATATAATTTATATCTTCGCGTTACTAATTATAAGAACTGAACAGTATGAATAAGATTTGGTTATTTGGAGCCGCTGTATGTATGGTATTAGCACTCGGCTCATGTAAACCTAAACAGAGCGCGTACAAGGCTGCTTACGAACAGGCCAAAGAAAAAGAGTCGACAGCTCCTGTTGAGGTTGTAGAACAAGAGGAAGAAGTTGTTGAGGTCGCTCCTGTCTCAAAACCCAGAACCTCTACGGCTACCACTCGTACGGAAAAAATCAACGCCGCTCAAGGTGAGGACGCCAGCCGTCTGAAACGTTATAGCGTCGTTGTCGGTAGTTTCAAGAACAAGACAAACGCTTACGCATTAAAAGAACGTATGCAGAATGATGGTTACAACGCAGTGTTGGGCGAGAACGAGCAAGGGATGTTGCGTGTGATCGTCGCTAGCTTCGACAATAAAGCGGACGCCGCCGATAGCCGTGACGCCATCAAGGCGAAATACGCTCCTAACTTCCAAGATGCTTGGTTATTGGAGAGAGCTTATTAATTGTAAGCTATCAGAAAAGATAAAAGCGGAAGGTCTCGTTAGCCTGTAAGAAGAATCTTGCAGGTTATCGAGACCATTCTATTTGAAGGAAACATAAGGACATAAAAATAGCCCGACTTCAACAGCCGAGCCACTTTTCACCAATCTAATCTAACTTAACCTAAAACAAAAACCATCTTTTTCTTTTTGCCTTTCTCTTCTTATATCCTAACAACCTTTTTACCTTAAAAACGTAATACCTATTCGAAATTGTATAAACTCAAAACATCTAAACACATATGATATAAACGAATTACTCTTCATAAACCGGCCACGCACCTTCTTTCGTACAAACGAAAGCCGCTGTCTTTACAGCGAAATGATGGGCCTCGCTTAAGGACTTCCCCTTTAAGAGCGAAATGATTAGAGCCCCCGAAAAAGCATCCCCCGCCCCGACCGTATCCGCCACCGTGACCTCCGGCGTGGGCAACGTAGAGATCTCCTCTCTCGTATAAATCGTACTATGGGAGCTCCCCGCAGTCAAGACAAACATCCGAAGGCCGTATTTCTCAATAAACCATAAAGCCACTTCCCTCTCAGTTCCATTCAAGCCGAATAAGTCCCGAAGAACGTTAAACTCCTCATCATTCACCTTCAACACATTCGCTAAGTACAAAGACTCCTCGATCAACTCCTTATCATAGTATCGCTGGCGAAGATTGATATCCAGCAAACGATAAGCGTCTTTCGGCGCAAACGACGAGATCGCTTGTATCGTCTCCCGGGACTGACGGGAACGCTGGGCTAATGTACCGAAACAAATAGCGTCCGCTTTCTCCGCCAAATCAATCGCGTCGGATGTAGGCGATATATGATCCCAAGCCACTCGCTCATGAATCGTATAAGTAGGGATACCTTCTCGTAACTCTACCTGAACGGTTCCCGTCGGGTAAGGCACTTTCTCGATCAAATGCTGGATATGATTCTTATCCAACTCATCAACGATCTCTTTACCCAACTCATCATCTCCGACAGCGCTGATAGCATATCCCTCAGCACCTAGGCAAGACGCATGATAGACAAAATTAATCGGGGCCCCCCCAGCCTTTTTCCCGGAAGGAAGCATATCCCATAATAATTCTCCAATCCCAACGACAATTGGTTTACGTCTTGATTCAGTCACCTGTTCCATGGTCTTTCTATTAAAAACAACTTTCGTACTTATCGACACCGCAAAAGTATATCATCGTTATAAATACAACGATAACTATAGCTACAAGATAAATCACACAAGTTACATAAAAGATTTATTTTCAAGGGACAATAACAGACGTTACCCGTATGTAACATCTGTACAAGCAGCATCCTTACAAAGACTCTATAAACTCGGTTGGCGTTATATTATAAACCGCTTTAAAGCATTTGGAGAAATAGGCCGGCGAGCCGAATCCCGTGGCATAAGCAACCTCGCTAATCGTTCCGGATCGCTGCTTCAATAGGGCGGATGCCTTTTTCAAACGATAGTTACGCAAAAAGTCCGTAGGGGTAATCCCGGACAACTCCTTCACCTTTCGATATAAATGCACACGAGACAGGCCCAGTTTCTCACTGCCTTTCTCTATACTGAAATCGGGATCGCTATAATTCTCCTCTATCAAAGCGATAAACTTACGCATAAACAAATCATCCAGACTCTCTACCTTCCCTTTTGTCTCGATGGAAAGTCCCGCAGGCGATTGAGACTCTTTCAAGAAAACCTCTCGCAAACGATTACGTTCTTCCAACAATTTAATGATACGTAATTTCACGATCTCGATATTGAACGGTTTCTGGATATATTCATCCGCTCCCCCCTCAAATCCATACAAGCGTTGACTGTCATCCGAAAGAGCCGTAAGCAAGATTACCGGGATATGACTGAGGGCCATATCCGACTTAACCCGGCGGCAAAGCTCGAAGCCATTCATCTCCGGCATCATCACGTCACTGACGACCAGTGATACATTTTCCTTCAATAGAATATCCAAGGCCTTGGCACCATTCTCCGCTACAAGTACATTAAAATTCCCGGACAACTCATGCTGTAAATAAGCGCGAATATCCCAATCATCCTCAACGATCAAGATCATATAATCATATTTCTTATTCAACGTTTCTTGAACTTGGGATATATCCAAATGCGCTACACCAGAGGACGATTCTGTCGCATTCGACAGAAAGACACAAGATTCATCAAAATGAGATTTACCTTTCGGGATCTGAACGGTAAACACTGTCCGTTCGCCTTGCTCGCTTTCCACGTGGATCGAGCCTTTATGCATAAGGACAAATTCCCGTGTCAGATGCAGTCCGATACCCGTTCCCGGAGCATAGCTTTGCCCGCTTGTAAAAAAGCGCTCGAATACGGAGGCTAGGTTTTCCGGGGGAATACCCTCTCCATTATCTTCCACCGATAAGACAACCTCCGTCTCCTCCTCCCGCAAACGAATCGTAATCTTCCCCTGCTCCGGGGTAAACTTAAAAGCGTTCGAAAGCAAGTTCGTTAATATCTTCTCCATTTTGTCCGTATCCACCCAAACAAAAAGAGAATCCATTTCATGCAGGAAGGTATAATCAATTCGCTTACTCTGGGCCAGAGTATTAAAATAAGATTTCACCTCTTGGATTAAAAAGACCAAATCCATCTTAGTAACCCGCAATCCCATCTTATTATTCTCTATCTTCCGGAAATCCAGCAATTGGTCGATCACACGTTTCAAGCGTTCCGCATTCTTCTTAACGATGCGGATATCATCCGCGAAAGCGCCTGCCGGGGCATCTTGCGCCATCTTGTTCAGAGGCCCTAGAATCAAGGTTAAAGGAGTCTTTATCTCGTGAGATACATTCGTAAAGAACTGCAATTTCTGTGTCGTGACTTGCTCGATACGCTGGTTCGCTACCGAGAGTTCCTCTTTCTGTTGTTGTACCAAACGATTTCTCTCATTCAACAAATGATTCTTCTGGCGCACTTTACGATTAATATAAACCGTGTAAATAGCGGAACCACCCAACAAAAGCGCCAATATCAAGATAATAATCAAGGAACTATAAAGAAAGTTATATTTCGAGAGCAATTGCGACAAATTCGCACGCTGTTTCTCGATCTGGCGTTGATATTCTACCAACCGGTCTGATTGTAAATAAAGGGTACCGGCGTTGGTCTTATCGATCATAGCGGTGCTTAACGCATACTTTTTCGTATAAGCTTGTCCGCTTAAGATCTGCCATGCTACCTTAATAGCCACCCCACCACCTGTCGGATAATAAAAAGAGGCATCCAACTTACCCTGCGCAACCGCCTCCACGCCTAAGCCTCCTCCCAAGAGTCCATCCACGCCTATAAATTCCACGTGCCCCACCAGCGACGAATCTCGCTCCTCAATCGCCTCACGGGCCCCTAAGGCCATCATATCATTATGAGCGAAAACGATATCGACATCCTCTATGGAATCCAGCTTCAAGACTTCCTCATAGGCATTCTTCCTGTACCAATACCCATCCAACTCCCGGATTTTCACATTCGGATCAATAGACATCGCATCGACAAAACCTTGATGTCTTTCTGTAGCGGAGGAAGAGCCTCTCCGTCCCCATATCTCTAAAATCGTTGTCTCCCCCTTGATCAAGGAGCTGATGTACATTCCGATCGAGCGACCGATCTCGTAATTATCCGCTCCAATATACGTCGTATATTCATCGCTATTAATTTTCCGGTCCAATATGATAGTGGGAATACCAGCCCTGTACGCCTCAACAGCGACAGGCGTAACAGGCTCGGTCTCATTCGACGATATAATCAGCAAATCCACCTTTTTCTTGATAAAACCTTTTATCTGGCTGATCTGAGTATCATTATCCTGACTAGCATCCATTACGACCAACTCGATCTCCGGATGATTTAAAGCCTCTACTTCCATATCACGTATCATGGATTGACGCCAAATATCCGTCATCGAGCATTGAGATACACCGATGACATATTTCTTTTCTTTTTTACCGGGCGAACAGGCAAAGCAAAGAATAAGGAATAGCCAAAGCAGGATATAAAGCGGGTTTCCTTTCATGTGGTATATTTAATTCGATCGTTTATTCTACAAAGTTACGATAAAAAAGTGGAATACGGAAAAACATAGTAATAGATTTGATTTACAGACCTTTTAGTCAAGCTGCCGATTATTCCAAACGCCACCACAATCATTGCCTGAGCCAAATCAGGACGCTGCTACGTTACTTGTTCGTAACCACGCCCAAAAGGGTGACAGACGGACAAGAATATCGAAGCAAGGCATTAGTTCTTAGTGAGTTACTGACAACTCACGCAATAAATCCGGTTACGGGTAAAGATTGCGCCGTTCCTCTGTGTTTTGCGTACCGACGCCGAACCCCTCACCAACTAATTTTGAACCAAAAAATTTTAGGACGATGAAGAGTACATTTTCAGTTATCTACTACCTCAAACGTCAGGTAGTGAAAAAGGACGGGACAGTTCCCGTCATGGGACGCATCACAGTGGACGGAAGCCAGACACAGTTCAGTTGTAAGCTGACGGTCGATCCCAAGTTGTGGGACACCAAAGCGGGACGTGTCACGGGCAGAAGCGCGGCGGCTCTCGAAACGAACCGTATGCTCGACAAGATGCGCGCACGCGTAGACGAGCGATGCTCCAAGATGTCCAGCACCGCATTGCCCGTGGTCTCGACCGGATAACCGTTCGCATCCACGCCCGCAGCTCCGTCGCAGCACTCGGCACCCGTCATACAAACCTGCTCGCCCATAGCTCTATCCTCGCCAATTCTTTAAGAAGCCTTTACGTTTCCGTGTAATTCCCGTCCATTATCGCGCAGGCCGCCACTACATTGCGCCACACCGCCGCACATGCGCGTTAATATGGCTGGTTGTTGTGCGCAGCCCGCAAATGCAGCGCATATTTAGGTAACAATCGGGTAAACCCCCGCTTTCGTAGGTTTTAAGTTTGTGAGGAGTCTCAGCATGTTCGCTGCCGCCATCTCGCTCGTCGGTCTTGCGGCGACCGTCTACCTTGTTTTGCGCGAAGCCAAGGCCATTCGCGCTCAGTCGGGCACCGTTGCCAAGGGCGCCTTCGCCTGGAGCGTCGCCTTCGGCCTGTTCCAGCTCTTTTTGACTGTCTGGGGCGCTACTGGCCTCGTCGCGCAAAACGAGCCGCTCGCCTTTGTGATGCTCATCCTGACCAACGCCATCCTCACCGGCTGCGCTTGGGCCAGCATCGCCCGCGACCGCATCGCCCCGCGCGTCTTTGCGTTCGCCGGGCCCGACGCCCCCGCCCCCACCGGCAAACTCGCCCGCCTGCGCGGCGCCTTTGTGGGCAAACCGCTCGTCGCCGCCGTCCTGTGCCTGCTGCTCGCCGGCGTCTTTGCGCTGCTGGGCATGGAGGTATCGTCCAACCACGACTTTACCTGGGTCTACCCCCTGTGCATCCTGCTCGAGTGGGCCATCATCGCCACGCTCATGGTCGGCCTGTTCTTCCTGTTCCAGCGCCACGGCGCAGCTCCCGCGGTCCTGGCCTTTGCCCTCTTTATCCTGGGCATTGCCGAGTTCTTCGTCATCACGTTTAAATCCATGCCCATCCAGCCGGGCGACCTTTCGGCCATCTCCACCGCCGCCGCGGTCGCCGGCACCGGCTACACCTTCTCGATCTCACTGTTCTGCGTGCTGTCCATGGGCTTTACCGCCATCGCCATGCTGCTATGCGAGTACGCCGGCCTGGTGGCACCGCACCGTCAGAAGGGCGCCGCCAACGCCAAGCGCATGCTGCTCACCAACCTGCTCGTGGCGGTGCTGTGCCTGGGCGGCGTGACCGCACACGTCACGCTCATCGACTACTACAACACCCTCGGCATCACCGTCTACACCTGGCGCCCGCTCGAGAGCTACTGGCGCGAGGGCTATCTGCCTGCCTTTATTAGTGCGGCGCAGTCCATCAAGCCGCCCAAACCCGCCGACTACTCCGTCGACGATGCCAAGGCCACGCTCAAAAAGTACGCCAAGGCCTACGACAAGTCCGACGCCGCCAAGAGTGACGAGCGCACCGCCGCAAAGGAACAGTTCGATAGCGAGAAGCCCACGGTCATCGCCATCATGAACGAGACCTTCTCGGATCTTTCGATCTATCAGAACATGCGCGCCGGCTACGAAGGCCCGCAATACTTTAAGAACCTGTCCAACTGCCTCAGCCGCGGCAAGCTCTACGTGAGCGCCTACGGCGGCGGCACCGCCAATACCGAGTTTGAGTTTATGACCGGCAACTCCATGGCCAACCTGGGCTCGGGCGTGTACCCCTACACCATCTACAACATGGAAACGACCGGGAACCTGGCAGAGCAGTTCAAGTCGCTCGGATATTCCACCACGGCCATGCATCCCAACCACGCAACCAACTGGAACCGCGAGAACGTGTACAAGGACTTTGGCTTTGACCGGTTCCTGTCCATCAACGACTTCCAGGGAGCCGACACCCTGCGCGGTATGGTGACCGACCAGGCGACCTACGACAAGATTCTTGAGCTGCTCGACCAGAACGCCGATCCGCAGTTTATCTTCGACGTGACCATGCAGAACCACTCGGGTTACGATACGGGCCTGCTGCCGGTCGACAAGCAGATGCACCTGAACATCGACACGACCGACCTGGACGCCAAGACCGTCGAGGACGGCACGCTATCCGATGTCGATGAGTACGTCTCGTGCATCGAGCAGTCCGACCAGGCGCTGCGCTACTTCCTCAACGCCCTGAGCAAGCTCGACCGTAAGGTGGTCGTGGTGTTCTGGGGCGATCACCAGCCGTTCTTCCCGTCCAAGTTCAATGACAAGTGGTTTACCAACGAGGATGACGCCACCCACCAGGAGCGCCTGTGGCAGACCGACTACATCATCTGGGCCAACTACGACGTTGCCGGCTGCGACCAGACAAGCGAGGTCGACGACCTGTCCACCAACTACCTGTCCACGCAGCTGATGCAGCTGATCGGCGCACCGCTGACCGACTATCAGAAGGCGCACATGACGCTGCGCGAGTCGCTGCCCGCTATCAACTCCGTGGGCTACGAGGACGCCAGCCTGCGCTGGGCACTCTCCTCCAACGTCACCGGCGACGACGCCGCCGCAGCAGCCGCCACCAAGGCGCGCGAGGATTACGCCAAGATGCAGTACTACGAGATGTTCCGCGACGGCAAGAACGTGTACACCGAGCACTTCCAGACCGAGGCCAACGAGACCGACCCCAACCTGGCGCCGGGCACGACCAAGATCAAGTAGCGACTAGCTGCGAGTTCATAACTGAAACGTCTGTCCGGGCGGAGGCATATAAGGTTCCCTGCTCGGACAGTCCTGCGCAAGACGAAGGCCACATTAAGTGGCCTCCTTTGCGTGCGGAACTCGCGATGAACCTTACATACCTCCGCCCGGACAGACGCCCTGTTGTTGGAGCGTGGCTTGTCTTGGGTGTATCGCCGAACATATATAAGTTGAAGGCCACGTTATGTGGCCTTCTTTGTTTGCGGAAAGTGTGTCCCGGAATTCTTGTCTGGAATGGGATGCAGTTTCCGCTTGGGACCCGATTGGGAAAGTGTGTCCCACTATTCAGCTGGATTCCGGGATGGATTTTCCGGATGAGGGCTTGACGGAAAATGTGTCCCGTTCCGGGCGCTAATTGTGGGATGCAGTTTCCGCTTGCGGAGTCTCCACTCAACAGAAAACCCGGGTGGCCTGTTTTTTGGCTACCCGGGTTGTCGATATGTTCGACTGGCTACTAGTGGGCCTTGCGGCGCTTGATCAGCATGATGAGGGCTATCACTACGAGCGTTGCTCCCGCTGCTGCTGCGGTGGCGACTAGGGCGAATGTTTGGTCGTCGGTGTTTGCGAGGTTCTTCGCTGTGGTCGTAGTCTTGACCTTGGTGTCGGTCTTAGCTCCGTTGTCGGACTTGGGCTTGTCCGGGTTCGTCGGGGTCTCAGGAGTCTCGGGGTCCTTTGAGCCTTCGGAATCGGTTGGGCCGGCGGTGTTTACCAGCGTATGGTCCAGGAACTTCTTGGCGCCCGCACTTGCCTGTGAGAACAGGCGGCGCGTGCGGATCGGGGTGGCGTTCACCGTTGTGGGCGCCGTCTCCTCGGCCTCGATATTCACGAGCGTCGTGCCGGTGTCGAGGCCCACGTCGGTGTATCCCACGTGGCAGTAATACTGCGCACCGTCATCGTCTGCGGTCAGGTCAATCTCGAGCTTTGAGGCCGTTCCAGCCGCGAGGTTGCCATCGGCACCCACGAGCTTAAACTCTGTCTCGCCGCGGCCCTTGCGGTACCACATATAGGTCGGTGCCAGCCCTGTTTCGCTATCGTCGGCACCGAGTTGCTTCACATGGCCAATCGCCGAGAGCGTCAGGTGGCTTCCCGCCGCGCGCTCAACCGAAGAGTCGTATCCAAGATCCGACCCCTCCGCAGCATCCGCCGCAGGTCCGCTCACGGTCATCGTCATGCCATCGGGCATGGTCTTGACCGTGATGATTGCCGAGCGAATACCTGTTTCGGTCGTGGATCCATTCTTAACGGCGGCGATGGCGAATCGATACTCCGTATTGGGCTGCAGCCCATCCCACTTGAGCGAGGCCTGCGTGTTGTCGGCAATCTTCCAGCTATTGACGACCGCATCCGCCGCATTGCTCTGCAGCATGCCCACGCCGTAGCTAAAGCCACTCTTGTTTGCGAGTACATCGTCCCAGCTAAACGTAACGCTGGTCGAATCGACGGCGTTTGCCGTAAAGCCCGTCACGGCCGGCGCGTCGGGCATCTCGACGTCCTTAACGTCATAGCCCACGATCCAGAACTGGTCGGTGTCCTTGGTGCCGAGCTTGTCGCCCGAGTCTGCCTCGAACTTGTCGACATCCACCGCGTTGACGCCCAGACGCCACACAAAACCGTACTTGCCCTGCGCGGCCTCGGGCAGGTTGTCGACGGTGCCGCCGTATTCGGTCGATTCACTCGAGGAGTTACCCGTAGTAAAGCCGGCGTTGGCACCAAAGCACAGGCCGCCAAACAACTCGTGCTTTGCGAGCTTCGCGCCCATGACAACGCTGCCGTTCAGCGTCAAGCCGAGCTCGAGCTCCTGCTCCTTGCCCTCCTCGACTTCGATGGTCTGCTCAATGCTCGCCCCCGACTGCGCGGCGGCGCCGTTAAACCCATCGTGCGTGTAGGCGCGCGTTACGCCAGGCTTGCCCAGGCCAAAGGAATCCCCAACGGGAGTCTCGCCGTTGAGCGTCGTTTGATAGGTTCCGGGTTCTCCCGACCAGTTGGTCAAAAAGTAGCTGAGCGGCGTCATATTGTGCTGTTTGGCAATGCGGTCATAGGCCTCGACATTAACGACCGAGGTCTGCGCGCCGAGCGACACGGGCGCCGCCATCACGCCCTTGCCACCAGTTTCCTCATTTTCGATCTCATACTCGTAATAGACCATCGGAATCGTGTAGAGCACGGCCTTGTCACCCTCGCCGGCATGCGACTCATAGCTTACGCTTGCGCTGACCGTGCGCTCGCTCCGGTAGTCATAGCATCCCTCGGCGGCAAAATCGACTGAAGCATTCATCGCGACCAGGGGCGGACCGGTCTGCACCTCGACGGCAACGCCCAACTCGGCGCCAATGGTATAGCCCTGGGATGTCCCCGTGCCCTTTTCCTCTCCGTATGACGTGCCGCCCAACACCAGATAGCCGTATGCCTGCTCCAGATCCTCAACATAGGGCGCATCCTGCAGCACGGCAAGCACGCGCGGGTTGGTATAGACCTTGTAGCGGTCCTTGTACGTGATCTTGACGCTGTCGTTGTCGACATCGGGCAGCGCGAGCGAGATAAATGTGCCGTAGGTAGTGCCGCGACGGTTGCTCTCGCTAATCACCTGCTCCTCGCCGCGGCGCACCTTTCCGTTCTCGTCGAGCGAAAAATGCGAGGCGGTCATCCAATAGTAGTCATCGTTCTTGCGCAGGTCCTCGTCGCGATGCTTGCCCACCACGGCGATAAAGCTCTCGTTATAGCGGTCCGAACCCGAGACGCTGCCCGCCTTGACGTCGCTGATCCACACCTGCTCTATACCCTTGTGGTCATGCTTGTTGCTGCTGTTGTATTGCTGACCGCTCATGCTCATGGTTCCGACCATGGACCCCAAGCCCTGAGCCCCGCTCTGTGCCGTGTTGCAGGCAAAGTCGCGGAACACATCGCCGCCCACGAGCACCTCGTCGACCGCCAGCTGCTCGGACAGGCCGTCAAGGTTGGCAGTGGCAAGGGCAATAGGCGCCAAGGTGCACGGATAGCGCTTATCCTGAGCGCTATCCTTCCATGCGCTGTTGGGCACATGCATCAGCCCATAGGAGGCGAGGAGCCCGTCTCTGTATTCCTTGCAATCGGAAAGCTTGAACTCGCCAGACTCCGAGTCAAAATACGCGTAGCGGTACAGCGCGCCGTACAGCCCCTTGCTGCCGTCAGAAGCGCCGTAATCAAAAGCGCTGCGTTGCCAGTCATAGCCCGCAAGAATAAGGCCCGTGACGGTTTCACCCGTCTTCTTTCCTTCTTCATCGTAGGCGGCAAACGTGCCGAACGTCGCATTCGCAGCGACCATGGTCTTGCCGTTCGCGGAGAGGGAGATTGCGCCCGCGTCGCCCAGAGCATCGACATGGACGAGCGCACCCTTGGATGCATCCCACGAAAACAGCTCGCAATGCGTCGACTTATCAATATTCTTCTTGCCGTAGGGTGCCGAGACCACGATGGCGAGGTCATCGCAAAAATCGCGATCGAGGTCGCCGGCCGCTAGCGAAACGACAGGAGCTGACTGAAGCTGCGTCCAGGAGTCGTTCCCGCCCTTGTTGTGCGTGGTGTAGTCCGCGGCGTTACCGGCATCGATCTTGACGACGCTTTGCTTCCAGTTGCCGCCCTCCAAGTCATACATGTCGACTACAGCCTTGCGCACGCCGTTCTCGTCGACATAGCAGCCCGCGTAGACAAAAAGCTCGTCGACGCCGTCGCCATCGACATCGCCCGCCTCGACATCAAAGACGGCGTCGTGCTCTTGCAGGTAACCGGCATCCAGGTACTTAAAACGGCCTTCGTACATCATATTAGTGTTGACCGTCACCGGCAGGTGTGTGTCGAGAGTGCGCGTACGCCCGTTGCTAAACGAGTAGAGGACCAGCTCAACCTTTCCGGCGTATGACTTGCCGTCAATCGTCGTGGAGGAACTGTCGCCGTAGGCACGGAGCTCGGCAACGCGGCTCTTTTTGCCCGTGCTGGCGTCGCTGCAGAACTCAACACTCGTGGCGTGAATGCCCGAGAAACCGTTGTTGTCGTTGGCGAGTACTGTTGAGGACTCATTGTTGCTTAGGTACGACCAGGTGCCGCCACCGTAGTCGCTATGCTTGTAGAGATCGCTGTTCGTATCGAAGTTGTTGACGTTTTGCCAGAACTTTGCGGCGCCCCACACACTTCCATAGCCATCGGTGAGTTTGCTGCTGCCGCCAATGTCACCGCGCTCGACGTTCTCGAGCTTGTCGCGCAGAGTGTAGCGATTGCCATGGCTACCGTTAGCTGCCATATAGACCTCGCTGCGCGTGGCAAACGTCGTGGGGGTATCAGTGGAATAGGGGCCAACGGTATCGGCCGGAATGTCCTCGCTCGTGCCCAGGCCCAGGGCTTGATAATCCTGCTCGGTCATATCGGTGATTGCGGGCGCGTCTGCCGCCTGGGCAACCTGGGGCGTGGCCGTGAAGCAGGCGACGCTCGTGGCGATCAACGCAGCAAGCGCCGCCGTCCCAACAAGCGGGATTTTCGACAGCCTACGGATACGGGGGTGTGGAACGTACATGAGGGACCTCGCTTTATTCGAGTGGGGTGGACTCATTTTTGCAAATGACACATCCGATGCCCGATATCGCGTGTCTCATTTTCGCCAACGGCGTGTCTCATTTTTGAGAATCCGAGATGCCGCGGAAATCTTATCCCAGCTCAAAGGCCATTTCTGGGATGTATTTTCCGTCGAGTGCCTCATCGGGAAACTGCATCCCATTTCAAGCGTCGATTCTGGGACGCATTTTCCCCTTAGGCCCTCAACCGGAAACCGCATCCCACTTTGAGCGCAAATTCCGGGATGCATTTTCCGCTTGAGCCTCATTGGGAAACGGCGTCCGGTAGCGCGCAGAGATGTGGTGTAAGAGGCGGGGCATACCCCGCCTCTTCCCTTT
>OLRS01000617.1_pt1 | contig 41635 bp, 47 predicted proteins | sample 1673171 | NCBI WGS metagenome assembly OLRS01 (sample SAMEA3136762, study PRJEB25190) | human gut metagenome | biome: human gut; feature: human-associated habitat; material: faeces | place: Austria | collected 2013
AACCAGTGACACGAGGATTTTCAGTCCTCTGCTCTACCAACTGAGCTATCTGGGCAAATTGCTTTCACATAACTTTCATGTGTCACAACAGTGATATTCTACATGATGGAATTATGTTTGTCAAGCAATTTTTCATATTTTACTTTCGTTTTTTAAAGCGGCTTCGTGTACTCGATATCCCGCGGTTCCTTATCAATAAATTCGAATGGATGCTTCTCTCCCTCGAAGACCAGCCTGCCCTTCCGGTAAGCCAGCGGCGTGCTCATAGGGACCTTCTCCCAGGCCGGGTCGTCGGTCAGGGGCTTGGTGGCTACCACCAGGGTGTCGCCTTTCTGCAGGCGGAACAGGGTCTCATAGAAGTTCGTGTGAGCGTAGAACAGGTCGCCGTCGTAAATCAGCAGGTTGACCTTATTCTCCGGCGTAATATCGCGAATCACTTGATTGACCGTCTCAAAGCGCTCCTTATCCGTCAGCGCCTCGCCCTTTTTTGCGATGGCCGCGTCCACCTGGTCAATCAGGTAGTACAGGATCCGCTCGCTGTCAGTACCGCCGTGCTGCTTCCCGATATAGGCGTCCACCCGGGCGCTCTCAAAAATGGTGCCGTTGTGAATCAGCGTCCACAGCCGTCCGGAGGCGTCCCGTCTCTTGAAGGGATGGCAGTTCTTATACTCCAGCCCACCCTTGGAGGCCTTGCGGATATGGGCCAGAACCACGTCCTCGACGATCTCATCGCTGAGACGATGCTTCAGATAGACGCTTTCCGCAGAGGAAATGGGTTCCTTCTCAATGGACGCGGAATTGCCGTCAAAAAGAGCCAGTCCCCAGCCGTCCGGATTGGTCTCTCCGTGGCTGAAGAAGGTTCCCAGAAGCTCGTTACAATTTACTTTTTCGGCACTGTTCAGGCCAAATAATTCACACATGTGTAGTTCCTCTTTTCCGTATTTCTGTCCGTAACCGGATCCTTAATGGGCCTTCACTGAATTCAGGAAATCCTGAGCCCGCCTGGTCTGCGGATGCTCGAAGAAGTCCTCCGGTGCGCCCTCCTCGATGATGCTGCCGCCGTCCATGAAGATGACCCGGTCGGCCACCTTTCTCGCGAAATTCATCTCGTGAGTGACGATCACCATGGTCATGCCCTCCTTCGCAAGCTCTGTCATGACGTCCAGTACCTCGCCGATCATCTCCGGATCCAGGGCGCTGGTGGGCTCGTCAAAAAGAATCGCCTTGGGATGCATAGCCAGAGCGCGGGCGATGGCCACACGCTGCTGCTGGCCGCCGGAAAGCTGAGCCGGTACTTTCGCAGCCTGATTGTCTACGCCGACCCGTTTTAGAAGCTCCATGGCTTCCTCCCGGGCCTCTTTCTTCGGCTTATGCAGTACATCTATCGGCGCGATGGTCACATTGTCCAGAATGGTCTTGTGGGCAAACAGGTTGAAGGACTGAAATACCATGCCGATCTGGGAGCGAAGCTCAGCCAGCTTACGTCCTTCCTCCGGAACCTTCGTTCCGTCGATGCGGATTTCTCCGGAGTCAATGGTCTCCAGGCGGTTGATGGTCCGGCACAGGGTCGATTTACCGGAACCGGAGGGGCCGATGACTACGACGACCTCGCCCTTTTTCACGGATAAATTGATATCCTTTAATACGTGCAGCTCTCCGAAATGTTTATCTACATGCCGCAGTTCGATAACCGGCACTTTATTTACTGTAGTTCTGTTCTCTTCCATAACTTATCTGCTCCTCACGGGTTCTGTCTTGTTTCCTCTTCCGGCAATGGCCACAGAAATCTTATTTAATATATAATTGATCAAAATATAGATAATTGCAACCACCAGATAAACCGAAAGCAGCGCGTCGTAATTGCTGATCAGCACCTTCGCATTCTGCATCAGGTCCGCGTAGTTTACTACATATGCGAAGGTGGTATCCTTCAGCACGATGACCACCTCGGAAATCAGGGCCGGAACCACATAACGCAGGGCCTGGGGAAATACGATTTTGAAAAATACGCTGTTTTTCCGCATCCCCAGGGATACTGCCGCCTCGGTCTGTCCCTTCGGCACCGCATTGACGCCGGAACGAAGCACTTCGGCCACCACGCCTGCCGCGGAGATGGCCACCGGCGTGGCAATCTTCCAGAGAGGCGGAAGCTTAATGCCAAACTGGGGCACCACCAGGAAAAAGAAATAGATAAACAGCAGAGTCGGCACGCCGCGGCTGAACTCGATGAGCGCGGTGCAGAGCCATTCCAGCGGTTTGACGCCGCTGATTCTGCCAAGCATCAGAAGGAGGCCTGCGAAAAATGTGATCACGCCTGCCGTCAGCGCAGCCGTCAGAGTGCCCGCAAGACCATTTCCAATAAACCGCCAGGTGGTATACCGGGTGAAAAAGGACCAGTACCGGGCGTCCAGCTGTCCGTTGATGGCGAACTGATGAATGACGCCGTAGATCAGCGCCGCCAGAAGCAGGAGTACCACCACGGTGCCCGCCGCGATTCCTCTGCGTGTCTTCGGGCCCGGCGCCTCATAGAGCGCGTCCCGTATGGATGTCTGTCCGTTGTTCATCGCAAAATCCTCACTTTCCTGTCAATCAGGTTGCCGATCTGTCCGATCACCACGGCCGTCGCGCAGTACAGCACCGCGGAAATCAGGAAAGCCGTCACGCCGCCCACGGCTCTAGTATTGATATGGGACACCAAACCGGTCAGATCCGTGGGATTCATGGGCACCTGGGAAGCCAGCGCCGTCGTCAGCATGGTCGCCACCAGAAGATTGGTCATGGGAAGCACGCTGGAACGAAGGGCCTGGGGAATGACTACATTTTTCAGAATCTTGCCAAAGGACATACCGAGGGCCCGCGCCGCCTCGATCTGTCCGATACTCACCGTATTCATACCGGCCATCAGGTACTCGGAGCAGAACGCCGCCGGGAGCAGGGATGTGGCCGTCAGCACACAGGTATAATAAGAAAGCACCACATTCAGATAGGGCAGCGCGTAAACCAGCATAATAAGCAAAGTCGCGCCCGGGATGTTCCGGAAGATCTGCACATAGAAGTCTCCGACCCACCTGAGCGGCTTCACAGGACATACCCGCATGATGGTAATGAGAATGCCTATCAGAAATGCGATCACAAAGGACACTGCCGTCAGCTTCCAGGTGACGAACAGTGCCTGTATATATTTGTCTCCGTATTGGGAAAGAAGTTCCTGAATACCCATATGGATTCCTCCTGCGGAAAAAGACCTTCAGAACTACTGAAGGTCCTTCTCCCTGTCTTTATTTTAGGCTTTGGTTCAATTACTCGATTACCGGGGCCTCCGGTACGGTCTCGATGCCGGTGCGGTCGCCCAGGCTGATCTTCCACAGCTGTGCCCAGGTTCCATTGTCCTCGATCTTCTTCAGGAAGTCGTTGACAAATGCTACGCCGTCGGAATCCAGCGGAAGTCCGATACCGTAGTTGTCCTCCGGTCCGAAGGTGTCGCCTGCGATTTCATAAACACCCGGGTTCTTTACGATGGCGTTCAGAAGCAGTGTGTAGTCAGTTACGTATGCGTCTACACGACCCTGCTCCAGAGCGGTACGCGCTTCCTGGTCGTTGGCAAACTCCTGAACGGTAGCTTCCGGCGCGTACTCAGCCAGGATGTCCGGGCCTGTGGAACCGGACTGTGTCGCTACAATCTTGCCAGCCAGGTCGTCTACGCCAGTGATATCCGTATTGCCTGCCTTTACCAGGACTGCCTGCTTGGATGTGTAGTAAGGTCCGGCGAAAGAAATGACTTCCTTACGTGCGTCTGTGATGGAGTAGGTAGCAAATACAGCGTCTACCTGATCACTTGTCAGAACGGATTCACGGGTGCTGGAATCTACCTGTGTCAGCTCATACTTGCTCTCATCGCCCAGGATATAGCGTGCCAGTAACTGATACAGTCCTGCGTCAAAGCCACGGATGCCGTTGTCTGTCTCATCCAGCTGGCTGAACAGGAAAGAGGTTCTGGTTCCGCCTACGCGGAGGACGCCAGCTTCCTTTACTGCAGTAGCCCACTCGCTTGCCGCGATGTCAGCGTCGTCTGCTACGATACCCTCTGCAAGCAGCGCGTCAAACGCGTCCTTGTCGATCTCTGCAGCCACCGGCTCTTCTGCCTCTGCTGCATCTTCCGTGGTCTCCTCTGCAGCTGCCTCAGTCTCCTGTGTGGTCTCTGCTGCCGGTGTCTCATCTGCCTTGCTTCCGCATGCTGCCAGGCTTCCTGCCAGTGCGATGGTCAGCAGTAATGCGGTTGATTTCTTCAGCCATTTTAAATTTCTCATAATAATCCTCCTTTTTTACTGTTCACGTCGTTTTGATGTTGCAATCATACGCCCTTTAACCTACTTTGTCAATAGGTTATGTATGATTATTTTATTTTTTTACAAAAAAAGCCGTTGCACAGGAGATTTTTCTTCTGTGCATCGACCTCATTGTCAGGATGAATAATTCCAGGTATAGGAAAAAATATGCGCGCCAATCACAAGTCCGCTTAAGGACGGATAATTGGCGTAAGTCCGGAAAAAGGTCCGGTTACCCACGTTGGACTCGCCCGCGATAGCGCGGCGGGCAGCATTATAGCAGGATTCGGTGACGGAATCCGCGCCGTCGGTCAGCATCAGGTCAAAACGGCCTGAAGTAACGGGAGAGAACTGACCCGAAGCCCGGATCACGCTCATGATATCGCCCTGGCTGAAACGGGGATCCCGGATACGGTTCATAACGACAGCGCCCACAGCCAGCTGGCCTTCCGCCCCCTGGTTACCTGCCTCGCAGTAAATCAGCGTCGCCAACGCCTTTACCTCATCGTCACTTGCGCTGTACGCGCCATACTGGGTATATTCCAAATCCGTGGTCCTTACACCGGTTACATCGCCCAGGGAACCAATGATCTCGGCTGCTTTTGACGCCTCGATCTGAGCCTCGATTTTCTTCTTCTCTGCTATCAGCTGCTTCAGTACTTCCTGCTGGCCTGCCAGCGTATTGCTCTTGCCGTCCAGATCGGCCTGGGCTGCTGCGATATCACTGACATGCTGACTGATTTTACCGGATGTACTGCTGGCCAGGGCGGATACCTCACTCTGCTTCTTCTCTACGGAAGCCTGCATTTCGTCCAGGGCTTCTTTTTCAGCCTCCAGCTTCTCCTCCTGCTCCTGAATCTCGGCCTTGTGGGCCGCGTAAGCCTCCAGCATATCCCGGTCGTAGGCGCTGATCCGCGCCGCGTAATCCGCCCGGTTCAGGGCGCTGGCAAAATCGCCGGACTCCAGCAGAATCTCGATGAAGGAGCTCTGAGGATTCTCATACATGTACTGAATCCGCGCCTTCATGTCCGCATACTGCTTTTCCTCGGTGGCCTTCGCCGCCTCCAGCTCTCCTTTCGCCTGCTCAATCTCCGCTTTTTTGTTTTCGATCTGCTTATTTAACTCGGAAATCTGGCTCTCCAGACTGGAATACTGCTGGTTCAGCTTTTTCAGATAATCCTCCATCTCAGACTTGGCCTGCTGCAGCCGGTCCTTCTTATCCTTCGTAGCATCGATCTCACTCTGGGTCTTGTCAATCTCGTCCTGCGTCTTATCGATCTCGTTCTGGATATCATCCACGTCGCTCTGATCCGGCACTGCATAGGAAGTAAACCCAAGCGAAAGCGCAAGGGCGGCTGCTCCCAACCGATATGCCATTTTCATCCGAAGTGAATGCTTTTTCATTGCCTTTATTCCTTTTCAGTCTCTTTATTTCCAATCGTATCTGGTCAGGTGTCCCTCAAGGCGCATGCCCGGGAAATCATTCTGGCGCAGGGCCTCATAGAGCACGATGGCCACGGAGTTGGACAGGTTCAGGGATCTGGTGTCGCCCAGCATGGGAATACGGATAGCCCGTTCCTGATTTTCCAGAAGAATCTCCTCGGGAATACCGGCACTCTCCTTACCGAACATAATGTAGCAGTCCGGCTCAAACTGCGCTTCGGTATAGACCCGCGGCCCCTTGGTGGTCGCCATATAGGGACGCGCCCCCGGGTTCTTTTTCAGAAAATCTTCGTAGTTTACATAAGTTGTCACACCCAACTGCGGCCAGTAGTCCATACCGGCCCGCTTCAAATCCTTTTCACTTAACCGGAATCCCAGCGGCTCAATCAGATGCAGGCGGGTACCCGTCGCCACACAGGTTCTTCCGATATTGCCTGTGTTGGCCGGAATCTCCGGCTCTAAAAGTACGATATTGAACGCCATTATTTCGCTCCCTTTTCCGCCCGCAGCTTCGTCACAAAGCGCGCCAGACGGCCTGTGGCTTCTTTCAGGTCTTCCAGAGAGTACGCGTAGGAGATTCGAAGAAATCCCTCGCCGCAGGCTCCGAAGGCTGTTCCCGGAACCACGGCCACCTTCTCCTCCATCAGGAACCGGGTAGCAAATTCTTCCGAAGTCATGCCGAATTCCTGGATGCTCGGGAAGATATAGAACGCGCCGTAGGGCTCGAAACAGGATAGTCCCATTTCCCGCAGGGTATGTACCAGGAAACGGCGTCTCTGGTCGTAGGACTCCCGCATCATCGCCACGTCTTCATCGCCGTTTTTCAGAGCCTCTACTGCTGCGTACTGGCTGTTGGTGGGTGCGCACATAATCGCGTACTGATGGAGCTTCGTCATCTGGCTGAGAATCTCCGCCGGTCCGCAGGCATAGCCCAGACGCCAGCCGGTCATGGCATAGGCCTTGGAAAAGCCGTTGATGAGCACGGTGCGCTCCCGCATGCCCGGAATACTGGTGATGGATACATGGTCGCCCGCGTAGCTGAGCTCGGAATAAATCTCATCAGACAGCACGTAAATGTCTTTCTCGATAATGACCTCGGCGATTTCCTCCAGATCCTTCTGGGTCATAATCGCGCCGGTGGGATTGTTCGGGAACGGCAGTACCAGAATCTTGGTCTTGTCTGTGATGGCGTCCCGCAGCTCCCGGGCAGTCAGGCGGAATTCATTCTCCTCCTTCAGCTCGATGATCACCGGCACACCGTCGGCCAGCACACAGCAGGGCTCATAGGATACGTAGCTGGGCTGGGGAATCAGCACCTCGTCGCCCGGATTCAGCATGGCACGGAAGGCCATATCAATGCCTTCGCTGCCGCCTACGGTAATCAGCACCTCCCGGAGCGGGTCGTAGCTTACATGAATGCGGCGCTCCAGATAGCGCACGATTTCCTCACGCAGCTCCTTTAAGCCTGCGTTGGAGGTATAAAAGGTCCGGCCTTTTTCCAGGCTATAGATACCCTCGTCGCGGATATGCCAGGGGGTATCGAAATCCGGCTCGCCCACGCCCAGGGAAATGGCGTCTGGCATCTCATTTACCACATCAAAGAATTTACGGATGCCGGACCAGGGAATTGAAACTGCTTTGTCTGATAATGGGTTTCTCACGGTGTCACCAGCATCCTTTCGTCTTTTTTCTCATGTGCCATAATTGAACCATGGTCTTTGTATTTTTTCAATATGAAATGTGTGGCAGTGCTGAGAACGGAATCCAGCGGCGACAGCTTGTCGGATACGAACTGCGCCACGTCACGCATGGTCTTGCCCTCGATCATCACCATAAAATCAAAGCCGCCGGAGATCAGGTAGACGCTGTCCACCTCCGCGTAATTGTAGATGCGCTCCGCCACCTTATCAAAACCGAAACCGCGCTGGGGGGTAACCTTGACCTCTACCAGGGCTGTCAGCTTCTCCTCGCTGGTCTTATCCCAGTTAATCAGGGTATGATAACCGCAGATAATACCTTCCTTTTCCATATCCGCGATCTCATTGGCGACCGCCGCCTCCTCTACTCCCAGCATCACTGCCAGATCCGCCAAATCCACGCGGCTGTTTTTCTCAATGAATGTCAAAATTTTTTCTCTCATTGCTTTCGCCCTCCCGTCAGGATATTATTATAAGCCGGGGCGTCTGAATCAGGAACACCCCGGAATCTTATTCATAGATTTTATATAATTCGTCTGTCTTCGGACGCTCCAGAAAGCTCTCGTCCTCGCCGTTTACGATGCGCCTGGCCTTGCCGTCGGTGGCTTTGCCGATGACCGCCGCCGGAATGCCGGCCTTTTCAAGCTCCCGCACCAGATCGTGTCCCCGGTCTGCCGCCATCAGCATGCAGCCGCTGGAAATCAGATAGTAAGGATTCAGCTCGAAGCACTCGCAGATCTCCACGGTCTCCTGACGGATAGGAATAGCCTTCAGGTCGATCTCCAGGCCGACGCCGGACGCCTCCGCCACCTCCCAAAGCGCGCCGTAGATGCCGCCCTCGGTCACGTCGTGCATGGCGCTGACGCCGTGCTTCACCGCAATCTTAGAATCTTCTACCACGGAAATATACCGGTCAAAGCCCTTGGCCGTCTCCACGAATGCCGCCGGGAAACGTTTCCGGAGCTCCTCTTCCTTCTCTTTGGCAATGATAGAGGTGCCCTCCACGCCAATCCATTTGGTCACCAGGATATCCTGACCGGGCTTTGCCCCCGCGGTGGATACCAGATGTCCCTCCTGCACCTTGCCCACGCCTGTGACGCTGATAATGGGCTGATTGACTGCCCGGGTGACCTCGGTGTGGCCGCCCATGACCTGGATATGGAACCGGGCGCAGGCTTCTTCCACTTCGCCCATCATCTGCTTAATGTCGGCCTCCTCAATCTCCTCGGGCAGAAGCACTGTGAGCATGACGCCCACCGGCTCCGCGCCGCTGCTGGCCAGATCGTTTGCGGTAATCTGGATAGCCAGCGTGCCGATATCCTTCACCGTTCCGGTAATGGGATCGGTGGAAATCACGAAAATCTCGCCGGGAGCCAGCTTCATAGCCGCGCAGTCCTCGCCCACGCCGGCGCCCAGAAGCACCTCGTCCCGCTTCGTATGTATCTGCTTAAAAATACTTCTCTTTAAAATTGTCTCTGAAACTTTTCCGACCTTCATGCTGTCCGCTCCTTTGTGTGTATCCCTTACTGCATTCTCGCGACACAGGACGCCAGGGTCGCGTTGACCGTAGCTTCATCCTGGGTGGCAATGGCTGCCTGCAGTTCATTGGACAGATCCGGATCGCCCGCGATACCCACCGTAATCGTCCGGGGCGTCGCCTTGTAGTTACTCTTATTGACCTTGGTGACACTCTCTTCCTTACCGCCCACATAGACATGCTTATACAGCTCCGCTACCACGCCCTTGTGCGCGCTCTCACGGGTGATATAGCCGATGGGCTGACCCGCGTCCGCGATAATCTGTACACCCGGCTCCGTGGTGCTCAAAGTGACGCTCTCGAACTTCAGAGTCCGGTTGGACGGACGGGTCTCCTGTCCATAAATGGTGAAAGTCACCTGCTTGCCGCTGGTCACGCCCTCAATATAGACCGGTGCGTCCAGTGTATTCTTAAACTTCAAATCCTTATAAGTTCCCGCGATGGCTGCGTCGTCCGCAGGCTCCACGTAGGTCACGATCATGGAATGGTTGGAACGCTCTGTCACCTCCAGCTCCGCCCGGAGAACTGCATTGTACAGGGTGGTGGATACCTGGCAGATGCCGCCGCCCAGACTGTCTACCACCTTGCCGTTCAGGTAAGATCCTGCCATAGCGTAGCCGTTGGCCTCAGAGAATGGACTGACTGCCTCATACGCGGAGAAGGTGTCTCCCGGGTACAGCACCGTACCGTTAATATGGGCGGTTCCGGTGGCAATATTCTGACAGCGGGCTGCGCCGGAGGTGCTGTAGCTGGTGGTAAAGGTGCCAAGCACATCCTTGACCTTACTGAGTTCCTCCGCCGTTCCTCTCGGATAATCGGTCTCCACCGGAAGATCCAAAGAACCGTTGGTGTGATCCCACTCATTTTCTATAAAATCGGTAATCAGGGTAATGGAGCTGTCCGCGTCCAACACAATGCCGGTCTGTCCGTCCACAATCCGGAAGGAACCGCCTTCCCGCTTCAGGGTCGCGTCCACGGCCTCCTGATCAAATTTCTTGCACTGATTGTTTACATAATCCGTGACCAGCTCGCCATCCAGCGCCCAGGTCAGCTGATAATTCTTGTTCTCATGCTCCAAATCCTTACGGTCCTTGTAACGCCTGATGATATTGCCGGTCTTGCCCAGCTGTACGGCTTCCTCCAGAATCTCGTCTTCATTGGTGCTGATCAGTCCCAGCTCGCCCAGGGTCGGGGTCAGTTCATTGTCGCCGATGTGCAGGGTCAGTGTCTCTTCGCCCATCTCATCCACATAGCTGTTCAGGGCGTCCAGCGCTTCGGTCCGGGTCATGCCGGACAGGTCGATGCCGTCCACATAGACGCCGCTGTGAATGGCTGAATTGTCAGCCGCCAGCGCAGTGGTGCCGCCCGCCAGAAAGGCTGCGCAAAGTACAGCCGCTGTCAGTAACTGTCTCTTTTTCATAATATCTCCTCTTTTTTCCAAAATAGAATCCTGTTTTGCCGGATTCTCCGCCACGATGCATTCCTGCCCGAAAGACTCTTACAGCGCGTAGGTCAGCATCGGCAGTATCATGGCCAGAACCACGATGACGATGATAATCGTGGAAATGATTTTTCGGCTTTTCTTATCGTACCAGTTCATCTTAAAATCCTCCCATGCTCGGAAATAATTTTATCTATGATTCTTGATGCTTCGTTTTTAGTCAGTGTGTCAATCTGCACACTTAAGCTTATTTTATGATATTTTATCAGATCATTCAAGTATCCTTTTTGCGCAGGCGTAATCGGACCCTGCTTTTTTACCTTGCAAATGAGGGGCTTTGGCGCAAAAAGTTCTTCGGGGCTGTCCGGAAATTCCATCGCCAGCCGCCTGTAGAGCTCCATAGCCGCGCAGGCATCGTCGGATGCCCGGTGGGCGCGCTCCTGCTCGATTTTATAATAGGCGCACAGGTAAGGCAGGTTTTTATGCTCCAGATCCGGCAGCAGCGCCCGGGCGATTTTCAGGGTGTCCACGCCGTCCTTTTCGAAGGTCAGGCCCAGATTGACCGCGTTTTTCTTTACGAAGCTGTAGTCGAAAAGGATATTGTGGCCCAGAAGCGGCAGCTCTTCACAAAACTCCAGCAGCTCTGTGATGGCTGTCTTCGTATCCTTTCCGGTCGCCGCCATAGCGTCATTGATGCCGGTCAGTTCCTGGATGCGGGGGCTGATGGCCATGCCCGGATTCACCAGGGTCTCATAGCGATCCGTGATTTCTCCGTTCACTACTTTTACCGCGCCGATTTCCAGGATACGGTCCTCGGAGGGGTGAAGGCCGGTGGTCTCCAGATCCAGGGCGATGTAGTTTTTTATCATAATCGTATGTTCTCCGTTCTGTTGTATCATTCACTACCGCGCGCATACTCTGTCCTTGTCTGGGCTGATTGCGCCTTGTTTCTGTATCTTAGCACTAAAATTCCTTCAAGCCTTCTGTTTGCGCTGTTTTAGTCTGATTTTATTATTCTTTATATTCTATCACCCTCGCGGCGTGGGTCAGCGGATCCCGGTTCTCATAATCGAAGACCAGATATTTGACTTGTCCGTCTCCTGCGGGCACCGCCTCCACATGATTCTGCTTCCCTGTCTGCCGCAGGATCTCTGAAAGCTGCTCCTTATACGCCGCCTGGTCGGGCGCGAAGGAAGGCCGCGCCTTGGCCCGCTCCCGCAGATAGTAATCGATGGTCAGAAGCTGCCGGAAGGACTGCTCCTCCTCCGGAAATGATTTCTGCGCGAAGGCCAGCAGCAACTCATACCGCTGCACCCGGGAATGCTTTCGCTGCTCCGCGTGCCGTTCCTCGTAAAACTCCGCCAACTGCTCAAAGAACGCGAAGGGCGACGGAAACCTGGAAACCAGGGCATCCAGCGTCTCATCGAATTGATGACTATTATAGTAGTTTTCCACCATTTCTTCCACCATTTTCAGGCGCAGCACGTCAGAAAATGGCAGCCAGGGCGTACATAAGACCTCATAGGGCGGCAGCGCCCGGCGGACGATGCCGTATTGCTCCGCCTCCCGGTGCATCCGGGAACCCTTCAGGACCTTCAGGAAGCCAAGCTGCAGTTGGTCGGGCCGCATGGCGTAGACATCGTTAAAGGAGCGTCCGAAACTCTCGTAATCCTCGAAGGGCAGACCCGCGATCAGGTCCAGATGTTGATGAATGTTTTTCCCTGCGTGTACCTTCGCCACCACAGCCCGCAGCCCGTCTAGGTCTGTCTTCCGGCAAATGGCTTCGAGGGTCCGCGGGTTCGTGGACTGGACGCCGATTTCCAGCTGAATCAGACCCGGCCGCATCCGCGCGATAAGCGCAAGCTCGTCCTCATCCAGCAGATCCGCCGCGATCTCAAAGTGGAAGTTCGTCACGCCGTTGTCATGATCCAACAGGTATCGCCAGATGAACATGGCGTGGCTCTTTCGGCAGTTGAAGGTGCGATCCACGAATTTCACCTGGGGCACCTTCCGATCCAGGAAGAACTGCAGCTCCGGCAGCACCAGTTCGAGGCTCCGGAAACGCACGCTCTTATCTATGGAAGAAAGGCAGTAGCTGCAGGAAAAGGGGCAGCCGCGGCTGGATTCGTAGTAGATGATGCGGTTTTCAAAGTCGGTCAGCTCCTGATAGGGGAAGGGGAGGGTGGAGAGATCCACCAGGGGCGCCGGGGGATTCGTCTGAATCTGCTCCACCTCCCACGCTCCCGCTTCATAGTTTACATAACTCTTATTTAAGTGCTCTGTAAAACTTGGAACGGTTTCTTCGTTTTTCTTTTGAGGAGTCAGATTTCTTCGAAACACCAGCCCCGGTATCTGCAACAAATGCTCCACGTCCGCCTCGCAGTTTACATAACATTCTCCCAATCTCCGAAAACTCTCTTCTCCCTCGCCGCAGAGAATCCCGTCCACCTCCGGGTGCTCCCGGAGATACTGCTCCGCGTCGTAGGATACCTCCGGCCCGCCAAGCCAGATGGGCACTCCCGGCATAACCTTTTTGCACTCGGCGGTCAGCTCCGTCACATATACCATATTCCAGATATAACAGGAAAAGAACAGCACGTCCGGCTTTTTCCGGTAGATATCCCGCAGGATTTCCCCGGTCCGGTGATTAATCGTGAACTCAGCCAGCTCCACCTGATCCCGGATGGATCCAGCGGAAGCCCGGAGGCTGTAGACTGCCAGGTTGGAATGGATGTATTTGGCGTTAATCGCCGTCAGTAAAAGCTTCATGGCCGCTTATTCTCCCAGCTTCTCATAAGCAATGCGGGCGGAACCGTCCCCATTTACCAGATAAATGATACCCCGGCGGCTGAAGCCGTTCTTGGCAATCACGTGCTGCATGACCTTGTTGTCATGGTGCGTGTCGATGCGCAGATGCTTCGTCTGCCACTCACAGAAAGCCACGATCTGCTGTAAAAATCCATGAATCGTGCCGTCGCTGGCCACCATATGAATCACGCCGTAGGGCACATCGGACAGCCAGGAGCCGTCGTCAATCTTCCGATAATTGGGCTCCTCCTCGATGGCAAAGTAGAAGGAACCGTGAATCGCGCCGTCCTCTTCCAGCACATAGAGCTTCCGGGCCGCGATCGCGTTCTCCAGCGTCGCCCTGGGCGGGTGGTTCTTGCCCCACTGGTTCGGGTTGCCAGTCTCCTCCATGAATTTCCGCGCGTGGGCGTATACGGCCTCGATGGCCGTTAAATCCTGTATTTCCGCATGTCTGATCATTGTAAATTCATCTCCTATTCGATGCCGCACTTATGCAGCGTCAGCTCGTCCAACTCCGGAAACGGTACCACCGGCTTCGGCTCTGCCGTGTGATCGCCGATCAGTTTCTCCATCCAGATCATATCGTACCAGCGGCCGAACTTGTACCCGCACTTGTGGAACTCTCCCACCAGCCGGTATCCCAGATGCTCGTGAAAATGGGCGCTGTCCCGGGTCAGATACTCGTCCTCTACCTCCGGATAGCCGATGCAGGCGTTCAGGTTCAGGATATGCTGGGCTGCCGATACCTTTTCCAATGCTGTATATAATTTCCTGCCGATGCCGCCCCGCTTGCAGTCCTTCTTCACATAGATGGTCGTCTCCACGCCCCAGTCGTAGGCCGCCCGGTCCTTGAACACACCAGTGCAGGCGTAACCCACGATCCCGCTGTCCTGCTCCGCCACGATGCAGGGATATTTCTCAAGGGTATGGGCAATGCGCTCCCGAAACTCCTCCAGGCTCGGCACCAGATACTCAAAGGTAATGACGGTTTCCTCCACGTAAGGTCTGTAGATATCCAAAATACTTTCCGCGTCTGCCAGTGTCGCCCGGCGGATTCGAAGTTCTGTCTCTGCCATACTGTTCTCTCTTTTCTTTCTGGATTTTTCCGTATTATCCAAAGTATATTCCATATAAAATAACTTTACAATTCCCAAAGCCAAATTTCTTTGCGAAATTTCCGGAAAAGCAAAAGGAAAAGCCGCACTTCTTGTATCGGCTTTTCCCGGAATGTGTCTTTGCTCTTATTTTTGTTTCTTCTCTGCTTCGTAAGCCTCTCTGGCCGCGCAGGCCAGCTGGTCAGCGCAGGATGTGGACTTGAAGCCGCAGTGAATGCCTTTGCATTTCTCCTCGATCTGCTCCACGGTCATGCCGTCCACCAGGCGGGGGATGGCTTTCAGGTTGCCGTCGCAGCCGCCGGTGTAGACCACATTGGTGACTACGCCGTCATTGATGTCCAGGCGGATCTTGGAAGAACAGGTGCCTTTTGTTTTATAGATGTATTCCATTTTTCATAGCTCCTTTTATCGTCTTACTTGATACATTTCACATCAATTTTTTACTGGATGTCGGTTACTTTGTAGTCTTTGTCCTCGACGGCCTTCTTCAGGACGTCGTCGGCTACCTCTGCGGTCAGTGTAACTACCGCGGTTCCGACCTCGTGGCTTACCTCGGCTGCTTCTACGCCTGCGATGGCTTCCAGGGTCTTCTTTACGGTGGCCTCACAGTGTCCGCACATCATACCTTCGATTTTCATGGTCTTTGTCATTGTTGTTTCCTCCTTCTTATGATCGGCTTTTGCCTTTATTTTTTTATCTTTGCCTGCGTCGTGCATCTTGAACAGATTCAGACGCAATGCGTTCGTTACCACACAGAAGCTGGACAGGCTCATGGCCGCAGCACCGAACATGGGGTTCAGCTTCCAGCCGAAGAGCGGGATCCACACGCCTGCTGCCAGCGGAATTCCGATGACATTGTAGAAGAATGCCCAGAACAGATTCTCGTGTATGTTCCGTAAGGTAGCACGGCTGAGCCTGATGGCCGCGGGCACGTCGCTTAATCGGCTCTTCATCAGAACCACGTCCGCAGCGTCGATGGCGATATCCGTACCGGCTCCGATGGCGATGCCCATATCGGCGCGGGTCAATGCCGGGGCATCGTTGATACCGTCGCCTACCATGGCTACCTTGCCCTTCTTCTTCAGATTCCGGATGACGCTCTCTTTGCCTTCAGGCAGGACTCCGGCGATGACTTCGTCCACGCCGGCCTGATGACCGATGGCTTTGGCTGTGCGCTCGTTGTCCCCGGTTAACATAACTACACGGATGCCCATGCCATGCAGCTCGCGTACGGCCTGGGAGCTGTCTTCTTTGATGACGTCTGCTACCGCAATGATTCCAATAAGTTTGCCGTCTTTTGCGAAGAACAGCGGAGTTTTGCCGTCCTCAGCCAGTCTTTCCGACTGCTTGCGGACTGCGTCGGAAACTTCCGCAGTCTCTGTAATGTATTTCAGGTTGCCGCCGGTCAGGACTGTGCCGTCCAGCTTTCCGGTCAGACCGCCGCCCGGTACAGCCTGGAAATCTGCCACTTCCAGGGTATCGTCCACGCCGCGTTCTTTGCCTGTCTCCAAAATGGCGCGGGCCAGCGGATGCTCGCTCTTTTTCTCCAGGGTGTAGGCCAGCTTCAGAAGCTCCGCCTCATCGACGCCCTCTGCCGGGAGAATGTCCGTAGTCTTAGGTTCGCCGCTTGTGATGGTTCCGGTCTTATCCAGGGCTACGATCTGAGTCTTGCCGGTGGCCTCCAGGGATGCTGCAGTCTTGAACATGATGCCGTTTCTCGCGCCCATTCCATTTCCTACCATGATGGCTACGGGCGTCGCCAGTCCCAGGGCACAGGGACAGCTGATAACCAGTACGGAGATACCTCGTGCCAGCGCGAAGCCTACGCTCTGTCCTGCCAGCAGCCAGATGATAATGGTCACGGCTGCGATGCTGATAACTGCCGGTACGAAGACGCCGGATACCCGATCCGCGATCTTCGCGATGGGCGCTTTCGTGGCCGCCGCGTCGCTGACCATCTGGATGATCTGGGATAGGGTGGTGTCTTCGCCCACACGGGTGGCCTCGCAGCGGATGAAGCCAGACTGATTCAGGGTCGCCGCGGATACGGCGTCGCCCACATTTTTATCCACCGGAATGCTCTCGCCGGTCAGGGCGGATTCATTTACTGCACTGTTTCCTTCCAGGACGATACCGTCCACGGGTATATTTTCACCCGGGCGTACCACAAATACGTCGCCTTTTCGAACCTGTCCGATGGGGACCTCGACCTCTGCGCCGTCCCGCACCAGCACCGCGGTCTTTGGAGCCAGCTTCATCAGGCCCTTCAGCGCGTCGGTGGTCTTTCCTTTGGAATGGGCCTCCAGCATCTTGCCCACGGTAATCAGCGTCAGTATCATGGCTGCGGACTCAAAATAAAACTCATGCATATAGGCCATAACGCCGTCCATGTCCATATTGACCTGGGCTACGGTCATGGCGAACAGGGCGTAGGTGCTGTACCCGAAGGACGCGCCAGAGCCCAGGGCCACCAGAGTATCCATGTTCGGTGCGCCGTGAAGCAGGCCCTTGAAGCCGTTGATGAAGAACTTCTGGTTGATGACCATGACGATGACCGTCAGCAGAAGCTGGGCCAGGCCCATGGCTACGTGATTGTCCACCATGAAGCCTGGTACCGGCCAGCCCCACATCATATGCCCCATGGACAGGTACATAAGCGGCGTCAGGAATACCAGCGACGCAATCAGTCTTCTTCGAATCTTCGGGGTCTCGGTGTCCTTCAGGAAATCGTCGTCAGCCGCCGCGGACGCTTTCGCGCCGCTGTTCTCCGCGCCTTTCTCGGAAGCGCCGTATCCCGCTGTCTCCACCGCCGCGATGATGGCGGACGGCTCCGCGGTTCCCTCTACTCCCATGGAATTGGTTAAAAGGCTGACCGAGCAGGCTGTGACGCCCGGTACTTTATTGACCGCTTTTTCCACGCGGGCGCTACAGGCTGCACAGCTCATGCCCGTTACGTTATATTGCTTCATAATCTATGCCTCCTCATTTCCACCTCGCTGTTTCCTGCCTTTTTCCCGAAAATCAGCGGGCGGACTTTTTATCGTATGCTGTCTGTCACCGCATCAGCTTCTGCAATACGGTTACCAGCTCATCTATGGTTTCGTCCTTGCCTTCCCGGATATCCTCCGCCACGCAGGTGCGGATATGGTTGGCAAGCAGGACTTTGTTAAAGCTGTTCAGCGCCGCGTTGACGGCGGATACCTGCACCAGGATGTCGGTACAGTAGCAGTCAGTCTCCACCATTTTGCGGATACCGCGGACCTGGCCCTCGATGCGGCTCAGGCGGTTCAGGAGATCCTTGTATTCTTTCTCGGTACGCTCTTTGGTTTTGTGGCTGCAACAGCAGCATTCTTTTTTTTCTGTCTGCATGCTTTCTGTGTTCTTTCCCATGTCTTTTTCCATCTGCTCACTCCTTACTCTTTCCCTGTTTCGCGTTCATTATATACCCCCATGGGGTATTTTGCAAGACCCAATTTTATGTTTTTTCAAATTTATTTTATCAATAAGATTTTGAGCACAAAAAAACAACCGTATCCTTTGATACGATTGCTTTGTCTGCTTCTTATTTTTTAAATCCGCGCGTTCTGCTTTGAACCCTGAAAACAGTACCGTTACCTCTGTAGCCGGCTCGGCTCAGGCGACCTCGCGGCACACAAGAGGTTCTGCTTAGAGCTGCTCCATTCCTGACCTGACTCGATTCACAGATTCCTGTTGCGCAAGACCCAAGCGTCTATGCTGCTTGCAAAGGGCTGCATACTGTCCATAAAGTCCGGGGCAGAACATCACCCCTGCTGTAGCGGATTGCAGGTACAGGGAACCGCTAAATCCCCGGCTGCGCGGAAGCTTTATGACATATTTGGGATCGCCGATCAGACGATCTTTTTCAGTATAGCTTTAATCTTTGACTTTGTCAACCTGCTTCTTCTGTTTCCGGAGCTTTTTGAAAAATTCACTGAGCATGGTGCTGCATTCTTTCTCTAATACGCCCCGTTCCACATTCACCTGATGGTTGAATTCGGACATTTCCAGAAGGTTCAGGATGGAACCGGCGCAGCCTGCTTTCGGGTTCATGGCTCCGATGACTACACGGCCCATCCGGGCCTGGACGATGGCCCCGGCGCACATCTGGCAGGGCTCCAGGGTGATGTACATGGTGCAGTCCTCCAGCCGCCAGTCGCCGGTCTTTTTGCTGGCCTTGCGGATGGCATTCAGCTCCGCATGGGATAAGGTGTTTTTGTCTGTATTTCTTCGATTATAGCCTCTGGCAATGATTTTATCGTTCTGAACGATGACACAGCCGATGGGCACTTCCAGAAGTGCCTCGGCCTTTTTCGCCTGCCGCAGGGCCTCTTTCATGTATTTTTCATCTGCTGTCATGCAGTTTTCTCTCCTTCGCTAAATCTGATTTTCTCGAAACTGCCCTATGCCGGTTCACTCACCGTTTCTTACCGCAGGGTCCGACACCAGTAGCCGAAGCTACCGTCTCTGGTCTCCTGACCCTTCATCAGACGGAACTCTTCAAAACCAAACATGGACGCCAGCATCTGTTCACGTTCGTTGTAGACGCCTGGTACCCCCAGGTAGTATCCGATATAGTCCTCAGTCTCACGGCGCAGCAGCAACAAATGCTTATACTGATAGAAGCCGTGGAGCAAAAAGCTGTTGTTGCCAAGCTCCCACTTGTCTCTGGGGACGCGGTTTAAGTCCCGGCTGCCCAGGCGGATGCTGGAGATTACGCCGCCGTTTCGATCCTGATAGCGCATGACCGGGAAATGATTCACCAGATATTCCCATTGTTCTTCCTTAGGGTCGACAGGAGGCTGCTTTTCCGGGCTTTTATAGCTTTCTGGATTTTCCGTTTTCTCGGACGATGTCTCTGCTTTTTCGGTTTTGGATTCCGATTTTTCTGATTCCAGCCCCGGCTCCGGTGCGTCCATCGGAAGATCTGCCGCATAGAGGGCCGTCGCGCGGCGGTCCAGCTCGGTCTGGAGATCAACCGCCAGCGAAGTGGCAGGCGTATTGTCCCTGTTCTGAACTACGATTTTGATATCCGGCTTCGCCTGCTGCCAGGGAATCACCCGTTCCGCTTTATTTTCCAAAGCTCCTGTAGTCTTTTCCTTTTTGACAGGCGGCGCGATCTTCTTTTTCTCTCCCGCCGCCACAAACCGCTCCACATCCACCGGATAATCATCCCACTCTGCGGCATAGATCCGATTGCCGCCTTCTATGTAGATGCCACGGCTCTCCTCCAGGCTGAAGCCGCCCATCAGGCTGTCCGTCTTCGTCACACCGTCCCATTCCAGGGCACCGTTGCGGCTTTCCAGCTCGCCCAGATACTGACCCTCCAGTCCTTCCTTCTTCTGCTTGAAGGCGTAGACCCGATAGGGCTCCTGATGATGGGTGTAGAATCCTCGCACATGCACCCAGATCCGGCACTCCCCGCCTCTGGCATTTACCTTCACAAAGCCTGTACTCTCGCCCTTTTCGCCCTGCTTATATCCGTAGATATAGGAGACAAACCGCTTATAGTCAGACATAGAATCCCTCCCTTTTTCCTTGTGAAAAGTAGTCTTTTCTACCGTTTGCTAGAATATTCTATGCCTGTCCCGGGAGATTCATGCCTGAAAATCAGCGGTTCTATGCTTCTATCTTTATCATTTTTCTTCTATGCGTTCTTTCTCTTTTCCAAAATGCAGTTGGACAGCTCCGCGAACTGTGCCAATGTCAGCGCCTCGCCGCGCACGCTGGCACTTAAGCCCATCTCCTCCAATACCTCTGTGGTAATTTCCTTCGGGATATGCAGCTCCGGCGCATTACCGAGGCCATTGACCAGGGTCTTTCTGCGCTGGTTGAAGGAGGCGCGGATAATCTGGAACATCAGCTTCTCGTCCTCCGCCTCCACCGGAACCTCCGTATGACGGGTCAGACGGATTACCGCCGAGCCCACCCGGGGTCTTGGCATAAAGCAGTTGGGCGGTACATTGGCTACCAGTTCCGGCTTCGCGTAATACTGTACGGCCAGGGACAACGCGCCATAATCCTTGGAGCCCGGGCCGGTCTTCATCCGATCCGCTACCTCTTTCTGCACCATGATGGTGATACTCTCCACCGGCACATGATTTTCAAATAAGCCCATGATAATCGGGGTCGTAATATAATAAGGCAGATTTGCCACCACCTTGATGGGTTTTCCGCCATTCTTCTCCTCCGCAAGTTTACATAAGTCTACTTTCAGCACGTCCTCATGGATAACTGTCACATTATCGTAAGCACTCAGGGTATCCTTCAAAATCGGAATCAGCGCATCGTCAATCTCGATGGCCGCCACCTCCCGCGCGGACGCCGCCAGATACTGGGTCAGAGTACCGATGCCCGGGCCGATCTCCACAACGAAATCATCCTCGGTAATCTCCGCGGAGCGAATGATTTTGCTCAGCACATGCTCGTCGATCAGAAAGTTCTGACCGAATTTTTTCTGAAATACGAATTTGTATTTATTTAAAATTTCGATGGTATTCTTTGGGTTTCCCAATGTGGGAACAGGTCTGCTCATATGATTCTCCTCAAATAAACTGTTTCACAAAGTCGATTTTTATCAGCTTTTATTGTATTTTCTATCTGTATTTTAAATCCTGCCTTCAAAATACATTTTCTTCGCGTTCTGATTTGTTACCCGAACTACTTCGTCCGCGTCCACGCCCTTCAGTTCCCCGATGGCCGCCGCCACATAGGGCAGGTTCAGCGACGAATTCCGCTTACCCCGGTTGGGCTCCGGCGCCAGATACGGACAGTCTGTCTCCAAAAGAATCCGGTCAAGGGGCAGCATTTTCACCACCTCTTTCAGCTTCTTCGCGTTCTTAAATGTCACCACGCCGCCGACGCCGATATAATATCCCATCTTCAGATACTCTTCGGCCATCTCCGGCGAATAAGAAAAGCAGTGAATCACGCCGCGAAGCCGCTCATCCTGCGCTTTCTGAATCTCCTCCAGCGTATCCGCAGCCGCCTCCCGGCTGTGTACGATCATGGGAAGGCCTGTCTCCTTCGCAAGCTCCATCTGCGCCCGGAACCACTTCTTCTGCAGATCATGATTTTCCTTATCCCAGTAATAATCCAGGCCAATCTCGCCCACCGCCACAGTCTTTGGATTCCGGCACTGTTCCTCCATCCAGGCGAAATTCTCCTCATTCAGCTCGCCCACCTCATCCGGATGAACGCCCACCGCCGCATATATGAACGGATACCGCTCCGCCAACGCCAGGGTACTCTTCACCGTCTTCAGGCTCGCGCTCACATTTACAATATATTCGATTCTATCCCTCTGACACTGCTCCAGAATCGCTTCCCGGTCCGCGTCAAAGGCCTCATCGTCATAATGGGCATGACTCTCAAATATCATGTGATCGTTTCCTTCTATTCTTATAAATTGCTAATAATTGTCTTAAGCATACCATAAATGCCGGAATTTGTGAACCTCACAGAATAAAAGCTCTCATTTCGAAACACTCTAAAGTAATACGATATATTATAAAATGAGGATGCTGTATTTTCCCAAATCACAGCATCCTCATAATTTTATCTTTTCTATTCTTTTATCTTTTGTATGATTCATGTGTCTTTCCCTCTGTATTCTACAGAGTCAAATCTTCTACGTTTACTCCCATAGAAGCATGCATGGCCATCAGTGTTTTGATTTGATAATCCAATTCCTCGTTTACAGTTTCTCCATTCGCTTTTTAAACTCCAGTATAGCGAATTTATGTATTATTTACAAGCTTCTTTTACCCTTCCACCACATACCGGATATCCGCGAATCCTACGGAATCGCCCGGTCGCAGACGGGCTTTTTCGTTAACGCCCAGGCGGCCTCCGTTCAGAAAGGTGCCATTAGTGGAATTTAAGTCAGTCAGATAGTAGCAGTCCTCTTCCCGGGAGATTTTGGCATGGATGCGGGAGATACCACGGGCTTTCAGCCAGCCGTCCACGGCGTCTTTTTTCTTGCCTATCATAAAGCTCTCTTTACCGACGCGGAGATCCGGATAAGCTGCGCTCTCGCTTCGTAGAAAGAGCCCCGGTTCCCGGACGCCTGCAAGGCAGGCTGTTCCACCGGATAAAGCGTCCACCCACTCCGGGAAGTTTTCCGCCAGACGGTTTTCCCGCGCTCCCTCCCAGGCACCGGAGCTGTCTGCCATCCCATCGGCTCCGAATTTTTCATAGGAAAATACCGATTTTTCCTCTTCATTTTTCTGATTTCCCGCCGCCTCCGCACTCACACTCTGAGCACTGCCTGCTTCCGCGTTCCCCCACTCTTCCAAAAGCTTGCGAATCGAAGGGTTCTCCTCTCCTGCCATTCGGTAAAACTCATATCCAAGCGTTACTGCGCCGGAATCCTGCCGGTCCAGATGATCCAGCAGATACTCTGCCAACCCCAGAAGCTGAATACCCAGCTCTTGCTTCTCAAAAGGATAAAAACATACCCAAATCTTCCATTCATCCGGATCCAGATAGATAAAATCCGGCTGCAGCAAAATCCGTTCTCCATCCAGCAGATATTCCTCGCAGGTCTGCGCCGCCTGCTCAAGCCCCTCCAGCAGTCTTATCATCTCCGTAAGGCTCAATCGCTTCCGTTCCAGCACCAGTCTCAGATTCTGTCTGGATGTAATCTCATAATAAAAAAACGCTTTTTTGTCAACCCTGGTCATCCGGCACTCCAGAAACCCCGGAATCCGATTTTTCAGAAGCATATTTACCTGATAATTCTCCTGAAATTCCTTTTCTTCCAAAACCAGATAATTGTGATCCAGTTCCCTTCTGTAACTAACCTCCATTTCTTCACACCTTTCCTGCCAGTTCCTTTAAAAGTCTGGTTTTTCGAAGAAGGTTGACCGGATTTTTCCGTCCGGCTTTTTCCTGCTCCTTCGTTTGCAGTCCGCCCAGAACCGGACTGCTTCCCGCATAAGCCACGGTTACCTGTTCAGCCGTCACCTTCACCGTTATATCAGTTACCTTCAGAAGATAAAGACGATCCTCTACAAGAGCGGACGCCTCTGTGGAAAGCCAGCTTTCCAGATGTGCTTCCGTTTCATATTTCCGCGCCGCTCCTTTGCCTGCCAGTTCCGAGGCGCAGGCAGAAAGTACACTCCGATCATGCCAGAACAGCCCCAGGCACAGCATCACGAAAATAATCCACATCAAAAACGGCATCAGAATCGAGGCTTCCACCGTAAAACTTCCTCTTTTCCACCCTGCACTCATAGAAACATCCTCCAGAACTGCGCCAGACACAGAAACGGCGCAAACGGAAACGAATCTTTCCAATGTACCTTACCCAGAAGCAGTCCGATTCCAAGCGCTGCCGCACAGATTAGCGCTCCTGTCAGTAACAGTTCAAAATTCCCCGACGCGCCAAGGAACACGCCTGTGGCGCACAAAAGCCAGCCGTCTCCCATCCCGATGGCTCCCTTCGTAAGAAAAGACAGGATCACCATCACGACTCCTATTCCCAGTCCGCCCAGTATTTCAACCGCAGACAGCTCCCGAAATCGAACATTTACTGCCAGTCCCACAACCATTGAAAGCAGGATCACCGGGATACAGACTTCCCGCCGCTTAAAGTCCCATATACCGTTCACCAGCAACAGCACCGCCACATAATATTCCTTCCACATTTTTTAACCTCCGCATACGGAACAGGGCGGCAGCATCGTTTCTGAAAGCGGAATTGTATGAATTCCGCGTACCATCGCCGAACAGTTCAGGCTCTGATGATACCGCGTGCCGTCGTCTGTCAGAAACACAGGATCCGCTCCTTCCTTCCAGCATTTTTCACAGGGATAATACTTTCCGCCGGATTCATTTCTCAGATCCGCCACTTCCGAAAGTCCGCTCTGTCGGATAGACAGCTTCAGATAGCGGCAGCTCAGTTCCCGATGGTAGACAGTCCCGTAATCCGTTACATATACCACTTCTTCTTTCTCACTATTCGACGACCGTTCCCGTCCGCCAAAGCCTGTCCAGCCCCGTACTACCCGTTTCTGCCGAATCCGAACCGGATGAAACCATGAAATTCCCGGCGGGAATACAGCCTGTCCGGAGATTTCCAGAGTAATCAGGGACTTTTCCGGATCCCAACTGCTTCCAAGCAGAGATAGTCCATCCACTCCGTCCTTTAAGACAGCAGCCGCCACTTTCCCGGAGAGAGCTGCCTTTACCTCCTGTTTTCCATATAGTATAACCGCTGCAGTCGATCCCATGCCTCCGGCTGTGTCCGAATATTCCGCCAGCACTGCCAAATCCTTTCCCGCATCCGTCAGACTTCCTCCCGTCTCTATCTTCAGCTGCGTCAGAACCAGAAGATAAAGAAACGCCGTCACAGCCAGCAGAAAAATCGGAAAAACCAGAGCCGCTTCCACGGTCATGCTGCCCTTATTCCGGAAGATGCACCGGGATGTTCTTCCGCGCTCAGAGTAAGAAACAGATTTGTCAGAATTTACAAGAATAACAGTTCCGCCGTCGTCCACTGCCTGGAGAGCTTTGAATTTAATCAGACATATCTCTGTACGAAAGAACATCCCGGTACACCTCCCTTTTCCCTCTGTTACCATTCATAGCAAAATTGGCGCTCTGCCGTATACTCCTGCCCTTTCATGCATATGGTCCGCAGCCGAAAGGAGTCAATACACTGATCCACATAAAACCACTGACCGCCGGATGCTTCCCGCACCGCGCCCTCGATCACATCGAGACTTCGCATACTTTTCTTTTCCCGCCCGGTCAACGTCAGTAAGATTCCAAGATAATCCCGGTACAGCAGTCCGTCCGCATCCTCGTTATCGTCCATTCCGGATAAATCACCCAGCTCCAATGCGTTACTCAGCGATATTTTCCAGGTCGATGCATCTTTCCGGAATGCTACCCGCTTTCCGTTCAGCAACAGTCTCAGATCCAGAACACTTTCCGCAAAAGCCCACGCCAGAAGCAGCATCTGCTTTACCGCCTCTACCAGCCCCGGTATCAGTGTCGCTCCTACCAGCAGCGTAGCCATAGCGGTACATTCCGCCACCTTTGCGGAATCTGTAAGCAGATACGCATAGTTCATTCCTTCCCGGATAGCCAATAGCCTTCCACATACCGCTTCCAGATTGGCAATATCCGAATCCCGGCCCGCAATAAGATATTCCAACTGATAATCAAGCCATGGCCCGCTCTCCTTTTCCCCTGTAAGGCAAGCCGCCGCATTTCCAAAATGTTCCAGCAGGTACGCCAGAAACCAGGCGTCATTCAAGACTCCATATGCGTTTTTTCCTCTTGCACCGGAGCCCGTAAGCAGCGCCCGGTCTGATGGAACCCCGGCCAGCTCCGCGCGTTTCCCGGATACGCTTCCCGGATCTTTAAGAATCAGATGCAGGATACTTCCCCCTTTTAACCGTTCTGTCTGCTCCGCCGGATTTGGCGTACCTTCCTCTTCCTCTTCTTCCCGGCGTCGTCTGAGTTCTTCCAGATTCCTGCTTTCCCTGTCGTCCGCTTCCCGGTAGTTTTCCTCCTGCTCGGCAGCCTGCCGTCCGTATTCCGCATATTCCTGAAAGCTTTCCAGAATAGATGCTCCCCTCTTTGCCTTCATTACAGACACTGCCTGCTCATAATACGCCTCTCCGCGTCCATCAGTGGCCCTTGCATAATCCCATGTTTCAAGAGCCTTCACCTTTCCCGGCTTCAAATTCAGATTCAGGAATTCCTCTGCCCGCTGCTCCAGATACTCCGTCTTCTCCGCTCCGCCTCCATAGCTCAGATCCAGATAAAACAGTTCATACTTCTTCCAAAGCTCCCTGTGATATTCCGAAAGCACTGAATACTCACTGAGTTCCAGCGCCTCCTCCATCTGGCTTCGAAACAGGGCATTTTCCGCAGACTGAAACAGAGCCTGAAAGAAAAACAGCAGTACGGATAGCATCAGACTCAGAAAAACGGTAATTTCTCCCCGTTTTTTCATCTCTTTTTATACCAGACGGCTTTGTTTTGTGATCTTGTCAAAAATCTCATTTACCAGGGAAGTCAGCTTACTCTTAAAAATCAGTACCAGCGCAATCAAAACCACCATAAAATCCAGTACCTGCCCCGGAATGCTTGAAAATACTTGTTTTATCTTTCACATCACTCCGATGTGTAAATTATTTTTCTTTTTAATTTAGTAAAAAAGCAGACTCTTGGATATCCTCTTGTCCAAAAGTCTGCTCTCTTACTTTATGTAAAATTATCTATTTTCTTTCAACCTCTGATTTTCCTCTTCTAGTAATTCTATCTGCAGCTCTAGCTCTTTAATTCGTCTCTTGTATAAAATCATTTGTCTTTTCAGCTGTTTATTAACTTCCTCAGTTGCTCTATCAAAAATTGCCTTTTTAGGATTATAACATTCCCCCTGCTTCAACTGTGCATCTTCTACCATTTGTTTGGCCTGTAAATTTCTATAAAAATAACTTCTATCAACTCCTGCATATTTTGCCAAGGTAGTAATCGAGATCCTCTCCTTTCTTCGGAGCATCGCATCAATCTCTCTCTGAATAATTTCTAAATTCTCTTTTTCTTGTTGTTTCTTGAGACCTACGATTTTATCATACTTCATTTAACATCACTCACACCTTTCTGTTGCCTTCGCAAAGTATCTAACTCTGATTCCAGCTTTTGATTTTCCGCTTTCAATTTTATAATTTCAATTCTCATAGCTAACAACTTTTCCTTATACTCATCAAGGAGTTCCGCTTCGTCTATGTTCATTTTATAGCTTTGATTTTGAATATCAACAGCTTTATGTACTTCTTCTTTGATTTTTTCATTTCTGTAGAAAAACGAGTTAGATAATCCTGTTCTTTTGCATAATCCGGAAACTGTAATCCTTTCACCCTCATTACGCATTCTTTGAATTTCTTCCATTGCTAGTTTTACTTTTTGCCTACTTTTCTCCTGGCTCATTTCGATGATTTTATTTGCTTTCATCTTTAATCACAACCTTTATAGTTTTTTCAACAACGCAATCTCCTTTCGATCCAACCGTTTCTTCAATGTGTCCACCTCTTTTTGAAGTATACTGCACTTTTGGAGAAGCTGCTCATTTTCAACCTTTAACCTTTGATTCTCTGACTGACATCTGTTAAAATCCTTCTTCAATTCCTGAAAATTATAACCCACAACATTTGTTTCTTCAGATGGCTGCTGTACATCTATCCGCCGTGGCAGTTTGACAGCTTCCTCAAGTCTCTGACGGACTTGCATATTCTTATAAAAAAATCCTCTTGATAAACCTGTCCAACGAACCAATTCTGTTACAGATATCGGCATCCCTCTGGCACTCATATCATCGATTGCCCGAATCGCCTTTTTTATTTTCTGCTCACTCTCAGCTTTGTTAACAGCTATCATCTTATCATATTTCATACCCATCCCACTCCTTTACCACATCCATTAAAATCATATCGATTTTCTCTCTGACTGCCCTCGTTTCATCCGCCATTATCTTGTTCCCAATCTTTCGATAATGATGTACACTTTGTAATGTTTTATGCCCCAAAAGCCTTGCGATCATCCAGTCGTCGATATGCATTTCTGTCAGCTTTTTCCCATAACAATGTCGGAATGTATGTGTTCCAAAATTCAGCAGTTCTCCATTCTCATCCCGAATATCATTTTTCCTAATCATTTGCATGACTCGATTTTGGAGCATGCTATACTGAAATGGTTTCGATGGATCATCTTTTTTTACAAAAATATATTTTGTCTTTCCATAATGTTCCTCGGTATAATCAATTGACTTTATAATAAGCTGTGCTATTTCATCACTAATTGCTTTTTCAAATGTAATTGATTTTACCTGCTCGATTCGTATAAAATATCGATTTTCTCTTATACTCAAACAGTCTGTTTTTAGTGTAAGCGTATCCGAAATTCGTGTTCCCAGCAGCTGATGAAGGATTAACGCCCTCGCTATTTGTTCATCCATCTGAAAAATGTTTTCATTCAGCTTCTTTATGGTTTCGTCCGAATAAAACTTAAATAGATATCTTGGCGTGCTGGGAAAATCTGTACTTATAAATAGGTTTTTGATATCCTGCCTATCATAATGATTTCCCACATCTTCAACTACCCTTCGTAGACCATATAAATCAGAGCGATAATTTTTCCTTTCCTTTGCCTCTGTCTGAAGATAGATCAAATAGCTTTCCATAATATCCCGTGTCAAATCTAGTAATGATATAATCTTAGGATACCTTAATTCCAGATATCTACAAAATCTTTTAGTCGCTACCACCTCAGCCATAATACTTCCTATTGCCATATATTTCAAATGCATAAAAATTACTGTTTTAACTTCTTTTCGGATTGTTATTTGACTAATTCCTTTAAAATTTATAGTCTTTACATTCTTTATCGGGTTGCTGCGGAGAGGAAATTCAAACTTGTCCAATTCCCACACATCTCTCTCCTGTTCTAAGCACCCCCCATCTTTCTGAGAATACCTCAGAATTTTCTTCATATGCTTTATTATGCCAGGTGTTTCTGTTGCTACAATTTCATAAACGCTTCGATACTTCTTACTTGTAAGGGCATATCCCTTTTCCATCATCCAACTCTTTAGCTGCAAAATAATCTTATTCTCGTCTTCATATCTCAGGATTTTAATATTCTTTTCTATAAGAAAATTCCGGATATTATTAAAATATAATATTTCAGATGCCAAACTACTTGGAGCAAGTTTCTTTCCCCTTTCCCAGACAAAATCTTCTAGGAGCTTTCTTACTTCTTCTGACGGAAGTCCCTCCAGGTCGAAGTAACGGTCTTTCCGAACCCTCATTCTCTTTTTTTGTTCTTCAGTCGCATTCTTATAGCAGTCTAATTCATAGATATGTATCTTATTTTCCAGTTTTTTCACCCCGTTTCTTTGGAATAATTCCAGTTGCAAGAAGATTTTCTGCCTGATTGAAATATTCCTTATTCGCCTGTTCGATCCGTTTAGGCATGTAGTCTATATACTGCTTTGTCATATTTTCATTGTTATGCCCTAAATAATCCCGAATCGTCTGAATGGACACTCCTTCATCATAGAAACTACTTGCCAATGTATGCCTGTAATCATGCGTCTTGAATGTTTCGCCCGAAATATGTATTCCATACTTCTTACAATTTGCTTTGAAGCCCTTAACAAATGTACCAGTCCTATATGCCCCGCCATCCTTTGATTTAAACAGGAAATCGGTAGGTTTAATATGATGCTTTTTTATATAAATTTTCATAATTTGATAAAGCACCAATGAAATTGGTATCATTTTTTCCGCTTTCATTTTGATTTGATAAACCTTAATCCATGCATCTTCCCCATCCCAATAATATGCACCTCCTTTTAATGTACACACTTCACTGATCCGTAATCCTGTTGCCCATAAATTTAGAAAAATAAGTCTTTGTACCTCTGGAAAAAACTTCAGCCTTTTTAATATTTCCATATACTCATCTTCCTGAACACTTCGATCATGGTGATATGGAAAAACTTTCTGGATGTAATAATTCGGATCAAAAATTATTCTCTTGATATGTCCTTTAGCATTTAAGTACACAAAAAATCTGTGAATATCAAATATCTGTCTGTTTACTGTTTCTGCTTTAATTTCCTCTTCCTGCAGAAGTTTGAAATACTCTGCTATTTGTTCTTCCGTAATTTCACATATGGATTCCAATGTGTTAAAGTAAACTAGAAATTTTTTAATATAACACAATTGATTTCGTATATTTCCAAGTGCTAAATCACCGATACCTACTTGATATTTCATATACTCTTGCAGCAATTCTCTGTTTCTCTCATTCGTCACTTCGTAAAAACTGAGTCGCTGCACAGGATTGCTTGGATTTACACGCTCTGGTGCAAAATTGAATCTTTCCATATACCAGACATTTGCATACCAGTGAATTTCTTTTCCACTCATAAAAAGTATTTTGCGGCTGTTATCCACAATCTGCATACTATTCTTCACATTTGCAACTTTCCTGGCTACAATTGTTTCCAATTTCTTTATTTGCTCCAGTTCAAGCCGCTCGATATCATCAATTCCTTCCTCTACGCAAAACTCATACATCCACCTTAAAGGAAGTAGATAGCGCACTCTGCGATCCTTGCTGTCTTTTATATTTCTCAAGGCATAGCACAAAATCTGAAAAATTTGTTTTTTTAAAGTTTCTGGCGCTTTTTGGCTAAAATCCCATACCAGTTCGCTTTTATCTTGGATATAATCAAAATCTGATGCTATGTCCTGATCCGGTATGTAGGGAAGAAAAATCACTTGCCCTTCATACTTGAGCCGCTCTTTATTTCTTCCAGAAAGGGTTTCCATTTCTTTTCGGATATCAAACTGTTTGATCCGATCCAATGTCTTCAAATATTCAAGACCTTTAGAGGAAGTTTTTGTCCTGCGCAACTCACTTTCATACAGTTCTCTGATTCTATAATCAATTTCCTTTACATGATGAATTCCCTGCCGTATCAAGAAATTCCTGACATTTCCTTTCAAGCGTTCTTGCACTGTATTGCACTGCTCAATTTCATCCAACAACTCTTTATACTCTTCTTGGATGAGAGTCTTCTTCAAATTTCGCAGGAACCCAGTTCGCTCAAATACCTGTTTCTTTGTAAAGTTCCCTGTTTCACGCAAAAAGATTTTATAATTACGGAAATCCTGTTCTTCTATAAGGAAAACATCATATATCCCTACACCTTTTAAGTAGGACTCTGCACACTCCCAGTATGTACTCGGTACATTTATATCTGTTATTAACTGGTTGTGAAGATAATCCGCTTTATCCTGTGATTCCGTATTCAATAATCTTAATGCAGTCACATACTTCTCCTCCTTCCCTAAAGTAATTTGTCAATTTCATAAATGGACTGATGTTTTCTATAAAATTCATCACTGACATCCATCAACTCCTGATCCGATATATTTAAATATCTCATCGTTGTTTCTATATTTCGATGCCCAAGCGCTTGACTGATAAGTTCCAACTTCCATCCAGCCTTCCGGCGAGCATTTGCAAAATAATGCCGCAGCATATGTGGTGTTACTTTAATCCCAGTCTTCTTCTGCAGCCGTTCCATCAATGCATAGACGCCTGAGTTCTGCATCGGTTTTCCTGCATAATCTCCCGAAATGTTAATAATCAAGTATTCCTGCTGGAAAATAAGGTCTTTATATTCCTCTATATAAAACTGCAGAATTTCAAAGGTGGCATCGCTGATTTTTGCCTTTCTGTATTCTGCATTCTTAGCCCTGGCTCCATTTTCATTATCTTCTCTAAAATTGACATACAGCAAGTGTCTCTCATAATCAATGTCTGTCGCATACCGGACTCCCAAAAGTTCCCCGATGCGAAATCCCGTTTCTGCTAATAATAAAAGCAGGATTTGATCGCGACAATTGGCACATGCCTTTAATAAAATCACGATCTTATCCTGCTCTATGGTCTTCCCTATATGTCCTTTTTCCTGTAGATATCCATGAAATGTATTCCGATATAATGTTCTTTTTACTCCCACTGAATTATGTACAATAATTCTCATATCAGAGAGGACTTTCAATTGCTTTGTAGATTCATCCTGCTGTCCAGAAAATCTATAAAATCGGAACACCTCTTTTAAATACGCATTACAGGTCTCATTATATGGTTTCTTTTTATAACTATCTCCACTATGCAATCCTGCCTGTAACCATATCAAATAGTCTGTAAAGTGTTCCTGCTGCTTATCATATGGCATCTCCCATACATCATCTAACTGAATGCCAGTCTCATCTATATAATTCAGATAGTATGAAATGGCTCCTGCACTTCTTCTGATAGTGTTAGGTGACAATTTTGATCTTTTTTTATGCATTAGATACTTGGAGGGCAGTAACACTATATCTTGGCTCTCCTGTTCACGAATGAAATAATATTTTTCGTGATTATCTATCTGGGAATCCACAATATACCTTGCCATATTACTTTACTCCTTTCCTCTAACGCTATACACAGTATACCGTGTTACTCTTCTCATAGCTATCACACAATGTAACAATCTTTCCTTTTCAAACGAAGCATTATCAATAAACAACGTCAATCGATTTGATAACTCCCTGCTATTCCAAATGCAATACCTGCAGTTAACAAAAATCCAATAATTCCAACTGCCGCAACAATCAATATCCCAATCATGATCGTTCTACCTCCTCAACAATCTCTATAACATCTGACATTCTGCCATCGTAACCGCTTCATCTTCCATAGCAAAATATTCATCTGCCACATTGCGTTCCACCGCCAAAATCTCTCCAGCCTCCTTCTCTCCCAGCTGGATCGGCGCCAAATACTCAATAATTCTCCCACATAATTTCTGGTCCGGACAAACATCCAGCATCCCCATACAGGTATTCACAATCAGGCGATCCAACACATCGGTAATCACTATTTTTTTAGCATCATATCCTCTCGCACCGATAAAATTTGCCAAGTTCTCCGGGGTCAGTGCCAACATATATTCTTTTCTGGCTCCCCCACCATATGGATACTCATAGGCATATCCCATCGTTTCTGTGTCCATGATCCGTTCTACCATATTCTTTTCTTCTGCTCTCATAAAATCTTCTCTCCTATTTTTTCAACTGCCAAACTCAATTTTCCCTTCCAATGGCGAATATGCATCGACATCATAGTTTTCCTGAAGGATCTGAAATCTTGCGAGCTGCATGGATGATCTGGACAGCCTGCCACGGTTTACAATCAAAAGAACATCTATCTGTTCTTTCTGAACCGCTTCTATAAAATGACGAAATCCATTTCGATTCCAAAGCGGAGTTGTCCCCACATCACTGGAACTTCCAACCAGTTCAAATCCCATCTGCTCTCCATAATCAATCAGCTGTTTAAACTGACTTTTTAATGCACCATTTCTATCTTCCGGTGCATCAATCGCACAATAGATCCACGCACGTTTTCCCTGACCCATTCCTGCCTCCTGCTCCTTTTCCAAACACCCTTTATGTTCTTCTCTGTACTGTTACACCAAAACTCACGAGAATTGCCTCATCTACTTTACGCATCATGGCTTCACTCAGACTTCCTACATACCCTCTTAATCTTATCCGGTCAATCGTCCTTACCTGCTCCAATAAAATAACAGAATCATTATGGAGTCCTCTTACATGATTTCCCAATTCGATATGTGTAGGTATCCAGTGCTTATTAGGCCGACTTGTAATTGCTGCCACAATGACGGTTGGACTGTAACAATTACCAACATCATTCTGAATAATCAAAACCGGCCGGATTCCCCCCTGTTCAGAGCCTATTACCGGCATCAGGTCTGCATAATATATATCTCCTTTTTTTATCGTAACACTTCCCCTCCTTCCATCTACTCTGGACTACGAATGTTCCTACTCTTTATGAAAAGTCTCTATCTCTATGTAATTCTGCTGTCATATGGCAAATGCCCTTTTTCCAGCTTACGCTGATGACCTCGCCTGCCAAAAGTTCATCAGCTCGGATTCCCTTTCCCAGCTCCTTCTTGGCTGCTTCTTTCTGCCCTTCCAAAAGTATGGATTTTACCTGGTCAGAATTCAGAAATAAATATCCTTTCGATGTCATAAAATGAAAATTGCTGTCAGAATATAATTCCATAAATTCTTTGACACGCATATACATCTTCCTCCTTATCATTTTGTGATTTAGAACACAAGGATAGCGGCAGCCTTATCCAGCTGATCTATCTTTCCTTTTCCGCTGGATAAATATAAAGCTGTCGCCATAGTTTTTGTTAAAAATCACTTGTTCTTCATTTTCAAAAGTTCCTATTCGACACAACTTCCCGGAACCAGATATCGGAAATACTGATATTCCTGTTACAACCGATATCTTTGGGCGGCAACACTGACCAGCCATGGCTTAAGGCTGTCATGGGATTGTTCCCCTCCGAGGGTCTCTCCGAGCCGCCCTCATTGCGTGTTCCCGTTTTGCGGGGCTGTGACTGGACGGAAGTATCATTATAGGCTGTTCAGGTCATTGCAGGCAGTCTGCCAAAACTGCTTTAAGGACAAATTTTTTTCGCTCTGCACCTTTGATGTCATCTTATTGACAGACACTCTGACTATCTGCAGGTGGTCGTGGCGGATTTTCCTTTGTGCTTTTCCTTTTGGGCTGAACAACTAAGGTATCTGTATTGCCGGATATGACTGTTTCACACAGTTTTTGCCAAAGAACAGAAAGAGAAATCAGTCCCCTTCACTTCTTTCCACGCTGGCAGAGAAGTTTGAGAACCAAAAACAGAAAAATAATTAAAATAATTTTCTCAGTTTCTCTAAAATCTTCTGTCTCCGTTTGTTTATCGCCTTCTGTGACAATCCAAGTACCGAAGCTACCTCCCGTTCCGTCCGTTCCTCAAAATAGAGTTCCTGAATCAACCACTGTTCTTCTTTCGAGAGTTCTAAAAGGAATTTATGTAACTGTTCACACTCTATTTTTTTCAGAATCTGATCCTCAACACTTCTGTTTTCTTCTGGAAATTGCACAGCCATTTCCTGCAGGCGTTCATAGGAATCCTCTCTGCTAGGAATGGTCATTTTCTCTCCTGTTTTAGGATCTACGATATTTCTTGCTCTTTTTAAGTCATATTCCTGATACTGCATTTTTCTTTCACTTGTTCTCAATACAGCGATTACTTCCTCGCTGGCTTCCGGATACATTTTTCTAAAATCCGGTATCTTATACGGTTTTGCCATGTTCCTGTCCTCCTTAGTTTTCGTTGGGTGGTGAAAACGAAGGACAAGTGGCGGACTACGACATAGGTTTCTGGCAATCCTCAAGCAAGAGCTTTTCTCCATACGCTGCTCCTTAGAAAAAAAGAAGCCAACGGGAGGATCCCGCTGGCTTTTAACAAACTTGAAATTGGATGCAGCGCACAAAACACTATAAAAAAAGACCCCATACATTTCTGTATGAGATCTTCTCGCTCAGCACACTGACCATCCAGTGTACTGACTATAACATGAGAGAAGTCGGACTTTCAGTAGGACTATTGTCGGACTTTAGTCGGACTATTTAATTGATATGAAGCGTTCTCGGTTTGCTTCCGTCACTTTCAATCAGATGTTCTTCCTTCAATTGCCGAAGATAACCATGCACAGTTGATGGGGAACGATACCCTAAACCTTTTCCGATATCCCGCACAGTAGGCGGATATCCATACCTTTTTATGTATTGCTCAACAAAATACAAAACTTCCATTTTCTTTTTGTTGCTCATAAAACCACCTCTCCTCTATTCATAAAGTAACGGTTCTTCCAAAGCCTGTTTGATTTGAGGAAGAGCACTCCCCCAAAGGGATAGACCGAATATTTTAATTGCTTCCTTTTTTCTATCATAATATGTGCTTCTTTCCATCCGAAGCGTTTCCAGTAATTCAGTCTCTGTATATCGGAACCGGCTTAAATAACACTTAAACACAATGTCAAAATAAAGCTGTGGTGAATATGGAAAATCACGCATTTTAACCATGGCCGAGTCTACCAGTTCCACAAGCCACTTGGTCTGGAACAGGCTTTTTACTGTTTCTTCAAACTTTTCCCTCTCTACAGTAGGAGCAAAATCATTCAGATATAGAAGCCCCGCCTCCAGTTCTCTGCCATAACAATATTCTGCTTCTTCACGAAGCATTGCAGCACGGTCACAGGCCGTCCAGCATACATTTCGATAAATAGATAATAACAATTTTGACCTTTCATATAAATTTTGTTCATCCAGATGCTGCATCACACACAGCATCTGAATACTGTTTTTTGCCAATGAGTTTTTCCGTCCCATAAGCCCCTCCTATCTTACCGGTTCATAACTCCCGGCATAATCAAACCATGATCTCGGTATTCCGGCATCTTCAGATCCTTCATCAAGGCCGCTGGATAGATAGCCCTTTTTCCAAATCGCCGCCGAATTTCCTCAATCGCCAAAAATAATTTTTCTTCTTTCTCAAGCCGGATTGGATCCGAAAACAAACAGATTTGCTCCGGTTCTTTTGCTGATACCAAGTTGATTGCACGAACAGTTACCGAACGCACAGGTTCCTTCCAATCATAATTTCTCTGAAATAGTTCCCTCGCCAGTTTAGCAATTTCCAAAGGCACTATCGTCGGAAGGGAAAGTTGACCTTGATACTGCCTTGTAAATAGTTCCTGACTGCGAATCGCTATCTGAACCCCCTGTGCTTTCAATCCATGAATCCTTAATCGATGTCCTATGTCCTGGCATAATTCCAGAATAACCTTCCAGACCTCCTCTTCTGTTTTAAGATCTGCTGTACAAGTAATTCCATGCCCCACACTTTTCGTCGGAGACACAAAGTCCTTCTCCATTACCGGACTATCATCCAGACCATTTGCATATGACCACAGCATCAGCCCATTTTTACCAAGAAGCTGGTTCACATAATCATGATCCATTTCTGCCAAATCTCCTATCGTATAAATTCCAACTTGCTCCAGCTTCTTTGTAGTTGATCGGCCACAGAATAATAATTCCGATACCCGAAGCGGCCAAACCTTTTGTTTCCATTCTGATTCTTCAATGCTAGTTATGGCATCCGGCTTCTTCATATCACTTCCCAGTTTTGCAAATATTTTATTGAATGAAATTCCTATACTAACAGTCAATCCCAGTTCATTCTTCATCCTGCAGCGAATCTGGTCTGCAATTTCTTTTCCAGAACCATAAAGAACCTGACTTGCTGTCACATCCAGAAAGCACTCGTCCATTCCGTAAGGCTCTACCAGGTCTGTATATTCCTGATAAATCTCTCTTGCCATATTGGAATATTTTAAATACTGTTCATACTGGGGTGGAACCAAAATCAAATCCGGACAAAGTCGTTTTGCCTCCCAGTTAACCATTCCTGTTTTTATTCCTGCTTGTTTCGCTTTCTCTGATTTTGCAAGAACAATTCCATGACGGTTTTCTGTGGACCCGCACACTGCTACTGCTTTTCCCTGTAGCTCTGGGTTCAGCATCATTTCTACAGAAGCATAAAAACAGTTCATATCACTATGAAGGATTGTCCGATTCATATTCTGTACCCTCTTCCAATTTTTTCTAGCAAGTATTAGCACACTTATTCTTGACAGCTTGCACACTTACCATTATAATGTGCATATAGTCACTGACACTTGCCAACTCTTGCTAATCCAAATATTAGCAACTACATGCACACTTGTCAATAGCACAGTTAGCAAGTTTACGCACACTAAAACGAATGGAGGTCTGACATGAAATCTTTTGGTGCTAAAGTTAAAGAACAACGCGGAAATCTTGGATTAAGTCAGAAACAATTAGCAGAAAAAGCCGGAATGGGTATCCGGACAATTACTTCTTATGAATTAGGCGAAAGAAAACCATACCAGGCACAGCTTTATAAACTGGCAAAGGCACTGGAGGTATCAACCGAGTATCTGCAGAACGATAACATAGAGGATCCATCTTACGGCTTAGACCGCATGGAATATGTAGAAGATATGAGAAAAAATAGCGGAACCAGGGAGGCGTTGGATCTACAGAAAATGCTGGCTGAGAACACAGCTCTTTTTGCAGGAGGCACTCTAAGCGAAGAAGCAAAAGATGCTTATTTTCAGGCAGTTGCCGAAGCATACTATGACTGTAAAAAAGCAGCCAGAAAAACCTTTAGCAAAAAGAAAAATCCACAATAATCTTCTCCCGTAATATAGTCCGAAAGGAGGGAGCTGTTTTGACTATTCAATCCATATCTGAAGAAGTCAGACGGATCCAGAAAAAATATGGTGAATCGGATCCATTCCGTCTGGCACAGGCAATGAAAATTATCGTGGTATTAAAACCGATGGGAAGATATAAAGGGTGCTGCAAAGGATTTTATGTTCAGCACCGCAGAATCAAACATATCACAATCAACAGCGATTTACCGGAAGTGATTCAACGGGTCATACTGGCTCATGAAATTGCTCACTCCGTGCTTCATACAAACATAACAGCTGCGTTTCATGAATTTACACTATTTGACGATACAGATCGGCAGGAATATGAAGCAAATCTCTTTGCTGCCGAACTGCTGTTATCCGATGACTGCGTATTAAATGCATTAAACGAAGACCAGTTTTTCTTTCAGGCGGCCAAAGCTCTTTATGTACCAGCAGAATTACTGGACTTTAAATTTCGTGTCATGAAACGTAAAGGTTATAAACTGGAGTCTCCCATCGTATCACATGGGAATTTTCTGAAAACAATTGAATAGGAGGACTACTGATGAACGAAGATACTATCCGCGATATATACTATGTAGAACATAAATGGAACCCCCATTTTTTCTATCTTTCCCCAAAATCATTTTGTCAGGATCTTGAAAAAAATGGCTCCGATCTATACCTTGACTTGTTCCATGCCATGTATCAGGAAGAGTCTGATTATATTTGTCCATATACGGAAAACGATTTTTCCCTTAGAAAAGAACTTTGCAACAATGGGACAACTATCATCTATCAGCTTATTACTCCATCTCCTGTCCTCTCCCCTCTTACCCGGTGTGTCTATTTCTGCTGTCAATTAGATAAGCAGCAATATTTTTACTATACCTCTGAGCTAACACATACTGGTGATTATCTGCTATGCGGATGGACAAAGGATGAAGCACATCTCATTTTCCATTCAGATGCATCTACACTTGAGGAAGAACTGGAAGAAGTTAAAAAACTTTTTAAGGAGGTAGAACTATATGAGCGGTGTTCAGACAGACTGCAAGGTTTATGTAAACGTAAGAGCAGCCTTCCTTCCAGACGGAAAAATGCTTCCAGAAGAACTTACCTGGGAAGACGGAACGCCTTATACAATTGACCGCATTTTGAATATGAAACCCTCTGTCGCAAGGAAAGCTGGAGGTCAGGGCGACTGTTATACAATTTTGGTAAACGGAAAGCAAAGCCATCTCTTTTTTGAACGCAGTACAAATTTAACGGGAGCTTATATAGGCCGGTGGTTTGTAGAACGAAAACCTTAACCAAAACCCTTATATAAAAAAGGTAGCTGTCATTTTACGATATAATGTCAACTATCTTTTTTATATGGCATCATTTTATATTAACGCATTCCAGACGCACACTCTCCCATATTAATGTCCAGCACCCCTCTGGGCGGCTGGATCAGGGCGTCCTCATACTGGCACTTCCACTGAATCTCCCGGCACATCTGGCCATCCGCCACGCCGTCTATGGTTTCCCCATCCTGAATGGGGTTATCATGCTCCAGGATAACAGAAGCATTCTGTTGATCCGATGTGCTTCTCCATTACGGCAGTCATTTTTTCTTTGTCCGGCATTTCTACCGGCTCTTTGAACAGCATCTGAATGAGATAGGGGCCACCGGGCTGGGGGCCCTTTTTATCATCCAGGTTTTGCTGGAAAAGTTGATTGCTCATTTGGCTTCCTCCTTCTTCTCCGGGAACAGCTTCCACCGGAACTCCAACTCTTTCTGGACAAACTCTTTCGGCAGGCCGCGGGGGTTGGCGATGAGATACCATACCCGAAAGGTGCGCTTCTTCGGATCTGTTTCCTGCCGGTAGAGCTGATAGCCCGCCTCATCCTCCTGTGTCCACTGTCCTGTCTGCCGCTTGGCCTGCACAAAGGGTTCCACCACCTGGTCCAGTTCCTCTCTGGTGCGGCTTGAGGCCCAGGCTTGATCCACATCATTGGCGTGGGAGAGGTGGAACAACATCGAACCCATCCAGTTCTTTGCCTTGTGTTCAGGCGTTCCGCGCAATTCCGCCTGATGGCGGTACTCCGCCAGCTGCTCCGATGTTCCGTACCGTTCCACCATCTGCTCATCCACATGAATGCACCAGCTGTAATCCTCCGGCTGGATAAAGGGGGCGCAGACCGGCTGGAGCGCCTCTGCTGGGTCCACCTCAAAGCGAGAGATAAAGTCAAGGTAGTGGGCTTGGATCAGGGGCAGGAAGGTGTCCAGCAGCCCGGTGTCCAGCAGCCCGGTGTCCAGCCGCAGATCCTCTGTCAGCATCCGAAAGAACGAACCGCCTGTTGTCGGTTCTATTTTGAAAGAGTAGAGACAATCATCTCCCTGCTTTATGATACAGGTGAAGCCCACCTCAACATTTCCATGGCCGATTTCGTAGTCTATGTAGTTGTAGCGCCTCCGATCAAACCAGATCAGGTAGGTCAGGCCGTTTTTTGTTCTCTTTTTGAAGTCGCCCTTTTTCAGCCGCTTCCAGCCCTTTTCCTCCAGGCCCAGCCCGTTCCACAGGTAGTCCAGGACCTCCGCAAAGATGTCCGCCGGGCGTTTTTGTTCCATGGTCTCCACCTCCTGACGAATCCTCTTTAATAATCAAGCAGGATGGGCACCTGCTGTTCCTCGGCAAACCGCATGGCCTGCCAGAACATGGAGAAGGCAAACTTGGCCAGGGATTGTGTGTCATACTGGGTGTGTTCCGGGATGTCCGCCTTGCTGTACTGCCCATTCGGGCCCACTGTGCCGTCTGCCGGGTATCCCTCCGTGTCTGCCCAGCTGAGGATGGTGTCCTCATCGGCCTGCCATGCCAGCTGATTCAGCTTCTCCAGCTCCTTCCGCAGCCCACCCACCGTGCCGATGGCGGCGGGATCATCGGTGGGCAGAGGGCCTTGGAATAGAAAGCTGTCGGTAAGAGGCAGCCACCAGGTTGCGCCCCGAAACAAGGACCACACCCGCTCCTCATCTACCCCAAGGCGGGCAATCAGGGGATGCTCCATGAAAATCCAGTCCTTCTCCACGGTGGGAGGCACTGGCTCATCGTATGTATGGCAGGCGGCCACCAGCAACATAGCGCCGAAGGCATCCCAATCCGGCTTGTCGGTGTAATAAGGCTTCTCATTATCCTCCGGCCAGGGAGTGTAGGGGGGCTGACCCGGCCGAGATATTGCGGCCAGGATCTGATCCCGCCAGTTCTCCATCGCCGCCTGGACCTCAACCGGGGACAGTTCTTCTTCGTTGTCAGCAGGTTCTCCATCCGGTGTGATCCGGTTGAAGGTATATCCGTTTTCCTCCGCCCACTGCTGAACAACGGTTTTCCAGTTGTGAGAATAGTACCGGGTCAGCGTCCCGGCGTAGATGTCAAGTCCCATAGCAATGCCTCCTTTTCTGTTATGCGGTCATTCTTTTGCTGGAGCGAACATCTGGTCAATCTTCTCCAGATCGTATTCCAA
>OLRS01000625.1_pt1 | contig 41377 bp, 60 predicted proteins | sample 1673171 | NCBI WGS metagenome assembly OLRS01 (sample SAMEA3136762, study PRJEB25190) | human gut metagenome | biome: human gut; feature: human-associated habitat; material: faeces | place: Austria | collected 2013
TTTTTTTTTTTTTTTTTTTTTTTTTTCTTCCCCCTTTTTTTTGAGGGAGGGGGGGGGGGGGGGGCGGAGGAGTGGGAGCGAAGGGGGAAGCGAGGGGACGGGGCGGGAAGTGGAGGCCGGGCGAAGGGGGAAGGCGTGCAGCCTGAGCGAGCGGAACAACGTGGAGCGAGCGAAGGAAGGAGACAGCCACCGGGAAGGGGTGCGGGTCTTTGGTCAACAGCCGCCCGGGGTCTGGAGCCTTTCTAACACTCGAGATATTCGCGGGCTGTGTTTCTTGTGGTTTTGGGGGGGGGTACGGGTCTTTGGATTTTGTGGGGTATGTTTTGTGGGGGTTTTGGTTATTGAGGTGGGGGGTTTGGTTTGGCTTTGATTTGGAGGGTAAAGATATTATTACTATATTTGTACAACAATCTTAAACAATCTGATTAATGGGCGTAAATAAATCACCATCGAGGGGGGCTACTTTCCAGTTCGAGGTGAAGTTGAAGGACGGGGTTATGCACGTTTCTCTCTACTCGGGCGAGGGCGAATCGGCTCATGCCATCATGACGGCCGATGAGAGCAAGGAGGTAGTCGAGGCGCTGGATATAGTTCGCGGGTGGGTGAAGCCGAGGGAAAACAGACCCTTTACGGAGCAGGAGCTTAAATTCTGAGGTTATGACCGGGATATTCGGATATTATCTTCGCGTCTACGTGACGGCGAATTTCGGCGAAAAATACGACAACGGGGTGAAGCTCATGCTGGATTCGGGGCTTCTGAACGAGACGGCGGCGCAGTGTGCCGTGATATGCTGCTACGTAGACAACTGGTGCAGGACGCATTCGGGGCCGCGGCAGGAGGCGTTCGCGACGGCGGCCGAAACATTCAATGTTGCCGTATACACGGTACGGCATTACTATTACGACCTGAAAAAAAGGTACGATATCTTCAACAAAAACAAGGCATGTCAGAGCATTGGTCAGTAATTTCATGTGGATATTCTGTGTCCGACTTAGGACGTGTCAAGAATAAACGCGGATTGATTATAAAATCATTTCTCTCGAAAGACGGTTACAAACGAGTTTCGTTATTCATATACGGGAAATACAGAAAATTTTTCGTGCACAGACTTGTGGCTCTACTGTTTGTTCCCGGATTCCAATGCGGCATGTATGTGAATCACAAGAATGAAATCAAGACTGACAACAGGGCTGATAATCTCGAATGGTGCACAGCATCATATAACACCAACTACGGCTCAAGAACTCGCCGCATGTTAGAAACAAGAAGCAAACGAGCCCAAAAATACGCAGAAACCCCCGTTATTCAATCTGATATGGATGGAAATATTATTGCGATTTACAGAAGCCAATCAGAGGCAGCAAGACAAACAGGCCTCTATCAGACAGCCATCGGCAAATGCTGCCGTGGGGAAATAACGAACACACATCACTACAAATTCACTTTTAAACAAAATTAAATATGCGATTATTTAAAAAACTCAAAAAAACTAACGGGAATAAGCTCGTTTGTACCAAAACAGTAGCCGAAATAAAGAGTTATTTGGAGACGCACGGGATCGACCGATCTACGGCCGCGCACATTTCGGGATTCATGAAGGCGCACGACATCGACCTCGGTGCCATCCGCCTCTGCTCCTACGGCCTCACCTACTCCTTCGACGAGTTCCTGGAGTGGTTCAAAAACGACGATTCCTCGCTCGTCCCCGTCGAAAACAAGTTCGCGATATTCTGGAACTCCTCGCACGCCGAGGCCGTCATCGCCGTATTCACGAAATACACGGACGGCATGTGGCTGTCTTCCGACGGCATGAGTTACGACAACTGCTGCCGCTTCGTGTCTATGGCGCAGTACCGCATGATCCTCAACGTCCCCGACGACATGAACATCCCCCTGCCGCTCGGGTTCCTGGACGAGATTCGAACGAAAGAAACCGAAACCCCCCGCCGAAGATGAAAAGTAAATCCTATTCCGTGGCTACGGGATCCGAAACCGTCATAACTTCTCGGCCGGAAGGCATGACGCAGGAAGAGTACCGCGCCCTGCGGCGCGAGGCCGACCGAAAACTCAAACTCAGACTGCGCTACGGAACGATCATCTACGTGGCCTCCGAGCTGTTCTCCGAGAACGGCATCGACATGATCCGGCGCTTCAAGCCCTATCGGCGCCCCTCCAAATCGGCCGCCGTGAAGCTCGAATCTATGCGCAAGGGAAAAAATATGCGCACCCGCTTGGAATTGAAAAACTAATTCCCTATATTTGTTCCCGGAATGTTTCTGTGGCATTCCTGAATGTAAATAAACACCTCACTTCCTGGCTTATTTTTTCCTCCGTTCCCGCTCCAGGGGCGGAGGTTTTTTTATTAATTTTTTCCATAATTCACGCCCTTCGTGGTAAATTCTTATATTTGGGCGTAAAAACCGAGCTCCATGGACGACAGGAAATCCGCAATAGACTTTTTAAAGACCGCGACAGCAGTGCCGCAGATGCCTGATGCGACGCCCGCGGAGTGGGAGTGGCCTATATCGGAGCAGGTGGAGAAGCAACTGAAAATGATGGGCGTCTACGACATAATGCGCGAGCAGATATACATCATTGGCACCTCCGCATCGAAGGCGAAGATCGAGATCGCCAAGTCGAAGATCGACGGCCTCACCAAGTCCATGAACCTCATAAAGGCCACCATGTCCGTACTGGAATCCTCCGGATCGGACGTGGACGAGAACCGCATATCGGAGATCGACATACGCATGCACCTCGATGAAGATGATGATAGCCAAGAGTAGAAAGGCCGGATGCCTCGACATGAACATACACCTCACGCGCAAGCAGAGGATCATGTGGAACCGCCTCAACGACGGCCAGTGGAAGGAAGTGCTCTTTTACGGCGCCTCGCGCTCGGGAAAGACTTTCGTCATTCTGTACTGGCTCATCGTGCAGTGCGTGGCGCACAAAGCCAACTGCCTCGTGCTCCGCAACCTCTTCACGTCGCTTCAAACCGGAATGCTCCAGCAGACCCTCCCCGCGGTGCTCAACGCGATAGCCAAGCACAACGGTTACGCCAAGTGGCAGGAGATAACCATGAAGGACGGGACACCGTTCGCAAAGTATAACGGCAAAGACAACTACCTCATGTTCTACAACGGCGCCTACATAAAATTCGGCTCCATACGCGGGTCGGCCAACGACGAGAGTCAGTTCGATAAGATTCTGTCGTCGGAATGGGGTCATATCTTCATCGACGAGGTGTCGGAGGTCGAGGAGAGGGCGGTAGACACCCTCCGCTCACGACTGGCACAAAAACTGCCTGTGCGCAACAAGCTTCTGTTCGCCCTCAACCCCACGCGGAAAACCGGATGGACATACGTCAGGTTTTTCAAGCACGAGACCCGCGAGGGACTGGCGATCCCCCAGGAGCAGACGTCGAAGTTCCTGGTCGTGAAGTTCTCACTCAACGACAACATGGAGAATGTCGCCGACGACTACCGCGAGACCCTGGAGGCCATGTCCACGCTCATGCGCAAGCGCTTCCTGGAGGGCGACTACTTCGACGAGAGCGAAGGGGAGATTTTCAAAAAAATATGCTGGAGCGACGTGAACCCCGATCTGCGCTTCCCGACGCCCGAGGAGTGGATAGACCTCATTATCTACACCGACCCGTCGGCCAAGGACAGCCGCAAGAGCGACTTCAAGGCGTCGCTGCTCATGGGCAAAGCCCGCGGCCGAATATGGCTCATCGACGTGCTGGCCGTGCAGGGCACCTCCCTGGAGATGATGAAAAATATTCGTCAGTTGTACCTCGAAAGCCCCAATCGCCTCATAACGCGCATCGTGATGGAAAAGAAGCAGATCCCCTTGGACTTCAAGACCACATTCGACCAGTTCCAGGCCGACACGGGGTGGATTTGCCCCCTGGAATGGGACACCCGGAACATGGGCGACAAGTTTACGGTCATCGAATCCATCCTCGATCCCCTCTTCACGTCCGACAGGTTCGTATTCAACGCCAAGCTCAAAGATACCAACCGCGGCGAGGAAGCCGTGAATCAGTTCCTGTTCTTTTCGCGCAAGGTCGATCCCAACCGCAAGGACGACATACCCGATGCGGCGGCCAAGGGCGTATCGCTCATGAACCGCGCGGGCGGAACCGTGGGCTCCGCGTACAAAAGCTCCGGCATCATAGTAAAAAAACCAAAACGTTTCATATCATGACCGAGAATGTCAAGATTTACACCCCCGAGGAGCTCGAAGCCCTGGGTTGGGAATTTACCACGCTGAACACTAAATACAATCCCCAGTACGATCAGAGTTTCCTAGAGTGGATGCTCTCGGAAGATATACCTGCGGACTTGCCGTCCCCGACGTCGCTTCAGAAGTTCAAGCCCTACTTCAATGGCCCTAAGACGATCCCGTCGCTGGGCTACAACAATTTTACACCGATACAGATCTTGTGCGACGTGGAGAAAGATCCCGACGTCGCCATCGAGGTTATACCCGAAAAATGGGTCTTGAACCTGAAGGCAGGGGTATTCGCGATTACAGGACTTAGGGCCAACGAAGCCCTTGCGCTCAAATTCACCCTCTTATGTTACATAAAGGGAGACACTCCGCTCCCGATCCAAATAGCGTGGAGAAGAAACGCTTCTTATACCTGGAGTGTCGCATACGACACCTATGCATACAAGTGGCCTGTGTCGGGCACTACCCCCCCGGGTATCGAATGCAATATTCTTTTGAACGGATTAAAACCCGGCGATTCATTCCAGATAGGCATAATCAGGGACAACAAGGCGTCCGCCGATAAAAACCTGTACATCTATGGGTTCAATCTTGACGGAGCGACTATCATGCGTTCGTATACTACGGCCAAGAAGAAGTTCACAGACCCCAAGACCGGGGAGGTTCGAAGCTATGCCAACGACCCTGTATTGTGCACCTCGCCCGCGGATTCGCGTCAGTCGGCCGCAGAGTACGCCTCATGCATAGAGTACGGGGAGCAGGTTATCGTGGCCGGGGAACCCGGTAAAATGTACTTCCCCGAGGAGGAGCTCTACCAGTGGATTTCGCCCCAGCAGCTCGATCAGTTCAAGAAAATGTACCCCGACTGCGTGGAGATTTCCTACAACAGCGCTCTGGGGTACGTATACAGTCAGATCGGGGAGCTGTACGACATAGCCTCGATACTGGCCGGAGACACCAACGAGGGCACGGCGAAGATCATGCGGTGGATATTGACTGTCCTGACGGCCTACAACATCACGAGCCCCTCGGCCCGGCACTCCGAGACCCTGCGCGACAACTACGAGATGGTCGTAAAGAAGGTCACGGAGATGAAAAACGGGGCTACGACGCTGCATGACGCCCCGATAAAGGAGACCCCGAATGCGTGGGGTACGGTAGTAAACGGATCGAAAAACAAAATGCGCGGATAAATGGCACAATTTCATACCCCGAGGCAGCAGCCTTACAACCCCTTCCGCCCTATTGGGGCGCCGAATGTAAAGTCGAGGTACATTCCCAACCAGTACTTCGTCGAGTTCACTCCGAGCTGGTGGCGAAATGCCATCGACAACGCGGTGAACTACTCCGACCTTACGATGGTGGACACCCTGTATTCGTGGTGCATTCAGTCATCGCCGTTCCTGGTGAGCCAGATGAACAAGCGCCTGAACCCCATCGAGAATGCCGTGTTCGCGTTCTACCGCGACGGCGAGATCGACGAGAACCTCACAGAGATGATAACCCGCACCCGGTGGTTCAATAAGATGAAGCGCGAATTCGTGCTCTCGAAATTCTACGGCGTGCGTATTGTCGGCATCGACGTCGAGAAAGACACCATCACCAGCTACCCGCTGCGAAACATAGACATGGTGAACAGGGCGATCCGGTCGCAGACCTACGCCATAGAATCCGTGGCCAACGTCGACGATTACGACAATATGTTCTACATGCAGCCCGACACCGACCAGGATTTCAAGATGGGAATGATGCAGCAGATTTCCCGCGCTATGATCGGCATTGTGGAGGCATACAACAACTGGTCGGTGACGAGCGCTACATACTCATATCCCCGCACCACCGTGGGCTTCATCGACGGGAACGCGCAGGCACAAGCGCTGGCCGAGAATATCGCCAACAACCTCGACCCGCTCGACACCCCCGTGCTTCCCTTCAAGCAGAACCTCGACAACAAGGAGAACGTCTACCAGGTGGAGGTCAAGCCCCTCCAAACCCAAATGTACCCCGATGCCTTCCGCGTGTTCAAGGAGTACATAGACAGCTACCGCGCGGAGATCATGCAGGAGGTGACGGGAGGTACTCTGCTCGGTGCCACGGAGAAAAACACCAACTCCGAGCAGCTCGCGCAGATACATATGTCCCTCTACGAGGCACTGTGCAACGCCGACAAGCGCGACTTTGCGAACTTTATCAACTACGAAGGCGCCATCCAGAAGATCGGCCGCCTGCTCGGCATAGATATGTCGGGCGTAAAGCTCAGGGAGGTGCCCGATACCACTATCAGCGTGGATAAGTTCGAGCGCATAGGCCGCGTGCTGGCTTCGCAGGGCATGGCATACAGCCCTGAGGTCATGCGTAAGGTAGGCATGGAGCCCTCCGACATAAACACTGCCGTGCGCAATAACAACTGGACGGAGGTTAAATTGCAGGCCAAATCCATCATGGCGAAAATAAAGTCGGCACTTACGCCCTCCAAGAAAACAAACGACAATGGCAACGATAGCAGACCTGAGGAGAAAGATTAGTGCCGCCATCTACAACATCAAAACCCAAATTCCGGCCAAGGTGGCCGAAAGCATGGCCGGGGAAACGCGCCTCAACTTCGAGCGCGAGGAGTATGGCAACGACGGCACGCCCCGGAAATGGGCGGACAGATGGGGAAAGAACCTGAAATCAAAGAGATTCGAAAACCTCGAATCATACCTCCGCTATCCGAAGCTGCGCCACAGAGGCCGTCTCGCCCGGAGCATCACACCCTTCTATGGGAGAGGTTTTGCCGGGCTGCGCGCCGCGGCGCCCTATGCGGAACTTCAAAACACGGGGAAAGGCACCCGCACCGGAGGCAACTCTTTCCGCACGCGACCCTCGTCCTCGACGCCCGTGCGGCTCGGAACCAATCCCGTCGCCCGACCCTTTATGGGCGTTGGCCAAAGAACCGAGCTCAATACGCTCCGGCTATACTCCCGAGAGATCGCAAAACTGGTGTAGAAAAAATTTTATTTGCGAAATATTTTCCTTTGCACTACATTCGTAACGTCCTATACTGAAATTATGAGCGGTGAAATTTGCAAAGCAATAGTTACGGCACTGCGGGCTTCGGAGCTCGTGGACGAAAATAATGTCAGTATAGTTCTCGCAAACGACAACGGAGAGGGGACGGTGAACACCGATCTCCCGGCCATAGCCGTAAGCGTGAAGGGAACCGAGCGTGACACCGGGGAGTTCATCGGAGGCATGATCTACAATCAGTACATCGTGCAGTTGTCGGTGATAACTCCGTTCGAAAACCAGGCCGCGTCGCCAGACGATGGCCATCAGTACGATCAGATGAACCTGGCATACAAGGTCATGCTCTATATGGCCGCGTGTTCGCGGGGGGTGATAAAGAATTCTGCGGGCGAATGGGTGCCGCTGGACTTTTTTACCGAGCTGAGGCAGAAATACGGCTTTACGCTCCTTTACAAGGAAACCGAGACCTATCAAACGCTGGCTATGAAGCGCGAGATGGCAGAGCTCCCCGTGCATAACACGCGGCTCATATACGTGGCCAACTTCATCGACAACAGCACCTGTGAACAGGATTCGTTCCTGTGTGATGCGATAGAGATGAAGTGCCTGTGCGATACCGTCAGAAACACTAATTCATAAACCGGACATGACAAAAGCGACATATCAAATACTCTCGAACGAGGCGCTCAACAGCAAGGGTTTCGTGGTGCTCAACTCCACTATCGACTGGAGCAGGTACCTCAAAAACCCTATCCTGCTGCGCAACAAAGATACGGGAGAACATTTCGGCCAGCCCATCGGGCGCGTCGAAGATATTCATTTGGAAAAAGGCAGGTGGATCGGAAAGCTGGTGTTTGGCTCCTCCGAACTCGCACAGGCCGCAAAAAGAGATTACGAAGCCGGAATACTCAACGGAGTGTCTATATTCGGTAGGGCGCGGATCGTCGAGCGCAATGGCAGGAAATACACTACATTTTTCGAGGTGTGGGAGATTTCCCTTGTCAACATACCGTCCAATCCCGATGCAGTGGCGATACGGGGAGAGGATAACGTTGGGTTGTCGGCAGTATCATTCGTGCCGGACAGCATAGAGATCGAACAGATCGAGAGCCTGTCGGCATACCAAACAGACATCATAAACCAATTTGAGAACAAGATGAAAAACGAGGAAGAGAAAAAAGTCCCCGAAACCGGGACGGAGCAGGCTTTCGACGACCGCGTGTCGCTGAGCGCCATGTCTAAATTCCTGGAACTTATCGGACTGGCATCCCGAAAGAGGCTTCGCCGTGCGGATGAAATAGACCGCGACGCCAACCAGGACGACGCGGATGCCGGGCAGGATCAGCGTGATGCCCGCGAGGATCGCCGCGCTGCGCGCTATGAACGCGAAAAGGGCGATGATGCCGAAGCAAAACGGCGCGAAAAGGACGCCGAGCGCGACGACAAGATGGCCGAAAAGGACAAGAAGGAGGCCGACAAAGACCGCCGCGAAGCCCGCGAAGAGAGAGCGAGCGCCCTGGCCGCAGAGGCCGTTACCGAAGCCCTTGCCGCAGCCACAGACGCGGCCATAGCCGACGCCAAGGAAACCAAAGCCGAGGCAGCCAAACCCACGGCGCTCTCCGCTGCGGAGGATGCGCGAGTATTCAACGACAAAACAATCACAAAAACCAAAACAATGGTAAAACCCTTTTTCAAGTACATCGACGACCCTGAAAATATGCCGAAGATTCAGGCAATCATGGGTCTGTCCGCCTCCTCGGGCACTGCCGACGGCGTTGCCGAGGTGAGCTTGTCGGCCGCACAGGACGCCGACGTTCGAGAATCAATTCAGGAGTTGTCCGCATCTATGCTCTGCGACCCCTATTTCATGGCCACCGTGCAGAACATGACCTTCCAGATCAACGACGGACGCCGTGAGAGTGTCGTCGATACGATCCAGGGTCTCGCCTCGGGCGAAAAGTCGGGTCAGTTCGTGCAGAATGCCGACCTGGCGAAGATTTCATGGCTTTCGCTGTTCGTTCGCCAGCTCTTCCCGCCCAACACGTGGGCTGACCGTGTACGCCGCCTGTCGGTGCGCGACAAGGAAGGCATCATCTGGGTGGAGAGCGCCGTCAATCCGGATATCTACTTCGGAGATCGCGCGCCGCTGAATGCGCCCAACTACCTCTACGACGACCTGCCGCGAGGGTTGGAGCGCAAAGTGTTCTCCATGCAGCCTATTGTATGGCAGCCCGCGAACTCCGACGTCCTGGCCTACAACGACCGCGCAACGGGCCAGTTGGACGCCATGGCCAAAATGTCCATGTGCATCCACAACTACTGGCTCCAGACCATCGCCGAGGCAGTTCCCGCAGCTAACCATCTTACAATGTCCGGCGCAGAGTTCGATTCGTCAAAACGATTCCCGATCAACTCGGCCGCCGCTGGCAAGCTGCTCGGCATGACCCTCAATGACCTGCTCGCCGCACAGGGTCGCTTCATCGCCCGCAACCTCAACTTCCGCCGAGGGAACGGTGTGGCTGTGTTCGCAGAGCCCTACTACACGTCGCTGGTGCAGACCGACAAGGTTCAGAGCATTCTGACGCAGCAGTTGTCGAACGCCCGTCCCGAAGGCTTCACTTACTCGGGATTCGACGTCATGGCTCGCTCGGTCATCGCTGCCTACAACACTGCAACTTCTACGGTCGTGGATGCGGAGACTTATTTCGACAAGCCCGTCATCTTCGCAACCGGAGCTATCGACACCGCTCATGTGAAGCCCGTGCTGGCCGAAACGGTTTACGACATCGGCCTCGGATTTATCCCCGAGGAGGTCATTGTGGCAATCGGCAACACGAACATCCATATGGTGTCCGACCCGAACAACTACGGTTGGAAAGTGTCGATGGATATTTCGACGGGTGCCGGAACTCTCCGAAGCAGCGCAGCAGGCATCGTTCTGTATCGCCCGACGGCAGCCTCCGGAGTGTAACGCAACACACACAGAAAAAACCAGCCCGGCATGTTGTCGGGCTGGTATTCCAAAAAAAAATCAATATCAACAATTTAATTTCCCCTTTAAATTATGATTCAGATCGCAACATTCACCCGCAAGTTTTTCATCGAGCTCGTAAAGCAGCTCCAAATCTACGGCACCCTGTACGTCACTGAGGACGGCAACATCTACGTCAACGAATCGCAGGCGCAGACACGCTGCCAGTCCCGCGAGAAGCTGGCGCACCTGAACGGAGAACTCGTCCAGGAGCTCCGCTATGCCCGCGTCGACAAATCCAATCCGCCCAAGGACACCGCGGAGTTCGAGGAGATGCTCGAGAACCAGTTCCGGGCACGCCGTCAGGCATCCAAGAACTCCCTGGCAGAGGCCGAGAAGGAACGCAACAAGCCCGTCATGTCCGATGCCGAGGCAGAAGCCCTGCTCGAAGGCAAGACCCCCGCTCCTGAGAAACAGGAGGAGGAAGCCGCAACAGAGGCGCTGATCGAAGGCGTGGAGTATGCCAAGGTTCGGGATGCCATCCGGGCAACCGTGAACCCGAAGCTGCACCACAGCGCCGGGTACTCCAAGACCCTGGAGGCGTACAACGCCCTTTCCGACGAGCAGAAGGCCGCAGTCGGTGCAGAACTCGCAAAATAACAAAACCTACGCAAATATGGCAGTAGTAGATATTTATACAACTTTAGGCGACACCAGGCTGGGCAACACCACGCCCAGCGATGGTATTGGCATGATCGTCGCCCCGGCAATGGCCTCCTCGGGAACCGAAGATGTGGCCTTCGCGCTCGATACCGCCTACCTCATTACCTCCGTTGCCGACCTTACGGCGATGGGTGTGACCTCGGGAACCGGATCCATGCTCCTGTTCCAGGTGGAGGAGTATTACGCCAAGGCAGGTAGCGGCTCTCGCGTGTGGGTCGTGGGGTATGCTCAGGCCGAATACGAGACATTTATTTCGGCCAAGCTGGAATCCATCATCAGCGGTACCACGGCGTCGAACTTCGACCTGCGTCCGCGCATGATATCCTTCGCATCGCCGCTTCCCACGTTCCAGGATTTCTCAGGGACGACCGAGGGGAAACTCCCGGCTACCCACAAGACCCTCATTGGCAACCTGCAAACCGTACTCAACAACCTGTTCCAGCAGTCGATCCGCATGGTCGGCATCTTCGACGGCGTTGTTTGCGTTCCGACAGGCAAGACCATCCTCACCACCGACCTGAGTAAGCTGGAGAATCTCGCAATGCTCAAGGCACCCCGCGTGGCCTATCAGGTTACAACTTCGAAGCCCGGCATGTCGGCATCCGTAGGCCGAACTCTCGGAATGCTGTCGAGCCTGTCGCTGGCGACGTCTCCCGGTGCCGTGACCACTGCCGGGGCAGCAGGCGACATCGACTATTTTGTGGATGTCACGGCCAGCGCCGACCCGCAAGATATCAACACTCCGGTATCGAAGCTTGTGCCTGCGAAGTGCAACCTCCTGGGTAAGAACCAATACCTCTTCACCCGCGTGCGTCCGCAACTGGCAGGCGTATACTACAACGACGGCGCCACATGCAACGATCCGGAGATGGCTCTTTCGGAAATTTCGTTTGTCCGCGTGGGCAATGCCGTGTGTGACAGCGTGGAGAGATTCTTTGTCAAGTTGCTCCAGGAGAACATCCCGACGGATGCCTCCACCGGAGCGATCGACGCGGGATTCAAGTCCGGAACGCTGGCTCAGCTCGACGAAACAGAACTGACACCCCGTATCAACCGCGGAGAAGCACAGGCCATCAATGTAGATTTCGCCGCCAAAGACGGCAACTACAATATGTCCAAGGCTATCCAGGTTACCGTGGAGGTACTTCCCCTTAGCCCGCTCCGCGAGGCATATATCGAAACTTTCTTTGTAACTACGTTAAACTAAACGCCATGCCTAATCCTTATGTAGTGCCCTCGAAGGACGTCCAAATCTACCTTACTTTCGAGGGGCTTCCAGCAATCAAGATCGGCACGGGTACCTCGCTCAACTTGCAGTACTCGCAGACAGTGCAGGACATATTCGCTATCGGGGAAACAGACCCTATCGACCTGGTGCAGCTCAACGCTCAGTATGCGGCCACTCTGTCGCACCAGACCGGGGAGCAGCACACCATCCTCGATGCGATCAACGGCGCTCTTCCGGCCGGGCAGACGCCCTATGCGTCCATGCTCCAACTGCCGCCCTTCACGCTGACGAAAACCATGTCGCTGCGCAACAGCGCGACGCCAAAGACCGTCTCGGAATCCCTGTTAGGGTGCAAGTGCGAACAGTCGAGCTCGGACACTAACCGAAACGACGCGGAGACGCTTTCGTCCATCAACATCCGTGCCCGTGCCGTACAGCGCTCGGTCGCACCCATCCAAACTATTGTGTAAACCAGGACGGGCGGGCACCCCAAGACCCGCCCGTCTTTAAAACCCAAAAATTATGTCGCAAATACAAGAAACAGAGCGCCTTGACCTCCAATACACCGTCACGGCCTCGTATTTCGTCCCCTCCTTCAACAAAGAAGGTCATATGATCGAGGAGGAGAAAAAGAACCAAAATATCGCCTTTTGGCGTTTACAGCGCCGCAACATCGAGCACTCGAAGCTATCCATGTCGATCCTGTCGCGCGAGGAATCGGAGCAGAAGGGAGTGATTGGCCTGGCCATGGACTTCATCAAAGCCTGCTGCGTCGACGACAAGGTGCGCGAAGATTTGCTCGGCGACGCTCTCGCCTGCGTGGAAATCTTTCAGTCGGAACCTGTCAGCGAGGACTTCCGCCGTTTTTTCGGGACTTGGGAGTTCTTGAAGGCGCTCCCGAAGAATCCATCCGGCAAAAAATAGAGGAGTATGCGAAGGACGACCCTCTGCTTATCAAGAAGGCCGTCGTCTCCAGATACTTCCATGAGCCTTACTCTGACATGGAGAAAAGGCTAAGCATCAATGATATAGACAAGTTATATACACTTGCGCTTCACCTTGTCGACATCATAGACATGGCGCCCTTTAAATCTAAAAAATAATGGCAACATACACCATACGCCTCAACCTTGGGGGAGACGTCATCGAACGTCTTACTCGTGCCAACGCACTGAGTGACCAACTGGAGCGCAAGACCAACCGCATGTCCCGGAATGGCCGAGGCGGAGGCGGAGGTGGTGTGGCCAACTATCCGAACCTGCGGCACGGATGGCACGAGCGCATGTCCTCCATGTATGACGTGTCGCGCCGATTCGGCAACCGACATACGCACGAGGATTTCATGTCCGATGCCAACCGGGCGTTCGGTTCCATCCGGCGCTTCCGCGAACAGTTCGTGCGCAATTCCTTCACTCCGAGCGGGTGGATGCGAAACGCCGGGAACTTGGTCGGGGCGGTGTTCGATTCCGCCGCCGCAGTGATAAAGAGCAACCCCGCACTCCTGATGGGTGCGGGCGTTCTCGGTAGTGGAGCCGCGGCGTACGCTCTTCCTAAGCTCATCGGCGGAGGGCTGTATGCCGTGCTGTCCAAAACCTTGAACAGCTCGTCCATGACGGACGCCATATCCAACCGCATGCAGATGGATATGGCACGCAGGGGGTTGGGATCGGGCTACACCTCGGCGCTGTCTGACGCCACGCGCATGGCGGCCGAATACGGCTATTCTCGCGCAGGCATGCTCTCCATGATAAACACCGTGTCGGGCTTCGAAATCGGAGGCACTCAGATCGGCACGGCCATAGCCACGCAGATCGCGCGGCAGGTGGGTAAAGTCGCCCAGATCGGTGGCCGACCCTATGACATCGTGGGTCTGAACATGCAGCAGTTGTTGGCTGCCGAAAAACCCAACATGCGAGACGTGCGAGAGTTGATCCACGCCGCCCCCATCCTCAACAGATACGCCAACGAGGCCATGCAGAGGCGCGGCGTGACAGGGACGAGCCCCTACAACTATCTCCAGGATCGCGCCAACATGCTGCGCGCCCTGCACAGGCTCGATACGGAGCTCCAACCCCCGTCGGCCGCCGCGGCGCGCGGACAGATCGCCCTCGCCAAGGAGAATTTTTGGATCAACCTCGCGGGGATGGACAAACTATGGGAGAGCGTCGGCCGGGCTGGAGAGAATATGTTCGACCGCATATCAGCGCGCCTGGACGTATGGTACAACTCGTTCGATCCCAATATGCTCAACCATATCTTCGATGAATTCATAGATGGCGTCGAGGATGTCGTAAGCGCACTTACCACCCTGTCGGACTGGATTCTCAATCTCTCCGACTTCATCGGTCTCTTCAATCCGTGGAGCTGGGGCGACAAGAGCCGCTGGGACTTGAGGTACGAGAAATCGGCCAAGCAGTCGGAATACACGGAGAGACGCAAAGCCGCGACATATCTGTCCGAGGAGCTGGGAAAGAGGTATGTCGAGGAATACCTTTCTACTCCGGCTGCCCGCAAGGCGTGGGGTTTGGACGAAGGCACCGAGGAGAACCGCGCCGCGAATCTGAAAGACGCGCGCGACATCCTGCTTAAAAACTTCACCACTACCTTTACGCCCAAGGTGCGGGAAGGACTGGAAGAATATCCGGGGCTTCTTCCTGCCGAAAACGGGCAGCCCCAGTATGCTACGGGATTGCTGAAGTATAATTACACCCCGTACGAAGCAAACAATGGATTCAGTCTCTTTAATTTCCTAAAAACAGGTAATTCGAGAGACGTTACCACTGTAACCAAAGGAGAACTATCCACTCAACCTGTAACCTTCCGTACCAATCCTGCGCTCAACGACCGGGAGATCAACGAGAATTTCAACCGGGTGACGAAGATTTACGGCGAAGGCGGCGGCGCCAGCGGGAAGGACACCAAGAAGATAGAAGATTTGACAAAGGGATCGAAGTCGCTCATTATCAACTTCAATGCACCCATTGTGCAGATGCCGACCCAAATAAACACCAATGCCACGCCGGAAAGCATCATGCAGACCATATCCAAACAGATCGAAGAGGTGACAATTCGAGGACTGCAAATAGCCTTCAACAACTCAACACGCACGCTCAATGGCTAAAGATCAATATACCGCAAACACAACCCCCAACGACACTCCTAACGACCTCCCGTCCTTGGGACAAATCCCGGCGTACAAGGCCGTGACGGATGGCATAAGCGCCGTAGAAAAAGCATATCAGGCGGGGTTGAAAATAACCCTGGCGGAGGTAGGATTCTGGCGTCAGATCGTTCAGTTCCGCGGCAAGGCCAAGACCTCCCATCCTCAGTATACCGGGATGGCGGACGCCCTAAAGCAGTCCGGCGACTACAAAACGGCCATACAATCGGTAGATCGCCAGGATATACAGCGAGAATATGTATTTCGCTGCGGGGATTATTTTCTCCCTATCAACCTCACCTACGAAGTGGAAGGGGAAAAGAACGATTCTACCTCCCAGCTCGTCGACGGGGCAGAAATCCTCCAGGTTCTCAACTACAAACCGATGGTCGTAACGGTGCGTCTGCGCATTGAACGCAACTTGTCTCGCGTCGACACGGACGCCTCGGCCTCGAACCTTTCCATGCTCGACGCCTTGTCCTATGAGGCATATGCCGACCAGGGGCTCGACAACACCGATCCCGCGGCCATGGCTATCGCCGACCTCGGCGTGGCTCTTCGGAGTTTGTGGCAGGGGCAGGATGTTTTCAAGATCGAGAACAAAGTCCTCAACAACGACCTCGGACTGGAGTGGGTGTACATGAAGAGGTTCAAATATACCCCCAATCCGGGGTCTACCATCGTGGACGTCAGCATGACGCTCCACCAAATAAACATGGATGAAAATGCCATCGTATTTACGCAGGAGACGGTAAATACGACCAATCCCGCGGGGGGGGGCGGTAGGTGATGAAAGGTAATTTGTTCAGAGTAGGAAACGAGGTGTTTATCGAGGGGAAGAGCATCGGCCGATTCGCCTCAGTAGACATTACCGAGGAGCGGGATTCCCTCTCGGGAAGCTGCACCATGACCCTCCCGGTGTATGCCATCGGGTTCCGGCAGGGATTGCCTCCGGCACAGCGCATAAGGGCGGCCTTGGAGGGCATAAACATCAAGCCCGGAGCCCGCATAGACATCGACGGCTGGTTCTACAACAATGCTCAGTTGGGGCAGCAGTTCGAGAGACTGCGCATTTTCAGCGGCTTCATCCGGCAGGTCATCGGGGGATTCCCGTCGAAGATCGTATGCGAGGACTACTCTTTCATCCTGCGGTTCGGTACTATAAATCGGGACTGGGTGTCGCGCACGAAGCTAAAGGACATGGTAGACTATCTATGCCCCATCTCGAACAAGGCATTCGAGGACTACCGCAAGGCACAGGGGTTCGACAACCCGGCGGACTTCCCGGCTCTGTCTTTCGATTCATCGGATAGTGCGGATGTGGAGTTCGCGTTGCAGACCTTCAAGCTCATATCGCCGTTCGAGGCCCTGTCGAAGCTCATGAATATGTTTACGCTGTACGGCACTGTGAACACCCAGGGGAAGGTGTATTTCGGTATTGGCGTAAGGGACAAATTCAAGCGCACGGTGACACTGGCCACGAACACCAATGTCATCGGCCGCGACATAGTGCCTACCGACGGGCTGTTCGAGAACTACAAAGTGGTGGTAAACGCCCTCATGGCCGACGGTACAAAGTACACCTACGAATACGGCGATTCCCAAGGCGAGGCACACCGATATTTTGTCCCGGCCAATACGGTATCGCTGACCGAACAGACGGCCAAGAACATAATGGCCCGGTTGAAGGGAACGCGCAACAAGGGAACCATAAAAACCGTGCTCTATCCGCAGGTTAATATGTTCGACTTTGTGGAGTACACGGACACCATGCTCCCGGAGCTTACGGGAAACTACTACGTGATAAGCAGGAATTTGAGCTGCGACACTTCCGACGGATTCATCCAAACCCTGACAGTAACCAACGAAATGTTTATATTATGAAAACATCCGGCACTTTCGACGACGAATGCGCCCGTTTGGGAGCGGAATTCGGAACAAAGATGAATGACGGGAAGAGGGTATCGCTCGTCATAGCCACCGTGTCGGCTATAGACGAGGATGCCAAAACCTTAGAGGCTGTTGTGGATAATGATAGGATATTCAGCGACATAAGTCTAAACATTTTTCCAAACGGGGGCAACAGCCTCTATATTATACCCTCCGTGAATTCTCTTGTGGTGCTGGGGTTCATAGAGGGTTACTCCGAGGTTCCGGTGCTCATAAAAGCCACGAAGATCGACAAGATGGTCGCATCGAACGTCGCGGGTACCGAAGAGGAGGGAGAAAGCACTATTTCTTTCGATAAGGACGCCGTGGAAATAATCCGCGGCACCTCTTCTTGGCGGATTGAAAAAAATAAAATATCTTTCACTGCCGATAAAATTGAAATGGATGGCGGGGAGAACGGGGGGCTTGTGCTGGTAGATGGCGTCACCACGGCGCTCAACAATTTAGTGACGCAGGTAGGGAATATGTGCACAGTATTCAATGCGCATACTCACGGCGCCCAAGGTGCGTCGCCTCCGGCCACCCCTATGACCGCCCCCTCCCAGTTCAATAAAGGAGACTACGAAAATACCAAGATAACGCAATGACAGACGCAAAATTCGACTTTCAGGCCAACGACATAGTTATATCCAACGGGGGCGTCGAGTTGGTATCTTTGTGCAGCCAGCAGAACGCCACGCTGATATTTTCCAAGTCGGCGGCAAGTCTTACGAAGCCCCAGTTCGGGGTCGGATTCGAGGACTTCTATCCCCTGCTGCCCAAGTGGGCGTGGGGTAAGGTTGAGGCCACGGCTGAAAAGCAAATATACGACGACGGAGCCCTCATTGCCCGCGTGAATATCTTTGAGGAGACAGCCTCGGGAGTTGTGACCGCGGACATACATGCACGATACAAGGAGTAGACATGGCAAAGACGTACACAGTAAAACAGGGAGACACCATCCAGGACGTGGCATTCAACGTGTCCGGCTCTCTCGCGGGCATAGACCCGATATTGGAGAAAAACACGCCCACGAATATCCCGCCCGCGGACTGGAAGGCCATGCAGTACCGCCAGGAGCCTCCCGCCAAGAACTTTATGGAATCCTACACTCCGGCGCTGAGGACAAATCAGATTCTCGACGTCGAGGGGATCGACATATACAACCTCCAAACCTTGCAGCGGCCTCCCTTCAACTCCTCGATGGACGTGAAGGAAGAGGTGGAGGCGGAAATCTCGCGTCTCTTCAAAGCTACGGCCGAAGGAGGACGCGCCCTCATATCGGCGCTTGCGCCCGAGGCTATGGGGGCGATGAGGAGGAGGGTCGGCACCTTTTTGCGCGACACGTTCTACAACAGCCCATATACCGTGCAGTGTTTATTCCGCACGCCTCCCAAGTACAAATACATCCCCAGCCCTGAAGCTACGGCTCGGGGAATACTTGACACGTCGGGGGCATCGAATTTCCCTCGCATCGACATCGAAAACCCCTCACAAGGCATCATCTCTCTTGTGTTATACAACAATCGGGCGGCTATATATTCATATCCTGTTTTTTGGGACTATTTATACAGCGTCGTATTCATTAGCAACGGAGCCAAGGTCTATGCATATATCAACAACAATCTGGTAAACTCCCAAAATAAAAATTGGACTAGTTATGCTTCTTCATATCTATATCTTGGTGGATATGGTTTTAATAATTGTCCGGCGGTTGATTTTATAGGGGAGGTGATATGCGCCCGCTGGTTCGACCGCGCACTCACAGAGGAGGAAATGACGGCACTCCAAAACGGAGTGCGCCCGCAGGACTATATTGTGCCCCCGGCCTTGAAGCTGTCCTGTGTAGCTGAGTACATACCTCAGAACCTTATACCCTCTGAGGAGGACAGCTCGAAGCCCGCCATGTGGCTCGATAGCGCCAAGCAGATGCCGCCCGACATCTCTACTCCGCCGCTCCTTCGCAAGTCTGCCGGGGGTTATGACCTGGTGGTCAATGATAATCCCAAGATAGGCCGCGAGCCGATCTGCAAACCCTCTTACGACTTCAAGGGCGCCTATACCGCCAATGGCGCCTTCAGGGGACAGCGCATATCCACACGGTCGCTCGTCGACGGGACGCTGGAGTGCTACTTCAAAACCGGAGACGACATCCATCATGAGCAGTGCGCATTCAGCATGGCGGATAATATGGCACTTCCAAGGCTCACAATTATTGCCCGCGAATTGCATTTCTCAACCAACGATTTCTCAATGATATATCCCTGCGAGCCAAACACGACTTATCACGTGGTACTCCGCTATGCTTTACAGGAAAATTTAGGCTACATCTTTTTAAACGGGATCAAGATTTCGGGGACGTTCAAATTGGGTCGTAATGGGATACAAAAATACATCGACCTTGGCATATACGGCCAAAATGATCCGATCTTGTTGAAGGGCGAAATCTACCACTTCCGCAACTTCAATACACACCTGACAGAAGCACAGGCATTGATGCTGTGGAACGGAGGCGATCCCGCGTCGTTCGTGGTAGATGCGGCTATGAAGGCATCCTGCACACAGGAGTATCTGCCGCAGAACATCCAGCCTCGGAGTGATGATCCCACCAAGGCGGGCTATTGGTGGTCGTCACACAAACAGATGCCCGTTAACGGAGTGCTGGAACCCCTGTTGGCGCCGCCCGCGGAGTGGCCGAATACAAACCTCGACTATTACAACTACCCCTCAATAATTAAACAATAACCGATATGTCACTTATAAATACCATATGGGATAACATCCAACGGACGATCCCGGCGATGAACACCAGCAACGCGGGCATCCTGCGCAAGATCGCGGAGGTGGTAGGCACCGTGCTTGACATTGTGCGGCTTGAAATCCTGCGCAGCGAACAGACGATAGCCGCGGCCGCGAAGATCGCGCGCGTGACGAGTGAGGCATGGTATGTCGAGAAGGCATACGCCTATCAGCAGGGCGATCAGGTAGTCGTGGTGAACGAAGCGACGCAAGAGCTGGGCTATGCGACCATAGATGCCACGAAGCAGATAATAAAGCAGGCTTCGATGGGGTCTAATCAGGAGGGTTTGTACTACATCAACGTGGCGACGGCCGATGCCAACAACAACGTGGTCTCACTCACGCAGGATCAACTCGATGCGTTCAGCGCCTACTACCGCAACTTTTGGGGCGTCGGCGCGCAAATACAGGCCGCATCCAATGCTCCGGCCGTCCTTTCGGCCGACAAGCTGTACGTCCGCTTCGACAAGTCGTACAACCTCGATACCATCAAGAACAGCATCAACACGGGGCTGCATGACTTGCAGATGCAACGACGCACGACAAATATTCTGTATATCAACGACATAGAAAGCTACATCTCGGGGTTGAACGGCATCAAGGATGCCTACTTCTCCGAGGTCAAGGTCTCGCAGGATAGCGGCATCACAACACCGCAGGATGGCAAGATAGTATTGAATCCGGGTTATTTCAACTTCGACCCCAATCTGTACGATTTCACCAAGAACATTACAATATTCGAAGCTATATGATGCGTTTCCGATATATTGACATCCCGAAGCTGGTGTTGCAGTTGCTCCGGCCGAATTACTCGGTGCGGCGCGACCACAGCTACACGGAGCAGCCGTTTTGGACAACGATAATATACCGCTACTGCCTGTCGTTGCTCATGGTGTTGCACGACTATCTGTACAACTACTACATGGTGCGCTCCAAGTGGTACATGATGGTGGCGTGCACACCTACATACGGGCAGATCGAAGGCGTATTGCGGTACTGGTACGGGGAGTGGGGGCAAATATCCATCACCCCGAGCGGCGCGAGCATATGGCGCTCTATGTGGTATGATTCGCCAACCCCTCCTGTATACCTGTACAACACTCCCACCCCGAAGGTGTACCTCGGACAGGGAGGCACCATCACGGAGCAGCCCATCATTACGATCCCGGCTGCCCTGTACAACAACTCGGAAGCATACAACCAGTTTATCGCAGACGTCAACACGCTATTTCCCTTTTACATCAAGTATACTATAAAAACTCAATAACATGGCAGGAATAAAAAATATCAACGTCATATCGGGCACTGGCAACCCCGTGCAGATGCAGGATTTGCAGAACCTCTGGAGCGCCATCAACTCGCTCCTCCGCTCCACCAAAACGCCCATCTCCATCGTTGCAGGATTCGCCACGGCGAACAACGACACCGGGACGAACATCGGCGAAGGTATCATCTGCTACCAAGGGCAGGCTTACTACCTGGCCGCCGATGTCGCTAAAATAGGCCAGTATCTTTATGCCAACACCATACAGGACGAACAGCGCGTGTATGAAGATGGCGCGACGCGATACACATATCAGGATTATGTCGTGAATGCTGCGGCCAATGCGTCGGCATCGGGAATTGGCACCCTCATAGGGCAGGCCACGGCGGCCAACCTCGCAGCATGGAAGGTGGGCGTGCTATCCGACGGTTCCGTAACAGCGGCTATGCTGGCCGATGGCGCAGTGACGACGCCAAAGCTCGCAAACAGCGCTGTCACAACAGCAAAGATCGCAGATGGGGCGGTTGGTAGCTTGCAGATCGGCGTGGAGGCAATCAAGAACGGCAACATCCAGGATGAACAGATTACCGGTTCCAAAATGGCCGACCAGTCCATTCCCGGCTCAAAGCTCAATAATAAGACCATCACCGGAACGCAGATTGCTGACAAAGCAATCACTGCTGAGAAGATTGCCGATGCGACGATCACCGCGACTCAGATCGCAGCTGAAACGATCACGAACGAAGAGATCGCCAATGAAACTATAGATGCCGACCAAAAAATTATGCCCGACACCATCGGCTCAGCTCTATACGCTACGGCATCCATCTCCTCCCGCGCACTGCAAACGAATTCGGTTACTACTTCCTCCATCAAGGACGGAGCAGTTACGCTCGAAAAATTGGCGGACAAAATTAGTGTGTTACTTCCTAATACCGTCACGTCTATTTCGCATAATATTAGCAGCTCTCCCATAGATTTTCCGGAGGGCACCATAGGCACTTTAAATATTCCGCCGAGTCCGTCCAATCATGCAATAACTGTATATTTGGTGCAGTCTCCCTCCGGACTACTTGTGCATCACTGGACGATGCTTGTATTTAAGAATGATGTCGGCCCTTTCCGAATAACTTTTTCGGGAGGGTCAATTGGCACAATGCCGTTTGATCTACCCCAATACGCCATCAATTGCATACTGGATATATATTTTTATCCTCCTTATGGTCTTATCGTGGGGGTCGCCCAACCCAACTTTATAGTGAAATAATGGACACCTTATTGAAATGGATTATGGCTGTGGTGGGGAGCCTGCTGTCGTTGTTCGCGCCCGTGACGCCGCTTGTGCTCTGCGCCTTAATATTCGTCATGATAGACTTCGTGATGGGTATACTGGCCGGGCGCAAGAGGGCGGCTCGGCAGCATAAGGACTGGTATTTCTCCAGCGACAAGGCGTGGAAAACGGTCATCAAACTTACGTGCATTGTCGTTGGGATCGGCATGTGCCACCTTATAGACACTCAAATCATCGACTTCATGAACTTGCACCTGGCCAAGCTCTTCACGGGCATGGTATGCGGCATCGAAATGTGGTCGTATTTGGAGAATGCCATGGAAATATCCGACGCTCCGGTATTCCGATCCCTTCAAAAATACGTGGGAAAGAAGATGAAGGATGAAGTAGGTATTGATATTGAAAACGCCCCGCAGGCTCCGGCCGACGGGGTAATAACGTCAAACAAAAAAAATGTGATATGAAAGTAGTTATCAATGGCTCCGAAGCCGATTATCCCTACATTTTTGTGAACGGAGTAAAAATGCCCGCGACCTTTATTGCTCGCCCGGCCAACCCGCGGGTAGACATGGGGCGCCGAATCATCATCGAGCCAGCGCTTCCGGAAGGTGGCAACACCCTGCTTACTGCGGACTACCTCGACTTCGAAATCAACGAGGTTGTCATCTCCGATAACCCGTCGGCCTACACTCCCGCCGACGTTTTGCGATTCCTCAACGAAGGGCATGAATCCCCTACTGACGATGATTTCCCGGGCATCGGATCGGGTCTCTATTCCGGCGGGGGGGGGTCTCCTGAAATTCCCGACGGGTCGATCACCACAGCCAAGCTGGCCGACAATGCCGTGACTTCGGCTAAGATCAAAGCTAAAACCATAACCGGCAAAGAATTGGCCTTGGGCGCTGTATCCGGCGACATCATTCAGAGCAAGACGATTGTGGCGTCGAAGCTTGCGGATGGATGCGTAGGCGCCGCAGCCATCGCTGACGGGGCTGTCACCGGTGATAAAATCGCCAATGCGGCCGTTACGGTCGACAAGATCGCCGACGATAGCGTAAATTCGGATAAAATCGTCGACGGAGCTATCAATGTCAATAAGATAGCCGCAAATAGCGTTGGCAACGGGCAGATATTGGACGGTGCCATTACGGCGTCGAAGATCGGAACAGCGGAAGTCGGCACGGCTGCGCTGGCTCCCCTTGCAGTAACCACGGATAAAATTGCGGACGGCGCAGTGACGACGGATAAACTCGCAACATCTTCCGTCGCCACCGAAAAGCTACAAGACCTGTGTGTCACGACGCCCAAAATCGCGGATCAGGCTGTCGACACTACCAAGCTGAATACCGGAGGCGATCCGGGGGGCAGTGTAGAGTGATGTAGGTACGGACAAGAAAACAGGCGCTTTATCGGCGCCTGTTCTTGTTTGGCGGGTCTATCCCTCGCCCAGCGATCCCGAACACCAGCATAATAATCCCGGCCACAAAGAAGAGTACGCACGCACTGCTCATGACTATGCTTTTATTTCAAGGTGGAACGCAGGCTCGCTCAGGTCATACGAAAACTTGGGGTTTTTGCCGGGAATAGATATGGGCGAAATCACTTTGACGACGCGCGGCTCGTCGAGTGCTGCGGCCAAGAACTCCGCGGGTTTCTCCATCGTCATACTCACGTCCAGCACATTCACCTTGCGATACTCCTCGGCGCTCACACAGTGCTTGGACACCCGTTCGCCCTTTTCACTAAGCCGACTGATAAGTTTGGACATCTCGTCGATGGTCTCCTCTTTGTCCATGCCCTGATCCTGGCAGTCGTCGAACAGTGCGGTCACCTTTCTGCCGGGTTCCCGGTAGCGGATGCGCTTTCCGGCGACCAGGTTGTTGTACATGGCCATCGCCTGCCGATAGGGATTGCGCCACGTGGAGGTGATGGTCACCTTCGGGTTGTCGCTCTTCTCGGCTATGGATTCGAGCAGGTCGATGACCGATGAAGCTACCATGTCCTTGCACTCTTTCAAGAGCGACGAGGAGAATACTACTCGTTTTGTTGTTCCCATGTTGTGTCTGCTAATGATTTGATATTGAATGATATAAACTCACATCCCTTGGGTACTATGTACTTGCGTATATGCGCTTTGTAGATTAATTTGTCGTTGAATTGATACCTTTCTTGCAGCGCATCCTGGAACGGTTTTACCGCATTGTCGTAGTCGCACTGAGTGTTGGAGAATCCGAACTCATACCACACCTCGAACGGAGGAGACGGCAATTCTATGTCCGGGAGTTTTAAGAGGCATTCTGCGCGGAAGGCATCGTGCTCGCTGGTTTTGAATCGGCGCCCTTTGTATGCCCTATTTACCGTCAGCGGCTTGACCTGTATTGACACTTTGCTGTTCATGGTATATGCAAATCTTTTCGGTGTTTATATGCGTCATCATGCCCGTCTTGGGGCAGATATGGTGCATATTCTCCTGGGCTGACAGGTGTTTGCAGGACTTGCATGTTACCTTCGGCCGATCTTCGAATCTTTCGTTCTTCGGTTTTGTCAGCTTTTTCGACGCCCTCAGCTTCATTTCCTCCAAATATTAAACCCTCCGCGCACCTCTCCGTACGGGGCGTCATCGAAGGGGTTGTACCCGACGGTTCCCTCGACGCTGAACCGCCCCTTGTTGTATCGCACGCGCGCGCCCATAAACTGATTGTTCCATCCGGGGGCAACCTGCGCGGCCACTACTATCCCCCCTTCCCATGTGGGCGGCATGATCGTCGTGGTGTGGTGGGTCTGCGTTATGATCTTGGTTGGCACGAACAAGTCTATACTTTCGAGCATAGGTTTGTACCCGGACACCGTGGCCCGATAATTTTCGGTCTGGAATGTCTTTAGCTCGAAAGGAAGCGTTACAGCCACTTTAACCGTGTCGCCGGGCAGATATACCATCACCGTGTCGATCCTCGAAATTTGATGCGTATTTGTTATAATGACAGTATCTCTTACATACTCCCTTATGACCACCGTATCGACGCGGCATTCGATCTCCGGTTTCGATAGGGTGGAACAAAGCCATGACCGCAGGCTATAAAGTGCGATCATGGCTATGATTACCCCGATGATGGCCGACGTTAGCCTGTTCATCTCCTATGCGTCGATCTCTTTGTCGACGATGGTGCCGTACCACGAGCGTAAAAACCATCCCGATACTACCCCCGCGAGGAATCCGATGGTTCCGGCGCTTCGAATGCTGCCCGGCAGGAAGTTGAACACAATGATGGCTACCACGGCTACCGCAGCAGCTATCAACCCGATTTTCAGTTTGTTGTCCATTTTATATAAAGTTAAAATTCAGGTATTCTCGGTATAGCGGGCGTCCAGTTGGATATGATTCCGTCGAAAAACAGAATCCAGTGCCGAATCTCGCTCGTGATATTCAGCACGTCGTTCTCGGTGGTAGGGTCGAACACTTTTGCATCAACCCCTCCATGCACCATTGCGACGATTTCGTTTAGGTCGTCCCGCATTTCGCGCGCGATGGTCAGAGCATCGGGGATCGTAAGCGCCTCCTCGATCTGAGACGAATCCACGAACTGCGTCATCGTATGCAGCGGAATGCCATCCAGCACGCGGATGGTCTCGGCCATCTTGTCGGCGCCTTTCCGGAGCGTGGCCGCAGTATCGTCCAGCAGCAGGTGCAGGGATCGGAAGGGCGTGCCGTATACCATCCAATGACGCCCTTTGGCGTTCGAGTAGGCTACTTCGAGGGTGGCCAACAGCTCATTCAGAATAGAAGTCTGATTTTTCATCTTTCTGTTTGTGTATTATGGGTTTTATGGCGTCCGGATTGTTTGCGATGAAAACGACCTGTTCGTTTAGCGCATACTCATCCACCTTGTCGTAAAATTTGTATATTTGGTTCTTATGGTCAACACACTGGAAACGGAGGGCGTCGACCTCGGCCACTTTGCCGGAACGCAGATACACCAAGTGTTTCATGGCTTTATGGTTCATTATCGGGTTCGGGGTTTTGCTTGGCATCATCCTGCCATCTGTACGACGGTCGCAGCATTCTCCCATTTCCTATAAAGGTAGGTTTGCCTCGCTCCCCTACTTCCGGTTTGGGCTGGTAAAGATATACGGTATGCGTGTGCCCGAATTTGTCTATTTTTTTGAGCGGCGCGATGCAAAGTTTAACCTTGGCTCCCAACTCTCCGTTATTGCGAACAAACTCTTCTATCACGTCAATAGGTATCTTTTTCAGGTCTATTTCGGCATATAAGATTCCCGCCATGATTCAATCTCCAATTTCGCCTCGTGTTCAAACTTCGATATTATTTTGCTGTACGCCTTTATCTCCTTCATATCCTCAAACTTGCGGATATGGTAGTATGAATTCCGGCTCGTGCAGTTCAGGTAGTTGGACAGCTTCACCCCGTTCATGAGCTTGTGGGAGTACATGATATGGATGAATACCGTTCGGGCATCCGTAACCCTTTGGCGCCGACAGGGTGCCTGTATCTCCTCCAGCGATACGCCAAAGTGGCGTTCGAGCAGCATCCCTATTTTCGATAAAATAATTTCCATGCAGTAAATATAGTAAATTATTTTATCATACAATCCCGATCCGCTCTATTTTTTCTTGTCCAGATCTTCAAGGACGGCATCAGCGTATGATACGGCATCGGCTGCTACGGCTTCGAATACTGTAAGGTTCTCATTTTTCTGCATTTTATCTTGATTTTGCGAGAATCTCGCTATTTCAACAATTCGAACTCGAATTGTACCACTTCGGTTTTGGGAATCTTGTAGTGAAGGTTATTTCATTCACTTCCTCGCATTCGATCATATAAGCCTCCGGCCATAGCCCCTTTATTTGCTCGACATTTTCGGCATAGGCGACAATAACGAAAGCGTCGACGCTTTCGCCCGTACACCAATACGGATACTTGATCGGCCATTTAACTGGCCGATAATCGTTACCGCAATCTTTGAATTTGATATAGAATCTTGCTCGTATCATTTCTCCCTCTTTTTGAAATGTTCGATAATCTCCTCAACCGTGGCCTTACGGGCGGGGATACCGACCCGATGCTCCAGCAAGCATTTTTCGAAGCTCCCAATGGGTGCATACAGCCCTTGGTTTACCCATGCCTTCGCTTCCTCCGCGATAAACCACTGCTCGCGGTCGTTCTCGTCGTTCATCGCTGCCAACGCCTTGAACAGCTCGACATTCTCACCGCAGTCGTAACTCGGATTGCGACTCTCGGCATTTTCGGCCTTAAACTGACCGATGCTGTATCGGGTCTCCTCGTCGGATGACATCCTCCATTTATATCTGTCAACAATGATATTCCCAACATATTCGCCCGTATTCTTATAAACCGACACAACTACATCATCGCTGCCACCTAAAGGTTCTGTAATATAGTAAGCCATCTCATTGCTATTTTACTAATTCGAAAAGTGTTTTACTCTTCGCTATCGTCCCGATTTTCACCCGTTCCGCCTCTTCTTTAGTGTCGAACTTTAATACCATTCCTTCGCGTATTGGGCATCCATTATCCCGCCAAAGTACATAAACCATAAGACACCACTTGTCATCCCAAAACGTGGGCGTCCCGTATATCTCAGCCACGTAAGCATATATTTTACGGGTGACTATTTGACAGGTCAAATCGCTCATTTCACCAATTCAAATTCGTAAACCACCACCCACGGGTTCCGATCCCACGTTCCACGGCCGGACACCTTGTCGATTAGTGCGGCGAAGGCCTTGCGGGGAGTGTCAAATTCAACGGCTGTTCCCTTTTTCTCGTCGACAAACCCATACGTGGTGGTATCTGTGGATTCGTACCACGATTCGATAATGCCCTCGCGAAAACAGTCATCGTGCGAAATGCTCTGCAACTGCTCGCACTTGATTCCGGTGATGCGGATTTGGTGGGGCATCAAATCGGCTCGCACAAACAGTTTGTTTCGCCAGCCAGGTGTTCTATCCGCGCCATATACAGGAATGTCACATCTTGGCGAAAACGCATGGTAATAACTTTGCGCCACGGCCACGACCTCGCCGACCTTGTAGCGGCATTTATGGCGAAAAATTTCAATTCCTTGACAGCACATTACGATACAGCCAGTGGCTTCCTCATAGGTGAAGTCTTCGGCCGAGGTCGCAGCCCGTTGAAATTGTTCACCTCCCTCGATGCGGCGCGTATTGTTTTTTATATAGTCAATGACCGCATCCGTCAGTCCATAGCGGTCGTTAAACATTATCTTCTGCATGGTTATTCAGTTTTAAGTAATTCCGGGGTGTCGTGGATATTACCTATTTTCGTAAATGAACAACACCAAATTTCCTCAGGTTCATTGTTCGCATCTACAAAACAGAACATCCGATCTCGATAGGCAATTACGCTACGCCTATTGATTTTCATGAGATTTTCCCATTCTACTATATCTCCCTCCCAAACATCCGTGCCGTTATTGTCTTTCAGCCCAATATACTCGCCGACGGTAGTGGGATCAACTTCATATAATCCTGTAAAGGTCTTGATAAATATCCGGCCTGCGTCTGCGCCGTAGCAATGAATCAGGTCTCCATAAACCCACTTGTCGTTATCTATACGCTTGCCTCTGAATTTACTCTCTCGCATAACTATTCTTGTTTGAGGTTGTTAATTCTGTCGATCTCGACTTTCAAATTCATCTCTGCGCAGCGCACATCCCGTTGCAATTCCTCCAGCCGAGCTATCTGCTCCTCGTCCATCCGCGGGCATCCCCGCAGCCAGCTGTCGTAGTTCGGGGTTTGCAGTTCGCCGTTGGCAATAGACCCTACACGCAGGCAGTAGTCGTAATATTTGACATACTCCTCCTCCGGAGCGTCCCGGTCGATGTCCGTCAGTATATCCGCCATACTCACGAATAGATCGCCAACTTCTGCAATTCCTCCGGGGTCGTCGCCTACCCCCGCATCCGGCTCATAATCGTAGCCGTGCTTTTCGCAGAAAGCGGCCAGATAGGCGTTGCAAACCGCGTTGTAACTTAGTCTCAGTTCCTCGCGTGTAAGTTTCATTAAAATCGTCTCAACGTGGTCAGGCATATCACTGTAAGGTTGTTTATGCACCCGTCGATAAATTCCCTTGCTCATGGTTAGGATGTTTTAGTGTAACGCCCACGTCTTGTGCATTGCAGCGATCAGGTCTATATACCCTTTGCATTCCTCCATCTGCTTGGGACTATAGCCTTCGTCCTCGCCAATTTTTCGGAAATGCTTCTGCCACTCGGAAATGGTGCAGCGTTTGCATCCTATTTGAATAACATCCTCACCCCAATAGGATACTGTATGACTAGATGTGCTGATAAATAGCGATTTAGGAACATCGCACCCGTCGCCCAGTTTGCACCAGTAGCCCAGTTTGCACCCGTAGCCCAGTTTGCACCTGTCGCCCAGTTCGCACCCGTCGCCCAGTTCGCACCCGTTGCTCAGTTCGCACCCGTCGCCCAGTTTGATATTGCGCGCCTCAAATTCGGAGGATAATTCAGAAAGTTCATTGTACTGAAAGGGTGTCCAGCCTTTGTCTGAAACCCAGAGATAAAGTGTTTTCATGGTTGGTTATCTTTTGTGTTTTACTTTCCGATTTGGTATGCAGGAAATCCAGCCCCAGAACGGTATGCGCCGCTTCAAGTAGTCCGGATCATCCTCATGGTTGTACGCCTCGGTCTCGAAGCAGGTGTAGTAGTACGCGCCCGGATAAGGCGGGATAATCACTTCGATCAGCCACGAAATGCCGTAGCAAATCCATCCGGCGAAGAGAATGCCGACCACCGTAAGCACCCAGCCCCACCAAGCGAACGAGTAGCTGATGGCGACGGGCAGGAGGATTGCCGCGGACAGCACGGCCAGTTCGATCTGCTGGGCGCAGTGGATTCCTTCATGGCGGCGCGTAGTCTCGTCCATGCTCCACGCCATCGGCTTCCGGGTAAAAGACCACAAAAGCCATGTTACCCAGTTAAACCCCTTGAACGGGATCAACTTGTTGTGAACTTCGATAGGTAGTTTCATCACAGGTTCAATTCATAGCCGTTAGACACTATCCACTCAATACGGTTGCAAAGGAGGTCGACAAGATCGAATTCGAGTTGCTCTCCAATGCACTGGTGCGTGTGGCTGTTTTCGTAGCGCAGGTTCCAACAGAAGTTATTGGACAGAGTTAAAGCGTAGTCATGATTCTGCCCAACTACGGCAGGAATATCCGGCGGCATCACTCCCAGCAGGTCGGCGACCGTGAAGGCGGGAATACTCTCCCCGCTTTTGATGTACTCTGGTGTGGCTTTATAGTGTGGTAAGACGGATAAATGGTATTTACCGCTACATGTAGCCCATACCATGCTCGCCTTCTCCGCGGGCACTCCCAGATCGATCAGCCGCTTCGACTGCTCGATGCTCGTTACTTGGTTTTCCATAGTTGATTGTTTTTTATTCGCATAATCCGTATCTCAACATGTTTTTAAATATCCCCATCATCGGAGCTTTTACGATACTGTTTCCGGCCAACTTGTACTGCTGTGTATCGCTGATTCCCGCAGCTTGTATCTTGTTAATGTCGCTATCCGAAACATCCATCAGCCGCAAACACTCGCGGGGCGTAAGGCGGCGGATGCAGTCGGCATAGTCCAGCAGATTGTTTTGTTCCCTCGCGCTGCCTGTAATCGTTCCGGGAAGATCCGCTTCGCCGCCTTTGTTGAAGCCGCGTCCCCGCATCAGGATTTTCGGTTCAAGTCCGCCGCCCGATTTCGTCGTTATCGTCGGGCTGATGCCAGTCGGATCGTATACCCGGTATTGCTGTTGGTTCCAGTCCGTTTGCTTCGTTACGCCGATCTGCATCACATAATTATCCTGTTTGCTCATTTTGTGTACTCTTGCATTTATCGTCATGGCAACACCATTAAGATCGGCTATTTTTGCAGGCTTAAACGGTTCATTTCGGCCTGTCTGCTTTTGCAGAAATTTCAGCATTGTTTCGCTCAGATAATACTTCTCGTCTACCTCCAATTCCAATACGTCTTTCAGCCGCTTTTCCAGCCTGACCGGATGCGGGAATTCATACCAGCAGCCGTTAAGAATGGAGAGCATAAATACACGTTCCCGGTTCTGCGGGACGCCGTAATCTTTGGCGTTGAGTATTTCCGTATAATTGACATAACCGAGCGAGCGAAGCCACGATTCCCATTTGAGAAACAGCGGACGGTATTTCTCCGATATGAGGGCTTTCACATTCTCCATCAGCAGGAATTTAGGATGCTTGGCCGCGATCGGCCGACGGCATTCCCATAACAAGGATGATCGGGTGTCTGAACCTTCATCGAAGCCCTTTTGTTTTCCGGCGATGCTGATGTCGGTACACGGAAACGAGTAGGTGAACAGGTCGAAGTTCGGAACGGCGTTCCAATCGATTTTCGTGATGTCGCCGTAATTTCGGCCGGCCAGCTCCGGGAATACAGCATTATGGGCCTTGATCGCCCACTTGTCGATCTCCGACCAACCCACGCACTCGTAGTCCGCGCCGATGTCCCGAAGAGCCATCAACTGACTGTCATAGCCGGAAAAACTTGTGAATACTCGTAATTTCATAGTCATAATCCGTAATAACTCATGCAGCTGTCTTTTTATCGTTCGTTAAAGGTTAATTTTTCGCTTTTTTCTCTACCGAAATTAGACGTCCGGAGGCGTCGTAAACTCTCTTTTCCGTGTCGTTCTCTACCACGGTGTAAAGCAGAACGCCGTTTTTGTCCTTGACAATGTACCCGCTGGCCGTCTTGATTTTGACGTATACCACTTCCCCCTTGGAATCCTTTATCACCGTTTGATTTTGGCCATACGCGGGGGTCACAGCCATCAATGCGATGCAGATGATAACGAAAATGATTGCTGCCAAATAGGCGATGGTTGCTTTTGTCTCCTGTTTCATTTTTGTGATTTTTTTTGTTTGCTCCATAATTCCAGAATCTTCTTTTTTTGCTCCGGCGACATAGCCGCGAGCTGGGAATCCCTCACCTTTGCCTCGGCGTCTGCTGTCCGGCCGCATTCTGCGCACCGCTCGTCGAAGTATTCCGCGAACCACTGGTAGACTATCTGCCCGTCGAGACGCCCGTATAATGCGCCGTATTGTCCTTTTTTGGCCCGCGTCATCACAAGTCGTACGTCTGCCAGGTTTAGCGCGTAGAAATCCTCCAGGATCATGGAACACGTCTCGATGATTTGAAACCTGCTCATCTTGGCGGATATGTTGAGAAACGATTGCAGGTCGTCGATCCATAGCGCCATGCAGGATATAACGAGCTTGTCTCCGTGAATCCGCCGAAGCCCCGACAAGGATTCCATTCCCGACTGAGCGCATTTGATCGGCGTGGACATGGCCCTACATGTCCTCATCCCCTCTCCCGGATAGAGTAGTGCCGAATGCGATGCGTTCGAACATGGCGCGTTCTTCGTCGGTAAGGCCTCCGGTGCCGCGATTATTTCCTGCTTTTGTTTCATAAACCCTATTCTGTTTTTGTGATATTGCGAATTCGAAAATACGTTTCCAGTCTATCGTCTTGCTTCGGCCTTTTTTCTTGTGCAGCCATCCGGCCTCCGTGGCCCAAAACTCCTTGCAGGCCTTTTCGAGTGTCAGTCTAATGTCGACGCCCGGGTTGAAACGCTTTCGCTCGTCCATCCAATCCCTGTCGTTCGTCCATCGCTTCCATGCATCCCGGCAATCTTGCAGGTATACGTCGAAGCTGTCGCGCCATGTAACCTCATTCGGGGTTTCTGGCTTTTTTCTCGCGCGTGCGCGCTTATAGTCTCTACCAGGATTATTAATACTCTCTGTTACTATCTCTGCTTCTTCGAGTACGTCAGTACGAGAAGTAATCTCTATGTCTTTATTCTCTACAATATCTCTTATCTGTTGTTGCTGACTGTGTTGCTTCTTTGTTGCTGACTGTGTTGCTGACTGTGTTGCTTCTTTGTTCTCCTCTTTGTTATCGTAAAAATTTAAACCGACGTAATCATCAAAGTTACAGATAGTTATTATGGTGTACGTCTTTGTTGCTATCTTTGTTACTTCTTTGTTGCTGACTATGTTGTTAAGTGTGTCGCGTGTTTGTTGAGTACTTTGTTGCACCCCTTCGCTCAACTTAGATAGACTTGTTACTACTTGCCCGCGTTTAATCGTGATTCCGTTCCACTCCGATTCCGTGATGTTCGCGTTCATAACCAGCCACTGAAGCATAGCGTGTTCCCGGCAAGCCTTAATGCTTGTTTCTCGGTACCATTTGGTTGGTATTTTCATCCATCCGTTTTGTATGTCCTTTAGCTTCATTATTAAAAGGGGATAAAAAAAAACCGCTCGTTCGATACCGGGGGGCAGCCCGGTATCTACTAAAGCGGTAAGTTACATTTTGCCCCTGCCCGAGCATTCACACCGCAAATATAAACAAATTTTTCCATTCTCCAAAAAAAATCAGAACGGAGTGTCCGTCATTGCCTGCCTCATGATCTCCTCCATGTATGCTTTCCTCTTCGCTGCGCGGCTGCATCTGTTTGCCGCCGCCCGCTGTCTTTTGGCTACACTCAGCGGGTTGGCCATGTTCTCCTTCATGTCCCGGCACCACCTCAGATTCGAGGCATTGTTGTTCTCGACGTTCGTATCAAGGTGATCCACGATTTTGTCCCCCTCCCTTTTTGGGATAAAAGCCTCAGCTACAAGGCGGTGAACAAAGTAGTTGTACCTCCCTAAACGGTTGAATAACCGCACCCTTACGTACCCGTCGGCATTGTAATCCACCTTCAACACATGGGCGTCTCCGCGCCGCGTAGACACCACCGTTCCGTCCTCTCCGATCCAATATCCCGGGAACTCGTCGATGGGCTTAAACTTCACCCCCCCCCTGTACTCCGGGAATCGTATGAAATATGCATTCATTCATGTTGCCTATTTTTGGCGCCTTAGGGCGCATTTTACAATCTCTTCGAGGGTTGCATCCGGATCGGCATTCAAAGCCTCTAAAACGGCCTGTTTTGCCCTTTCTTTGGGGAAGCCCAAAGTGTTGAGAGCTCGTATCGCGTCCGCCTGCAATTCCTCGTTTATTTCCGGCGCTTCCGCTTCTGTCGGATCCGAATCCTCAGCCTCGGATTCGCCCCCGGCCTGCGGAGGCAGGCCGAGCGCATATCCTATAAAGTTCGACAACATCAGTAGCGGGAACAGGACAAGGCCAACGAGCCATTCCATCGCCGTGTTCATATCATCGTTCATGAGTTTTTACGTCTTGCCGGGGCATAGGAGGATAGACTGTCGTATCTATGAAGTCCACGCCCCCGAATTTCACTGTTTTCACTCGCCCGCTGGCAATGCGCATCTGCACACCCCGATAGGTGATTCCGCACCTGCGGGCGTATTCGGCTATTGTAACTACTGTCTCTTTCTGCTTCGGCTTCATCTTTTTCTGTTATTTTTCGGGTTCGTCAGTCACATCCACGGCCTCCTGCTCTTCGACGGCCGCAATATTGTCGTCCACTCCGTCGACATACTCGGGGGTCGCCTGCGACATATCCATCGAGGAGGGGGTTGCCATGTCGTATTTTAGCGCTGTGATAAGCTTCGAGTTGGCCATTACATCCATGCTACCCCATTTCATCAAGATGCGTTTGATGACCGTCTTTTCATACATGGCAGGCTTGTTTTTCTGCCACAAACCATTTTTGTTGTAGTAGCTTTTGCTGTACTTCTTGCCGTGCTCCTCCAGCTCTTCGACCGTCATGTACAGGTAGTGATCGCCGCCGTTTATGTAGCGAAGATAGGCTACATATCCGAGCAGTTTTGTGCGTTCGTGCGGCTCCTGGTTATACTCCATATCGCCCGTAAAGGGGTCGTGATACTTTATGTCCCCCTCATACACCGGAGCGGCCATCAACCGCTGGATCATCCCGGTATTGTTGGCAAGTTGCACCAGCCCGTTTTTCATCGGCATGAACACCGCCTTCTTGGTGACTACCTGCTGCCCGTTCTTGTACGTAGTCTCAGTGAAGGGAACGATGGCGGCCTGCCCGAATGCCGGATCGAGGGAAAGCCCCGTTGTTGCACAGGCCATGCACGAGCGCATGATGGATTTGGGCGTGCACTCCCGCAGCATTTTGTTCTCGGGAGCCACCAGCAGGTTGCGTACGGCCTGCGTGAATATCGGAGCCCTGTCGCCGAGCACCGCATGCAGGCGCGCCTGCACCTCCCCTTTTTTGTCCTCCAGCAGGGCGATCATCTCCTGCAAATTCGGGGTGGCGGTCTTGGCTACCATCCCCTCGCGCATTGCGCGTTCGTTCTTGTCTGTTATGGTTGTCATATTCCTAAAAAAAGCTCTAAGGTTGATGTTTTGAAATCGTTTAGTACCTCGTCACCCTCCGCGTCGAACGTGTGGAACTCCCACCATATCCACACCAGTTTTTCCATCCGCGTTTCCTTTTCTCCCGATCCCAGTGTATCGGTGTGCCAATACACCATAACGGAGGGGGTGAAACGCCAGCCTTCGCCCGAGATGCTGTCGGAGAAGTATGTATTCCCGTTGATGGCGTCCGTGAGGCGGCTTGCTACCTCCTCGTATTCCCGTGCTGTTATTTCTCGCTTCGTCTTCATGTTATTTGAATAATAATTGCCGCGTCGTACTCTCCTTTACATACTTGGCGTATATGTCCGGATTGTCCGCCTTTAATGCCTTCGAATCCAGCCTGCGGCTTGTTACAGTCTTGAATGTAGCCAGCGGTCGCCCGTCGTAGGTTATGGTGTCGTACTGCATGAAATACGCCTTAACCCGCTCTTCTGCCTTGGTGATCTCCGCCTGCATGGCGGCTACCTTCGACCGCTGCGCCTGCACCCACGCGATAATATCCCGTATCTCCGCATCTGCTTCCCGCGGGGCGGCTTCCGACACAGGCCATGCCAGTATAACGTCCTGGCCTGTCTCCACCGGGGGTATTTCGTCGCCCAAAATGTACCTTTCGAACCAATCCCGGCAGTACTCCACGATATAGGCGAATTTGGATCGGTCGAAATCGAATAGCGCATACACGAGCCGCTTGCCTCCCTCCTCCGCGGCTATGTACGCCGCATCGCGCTCCATGATCCCCATTTGGTACATGATCTGCGTGTACCACAGCATCGGCACCGTCTCGGGCGTCAGTTCCGGCAGGTGCATTTTCGTGTCCTTGCACTCCAGGATATACCGGGTACTCCTGCCCGCGGCGAAAACCTCCCTGTCGGGCGCTGCCTGCATGTAGGACGGGTATTTGTCATTGCGGTACACCTCGATCTGCTCGGATCGTTTGACGATCTTTTCCCCGGTCACCTGCTCGAACATGCGGGCAATCGCGTCCTCCTTGAAGCGCCCGCGGATCATACTGTCGTTATCCTCTTCGGCCGCGGTCTCCAAGGTCTCCATTTTCTTTACGCGCCAGTACTGGTACGGCGTCATATAGGGATTAAGCCCCATAATCGTCCCAACGTCGGAACTCCCGATAACGGGGGTGTCGTTGCGCGCATGTAACCACTCTTGTCGTGTTTTATAGGTCGTTCGTGTTATCATCTTGTATGCTCATATTTAGCAATTGGTTAATTTTATCCTCCCATCTTCCCCTTATTATCCCGCGCCTGTTGAACCGAAGGGCATGGAATTTCAGGCCAAGGGGGTACAAGTCCAGTATTTGACGGCGGGCACCCGAATAGATCAGCGCGCGTTTGGGTTTCAGTTCTCCCGGCTCCCACACACTCCCCCATGATTTTAAGCGCTGGTAAACCCGAATGCAATAGGGAGTTATGTTTCGCCAGCATATTACGCTGTCGTGTTGATCGGCATACCGTCTGAGTATTTGTACAAACTCGTCATTCCTTCGTTTTTGCAACTGCTGCTTCGTCTCCCGCTCCGTCATCATGAGTACCGCATTCTTTTTCGTTTAACGCGAGGTAGTCGTCCAGTTCCTTCCTCCAGTCGCCTACCAGTTGATGCGCTTGCGACATATCCCCCTCCTCTATCGCCGCGTCGATCTCGTCGAGGAAGTCTATATCCTTTCTTAGGCGTTCGTGCCCCTCCTTGCCGTAGTAGTTTGCGGAAATCAGTTTGAACCCGTCCGGGGTGGCCTTTGTCCCGTGCTTCATCTCCATGCAGAAGGTAGTCCCTTCATGCTTATAATATCGAGCCGTGAAATGTATGCCGGAACGAATTACCGATGAAGTCTGCGTGTAACCCGGCCCCGATCCCTTAAACCCGGGGCACACTTGGGCCATCGCTTCGTTGTATACCCTATAATTGGCTATCGCCAATTGCCGCGCCTGCTCATATCTTTCGGCGCGTCTTTGGTTGAACGCCCGCCAGGCTTCCACGTCCTCCGCCGTGGAATCCTTGGTAATACATGCGGGTTCATCGTTGCATACGTCCGAATAGCCATCGCATTCGGGATACACGGGCAGCATCTTCAGTAGTTTGAATTCCGCTACCTTCCACCATCTCGCGCATGGATGCAACAACATATAGTCCTCCCCGTCCTTGATCCCTATTTCTACCGACGAGACGACGGGTGATCCGTCGGCGATCCCGTAGAGTGTGCACGGCGTGGCGCCCGATTTCTTCAGCACCTCCGCTGCTTCCGCTTCGATAGTGTCGCGCTTTTCTTTCAGTTCGGCGCTCAGGACATAATCCTGGCCTTCTTTGGCCGCTTCGACCCATTTCATTGTTTTTTGGTTTTTAAATATTCGACAAATTCGGCGTCGTGCCGTCTCTCTTCGATGCGGTTGTATTCCCTCCACCGCTCCAAATCTTCGGGGCTTGAATCCTTTGTGATAGGCTGCGGCATAATCTTTTCCCTCTCTTCGTATGGCATCAAACTAAATCCGGGGAAAGGTCGCAGGGGTTTGTGCAACGAAATTTTATCGTTGTCCCCGTCGGTTGGGTATATAAACATATAATCCTTGCCGTCTTTGATGCCAAAACAAAGGCCCGTTATCCTTTTGCATCCTGTTTCATCCGTGAAAAGCGAATACACGACCGACGGCTTGGCTCCTGTTTTTTGCAATATCTTTGCAAGGTGTGACAATACGGTTTCCTCCATCAATTTGTATTCCGGCGGAATGCCGTATTTTTTGGCTTGTTTAGGGGTCAGCCATTTGTATTTACCCTCTACTCCTTCTTTGTAAAGCGTTGCCATATTATTAGGTTTTTAGTGTAAACTATTGTCGGGGTGAAAAGCCTGCGTGTGTCGTCGGGAATATAAATCCCGTTTTCGATGTTGTTTTTCATGGCGTATACTGTGTGTTAAAATGCGTTGTTCTGAAGGTGCAGGAGGACGACCGCCGCAAAGGCGGCCATTCCTGCCAGCACTGCCGCCCATAGGGCGAGTAGCTGCCTTACTCGATTTTTATCCATATCCGCAAATCCTGTTCCTGTATTTGGATGGTTATCACGCCTTCCCTGAGGGCCGTACTTACGCCGAGGCATCGGCGTACTGCGATCTCTTCGATAGCCCTCAAGGCCTCGTAGCTATACTTCACGTACGCCCCGATCTCCTGCGTCTCGCGGAAAATATGTATCGCGCTTATCGTGTCCTGGGGCATCTCCTGGGTAAAGGCGTACGCCCTTTCTGCCAGTTCGTTCATTGTTTTCATAATTAATTGATTTTTAATTTGATATAATTGTTATGTCCGCTGTCATTCGTGGGCTTATGCCTTGTATACTGTCAGCGCCGCACCCCGAAGCAGTCGCCATGCCTGATTTAGTGCCCGCCCTTGTACCTGAATCCATGTTTCGATCCGGGTCGGCGGCATAATCATTCCCGATCGGCTCGTTTTACGCTTCATCTCCGAGGGACTACACAAGCGTTTGGCTATGTCCGCGCTGCACACGAGCGAGCAACCTCCCTCGCTGTATGCCATCCAGTTCTCAGCACCCAGCAGCAAAGTAGTTTCGATAAATCGCGGCGTATAACCCCCTGTTTCCTTCGCGTAATCCAGCATTTTGGAATAGTCGCCGAGGATGTCCAGCGCATACAGTTTTACACCATTGTCCCAAGCGGAACGGAACCGGGTATTCTCGATCTCTTCCCTGATGCGGGCTACTTGGGTGTCGGTAAGGGCAACGCCCGAGGTAGTGAAATTAACGTGTGTCATAGCTTCTGGTTTTTTTGTGTTTATAAACTGCATTCGTGTATTTCCATCCCGCCGAGTGCTGAAACTTCGACGAGGTACCCGCTCTCCGTCCTGTGTACCGATTCTACCCGCAGCGTGCTTCGGAACAGGATCCAGCAGCATAAAGCCGTGAGTACCACCAGCGCCGCGGCCTTTATGGTATTGTTAGTGCTTTTCATGGTTCGAGTATATTATATTAAGTATGAATAATGCCCAATCTATCGAGCGGCGCGCCTCTTCTTCACTGATATAGTAGCAGTTAAATTCGTCATAAAGGTTACCATTTTTTGCCCTTTCCCGAGTTGTATTTCGTTCTTCTTCGCTGTTGCATAGTATTTCAACGGGTCGCGGCTCGTGGTAGTCTGAGAGCCGCACGCCGTATACCTGAACGGCATACAATGTAAGTTTATAATTCTGATTCATTATTTCCGGGGTTATTATGCTATATAATCGTGCGCGTATCCTATCAGCCTCCAGTTAGACCCATCGAACCAAATGCGGCGGTAAATTGCAGCAAGTTTCACGGGGTGCACCTCGTAGGCGCAATATATTGCCCATAATTCACGGGCGGCCTCTTTTCTTGTTTTCATGGCTTTCGGGGGTTAGCAAATACAAGACATTAACATTCTATACGCCTGGAAATACGCGCGGGCCTGCACGTCCTGCCAGCCCTCCCGATCGTTGGGGGCTTTGTTGCCGTTGTCGGTGCGTTTTAACTCCGAGGGAGTGCAGAGGTTTTTTGCTATATCCCCGTCGTAGATCAGCGCGCCCCCGCCATAACAATAGGCGTTCCAGTCGTCCGCACCGTTTAATAATGTTTCTTCATTGAGTTCCGGAATTGGTCGGCCGTTGTTATCGCAATACTCGCAAATGTCTATGTAGCTTCTCAGCAGATTGAGCGCAAAACCTTTCACGCCTCGATCCCAGCACGACCGCGTTTTAACGGCTTCCAGACGTGCCCGGATTTCATTTACTTCGTTCTTCCAGTTGGTGGAGTTGTTCGTTTGGTTCTTTTTCATGGCTTCAAATGTTTGTCTTATTAACTTCGAAGGGTGTGATACCTGATCCTCCCTTTCTCTATTACAAAGATAGTATAATATTTTATACCACGCAGGCTTTTCACAAACTTTCTTCATCGTTTGTTCTTATGCAAAACAAACACACCATAAGTTTTTACCATCCGAAAGCCTGCCAGGCTGAGACCTCCGCAACCCGCTTCACCCAGACCCAACGATCACGCACGCACACGCACACGCACACACAACGGGTTCCGATTACATTCACAAAAACTCGTGTGGTTGCTATGAGTACTCCCCCCCCCTTATATATTATTCTTATCATTCATATACATTAAGAACGTGTATAGTCGCAGGGAGGGGCATTTTGGGGGTGTTTTGAGTGTGTGGTGAAAGAGGATAGTTTTGGTCTGTTTGGCCGGGTGGGGAGGGGGAGGGGCGGATGCTGGAGGAAGGAGGAGAGAGGAGGCGGGCCGGGGGAGGGCGCCGGGGAGCGGGTGTGCGAATGAAATGCAGCTGCCTCCGATTAGAGCCAATAATGTTACCAATATT